>JAABUH010002115.1_pt1 | contig 19750 bp, 18 predicted proteins | sample 5559121 | NCBI WGS metagenome assembly JAABUH01 (sample SAMN10711871, study PRJNA513364) | rock metagenome | isolation source: Antarctica rocks | place: Antarctica: Victoria Land, Battleship Promontory nord | collected 2015-12-28
ATTGCATGCAGCTGGCAAAAGCTATGCCTGACAAGCTACACTAGGATGACTTTTTGAAGGGACCCCTGAGAGGCGTTGACGCAGTGGTAAACACAACGATAGGGTGAAACAGACACCTGAACGAATTCACAGACTGCCGCGAATTTGAGCGCAGTCCCAAGCAAAATGAAGGCGTGTGTTAAGCTAGTGGCTGTGCATAATGCGAGTCTGTGACGATGAAATCCCTGATAGCCTTTTTGGGACAAGACGCGTCCCAAGGAGCACAACGGCCAAATGAAGGCAGCTTCCTGCTAGCAACATGACTAATCATATATATATATTGATGACACTGAACACTGACCATGGTTTAGATTCCTGGGTTTTGTCAGATTATGTCACGGTTATGGTAAACCCTGTTGACTCATCTCTCTGCAAGTGGTTAGTAATTCCTCTGCAAAATGGAGGTTACTAATACCCTAAGATTTATGATTTCAAACTCAGCTGTCTTTCTGTGTTCAAACAGCAGTCCTTTGTGTGTGCGAGACCCCACGTGTAGTCGCGCATCATTAGTATTCCCTCAGCCGGTTCACCTCCCGCATTACTAAAATCATTACTAAAAACATTACTAAAAGCATTACACCACTGTTCCACTGTTCCACTGTTCTTAGAGTAAAGTGAGTTCCTGATAATAAGGCGTTTCTGGGCCCGCCCGAGGTTAGGGGCGGAACAGCAGAACTGTGGAACGGTTACGTCACCCTGCCACGTGGCCGCCCCACACAACACACCAGCTGCTTAAACGTGGCTTGCCACGTTGCCCTTGTTTTTGTCACGTTTCCATAGAAGGTTCCTCTCAGACCACGTGAACTCTATCAGAACATAGATGTTTCTAGAAGCCCTACTTCTGCACGTAGAGCTGCAGACCTCTGGCTGTTGACTAATCCTGCTCTGTGTATAGTTCCTACAGTGTTGTGGAGCAGAAGTTGCAGTCGTCTAGCGCTGAACTTACAGTTGTCAGAGCCAGAAGCTGCAGAAGCTGGGGCAGACAGCTGTAGAACGAGTCATAGACATAACTCTATTTACGACACGAACAAGCAAGGGTGACAAAACTCTAACTTTTTCTGCGCATAGACATCAGCAGCTCTGGCCGGCTCAAGCGAAACACTGTAATCGCTGCAGTTTCCATTAGCGATGGCTACGTGCTTCGAGAATCTTGTCAAGCATCTCGAACTCGCTGTCCGGCAGATGAACGAGCTGAAGAGTGGGCAGACAACATGCGAGGTGGACATGAACCAAGTAGAGCAATTACTGACCGAATTACACGAGTTGTTTGTTGAAATGATTGACTTGTATGATTAGGATAATCATAGAGGTCTTAGTAATTACCGGCGTCGTCGTAATTCTGAGTGTCGTAATATCCAGTGTATGGCTGAGAAGATGACACCTCAGCAGATCATTGACTCATTGCGAGGGATTCTCAATTCATCGTCTCTGTTTCAGATTCCCACCGAACAAAAAGTCGCCATTCGGCATTTGCTGCGCATAATCGAAGTCGCTCTCCTCTCCTCTTGATGAACTACCTCTCCGTCGAGCTCGCCCTCTCCCTCGTGTCCGGAGACCTCTACGACATCGCTACTCAGACCCAGGAGATCATCACGCTAGAGCAAGCGAGGGTGTGTCACGGTCACCTGGAATCCATCTTGCGCCAGCTCGTCCACGCCACCCGCATAGGTACACAGACCGACCCATGGCTTGCGGGCACCTCGATACCGAGACCTGCCTCGACTACCTGTCCATCATCCACCGAAACACGTACCGCATGCCAATCAACCCCGATCAGAGATGCATGCTGAAGAAGTATTTGGCTCTGATAGAGGCGGAGTTGGACGACAACAGAGGCGTGCCAGGCCCCCAGACACCACCTCCGCCACCTAACTCAGGCTATCCTCCTCTCCGCAGATGAGCGACTTCTGGGAGGCTCAATTGGAGAATCTTCAGCCGATATCGGAGATCTTTTTCAAGCTAACAAGTGCAACAGAAGGAGGGGACTCATCGGCCACCGACTACAAGCTGCTACGTGCAAGCCGCCTTCAACTAAGATTCGCTCAGGACCTCGTCACCGTGATCCAGTTCTTCTTGGAGAAGGAGAAGGAGTTGTATGTCAGGGACCATGCTAGCTCTACGATACGCCATGGACATTTGGTTCATCGCTTTGTAGACCTTACCAATAGATCGGCTGAGTCACTCGCCATCTCTGCTAGCCAGGCTGATGCTTCAAGATTGTCGGCTGTTGTACGGAAGCTCGGCTTTGGTGAAGCAGATAGGCTGCTGTAGAAGCGGACAGCTAGGAGTCTACACGCTGTACGTGAAGTTCGAACGACCACCTGATCCAGACCAAGCCTTGATCGTTTTTCGTAAGATCTGCATTACGAACAATGCCATTCATTTTGACGTATCGTCTCCGCTTAATTATGAAGAGCCTGTCAAGCTTCCATTCATTCAAAGCATAGATGGTATAGACGTGGCACTTGCTCGTATCAGGGAGAACACCCCCAAGATCATAGCAGGGGTAGCTACGGGTTCGGACTTATTCGTAATTGATGTGTAATTACTAATCAAGACGATGATCTGGGGATTGTATTGTAAAGACCTTATAAGAGCCAAACTTGCTTCTCTACAGTCACAACTTGATCAGAATGGTATTCCATAAAGTCAACGTTGCTTGGCCAGAGGTTGTGATGACACAAGTGGACGAAGATGTAGACTTGAGCGCAGCTCGATTGAGCCAGAATAGCGGTGGTTACGTGAACGTGTACATCTCCGGGATGGGACAGCCTGTGTCAATGCACCGTTACGTGATGGGACTGAAGCCGGGGGACAAGCGAGATGTCCATCATTTGAACGGCGACAAGACAGACAATAGAAGAGAGAATCTGAAGATCGTCTCCCACAAAGAAAACGTTCGTCTTAACGGGCCAACCAAGAAGAACACAACCGGATTGAAGGGTGTCATCAAGCTGAAGTCCGGGCGATACAGATCAGAGCTCGGAGAAGTCATCGACGGCAAGTATACGAAGAAATACATCGGCACGTTTGCCACCGTAGAAGAGGCGGGTCTTGCAAGAGACAGAGTAGTGTTGGCAAAATTTGCCGGTGGATTCTTGAACTTCCCTGATCATGTTCATCAATCAATCATTCCACACCTAGCTTAGCTTAGTTGTTCAGGAATGGGAAGATGCTTCTATACACCACATCGCTACGAACCCTATCAATATTATTCTGGTATGCTGATTTAGCTAGCGCTGCGTGTTGTTTGATGCGTGCCCTGACATCACGTTCGTCTTCTTCAGACTCGCTCTCGCTACTTGATGTAATTACAACCTTACGCTTCTTCTTGCCATGCTTCGACTTCTTCTTCTTCATCACCGGCACTGGTGTTGGACTACGTGTCATGCTGTCGTCGGTCATGTCGTCATCCTCCTCCTTAGCCTCTACCGGCTTGATAGGGGTTGGGGGCTTGGCTTGCTGCTCCTGAAAAGCCTTGAACTTCTCTTCTGCTTCTGCTTTGGCTTGTGACTTGGCGAGCTTTGATGTACGTGCCTTCTCACGGGCCCGGGCGAGACTTGCCTTCTGGGCCTCCGACAACACCTTCTTGGCAGGGGCCGCAGCGGGCTCTGGCAACGCTTCCACGGGACTGCCTGGTCTGGGGCTCTCTGGCTCAGTGCCAGAATCGTTGCCATTCTGTGACATAACTGTAGAAGCTACTACATACCAGCTGCAGAAAAAGTTACCACTGCAGTTTTTGTGTCAGACTGTCAGGGATGAGCAGCTATAGCAGCAACTTCAGCGCTGGGTTAGGAGGCAGTTATTACGCCTTCAGTCCCATCCCATCCTCGTTTGCTATCGGCACTCCGGGCGCTTACCAGACTTCCTATTCCAACAGCTTCGGCGGGTATACCCCAGATCTGGTCAGCTCAGGTGGTGGCATGGCAGGCTATTCACAGCTTCCAGCTGATTGGGCAGCTGTCAGCGGAGTGACGCAGGTCCTCAACAAGCCCAATCTGTCTGTGGTCAGTGCAACAGGAGAATATACTGATCTGCTTGACCTACCTCTGATATCCAGCACAGGTCATTCGGGGCTGTATTCAGATCTCATAGGTTAGCCAGTCATATCCACCGTCGGACACACTGGTCTCTACTCGGATCTCATCGGCCAGCCTGTCATCTCTACCATCGGGCACAGCGGTCTGTACTCAGACATCATCGGAGTTCCAGCTATCAGCGTGATAGGGCATTCTGGGCTCTACTCGGACTTGGTGGGCGCGCCTAATTTGGCAACTGTGGCAACCACAGGAACGTATGCCAGCCTCACAGGACAACCGGTCATAGCCACCGCTGGTCACACTGGAAAATACAGCGACCTGAGTGGCACCCCGGTGCTGTCGGCGGTGGCCACTTCGAACAACTACCTTGACCTTACCAACCTCCCTGCCCTGGCACCCGTTGCCACCGCTGGGACCTATTCGAGTCTGACAGGACTGCCTATCAGATCGACCGTTGCAGCCACAGGCAGTTATTCAGACCTGGTAGGGGCGCCTGTGCTCGCCCCGGTGGCCACAGCCGGTACCTATGCAAGCCTCACTGGCCAACCTGTCAGATCAACAGTAGCAAGCACAGGCAAGTATACCGACCTAATAGGCACGCCTGTGCTGGCTACCGTTGCTACGTCAGGCAAGTACGCGGATTTGACAGGCAACCCCGCGTTGGCACCAGTGGCAACAGCTGGGACGTATGCAAGTCTCACCGGCCAGCATAATTTGGCTACCGTTGCCACGTCAGGCAAGTATACCGACCTTACCAACGCGCCTGTCTTGGCACCGGTAGCAACAGCTGGGACCTATGCCAGTTTGACAGGCCAGCCAGTCAGGTCTACTGTTGCAAGCACGGGCAACTATTCTGACCTGATAGGCGCCCCAGCCTTGGTCACCGTCGCCACGTCGGGGAAGTATACTGACCTCAGCGGTACACCCGCTCTGGCACCGGTAGCAACGGCTGGGACGTATGCTAGCCTCACAAGTCAGCCTAACTTGGCAACTGTGGCCACGTCAGGCAAGTATACCGACCTTACCAACGCGCCTGTCTTGGCACCGGTAGCAACAGCCGGGACCTATGCCAGTCTGACAGGCCAGCCAGTGAGGTCTACTGTTGCAAGCACGGGCAACTATTCTGACCTGATAGGCGCCCCAGCCTTGGCCACCGTCGCCACGTCAGGGAAGTATACTGACCTGAGCGGTACACCCGCTCTGGCACCGGTAGCGACAGCTGGCACTTATGCCAGCCTAACGGGGCAGCCTGTTTTGGCAACGGTGGCGACGTCTGGAAAGTATACCGATCTGAGCCTTACTCCAGCTTTAGCAACCGTAGCCACAAGTGGAAAGTATGCAGACCTGAGCGGCTTACCACCGCTGTTCGCACCTTCCGGTTGGATAGCAGCACCCATGCCAACTATCATTGCCAACTACGGTAGCACACAATCTCCTTTGGTGTACAGCTCGAGCGTCACAGGGACGATCTCGATAAGAGGATCTGTCACGGGAGCCACCAGCGGGAACATCGTCTGCACACTACCTGTGGGCTTCAGACCGAAGTACAATCAAAACTATACCGGTTGGGGTCAGAGCGCACAAAACAACGCTCCTGCACCTGTTTCATTAGTCATGACCAGTGGCGGAGCGTTATACTCTGTCTATTCGACTGGCAATTACGCGTTCTTTTTAGACGTCTCCCAGATCGTTTTCAGCACGACTTGATTTTATGTCCAGCTTGTAACCAAGATGTTCGGTCCTCCAGGGGGTTACACCCCGCCTACACCCGAGGTTCAGGGCTTTCTGCAGTCCACCCCTATCAAGTACCTGAGGTCTCAATTCGTGACCATAACATCAGGCACCGGAACCGTCACCGTCAATGCCGTCGATACCGATGGGAACGCTCTGTTCGCCGCCATCCATCACGTGTCTTTCACCCCGTGGCAAACGTCCGGTAGTCTGACGGTACCAACCATCACTGGTCAGACGATCTCTTCGGATCTCAAGACCATAACAGCTTACGCGACAGATGCAAGCGATACCACATTCACTGTAGCTGTTTTTGGCGAGACGACCGGGCAGTGCTTTTATGCGCAACCATTAGCTACCCGACACGATGCAGAGAGCCTACGGTCGCACCTCGTTCTCTGCCAGATCCTACTTAGGCACCCACAAAGCTTCCACCATGGACATGGGGAAGCATACAGCCATCAAAAAGAGCTCTCAGGCATCGGCACCACAGGCGTTCGACCGTCCTGACATGAATAACGGTGTCAGTTCTTATGCCTCTACAATGAACAACTGAGAAGATGCAAGATGGGGCTATCTCTGCTAACCTTGCAGCTGGAGGTGGGGACGAGAGCAACCCGTTCAAATCCAATCCCTACTTCAGGGCAGCTGCTCATTCTAAGTCTCTGGGCAAACTCACTAAGGGCAAAGACCTACCTAGGAGCGAAGACGACGCAAATCAACCCTTTTATCATGAGCATGCTGTGCTCAGCCAAGCCGCGTACGACCCTGTCAAATTTAAAAGTAACTATCAAAGCTTGGGTTACGAAGTCGACGACGAACTGAGTCAGAAGTCCCGTACAGTCTTCTACAACAGTAAGAAGAAATCGGCTGTGATAGCTTACAAGGGCACCGATCCTCATCACGTAAGCGATCTAATAGCAGATGGACGAATATCTCAGCGGACGGTTCCGAGGAGCCGAAAAAGTCTACCGGCAAGCGGCGAAAAAGTACGGCAAAGAACATGTTCAGGTCACGGGGCATTCTCTGGGTGGGTCACAAGCAGTACATGTGGGTAGGAAATACGGGGTGGGTGGTACAGCTTTCGAGCCCGGAACAGCTGTTTCGGGAGCATTCAGAAGAGCTAGGCAGGACATCGGGGATGCAGCGAGCAGCAAGCTGTTAGGGTTGATTCACAAGGGATTCGGTAGATCCTTCGCTAAGGATACCAAGCTACACACGGGTGTTCAAATAGTAGGGTCTGCTTACAAGCCTATTCCTGCAGTAGGCAAGGATCGGTATGCTAACCTGTTTCACCAGGCCGAGTATGGCGTTAGCGCTTTGTTTCATCTGCCGGGTGCCGAGAAGCGCACGTGGGTCAAACCCAGATACAAGGACAATCACACTATCAAGAATTTTGTGTGATGATGTTAGAAGACACTTGTAAAGATGCCTCGTCAGCAATTATCGACCGCTCGTAAGAACCGCATGGCCAAAGGTGCACTGTTGCGTAACGCTTCCACACCCACCAATCTGATCAACAGGACCGTCTTCGATTACCAGCCCGCCCGTTCCTTTGATCGGTTGAGCCCACATCTTTGACAGTGGAGGTTGCGAAATCGAGGCTGACCTTGGTATTCTGGTTGTAGCAGTCAACAAGGGGTCTTCTGAGAGTGTCTGCACTCCAGTCGGGTCTTGAACGACGACGATAGCTTTGATTATGCCGTAGATGACCTGAGTGCAATTCAGGTTATCACATTTCCTCTGCAGGGCAGCTTCGCTGATGTCCTGATCATAGGTCAGCACGTAGGACACCAATCCAGAGGCGGCGTCCACCTGGGAGGTGCTAGAAGGTTCTGGTTCTGGGGTGGCTGTCTGACATGCACCTAGTGTGAACAGCGTGCACAGGAGCAACGCCTTGACTTGCATGACTTGTGATGCCGCTTTTTAGCAACGCCTCTACGGGCCATTACTAATCATATGGCATAATTTATTTTTTACAAGGGCGGTGACAATAAGGGCCCTGTTTCCTAGGGCATTTTCTGTACATCCTCGCCCTTCGCCCTCCTGACCTCTTGCCCTTATGCATAGTCACTCCAGGGTGGGCCATTGCAGTCATCATACGACGTGTCCTGGCCATGACTAATCGAATCAAGCAGTCTGCCTAGCGTGGGGTAATTGCTTCACTTCTGTCTTGATGCGGGTACCAGCGTAAATAGTCCAGAGCAGTATAAGCACAGCCACAAAAAGCTGGCACACGAGTATGGAAACGTTGGCGTTCTGAAAGACCTCGGCGGTCATACCAGGGTACGCCATCTTGACTAATCGTTACTCATAAAATCAATACCCTATCGCATGGAAAAAGATATTATTGCAGACATACCCACTGTAACCACTGCTGTTCGTTATGTCCATCCGAAATCCAGTGGTGGTGAGCGTGCCCACGTGAATCAGTGCTGTGTAGTATCCATCAGTACTACAGGTCACAGCAGGTAGGGAGCTGAACGGAGTTGCAAAAGTGATTGTGAAGCCGTACGACCCTGACCCTGACGGTATCGCTGGTATTCCGTTTGTAATAGTGACGACGCCAGCCTGCACCAACGGGGCCTTCGTGGTCCCCGTGAGATTAGTACCACCGCCATTGTAAGTCGGTGCGGTGTATTTCGCCAGAACGGAGTTCACGCCAGAGCTGGACAACTGAGAGACGGTTGCGTAAGGTATGTCGTTAGCGAATTGACTGACGTTGCTGCCGTTGACCGTATACTGTTTATCATTGGCGAATTGACTCACATTGCTGCCGTTCACAGTATACTGTTTATCGTTGGCGAATTCTGATACGGGTTCCCCTTTGACAGCGTAATTTTTATCGTTCGCAAACTGGCTGACGTTGCTACCATTCACCGTGTACGCCGTATCGTTGACGAACTGACTGATCTTGCTTCCGTTGACCGTGTACTGCTTGTCATTGGCAAACTCTGACACGGGCTCGCCTTTGATAGAATAATTTACATCATTAGCAAATTGGCTAACTCTAGTAGGGGCATTCAATATGTCAGAATACTGGCCGGAATGCCCGATCGTACTGATCACAGGGGTGTTGTTAAGATCATTATAACTACCAGAAAACGCAACCTGATTGATGTTAGTGTTTTTCGAGGTGAGATTCTGATAGATAGACACGGTCTGGCCAAGCTGCGCCATCTCTTTAGCTCATATGATGCCCCGAAAAAACGTCAAGGAATCAATTTCGTGTTACTGTATCCGAAATTCACAAGGGACATCTGCCATGATATCAGCATATCATTTGCAGAATGATTCTCGCTGTTCCCGTTCCCGTTCAATTGTATGCAGTTGACCTTGAAATAGGTGCTGTTACAGAAGTAGATGGTCGTCAGTATGCCAGCATCCACGCCAGAATCTACACAGTATGCCTGTGCCATCCCTATGTACGTCTGGTTGCTGTAGTTCCCTGGCAATCCATGGTTGATGGTCATAGAAGTACCGTTAGCATTCAACCCGTTGTTGAATTTGGCGAGTCCGATGTTGGTCTGCACCACTGTATTGGATGGGTCTCCTCCGATCTGACCCGATTGAATCGCCAAGGTCTTCGGGCCGCTTTGGGCGCTGTTCACGTACCCCGCATCGTTCGCGAACTCAGACACCGGCTCCCCTCTCTTAGCGTAATTAGCATCGTTGGTGAACTGATTGTTGCTGCTACCGCTGATCGTGTACTGTTTGTCGTTCAGAAATTGGCTGACATTGCTGCCGTTCACCGTATACTGCTTGTCATTACTGAACTGACTGACGTTCGTGGGCTTGTTCGTCAGATCGTTGTAATTTCCGGTCGCGCCTGCCTTGGAAATAATAGGTGTATTCAATTCGAACGGATAATTTTGCAAGTTTGTCAACGTCTGGCCCAATTGAGTCATGTTTGCTAGACACAACAAAACGTCATAAAATCAGCTGTAGAAATTGATCATGTTCTTGAGGTGGATCAGCTTGTCTCTGTATTCCCTGACAGAAGCTACGTCTATCTCTCCTAACAATACAGGCAGGTACTGTTCCAAGGGAAGCCTGTTGTTGCTCTCGTACTCCCTTTCGACCGTCTTCTGCCACTCTGTCACAACTACAGCATCTGCGAAAGCCTCCCTCAAGACCTGCCCCTCTTCGCTCTCTTCCTCTTCCTCTTGTTGCTGCTCCGGCATGTTCACATCCTCTTCTTCTTCGGAAGGCACGACCCGTTCCTCTTCTTCAGCTATCACCGATAGTGGACTGCTAGGCTGTGCTTCTGTCATGATACGCTGATTCAGCAGTGAAGAGAAGTATTCCCCGGCAGCATCTGTACCTATCCCATACTTCACACGTGTCGCATCGGATACGAAGTCAGCAGTTCCTCTTAATGCTATTCTCCTCAAGATGCACTTGGCTACGATCTTCTTCTTGTTACGCTCGTGGTAAGCCTTGTTACGGTCCGACGTCTGCCTAGCCCTGATCTGCTGGTAGTTGCGTTGGAAGCGCTGTCTGTCTGACGCCCCCCTCGTGGCCATGGTTATGTCCCATGCCATCTTCTTGGGCATGTACTCGTTGACCCACTCCATGTCCACCGGGATGTTTGCGACTGCCCCTCTCAGGGGTGACCCAGCCCCTGACTGGTAGATGGGTGGCTCTGGGGGTTTGGTTGGCTTCAAGTCATTTGGGATAGGGTTCATCACCAGATTAGGGTCTCCTATGTGGTCGATCACTCTATTGCCCTCCTCTATCCTGTAAGCTTTGATCGTCTCATCCCATACAGCCGTCCTCTGCTGCACCACAGGCAGCTTCCTATAGTTGGTCTCAGCTTGCTGCCATTGGTGCCGCATGCTCTTAGCCAGGGTCTTCTTAGCATTGTGATCCGGGATAGGGCCATCGTCCCCATAGAAAGTGCCTCTGTTGTAGAACCACGTGACATAGCTGCTTCTGAGCAGCTGAACCCCTTGGTGCATCTTCTTGCCGTAGTCCCATGCTCCAAGAATGGGGTTCTTGATCTTGCCTAGATAACTGGGCATCTGCTGCTTGTCTCCCATAGGCTTCCTCGAATTGACCTGTCGGGTGTCCCCATCGAATTTGAGCGCGAAAGCGTACGCACGTGGCCACATCTTAAAGGAGGTGGTTAGGCAATCTGAGAACTCCTGGCTGCAGACGATCTGATCAGAGCCTGTCTTCTTGGACACCTTATCCACGTTGATGCACATGATGTAACGGCTCTCCCTGTCGCCATAGGATCTGCTGCCGAATTCCTCCCCGTTGGGTCCCGGCTTCTGGTAGAGGAAGTTCTCGTTAAGCCCGGTGTCTGCATGTAGGGTGGTTGCTGCAACCCAATCCGTGGTACACTTCAACTTGCCCCAATTGCCTCTGATAGGAGGTTGCAGAACCATGGCTCCCAGGGCCAGCCATTCAAACAGAGTGTCCCAACCGTCTTTGCCTGTCAGAGGATTGGTGGTGTAGGCTTCCACAGCTGTCATGGGTGGCTGACGCCACCCCTGCAGCTGCTCCACCTGCTTCTGTAATGCAGCCACTATCTGCAGCAACTCCTTGTGCGTCTTGCCAAAAAGAAGCTCTTTCTGATCCCTGTCCTGCCTGCCCTCGGCAGCAAAGATCACCCAATTGTACCAAGCTACCCAAGCGTTCGTCTTTCTGTAGGAAGGGTCTTGAGCAGGAGCGCTGACCTTCCCGCCATTACGGTATCTGAAGGTGACTTGTAAAGCGTTCATGTACGATCGTTGGGTGGTGAATTTACGTTGCTGAGTTACGCCGTCACCTTCCGGGCGCATGTCCTCGTCAGCTTCCTCCAATTCGGCATCTGCTTCCTGTCTGAGCAATCTGGAAGCTGCTTGCATCACGTCCTCGCTCAGCGGGGCCTTGTTGATCCAACAGATGAGCTGATCCAGATGACGTTCTGTCCACCTTCCCTTGCTTTCAGCATCACTGTATTGCAAGCTAGCCCAATTCCATGTCAACAAGTCCTCTTCGTTCCTACCCAAGCCGCGTCTCCACATGGTCCTGAGGGTGTCCACGTAAGCATTGCTGCTGCTCCGAACCACGCCAGCTTCTCCAAGCCTCTGAGTGGAAGGTCTGTCAGCTTCCAGCCAGCTTCCGATCCTCTTCTTCAGCTGCCTTACAAGTGTCTTTTCCTCCGAAGTCTTGCTCGGAAGAGCTGAGCCTGGTGTGATGTTGCCATCCCATGAGGTCCATGGAGAGACCAGATCTGGCCTGTTGGCTGCTCTGGTGTCACGTGGGTTGTCTGCAGTCAGATCAGGGACACGTGGCACTTCCCCCACCCTCCTAACGACGGTGTATCCCTCAGGGAGGATCTGTTTAGCTGTGTTGAGGCCAGCTATTATCGTGGCCGCGGCTTGTGGGCGTTGATCTTCGGGTAATGACGTAATGCGCCGGGCTTCTATCAGGAGGGCTCGACCCGCAGGCTTGCTTGTGACGTTGATGCTACCATTGTACCCCTTCTCATCCTTCAGATAGCGTAACTGATCTCCTAACTCCTCCTTCTGCAACTGCATGATCGGCACGTTCAACAGTTCTTGAACGGTGTACTTGCAACCCTTCTGCCGCTTGAACATGACGGTGGGTGCGGATGTAGATAGGGCAGGAATGCTTGGCATGAGAGAAGCCATCTTGAGCGAGATTGTATGCACTGACCTTACAAAAACACGAGCTTTATACCACCATCATCGTCAATCCCGACATCATCGTCTTTTTTTTTGTGACACATGGGGGCTCCGCCCCCAAACCCCCGTAAGCAGCTGTTGGTGTGGTGGTGGGTCGAAGGGGGCCACCTGACTTTGATCCACTGATCCGTGCCACCGGCACCCAAGCCCTCTATCTGCTGCATTTCCTCAAACCATAGAGATTTACAGGATTATGGGTGGATCAGTGGATCAGTGGATCATTACTATTACCTTATATACTTCTCTATAAAGTAGTATGTTATGTCTATGTATTACAGTATAATGCTAGTGATCCAGTGATCCAGTGATCCAGGGGGTAGCTCAATTCTGCACGGTTCGAAGAATGATGAGCTGAAGAGGGCTTGAGGTCTAATGGAACGGATCAGTGGATCATTTGTCTGGTCCCCCCACCTACACACCAACTGCTTCATACACACGCACGGACAGACATGATGACTAATATTCCAGGTCCTCTACTTCTTCCCCAGCTTCCAATGACGTCATCCACCCCTTCTTCTTGAGCTTGTAGATGCAGCCCTCTATGGACGGGAAGATGTAGAGGCCTCTCCTCGGTTGGCCCGCTAGGCAGCATCTGTGCTTTCCGGGCAGAATACCGATGCTAGCGAAGGTCTCCTTAAGATCAGCCTCGTTGAAGCGCAACCAGGACTGACCAGAGACGTATTTAGTGATGCACTTGGTCACATGATCGACGGGCAACAAGCACTTGACGCTATTTCCTCCCTGACTGTGTGACTCCCGCCTGATCAGCTCCTCTTCCAGATCGTCTCCCAGCAGGTTAGAAATGGCAGGAGGAATGGGACCTCTGGATTTGAAGGTCATCTTGATCTTGTCGTTCTCCCATGCAGCCCGCTCGTCGTAGTCGTCCACGTCAGCAGGCACGTGGGCAGCGGCGTTGGGTCTGTCCAAGATGACCGACTTGAGCCACTTGGCGGCTACCGGACACTGCTCGGAAGCCTGAGCTGCTTTGGCGGCCGTCATGGGTGCTCTGCCTATACGTACGCCTGTGCTGTCTATGCAGGTGCGAAGGTACTGGAAGAATATTTCTCTGACCACGGGATTGTTGACTAACGACCATAGCTCTGACCATTTCTCGTGACTGTATTGCATGAGGGTTGTGTTGAAGATAGCGTAACGCCTGCAGTCATGTGTGATGTTGAGGGCCTTGGTATGGTTGCTAGCTCCGATGTAGTTGTGGTAACTGGTCAGGTTCTGGGGCTCGTGGAACTTCTGCTCCGACCTGTAAGTGGGCTCCGTGATGAGAGTCTTCATCAGATCCGCCTGCTCCTTCTTGCTGCTGTGGAAGCCCTCGTCTGCAGCCAAGCATTACGTAATAGGTTAGGGCGAAGCATTAGTAATCCTTGGATAACTTGACCTAATGATCCAGTTTTAGTATCCGTTTAAGGTCTTGACCTAAAAATGGTGATTTTCAGAACAAGGATGGGGTGGATCACTGGATCACTGGATCAAAAGCGTTACAGATTTTCGTAACTTTTTCTTACCTATGAATACGAGGCACTTCAGCATGAGGTCGGAGTTGAACTGGCCGGTGACCGAGCCAAAGTTGGTGGCATGTAGTCCAAGCTTGTCGAACATCTTCACCATCAGACCCCCCAGAATTATACCCTTCCCAGACCCCTGTTCCCCTATGAAGAATGGCATCCATCCGATCTTCTTGTTGGGGTGCTTCACCACGTGGGCGAGCCACCCCATGAAGGAGTCGTAGTCCTGTTGGTCTCCCGACACCAGGCTGGCCAGGATGTGATCTAGCAGTGGCTGGATCTCTGCTATCTCCTCTGCCGTGGGCTGCAGGTACGGAGTTTCCAGGAGCGGCATTGCCTTTGCGCAGAGGTTGAACGCCTTTGGAGGGACGTCTTTGGCGAACGGCTCTGCCACGAACTGGTCGAGGGTCGCCTTTTCGAGGCGGTACGTGGACGCCTCCCAAAGCTTGAACGCCCAATCGAAAGGCTTGGTGTGGTCGCTCAGCTTGGCCTTTGCGAAGGTCCTGAAGTCCACCATCTCACCGTCAGCACCCAGATACTTTTCGATGAACATGCTCTGCTCCTTGATGAACACGTAGTGGTGGGACATGTAGCGAGCGATGGTGTCCTCGAAATGAAGGAACCAAGGTTGATCCGCCATTGCCAGATGCCGTCTGGCTCTGTTTCCAGAGCCCGACTCTGCTGATGCAAGGTTGTACACTGTGTCAAGGAGGCGACCGTCTACCTCCTCGGCTGGCATCCACACGTTGTTGAACAGCAGGTCGTCCAAGCACTTAGCCCAATGCCCGAGCTTGACAGGGCACTTGGACGCGCATTTGCTGGAAAGGCAATAGAAGTGCATCTCTCCTGATCTCCTAAACTCGACGTAGGCTCTGTTTCTGTCATGATGGGAGTCTTGGAAGCACTTGCGGCCAGACGGTCCACATTCGTACCAGATCCTGTTGCCGATGAGTTTGCTATGAGCGTGATGGGTATCTATGTGCCGCCGGGAAAGCTCCGTGCTGGCCATGGTGGCTAGTTGATCATCGTTGTATTGGTCGAGGTACGCGGCGCGTACGAGTTGCCTTCTCTGAGCACGCACCGAGAAATCCACTTCGCGATTCTCCGGGCACGGACGCGACGCCGGGCGTTCGTCATACGGCTTTAGCTTCTCGCTGACGTCCACCTCGTTGCCAGTGGTGTAGGTGACGACATAATCCTGGAAAGGGGGCGGATTTGGTTTTGTGACGAAATCTTCATCGTACACGCTGCAAGGAACGCTGTAAGTGGTGTCATCGCTGACCTTCGTTGCTCCTACCAGTCTCAGTATGCGCCTGCCGCCGGCTGAGGTGATGTCATAGACGTTGGGGTCCATGCATCCGTGATCACCAGCTGTCGTCAAGATATCCTCGAAGTTGCATTCGGTGATTATGTGCTTCAGGCACTCCGCTCTGCACGTCACGTTGTTGATGAAGATGTGCATGGAGAACTTGTACATGCCGGCCTTGGGGTCTCCTTCCGGCATCTTGCGCGTGTAGTCAGTAGCTGCCACGTTAGCCATGTCCACTACCGAGCCGCTGAAAGAATTTACCCATCTAAAGAAAGGTTCTAGAAGCTTCTCTCTAACCATGGCTTTGCAGCTCGCGATGTCGATAGGGAAATGAGAGTATTTCTCTATGTCGAAGAACACCTTGACGAGATCTCCATATCGGTACTGGACGAGGTATGTGAAGTAAGGCGTCCCTCCTCTTTGTTCGAGTTGGTTGTGTAGCCAGTGCACTGACCGTAGGGGCCCCTTCCAATAATGCTTCGTGGAACATAGCTTCAGAGTAGATTCGGAGAGGTTCGTCTGATGAACGTAACGCTCTCTAGCATCGAAGCGGATGTCGTTAGGTAGCACCATGCCTGCATTTTACTACATACGTCAAAAATCATAACGTATCGTGTTTAGCAAACCTAGTGAATAATACCTATGGATCGAGAGAAGATGGTAAAGAGATCGAGGAGTTGATGGTGATGGGCAAGAGATGATAGTGTTGTAGGTAATCGGTGATAGGTAGTCGGTGGTAGGTAGTCGGCTCGGAAGGAGCGAGGTAGTCGGCTTGGACGTAAATTGCCCAATTGCACGAGTAGGCGATGCAAAGTGTACGGCTGCAACAAACAAGCGAGTTTAAATACCTGTGCAATGAGATTCTAAATCATCTGCAAAAAGACGATGATCGAATTACGTCACTTACATAAGACGGTAAGCTTTTACGTCCGTCAGGCTTGTGACGCTCGCTGTAGAATTTGACAGCCTTGAACATTTTATGAAGGTTGATTGTACCTCTTGAAGTCATCACACAAGAACCGATTGGTGTCATGGAGAGTGTTTTCGATTATGATTCAGAACGACAATTGGTTGTTGTCAACAACGCAACCGTACCTGTCATCCTTGTTGGGGAAGACAGGACGCCGTACTTCAGATGTAACGATGCGGCACGTGTTCTAGGCTATGGAAATGTAAAGAAGGTTGTGACAAAGCATGTGCGTCCTCAGCAGATCACGACCCTTGCGGATCTGTTGCAAGAAGGTGTGCCCATTTTGGGCACCCCCTGTGAACCAAACGCAAACGACCTAGATTCCCGCTACATGCGGGAATCTGGATTGTATAGGCTAATCAGCCGCTCCAAGCTGCCTTTAGCGGAAGCCTTCCAAGATTGGGTCGAAGACGAAGTGTTGCCTGCCATAAGGAAGTCGGGATCTTATAGCATCAAAGGTCCAAATGAAGCACGTGGTTCGAGCGTTGTGGATTGGTCAAAGAAGCGGTTGGAGGGCAAGGATCTGAGCAAGCTGAAAAACGCAGCGTTGAAGGAGCTGATTCAAGGGGCTTTTGGCACCTCTGGCGCCAAGTTGTACCCGATTGTCAACAACCAAATCAACCAGTCTGTCATCGGCTTCAAGCAAACGACGACGCAATACAAGAAGCTCAAACAGATGCCAGGACGCATGTCCGTCCCTGACTTCTTAAGCATGGACGGGCAGGTGGCTAGGTGCATTGCAGAGACGGCTTTTAAGAAGTTCATATTGGAGAATCTCGCGGCCCTGCGACTTGGGCCTGAGAAGGAGGTCATCGGCAAGTTCGATATACTGGGGAACAAGTTGCGTGACAGTTTCGTTAGCATTGGCATGGGCGATCTAGAAAATGGAATGTTGTCAATACAACAGGCCAAGACACGCAAGAGAAAACTTGAAGTTGCACATAAGAAATCCTTGTGTGGCGCAACAGGAAGCGCTTTGGGTACTTTATCGTTGGCAACATCTTGTTGTTGACTACTAATTGTAGCGAATAAACAGATTTTGACCCACACACGTTTAATATAAAAGTGGCGGCTCCGGTGCAGTATGCTTAACACCTTCGATGTTTAACATCTTCGATGCTGCGAACGCATAACTGAACGGGTTCGTGACAGCTACGCTTTTTCTGGTTGTCAAACGTGGAAAGAGCAACGGTTCAGAGGGTCCAGTCTGCATCGGACTGGTGCATCTTGCAAGTTGTAAAGAGAGCGGCTTTACCCTCTAATTTTCTTGTAAATTGATGTCATCCCTTTGTAAATCTCCCTTCTTTTTGAGTATACAGATCCACCAACGACAGCCATTACAAATGTGCTTGGCACCAAGACATACGATGCGCATGCACCACCCGCGCCAGCTGACTGCCAAAATGAGTACCAGCTGCCAGCCTTTACCACGCCTGTTGCCATCCATTTTGCGGCAATTGAGCCCTTGACTATTCCTGGTGATGAAAACCCAAAGATTCCCAACCCGTTGCCAGCTACAGTTGGTCCCAACGCACCCCCAGTAGTGGCAGCCGCTCCATAACCTGCAGCTGTTTTGATGTGCGCACCCCAAGCCGACATTTTTCTGTACATACTGCTTGAAGAGTGCCTCCACTTGCTTGCTTTACCCCTGGCACCTGCGAAGAAAAGCGGAGCCACTCAAACGCAAAATGACTAGTGCTTTTAATATACACTGACCAACGCTTCTATACCTGCGGAATCGTATGGAGAAGTTGGCTTGATCACCGGCACCACCGCATAGGCAAAGCGCAAAGTCAGTTTCGTAGGAGTAAAACTGCACCCGCACGAGACCCGCTTCGGCAATACCCAACCGTAGTGCAAACGAATCGGCATACACACGTAAGGAGGCAATAGGAAACGGATGCGAGTAGTTTTCCTATTTTACATATAGCGTAGCTGGCGCAACTTTAAAATGGCTTTCAAGCGATCTACTTACCTTGGTCACCGGGAGGAGTCCTCGCGTTGCTGTTGGCTCCGAACATGATGTAAGTGTGCAAGATGTAAGGGATAGCCGAAAGAAGCACTCGAAAGGTGAAGAATTGCGGAAGCGCGGGCGAGAAGTGAGCAACAGCAAGCTTGCAGCGAGCTGTAAAACATCCGTCGAATCCGAAATCCCCGCGGTTTTCCCAGTCCCAACTAACTTGTAACTACAGTCAACGTGCGTGACCTCTCCGTGACCCGCGTGACCTACGCGTGACCAGACCTGACCCGGGGGCGGCCACGTGTCTCAGTCAGAGATGACTCACCGATCCAGTGATCCGCTCCAGAGGCCTCAATCCTCAGAGTCAGATGCGTTGAGCAAAACTCTGTAAAAATAGCTTTTGGGGTGGATCACCTGGATCACTGGATCATTCTCAATTAGGTACTGCACTAACTACTACTCTTTCAATTAGACTAGTAAATAGGTGGATCAAAGAGGAATTGGGTAGGTATTTAGCTTAGGGTTGTCTGAATAGTGTTAGGGCTTAGGGTATGCCCTTACCACTGGCATTACTAAGGGCCTTTTTGTTGGTGTTACACACACACACATTCAACCAACTGCTTAGTCACATAAGACAGCTGAGTTTGAAATCATAAAAACGCGGGTATTAATAATACCCTATTTGCAGAGGAATGAGTAACCACTTGCAGACAGATGAGTCAACTGGAATTACCTAAAACCTGACATAATCTGACATGTGACAGGAATATAACACAGGTTCAAGGTTCAGACATACATATATATATGTTTGTCTGACTGACTTGAATATCGGCATCAAGAGGTTTCTGCGCAAGGCAACATTATGATACACCTCCATTAAAATTCAATGCAACCACTGAAGATGTGCTTCACAAAGTGAAACGCGACAGCAGCCCTACACATGTTGCCTAAAAGCACCCTCGTGTGCAGGAACATGGGTAGAAGATGGTTTAAGAGTCATTGCGTGGTGTGAGTTCATCCGCCAGCAAGAATTGACGGTCTTACCTCAGCAATAGTTCCTCCAACTCTGCAAACTGGGCATTGTGACCGGCAGATCACAGAAGTGTGCATGACGCATCGCAAACGGTTCGCTTAAAAAAGACAGCGAACAGCAGGCACTGCCTGCCAGGCAGGGTACGAAACTCACACTGCACATGGCTGATCACATGGTGCTTGATCAGGCAATTGGCATCATCTTAGACGTCTCGAAGCTGTCAAGCCCTGTTTTGATAGCTACTATTCCAGCAATGACGACGGCGCGGTAACATTTGTGGGAGCCTGCATTCGCGCGGGTATACAGGCCGCACTTCCGTCCGTGCAAGCTGGCCGCGTACGGTATGCTGAAAGCTGCTGCATGCTAAAACGCATGACCACTCAGTCATGAACCGCAACACGAAGCTGAAACCGCTGGCGCCTCGTCCTGTGGCAGAACAGGGGTGCTGCC
>JAABUH010002118.1_pt1 | contig 19742 bp, 19 predicted proteins | sample 5559121 | NCBI WGS metagenome assembly JAABUH01 (sample SAMN10711871, study PRJNA513364) | rock metagenome | isolation source: Antarctica rocks | place: Antarctica: Victoria Land, Battleship Promontory nord | collected 2015-12-28
CATCGCGGGATACCTTTCGCCTCATCCCTCGCTGCCCAGTGCGGCCCTCTCTGCTCGTATTCTACGCACGACGGGCTTGCTCCGCCAAGTGCGCTATACCGTGAACGATCCGCTGGATAGTCACCGCATAACACTCATCACATCACGGCGGATGGAGAAGTAGCCACAATAGGGATGGCAGGGAGGGCAACACGGTCACCGCTGGCCGCACCGTGGGTCCGTGGCCTCCGGCATGGACGCACACGTCTTCCCGGTGTCCCTGGAGCACTGCGGCGGCCGCGTAATCACCACCTATGACACGCGGTTCCGGCGTGACGTGGCGCTGGGGTCCGCCGCAAGCCTGACGCTAACGCACTGTTACCTGCATGGGACGTGCCGGAAACCCCGCGGTAGGCCAATCTGCCCGTCCGTGTGGTCATGCATGGCCCCCAGAAGCGTCGCACGATCCACCTCTTAGACGGCGAAGCGTGCGGCATCGGCGCGCTTGAACTCGAGGCCCAGGCCGGGGCGCGAGCGGTCGGGACGTAGCGCGCCTGCGACCGGGGTCAGGGCGCCGTCGAAGAGCATGTGCTCGATGCGCGCGTGGTCGTGGAAGTACTCGATCGGACTCAACCGCGCGATGGAACAGCACGGCGCGACATGCAGCGAGGGCGCGCAGTGCGCCGAGAGGTCCATGCCGTGCGACTCCGTGAGCGCCGCCGCGCGCAGGAAGCCGGCGATACCGGCGCAGCGCGAAGCATCGGCCTGCAGCACGTCGACCGCCTCGGCCTCGAGCATGCGCCGGAAGTACCACAGGTCGTAGCCGTACTCGCCAGCGGCGATGTCTATGCCGGCCGGCGCGCGGTCACGGATCAGATGCAGCCCCGCCAGGTCGTCCGACGACACCGGTTCCTCGAACCACACCACGCCATACTCCCGGAAAGCATCGGCAAAGGCCAGGGCCTGCTTGCGACTGTAGGCGCCGTTAGCGTCCACGTACAGCTTGGCGTCTGGCCCGATAGCCTCGCGCGCGGCCTTGACCCGGCCGAGGTCCTCGTCGGGGTGCGTGCCAATCTTCATTTTGACGCGCGGGATGCCCTGCTCCACCCAGCCGCCCAACTGTGCCTGCAAACGCTCGATGGAATAGGACGTGAACCCACCGCTGCCGTAGACAGGCGCGGCGTCGCGCGTCGCCCCCAGCAGCGTCACCAGCGCCACGTCGAGCAGGCGCGCTTTGAGGTCCCACAAGGCGACATCCACGGCGGCGATAGCCATGGAACTGATGCCGGGCCGGCCAAGGTTGCGTATTTTGTGGACCATGGCCTCCCAGCAGTTAGGCGCGTTCATGGCGTCGCGGCCCGTTACCTCCTGAGCCAACCCGTCGCGGATCAATGTCGCGGTCGCCGTGTCGGCGTACGTATAACCGAGGCCATGCCTGTCGCCAGCGGTGGCCTCGACGAGCACGAGCGTCGTGGAGTCCCATGCATAGGTACCGTCAGCCTCCGGTCCGTCGGTTGGTATCTTGTAGGCCGACACGTCGATCTTCTCGATGGGGACCGCGCTATCGTAGCTAGCCATGGCTATGTATCCACCTTTCCTTTACCGCTACCAAACGAGCGCGCTACCGAGTATCGACCGTCAACTCCTCGATGGTAGCCTGGAACGGCGTCAGGACCTGCGCCCCGTCCGCCGTCACCGTGACCACATCGCAGTGGCGCGCGCCGCCGTAGCCCGCGATGTAGACCGCCGGCTCGACGTTGAAGACCATGCCGGACTCGAGCACATCGTCGGACGCGGGGTGCAGGCGCGGCGGGCCATCGGTGGAGATAGCCGTGAACCCGACATTGTGCCCGAGTCCATGTGTGAAGTACGCCCCGAACCCACGGTCCCGCAGCACGGCGCGGGCAGCCGCGTCGACGTCCGCCGCGCGCGCGCCCGGTCGGATCACGGCCAGGGCGGCCGCGCGCGCCGCGAAGATCGCGTCATGGATCGCGCGCTGGCGTTCTGACGGCTCCCCCAAGCAGTAGGTGCGCGTGATGTCGGTCCAGTAGCCGTCGACGTAGGAGTTGCAGTGTATCAGCACGAGATCTCCATGTAGCATCGCCCTATCGCGCGTGCGCGCGTAGGCGCTCCCGGCCCGCGCGGAGTTCTCGCCCGACATGCAGTAGACAAAGCCGCCGGCGCGCGCGACGCCAGCGCGGCCGAGTCCCACCACGCTCAAAGGCGTCTCAAACAGGGCGGCCGCCTCGGGCTCACGCAGACCGGCGCGCAGCCCCGCCGCGCCCCGCTCGAAGGCCTCGCCCGCCACCTGACAAGCTGCGCGCACCCGCGCAAGCTCGTCGCCGGTCAGCGCCGCGCGCAGCGTTTTGATAAGGTCGGCGGCGAGGGTGAGCGTGGCCCCCGGCATCGCCCTGCCGAGCAGCGGCGCCGTGACCGGCCCATAGTAGTGCATGGCGGCATACGATGACTGCTCGAAGAAGTCGCCATCCTCATGCCCCACGCGCGCCCCGGTGGCTCCGAGCTCGCGCGCGACCGCCGCGAGCGGCCCCTCGACGGCCGCGACAACATCGGGCAGGCTCTCCAGCGAGCCGGACTGAAACGTGCGCACGGTGCCGGCCCAGCCTCCGTCGGCCAGATCACGCTCGTCCTCGGGGGCCAGCACGGCGACGCGCCCATCGCGGGTCGCCACCACTATGGACGCGCCGACGACCGGCCAGTAGCCGGAGAGCAGCAGCACGTTCGTGGGATGGGTGCAGACGAGGGCATCCAGGTTGGCTTGCTGGAGCGCAGCCATGATGCGCTCAATCCGTTCATCGCCCCGTGCCATATAGACGCCTACCTCCATTCGTTCACTCAGCGGACATGCCTGGCCCTGAAGGACCATGGCACAGAACTGACCTTAAAAGGTCTGCGCGGAGCGCGACAGCGGCGCTAGCCCCATACACCGCCATCGCCAATGCTAACCCTTCAGGGTCCGTGACCTGCCCCCTTCCTTCAAGGACAGGCCAATGGGCCGTGGCCTACCATAGTCCTTCGGGGCCAGGCTACGTCTTGACATGGTCGCGCGCGCGCTCCTCCGCGAGGTCGCGCTGGTAATCCTGCTCGTAGCCCTTCCTGGACTTCCCACTCAAGCGCGGCACGCCGCGACCGGAAACACCGCTCGGCTCGAGCCTCTTGCGCAACGGCGGCGTCAGGCCGCTGCCGCGCGCCTTGCGGTCCAGCACGTTCTCCTTTTCGCTGATGAGGTAGTCGGCCGTGCGCGCGGCCAGCGCCTGGATGGTCAGACCGGGGTTGGCCGAGCCCTGCGTGGGCAGGATGCTGCCGTCGCAGATGAACAGGTTCGGGATGTCGTGCGACTGACCGAACTTGTCCACCACCGACGTGCGAGGGTCGGCGCCCATGCGCGCCGCCCCCACCAGGTGGGCGTAGCGCGCCTCCTGCGCGACCTCGTCGGCGCCGGCGGCCCACATAATCTCCTCGGTCTTCTTGCGGCCGAACGCGGCCAGCTTCTTGTCGTTATCGTGCAGGGCGAACGTGATCTTGGCCACGGGCAGGCCGAACTGGTCCCTGTCCTCGGCCAACGTCACCCTGTTGTCCTCCCACGGCAGGATCTCGCCAAGCACCCCGAAGGCGGAATAGTGATTGTAGTCCATCATCTCGCGCCGCATGCCCCAGCCCCACACGCCCTTGGCCGTCATGAGCTGCTTGGCGAAGGCGATGGGCTCGGGTCCCACGGTCTGGACGGCGAAGCCACGCACGAAGTCGCGCGAGGGATCGGTCTCGTAGAACTCCTCGGTCAGCGCGTGCGCGGGCGGCGCCTTGTACATGCGCACGAGATTGGAGAAACGCCCGATCACGACGTTGCCGATCTGCGCCATCAAGTATTTGCCGACCGTGCCGCTGCTGTTGGCCAGGCCCTGCTCGAAACCGGGGCAGGCCGAGTTGAGCAGCAGGCGCGGCGTTTCGATGGCGTAGCCGCACACGATCACGACCTTGGCCTTCTGCTCGACCTCGCGCTTGTCGCGGTCGAAATAGGTCACGCCGCTGACCGTGCCGTCCGCGCCCATGTTGATGCGCCCGACCATGCAGTGGTCGCGGATCTCGGCGTTGTGTTCGATCGCGTCGGGGACGTGCGTCACCAACGTGCTGGCCTTCGCGCCCACCTTGCACCCTTGGATGCAGAAACCGCGATAGATGCAGTGCGGGCGGTTGGCGTGCGCGCCAGTATTGATGGCCACGGGGCCGCCGATGCTGACGCGAATGCCTAGCTTGGTGCAGCCGTCGATCAAGGTGTCGCCGACACCGCCCATCGGATGGGGTCCGTAGATATAGCCGTGCGGGTCGCCCCACGGATAGTAGGGCGGGCCGGACACGGGCATCTCGCGCTCCAACTGCTCGTAGTAGGGCTTGAGGTCCCAGTACGAGATCGGCCAATCCGCGCCCAACCCGGTATCTGTATGCACGGTGAAGTCCGAGGGGTGCAGGCGCGGCGTGAAAGCCGCCCAATGCACCGAGCCGCCGCCGACACCGTGACCGCTGTTGTTCTCGCCGAAGACGAGCGGGTTCTTGCCGCCGGTGATGCGCAAATCGTTCCAGTACAGGTTGTATGAGCCGGTCTCGTCGCTGACCCAGTCGCGCTCGGTGTCCCAGAACGGCCCCGACTCGAGACCGACCACGCTGAAGCCGGCCTTGGACAGGCGCTGCGCCAGCACGCCGCCGGCCGAGCCGACGCCGACGATGACGAAGTCGACCTCCTCGTCGGGCCGGTAGTGGCCCATCGGGATGGGCTTGGGGAGTGTCTGTAGCGGCCCGAGCGGATGCTCGTCCGGCGGCGGGGCCTTGAAGGCGCCAAAGATGGGATGTTTCAAAATCGAGCGGTCCATACTAGTGCGATCCTCCGGCGCCGCCCGTGCGGCCCGCTTGGGGATGGGGCGGCGGCGCGTAGTCGGGGTCGATCTCGCCCGAGCGCGAGGCGACGGGCGGCGCCCAGGCATAGCGCTTCTCATTCACCTCGTGCGGGTCCGGCTGTCCGCCGCGCAGGCGCATGTAGCCGCGCGGGTAGGCGGGACCGCCGAAGCCGATCTCATCCCAGGCGTAGGGGTGCGCGTAATAGGCTTCCACGACGTCGTGCAGCAGCATCTGCCAGAAGAGCGTCACGTCCATGTGCCGCCAGATCTCGTCGCCGGCGGGCGGCTTGCCGTCGTGCAGCGTCTTGAGGACCTCGTCCTGCCGGCGCGGACCAAGCTCGATAAACGTGGTCTGGAACAGATGCTGGGCGATCGCGTCGATGGCTCGCAGGCCGAGCAGGTGCGCCTCCTGGATCGGCGGCATGTTCTCGAAGCGATAGCCGGGGATGCGCTTGCTGTAGACCTTGTCGTCGATGTAGTTCAGGATAGGGACCCGATGCGCGGCGTCGCGGTCGTCCTGCGGCAGGAGGCGATCACACACGGCCCGCATCAGCGCCTCGTTCTCGCCAGTGAAGAAACGGATCGGCGGCGGTTCGTTGACGCGCTGCAGCACGACCTCGCGCGTGGCCTCGTCCCAGAAGTCCTGCTGGCTCAATGTGCTGTAGCCCGGATAGTAGCCCGGCGTGGCCATCGGCTCGATCGTCAGGCCCGTCGTCGGGTCGTAGGGCAGGCGATCGCGATCGGGGATCGGCGGCGTCGCCATCAGTCGGCCCTCCTAAGCAAGCTGGCGAGGAGGCCCAGGAAACCGCTGGCGGAGAACAGCAGTGGGGCGAAGGCCGGCGGGCCGTACATCAGCTGATACAGGGGATAGCGCAGCCCGCCGGCGCGGCGCAGCATCCCCCGCATATGGAAGAAAAATCCGACCATGCCGTCGATGAGGGCGAGGAGCGACACCACCGGCAGGAGAAAGCGGGCGATCCAGCGGCCGGGGGCGCCCTTGAGCAGCGTCCCAAAGCCGACGAGCGTCAGGATCGGGGTCAGCAGGATAGGCGTCCACTGCACGCCGTACTGAAAGTTGTTCTTGTAGTGCGAATAGAGCGCCTCGAAGCCGCTGAAGAAACCCGACACGGCCATGGCCACGGCCAGTTGCTTCTGGAAGCGGCCCTCGCGCACGCGGTGCTCCAGCACGAGCCCCTCGAGCGTCACCCCCCGCGGCAGCAGCCGCTGCCAGACGGGCCGGACGCCGGAGAGGGCCGGCAGCCGCTCGGCCAGCGCGGGCGTCGCGGGCGCGTCCTCGCGCCGCAGCAGCGAGGCCAGGATGCCGAGGTAGCCGCCGATGCCGAACAGCAGCGGCGCCAGGATCGGCGGGCCCATCACGATGTTGAACACGGCCAGCCGCCAGCCGCCGGGCTTGCGGTGGATACCGCGCACATGAAAGAAGAAGCCGACGACGCCGTCGGCCAGCGTGATGACCGACACGATCGGCAGCACGGTGCGCGCCGCCCGCCGGCTAAAGGCGCCCCAGACGCCGGCCACAAATAGCAGTGGGCTCAGGATCACGGGCGAGTACATGATGCGCTGGCTGTAGCTGCCGCGGTAGTGGTAGTAGGTCACCTCCGCGCCGGCCAACAGGCCCGAGAGGGCCGCGACGAGCGAGAGGCTGCGCTGGAAGCGCCCCTCGCGGATGTGCTGCTCGATCACCACGCCCTCGTGCGTGAGTCCCTTGGGCAGGAGATCGGCCAATGTCGAGCGATGCGTGCCCCCGATGGCCTCCGTCACCTCGGCCAAGGGGACTTGCTCCGTCCGTTTTGCCACGCGGCTTGGAAACGTCAAGGCCACTGTCACCTCCCTTCCGAGCAATTAGCGGTTAGCTTTGCGCGTCCATATGTATGCGCGCTGTCAACCGCTTGTGACACGCGCAAGAGGCTAATTGCTAACCGCTAACCGCTAACGGCTCTAAATCACCTCGCGAATCCGCGCCGGCAGTACGTCGCCGAGCATATCCTTGGTTACCTGCTTGACGATCTCCACGCGGTCGCTCTCGCCACGCAGCAGCGCTTTGGAGAACTTCACGGCCTGGTCGGTCGAGATCTGGCCGGGCAGCGGCGGCTCGTTGGCGTCGACGACACACTCGACCACGACCGGGCCGGGATGCGCGAAGGCCTGGCGCAAAATATCCTCGACATCCTTGGGGTCGTCGATGCAGTAACCCTCGGCGCCACAGGCTTTGGCGTAGAGAGCGAAGTCGATCGGCTGCAGGTTGACGCCGAACTCGGGGTTGCCCTCCAGCACCATCTGCTCCCATTTGATCTGACCGAGCGTGTTGTTCTTCGTGATGAAAACCTTGATCGGCAGCTTGTACTTGACCATGGTGGCGATCTCGCCCATCAGCATGGTGAAGCCGCCGTCGCCCACCAAGGCCACGACCTGCCGGTCGGGGTGGGCTATCTGCGCGCCCACGGCGTAGGGCAGCCCGCAGGCCATCGTGGCCAGCGTGCCCGAGACCGAGAAACGCTGCGTCCCCTTGATCGAGATCTGCCGCGCCGCCCACGTCGTCACGGTGCCGCAGTCGACGGCGATGATGGCGTCGTCGCTGAGGTACTTGTTCAGGTGATAGGGTACCACTTGCGGCTTCATCGGGGTGTCGGCGCGCGTGGCGCGCTCCTCCATCAGCGTGTTCCACTCCTTCATGCGCCGCTGCGCCAACTCGAGGAAAGAGCGGTCGTCTTTATGCTTGATCAAGGGCAACAGCGCCCGTAGCGCCTGCGTCATGTCGCCGACGAGGCCGACGTCGGCGGGGTGGCGCAACCCGATGCGCGCCGCGTTGATGTCGATCTGTATGGACTTGGCCTGGCCGGGCTTGGGCAGGAATTCGATGTAGGGGAAGCTGCTGCCGGCGAGGATAAACGTGTCGCACTCGTTGAGGGCCTCCTGGGAAGGTGTCGTCCCCAGCAGCCCGATGCCGCCCGTCGTGTAAGGATTATCGTCAGGGATAACGTCTTTGCCCAGCAGCGGCTTGACGATGACGCCGGCGGTCAATTCGGCCAGCTTGAGCACCTCGTCGCGCGCGTTCAGGCAGCCGGCGCCGCACAGGATCGCCACTTTGGAACCGGCGTTGATGAGGTCGGCGGCGGCCTGGAGCTTCTCTTGCGGCGGCGTCGGATAGGCCGCGGCGAACGTGTCGGAACTATGCCCCTGCTTGTTGGCCGTGGAGCGCTTGTCGTCGGACTCCGTCCAGTCCTGGATATCCTTGGGAATGGTGATGTGGGCGACGCCGCGCCGCGTCAGCGCGGCCTTGATCGCCTCGTCGACCACGTTGACGACGTGGGCCGGACCCATCACGCGCTCGTTATAGACCGCCACGTCCATGTAGAGCTTGTCGAGGTCGACATCCTGCTGGTAGTGCGTGCCGATGAGGTCGTGGAAGGTGTGGCCAGTGATGGCCAGCACGGGCTGGTTGTCCAGCTTGGCGTCGTAGAGGCCATTCAGGAGATGGATGCCGCCGGGACCCGAGGTAGCCAAACAGACTCCGAGCTTGCCGCCGAACTTGGCGTAGCCGCAGGCGGCGAACGCCGCCGCCTCTTCATGGCGCACCTGAATGTATTTGATCTTGTCCTGATGTGTACGCAGGGCCTCGAAAATGCCGTTGATGCCGTCGCCCGGGAACCCGAAGATCGTGTCGACGTCCCACGCGATTAGCCGCTCGATGAGCAGGTCCGCCGTTGTCTTCGCCATCTCTCTCTCCTTTTTCCTTTGTATCATAACATGATACAATCGCCGCGGTTTATTTGTTGTGTCCGCAAGCTCTATACCAAAGGTTTCTCCGGGAGAGGCGCGCTGGAGGGCTTCACCAGGGCCATATCATTGTCGGCGACGGCGGTCGTGGGGCTCCATCTACATCGACATCGGGGCGTCCGGCCGCTGCGACGCCCCGGACGCGCCGCGGGAGGGGCGCCGGTGCCCGTCCTGCGCCCGTCCTGCATCCCGTCCTGTGGTCCGCGCCGCCTCCGTGTCGCGTCCCGTGCATCCCCGTGTATCCCCGTGCTCCGGCAGCCCCCTTCTTAGGACGCGCGTCCTAGCGACAGGGCTATTGTAGTACGAATCAGGGGGCTGTCAAGGGACGCGCCCGCCGCCTGCAACGACAGGCCGGCCACCGCAGGGTGACCTCGGAGGCGCGCGAGACGCGCGACCATCACCTTGATCAAGCGCGGCATCCCTACCTCATCGCCCTATGGCGCGGGGCCGGAGCCCTCACGCCCGCCCCAACGCGAACGGGCTCTCGCCGAGCCGCAGGCGGCGGAGGATATCCCCGACGACGGCGACGATCAGCACGCCGACGATCACGGCGATGGCGTCGCGCCCGGTGAGGAACGAGCCGAGGGCGACCAGCAGCGTCGTCGACCCGGCGGCCGGGTTGGGCGCGCGCAGCAGGATCGAGACCAGCGTCGTCAGCCCCATGGCCAGCACCGCCGCCCATAGGCGCGCCGCGACGAGGTGCCCGCTAGACGCGACGCCGGGCATGTCGTTGGCCCGGAAGATGGCGACAGCGAGGAAGCCCATGGCCAGGGCCACGCCGTGGCCGACGATCGTGTTGTAGAAGCGCGCCCCCGGCTGCGCCGGCGTTTCCACCTGCAGCGAGGCCGTCGTGGCCAGGCTGGGGAAGAGCCAGGGCTGTCCGACCAGGAACCCGATTCCGCCGGCCACGAACATCAGGAAGGCCGCGGCCAGGGGCGCCCACACCTGCTGTGGCAACGCGGGAATACTCCGCTTGGGTTCAGCCGGGGCGCTCATGACGGCCGTATGGTCAGGCCCTCGGCGTCCTCACCATCGACGACCACCTGTTCGCGGCGCACCGTCCCGGAGACCTGCTCCTGCTCGGTAACCTCCTGCTTGCGCAGGCGCAGCTCCTCGACCTCACGGACCTGCTTGCCGGCCACGGCCTCCTCGCCCATCACCGGAACCTCGATGTCGGCCCCCTGGAAGGCGTCGCGCGTCGCGCCCGCATCGATATCTTGATTGACCGGCACGCGCTCGACGGTAATCTCCTCGCGCCGCAGCGTCACCGGGATCGACTCTTGCTCGGTCTCGACCTCCTTGTGTACGCGCACGCGCCCGAGCTCCTCCTCGCGCTTGCCCGCCACGAGTTCCTCCTCGTAGACCGGCACACGCACGTCGCCCGTGTCCGTCGTCCGCGGCGCCTGCGCGGACTGCGGCGCTTGCATGGGCTGGGCCGTCTGGACCTCCTGCACCCGCGGGGGCACCTGGGCGGTCATGGTGGCGCCGGTCGCGGCCTGCTGGTCCTGGCCGTCCGACGCGCTCGGCGCGTAGGAGGTCGGCGTCGAACTATGGTCGGGCGCGTCCTGCCACTTCTTGTCGTTGAAGTCGTCCTTGCCCAGGTTGAGGTGGACGCCCTGGCTGTCCATGGTCGTAATGTTGTCGTACGGGATATAGAGATCCTTGGTGAAGAACGTTCCTTTCTCCACCACGAGATACCGCTCCGTCTCGCTGTGGTCGATGACGACGCCCATATCGTCCCCGTTGGCGTCCAGGACCTTCTTACCCTCGTACCGCGTTTCCGTGCCCGCCTCGAGATCCTCGCGCAGGCGCTGGTTATCGCTCATCAATCCTCTCCTTTACCGTTCCGGTACCGTCCCAGCCGCTCGCCCGCACGGTGCGAGCGAGCGGCCGGAAACGTATGTCCTATCGACTCTCGACTATCACTACTAGCGGGCGATGCCGACGCGCCCGCCGCGCGAGGCGCCGCGCGCGGACTCATCGGCCTTGGGCGCCACGCTCGGCGTCTTGTCCACCAACTCGACAGCCGGCCCCAGGAGCAGCACGAAGCCGAAGCCGACCTTCGCGAGCACGTCCAGGATCGCGTAGGCGATGTCCTCCGTCGTGCCGTTGATGATGCTGCCGAAGTAGAGCGCGAACACGAACGGGTAGATCAGCCACAGCACGGAGAGCATCCCCGTGAGCGTGCGCAGCTTGCCCGCCACCAGCCGCTCCGTGATGCGCCCGGCCTTGAGGAACAGCGTGAGCACGTAGGCAGACACCACTGCGTAGGCGCCGACGCTGGCCCAGAAAAAGAACCAGCGCGCGGGTCCATTGATCGAGCCTGACACGATGCCCGTGACGATCATGATTACGTCGAAGACGACGACGAGGGCGGCGTCCCACTGCCAGCCCTCGTTGAGCAAGGGCTTGGAGAACAGGATCACATCGAGCAGCAGCAGCGGCGTGGTCACCGACCAGTCGATGTAGCGCGGGAGCAGGATGCGGTGCGCCAGGTCCGAGGAGGTCTGGATGCCGACAGGGTGGACCGAGCCGACCCCGAGCGCCATGGCCAGGTACGAGCAGGTGGCCGCCGCCACGATCAGGATGCTTTTGTCGTAGAAGCCCCGCGACGTAGCTGTCGCTTTACGTAGCCGCAGGTAGCCGAAGGACAGCAGGCCCAGGAACATGAGCGCACAGCCGATCCAGAGCACGGTCGTGTCCAGGCTGTTCGCCGCGCTAGGCAGGGCCCTGAGGCCGGCGTGCGCCCCGGCCCGCGTCGCCCCCGGCGCGATCGTCACAAGGTCCAACATTGATAGTCTCCTCACCAGATGTACTGGTCTATGTGGGGCGTCGTTTCGGGGCTTATCAGGCGGCTATCTTCAGACAGTTATCTCCGCGTGTCTTGTTACCCTGCCACATGGTCCGGTATCGTTCCCTCCGCGCATGCCTCCCATCTATCGCCCTCAGTACATGAAGACGTTTCAAGCCGTCGGACTCCGCCGGCGCGGGTCGTCGCCTGGCCAGGTCACGGGGCCTGAACGGTATCTCCTTCCTCACCATCCTACGGCACACATCAGCAATATATCGTGCTGTGATAAATTAGCTGACAAGACCCAGCCGCGCGACGAGAGCCCACGCGCCGGGCTGGCACCCTCTATTTGTATTACCTTGCGATATAATTTTTGGCAAATCACCTCGCGCGGGGCAGGGGCAGGGTCGGCGAGGCCGTTACGACGTTAGCGCATGCAGGGCGGCACGCGCCTCGGGGACGACCAGCGGGACCGTCGCCAGGGTCGCGCCCGTGGTCAACAGGCACCACAGACAGAAGGCCTGCTGCTTGGTGAGTTGATTGAGACTGAGCCGGCCCGCCTGCCCCGCGTCGAACACGATCTTGGCCGCCAGCGCCAACGGGATCCATGGTTGTGTCGTCGCACGGTCGGGCGGACCCATCGCCGCCAACGCCATGGTCACGGCGTAGCTGCCCAGGCCCAGGATGGCGTCGGGCGTCTCCAGGATCGCGTAGGCGTCGGCCGAGCCGTTGACCTTGTCGGCGTCGAAGCGCGGCAGCGGCGGCTCGGGCACATGCGGGATGATGCCCACCTGGTAGAGCGCGATCAGCCCCATCGACGCCACGTTGGCCAGCGAGAGGGCCACGACAGCGCGTCGCCGCGTCAGGAACCCTCCCGAGCCGTGACGCAATTCTTTGCCCAATGCGTCGGGTGTCATCGCAGGACCCTCCGCAGTAGCGCCGTGGCCGCTCCCGCGACGCCGACCCCGAGCGCACCCAGGGCCAGCTCACGCTCGTGCGTGGCCAGCCACAACTCAGGGCTGGCCGCGCGCGCCTTGTCGTCGAAGATACCGTGCGGCCCGTGGTCACCGGCTACGGGCTCCCACAGGTTGTCCGGCCGGTCCGGCGAGACCGGCTGCGCGGTCTGCTGCCCGTTGTAGCCCGTGCGGGCCAGGTAGAAGTCCAGCAGGCCCGGCGCGACCATGGTGCCGATGACGGCCTGCAGTGTGGAGACGCCCACGTAGACCTCGCGCCGATTGTGGTGCGCGGCCCAATAGACGGCCTCGGCCCCGACCTCGGGCTGGTAGATCGGCGGGACCGGCTGCGGGTGGCGGGGCAGCTTGGTCTTGCACCAGTTGAACTGGGGCGTGTTGAGCGCGGGCATCTGCACCATGCAGAGCCGCACGTGGCTCCTATCGTGGATCAGCTCGCAGCGCAGGGAGTCGGTGAAGCCGCGGATACCGGCCTTGGCCCCGCAGTAGGCCGCCTGCAGGGGGATGCTACGGTAGGCCAGCGCCGAGCCGACCTGCACGATGTGCCCGCGGTCGCGCGAGAGCATGCGCTTGAGCGCGGCCATCGTCCCGTAGACCTGGCCCAGGTACGTGACCTCGGTCGCGCGCTTGAACTCGTCGGGGGTTACGTCCTTGAACTCGGCGAAGATCGTGGCCATGGCGTCGTTGACCCACACGTCGATCGGTCCGAGCTCCCGCTCGGCCCGCTCCGCGGCGGCCTCGACCTCGTCGGCATTGGCCACGTCGGCCGGCAGAATCAGCGCCTTGCCGCCCAACCCCTCGACGTCGCGCCTGGCGCCCTCCAGGCCATCCATACCCGCGCCGCCGCGCGCGAGCAGCCCGACATGGGCGCCCCGCTTCGCGAACGCCTGCGCGATGGCCCGCCCGAGCCCGCCCGCCGCGCCGGTCACGACGACGACCTCGGGCCGCTGTGTTGTGCTCATGTATTCCTCCTACTATTAAGAAGCCTGGCCCTAAAGGGACCATGGCAGGGACCGCGCCCTGAAGGGTCAGGCGCACTGTTGCACCCGCACAGACCTTTTAAGGTCCATGGCCTGCCATGGTCTTTTAAGGCCAGGCATCCGCGCTATAAGTTGATCAACGCCAGCCCAGTTTCAGGGGCGCTCTTCTTGCGCAGGTGCGCCGGCGCCTCGTCGACGATCACCTCCAGCGTCGGCCAGACATGCGCCTCCAGCAGGTGGGGGCCGCGCGTCGTGGCGTCCGACCGGCCCACCACGACGTGGGCATGCACCGCTGGCGCGCCGTCCTCCTTGACGGCGATATCGCCGATCAGCGAGAGCACCTCGACCTGCTCCCGCAACGGGATCTTTTTGTACTCTTTGCGGTCGCGGTCGAAATAGCCCAGCGTCACGTCGCTGAACGCGCCGATGGCCGTCAGCCGCGCCGCGCCAAGGTTGTTCTCCCTGGCGAACTGGAGCAACCCAGCCTTGACTTCGTCGCCTTTGTCGAAGACAACTATCCACGTCTTCTCGCCCTTGTCGTTGATGAGTTGCGCTTTCATGATGGCCTCTCCCCTCCTCCAAAGTGCTTAGTGCTTAGTGCTCGGGGACGGGTTTAGTAGCTAGTCACTAGTCACTAGTCATTAGTCATGTGCCCTCGACGCGGTTGGGCGGTGTGAGGCCGGAGAGGGCGGCGGTGACGCTCTCGACGACGAGGCGGCCCATGCCCTCGCGCGAGGGGAAGCTCGAACTGCCCAGGTGCGGCGTGAGCACCACGTTGTCGAGCGCGGCCAGGCCCGGCGTCAGCTCCGGCTCGTGCTCGTAGACATCGAGCGCCGACCCGGCGATCCGCTTACCCTTCAGAGCCTTGACCAGCGCCGCCTCGTCGACGACGGGGCCGCGGCAGAGGTTGAGCAGGTGCGCCGTCCTTTTCATCAGCCCCAGCCGCCGCCCGTCCACCATGTGCCGCGTCTCTTTCGTCAAGGGGACGTGCAAGGTCACGACGTCGGCCCGCCGGAACACCTCGTCGAGCTCGACGTACTCGGCGCCGATGGCCTCCTCCAGCTTGTACTTGCGCAGCACGTCATAGTAGACCACGCGCATGTTGAAGCCTTTGGCGCGCTCGGCCACGGTCGAGCCGACCTGCCCCAGGCCGACGATGCCGAGCGTGTTGCGGTCGAGCTCGGGGCCGAGTAGGCGGAAGGCGTCCCAGTACTTAAACTCCCCCGCGCGCACCAGGCGGTCGCCCGCGACGATGCCGCGCATAAGGGCGAGGGCTACACCGAAAGTCAACTCGGCCACCGCGCTATTCTCTACGCCGACGGTGTGCGTAACCTAGACATCGCGCGCGATGGCCGCGTCGAGATCGACGTTGTCGTAGCCCACGGCGTAGTTGGCCACGATCTTGAGGTCGGGACCAGCGGCCTCGAACACCTCATCGGTAATCTTGTCGTCGGCGATGCTTACGATCCCGTGCGCCCCGCGCACGAACTCGACCAACTCCCGTGGCGCCATGGGCTCGACCGTCAACTCCCGTGGCGCCATGGGCTCGACCGTGTCATGCACCACTACGTCGAACCCCTCCCGCGCCCGTAGCGCCGGGATGAGCGGGTCCGACACCTTGCGCGTCACCACGACGCGCCGCCTCTGCTCATGCTCGCTCACGTCCCTCTCCTCCCCATATCCCCCTCCCTCCATCCGTCGCCCCCCGAACAGCCATGCCGGACGAAGTATCTTCTCGCGATATAAATGAGCAAGTCGCATGCCATCGCGGGGCGCGCATGGTCGGGACTCGGCGCGCGCCAGGGTCAAGCTCCCGTTGTGGGCGCCGAGCATAACGGCGATCGCGACCAGCGCGAGTGACACCAGCCGCGCGCTATTAGGGAGCGAAGCGATAGCCGCTGTTCCACTCGGTCTGGATGTGGTGGGGGTGGTCGGCGTCGTCGCCCAGCTTACGGCGTAGCCGCCGTACGAACACGCGCAGGTAGTGGACCTCGCCGACGTATTCCGGCCCCCAGACCTGGCGCAGGAGATAGTGATGCGGGAAGACGTGGCCGGCGTGGCGCGCCAACTTCTCCAGCAGGCGATATTCGGTCGGGGTGAGCCGGATGGCCCTGCCCCCCACGCGCGCCTCGCGGGTCGCGGCGTCGAGCGTGAGGCCGCCCACGGCCAGGGACGCGGGCGCGCCCGCGCCGCGGCCACGACGCAGGAGCGCCCGCAACCGCGCGAGGAGCTCGAGGTGGTCGAACGGCTTGGTGAGGTAGCCGTCTGCGCCGACGTCGAACGCATGCACCTTATCCAGCGTACTCGTCCGCACGGTGAGCATCAGGATGGGGACCGCAGAGGCCTCCCGGATGCGCCGGCACACCTCGAAGCCGTCGGGCGGCGGCATCTGCACGTCGAGCACGACCAGGTCCGGCGGCCCCTCCGCGACGTGACGTAGCGCCTCCGCGCCGTCGGGCGCGACATGCACGCGGCAGCCGGGCCAGATCAGGCGCGCGCCGTAGGCAACCATCGTGGCTACGTCGCGATCGTCCTCGGCGACCAGAATGGTCGGAGTCATGGCCGTCCCCCTATCTCGCCGGCCCCTGCCCCGTCGCGCCACTCGTCGCGCGGGACCGCGCCTGCGTCCGCGTTCTCTGCCCTGCGCGGCAGGACGAGGTGGAAGACGGCGCCCCCCCGGCGCCGTCCGCGTTCCGCGTCCAGAGGCGGCCGCCGTGCAGCGCGGCGATCCGGCGCGCGATGGCCAGCCCCAGGCCCGCGCCGCCCGCCGCCGCGCCCGCGCTATAGAACGGCGCGAAGATTGCCTCTACCTCCGCGGGAGCGAGGCCGGGGCCGCTGTCGGAAACGGAGAGTTGCGTTTCGTCCTCCGCGACGCGTCCCGTAACGGTGATGTGGGTACCCGGGGGCGTGTGGCGCCCGGCGTTGGCCAGTAGGTTGAGCACGACCTGCTCCAGCAGGCGCCGGTCGCCGACGACGGGCAGCGGGGCCGGAAGATCCAGCGCCACGACCTGCCCCTTCTCCTGCAGCAGCGGCCCCAACTCGGCCGTCGCGTCCGCGACGAGGCGGCGCAGGTCGACCCGCGTCCGCTCAGGACGCAACGCGCCGGCTTCGAGTTGGTTGGCGGCGAGCAGGTCGGCGATCTGCAGGCGCAGGCGCTCGGTGTTGCGGCGGATGGCGTCGAAAAGGTCACGCTCGTCTGGGCCGAGGCGCGGCCCGATCGCGACCTCCAGGAAGCCCAGGCCGGCGCGGATCGAGGTGAGCGGCGTGCGCAACTCGTGCGAGATTGTGTGGATAAAGTCGGCGCGCGCGCGGTCCAGCGCGGTCAGCCGCGCCACCTCCGCCCCTGCCCCGTGCAGGCGCTCACGCTCGATTCAGCAGCGCCGCGAGGCCGGCCACCGCGGCCACCAGCGCCCGCTCATCGATCGCGCGCGACGTGTCGCCGTCCTCGATGTGGAGCAGGCCCACGAGCGTGTCGCCGAGGCGCGGCGGCGCGAGCAGGAGCGCGCGGCCGCCCAGCGCCTCGTGGCCGGGGGTGCGGTCGTGCCGCCGGTCGCGCACGATTGTTTCCCCCGCGCGCAGGCGCGCGGCCTCCGCGAGGCCCTGATACCCGTCAAGCGGCGTCCCCACGGCCTGGTCCCACCACCGCCGCGCGTCCTCGTCGGAAGGAGCGGCGACGGCAATGGGGCTGAGTGTCCCCGTTTCAGGGTCGAGCGCGAGGAGGCCGACGCCGTGGCACGCCAGGATATGCCGGGTCAGGTCGACCAGCCGTTGCCCAGCCAGGCGGGTCGCCGCGGGTGAGGCCATGCCCTCGCCCGCGGCCGGCACGAGCGCATTGGCCATGTCCAGCACCCCCCGCAACGCCTCCCGCGTGCGCCGCTCCAACCGACGCCGCTCGGTCACGTCGCGCACGTCGAGCACGCCGCCGGCGAGGTCCCCGTCAGGCGCGCGCATAGGCGCGCCGCTCACGCTAATCTCGTGCTCGCGCCCGTCGAGCGCGCGCACCCGCAGGTCCATGGCGTCGGGGCCGGTCAGCGTTTCCCCACGCAGCACGCGCCGGATCGGCCCCGCCTCGGGCGGCAGCGGCCGGTCCTCCAGGTCATGCACGGGCAGCAGGGAGTCCCACTCGCGCGCCAGGCGGTCGGCTGCGCCGGGACGGTCGTCGAGCGCCAGAAAGGCGCGCAGCGCGGCGTTGACATGCCGCGCCCGCTCATCGCGGTCGAAGACGACCACCCCGTCGGCCATGGCCTCGACGGTGGCGGTGAGGCGCGCGGCGGCCTCGGCCTCGCGCCGCGCCTGCTCCTGCGCATCGCGGCGCGCGCCCACGCACTGGCTGGCCAGCGCGCTCAAGACGCTCCCGACGGCGAGGTACAGACCCAGCGCGACCGCGCGCCCGAGCGCCCGAGCGCCGTTTCGTTGAGGTGGAGCAGCGGGGAGAGTAGGAGGCCGGCCAATATGGCCACACCGACGAGCGTCGCGGCGAGACTGGGACCGACACCCCAGGTGAGGGCGATCAACGCGACGACCAGGGTCGCCAGCAGGGCGGGGAAGGCGAAGCCGACCAATACCTCGGCCAGGAGCATGACCACGGCGAGGGCGACGCCTGGCAGCAACACGGCCACGAGATAGCCCGTGAGGGGATGCCGCCAGCGCTCCGGCAGCCACGACAGCGTGAAGGTGTTGTGCGTGAGCCAACGTCGTCCCGCGCCCCACGCTCGTAGGATACGCAAGGGCGGGGGCGTTTCCCTGGAGGAGCGCGCCGCGGAGTCCACGGCGGACGGGCTGGCTGGCATAGGGGCTTCTCGCTCTCGGCGGTCGTAGGGCACTATGCTGCTCACTCTAGCCGTTGTCGCCGCGTTTGTCTAGCCCAACCCGTCCGCCGTCCCGTCGTCTTCTCGCCGGCCTGCTCACTCCGCCCGCCCGGTTATGGTGGACCCAAAAGTCAAGGCAGCAAAATGAGGGTGTTTGAGGTGGAGACCTCTCCTTTCTCCGGCCCGTCGGCGGCGCGTTGGTCGGCGGCGGGGCGGGCGTGTGTCGGGTGTGGCGCGACGTAGACCTCGGCCGGGGTCCGATAGTCCAGGGCCTGATGGAGGCGCTGGTGGTTGTAGAAGTCGACGTAGCGCGTCAAGCCCTGGCGCGCCTCTTTCGGGCTGTCATAGTCGTAGCGATAGACCTCCTCATATTTGACAGTGCGCCAGAGGCGTTCGGTGAAGATGTTGTCCAGGGCGCGGCCCTTGCCGTCCATGCTGATCTGAATATCCTCTTTTCCAAGGAGGGCTAGGTACTGCGGGCTGGTGAAGTGGCTCCCCTGATCACTGTTCCAGATCGTGGGCGTCGCCTGGGCGAGCGCCTGTGCGGCCGCCGTGAGCACGAAGGGCAGCTCCAGGGTCTGGTCGAGTTGCCAACTCACCACGTAGCGGGAGTACCAGTCCAGCACGGCCACCAGATACATCCAGCCGGCGTGCAGGCGGATGTCGGTGATGTCGATCCCCCAGACGTGGTTCGGGTAGGCGCTCGTCACATGGCGCAACAGGTACGGGTACACCGGATGCGCCCGGGCGGGCGTGCTCGTCTGGGGACCGGGCGCGATGCCGGCGATCCCCATCTCGCGCATATAGCGTTGCACGGTCTTGCGATTGATCATCACCTCCTCTCGCTGGAGTTGGGCGCCGATCCGGCGTGACCCATAGAAGGGATAGCGCGTGTAGATGTCGTCGATGCGATGCTTGAGCGTGACCTCCGCAGCCGGCGGCGCCGCCGGCTGGTAGTAGAGCGCCGCCCGATTCAGGCTGAGCAACCGCGCTTGCACGGTGAGCGGCAACGGCGGGTCCACGCGCTCCACCAGCGCCAGGCGCTCCGCCCTAGACAGGCTCAAGGCCAGATTTTTTTTGAGCCAGGCTACCTGCGTGGTCAGGCGCCCGATTTCGGCGTAGAGATCCGTGACCTGCTGCTCGTGTGCGGCTTTAAGATCGATCGTCGCGTCGCGCCGGTCAAACAAACTCGGCAAGCCCTGGATGGCGATTGCTTTCCAGCGCCCCAGTTGGTTCGGATGTACCCCGCTCTCCGCAGCGATCTGTCCCATGGTTTCTCCTCGCGGAGTAACTCCTGCACGATGCGGGCTTTGTAGGTGGTCGAATATTGTTGTCCCATTTCTTGTCGTTTCCCACCTTAAAAGTACCTCCTTTCGTGTTGCGTTGTAGCGATAGGTAGGGCCTCGCGGCCTTTCCCCCGCCCCAAACGCAGCATGCGACTTTCACCGCACTGCGCTTTCCGGTTGGGTCCAGGTACGCACGAAGAGCAGACTCGTGGTCACCCACGGGGA
>JAABUH010002119.1_pt1 | contig 19735 bp, 22 predicted proteins | sample 5559121 | NCBI WGS metagenome assembly JAABUH01 (sample SAMN10711871, study PRJNA513364) | rock metagenome | isolation source: Antarctica rocks | place: Antarctica: Victoria Land, Battleship Promontory nord | collected 2015-12-28
CCGCGGCCGTGTCCGGCGCGCGTCCACGCGTCGATCACGCGTGGACACGGCCCCGACGGCCCACCTGGACAGTGACACCCCGGTCATGCAACCCATCGTTTCGTTCTCTCCGACAGACTGCTAGAGCATCTCAACCTCACGCGGGCGCGCATCGGTGATGCTGGCCTGGGCCACCTCCGCCACCTGAGCTCGCTACGCGAGCTACGGCTCGATGAGACGGCGGTCACCGATGTGGGGCTGAGGCACCTCGCGGCTCTCCCGGCCCTCGAGGACCTCTACCTCGGGTGGACACGGACGCGGGGCCCGGGATTGGCCGTCCTGCGCGACCTCCCGGCCCTCCGGTGGCTCAATCTTTGGGGCGCGCCCCTCAGCGAGACGGGGTTGATGTACCTGCGGGGCTGCGCGACGTTGCAGGGGCTGTGGCTGGCCGAAAGCGCCGTGTGCGACGCGCATCTCGCCCATTTGCGGGATCTGCCGGCCCTCCGGGAGCTCGGCTTGTCGTACACAGGGATTGGGGATGCCGGCCTGATGTCCCTCTGCGATCTCTCGTCGTTGCGGACGCTCTATCTGGGCGAGACCGCGGTGAGCGATGTGGGCGTCGCACGGCTGCAGGCCACCTTACCGCACTGCACGATTGTACGTTGAGAGGGGCAGATAGAGGGATGATGGACAAAGACGAGCGGCGGGCCGCCAAAGCGGCCATGATCGCGCACATGATCCAGGGCCGGCCCTGGGTCGACGCGGTCCGCGACGCGGGGCTAGACTACCGGCGCGCGGGGGCCTATCGGCTCTTGCATGAGGTTCGCCGGCGCGGTGACGCGGCCCTGGACGACGGGCGGCATGGGCATGCCGCCAAGCTCCGTGCGCCGGTACGCGCCTGGCTAGCGGAGTATTGTCGGGGCACGCCGGCGGCCTCCGGCCCCGCCGTGCAAGCCGCGCTCTCCGCGCGCTTCGGCCTCGACGTCAGTGTGAGCCAGATCAATCGTGTCCGTGTCGCCCTGGGGCTGGGGCGCTCCGCCGGGGGCGCGGGAAAAAAATCCGGCCCTGTCTGACCATCCGGGAACAGGGTGGCAGGACGGGGCGGGCGGCCTCCTGTTGCTGGCGGCGGCTGCGGAAACGGGCGGCCTCGCCGCGCTGGAAGCGGCGCTCCCGGCACACGACGCCGGTCTTGCCCGGACACCGTCGCCATGCCGGCGCATGTTGTCGCTGACGCTCCTCTTCCTCGGTGCGGTCGGGCTGCGGCGCACCTGGGACCTCCGCGGCTACGCCGGTGATGGGTTGGCCTTGCTCACCGGTCGGCGACGAGCCTACAGCTATCGGCACACCGAGCGTTTCCTCGCCGCGCTTGCCTGCGGCGAGAATGCGGAGACGCTCACTGATGCGCTCGCGGCGTGGACCACGGCGCTGTGGCGGCCGCCATCGACGCTGTGCCACCGCGTCGACGCCTCGTCCCCCTCCTTCTATTATGTGGATGGCCATCGCAAGCCCGTGTACGCGGATCGCCTCATCCCGCGCGGCCTCGTGGCGCGACGGGGCACCGTGCTGGGCTGTCGAGCGCTGACCGTGCTCCACGATGGCCATGGGCACCCGCTCCTCGCCCTCACCGACCGCGGCGACCTCCATCTGACCACGGGCGCGCCGCACATCATCACCCGCTACGAGCGGGTCGCCGGGCATGGCCACATCGCCGACGTGATCATCGACCGCGAGGGGATGGCGGCCGAGTTCATCGCCGATTTGGTGGCCGAGGGGCGTACGGTCGCCACCGTGCTACGCAGCGATCAATACCGCGGCCTCTCCTCGTTCACGGACGTGGGGACGTTCGTGCCGCTGCGCTACGACCGACACGGGACGCTCGTGCGCGAGGTGGCGCCGGCGCGGTTCAGCCTGGCACGGGGCGACGCGTCGAAGGAACCGCTCGCGCTCAGCGTCGCCCTCGTGCGGGACCTGCGGCGGCGCATCGCGTGCGCCCCGTCGGATGACGAGGCCGGGCAGCCCTGGGACGCCGACCTGGGAGGCGACGGGCCACGCTGGTGGGAAGAGGGGTGGCACGCGACGCCGGCGACCGCGCGCCCCACCGAGGCGAAGCTGATCCCCATCGTCTCGACCGCGGCGGAGGTAGACGCGGTCGCCCTGGCGGAGGCATACTTCCATCGCTGGCCCGCACAAGAGAATGCGATCCGCGATTGGTTGATCCCGCTGGGGATTGATACCAACCATGGGTACGCCAAGGCGCCGGTCGAGAACTCCGAGGTCGCCAAGCGCCGCGCGGCCCTGGAGAAGCGGCTCGGCAACGTGCGGCGGTGGGCCGGAAGCGCGCGGCTGCGCTGTGCCCGCGCGTCGCGCAGCAGCGCGCGCTTGTACGCGAAGGCCAAGGCGCGGTCGCGGGAGTTGTATCAGGCGCTCAACGCGCATCAGGACGAATTGATGCAGCAAGGGGTCGAGGGCCGCGTGATCGACCGCGAGATCAAGGCGGAGAAAGCCGTCATCGACGCCGAAGTAGAGCAACACCGGGCGCTGGAGTGGCGGGCGCACACGACTAGCAACCAGGAGTGGCGCAAGCACGAGGGCTATTGCCGGGAGCAGCGCGATCTGCTGCGCCAACTCGAAGGCCTCGCGGCGAGCGAGCGCACGATGCACGAACTGGACAACCGCAAGGATCAGGTGATGACGGTGTACAAGGTAGCACTGGCGAACCTCGCCCTCTGGACCCGGGACCGCTACTTCCCCGCGACCTACAGCCATGCCACCTGGCAGCGCCTCGCGCCGTTTTTCCGATTACCGGGGCGCGTGACGTGGGGATCGGACACGGTCTACGTGGAACTCCGCCCCTTCAACGATCGGCCGCTCAATCGCGACCTCGCCGCCGTCTGCGCACGCGTCCAGGACGCGCGCCCCCGGCTCCCGGATGGGCGACGGCTCGTATTCACGCTACCAGGTCAACGACGTCCAGTTCTACATGCGCAGCGACGATGTGTTGCGTGAGACCCTGACGGACGGCGCGATCCGCATACGTCCGTGGGCCATGCGCGACCTCCCGGCCGTCGAACAAGCGAGCCATGACGCCTACATCACAAGCGTTACGAGCGTGCCATCCACCTACACCGATGTAGGGTCTCACAGTTTCTGCACTCTGTCTCATAGTTCCTGCTCGGCCCGTCTCACAGTTTCTGCGCCAAGCAGCCGGTGTCGGTCGAGGTGTCGCGCTTCTGCTCAACGCTGCGCATCTAGAATGAGACAGCATCGACGCGTTAGTTGAAATGAGACAGCATCGACGCGTTCCACAGTTGAGCGGACGTTCATCTTGCCCGTGAGCGCGATCATGGAGCGGCCGGCCAGTGACGGTCTTCAGTCTCATTTAAGGTCCAAAAGGGGCGTCCGAGTGACAAAAATGAGTCCAAGCCTTGAGCGGTCTAGATTCGCCTTGTCAGTGTGAGAGCATAATAAGCATACTCCGCCATTATTTGGTGGTCCGCGCCATTCTCGATCTTGCTGGCGAATTCATAGGAGCGGCTAGAGCGTCCGGACTAGCACGCTTTGGTGGCCCGCTTCCCTCGTTGCCTACTAGCCTAAAACGGGTCATGGACCGAATAAGCAGGGCTTCCGACATTCGCGAGCAGGATCATTCTCGGTGAAGCCAAAATGACCGAAAAGCCCCCGTTTGGGCGACCCGGCGAAAGGGTTGCGCCCGCGCTTAGAGGCCGCGGATGATAAAGCCGTTGAGCAGGTCAATGAGGTGACTCGTGGTGCTCGGGGGTAGTTGGCGTAATGGGCCTTGACTAACAAGCATGGCCAGGCCATGCACGCTCGCCCAGACGACGTATTCGGCTTGAGGCCGCCGCTCATGCGGAAGTATCTGTGCGTCTGCAAGTTCGTCCAACGTCTCTCTCAGTAGTTGAAAAGGCGTTCGTCCGCCTGGTCCCGTGGCGTCGTTACCCGTCGCATACTCCATATGACTGGGTACAGCGAAGGCCGTCTCGAATAAACCCGGTTCACTAAGTGCGAAGTCAATGTAGGTCACACCGATGGCCGTAAGTCGCGCCATTGCACCCCGGTGGGTGCCGTAACCGCTTTCTACACGAGAGACGGCAGCCTCCATCTGATGCGCCAGTTGTTGCATGGCCTCGACGCATACCGCGTATAAGAGGGCGTCACGGTCGGCAAAGTGACGATACGCCGCGTTCGGAGCGACACCAACAGTGCGGGCAGCTTCTCGCAGCATCACCGCGTCAGGTCCGCCCGCTCGGGCTAATGCAATGCCCGCGTCAATTAGACCGCGCCGGACCTGACCTGTTGGACGGCGCTTCTTCGGTGTCTGCACAGGCGGGGACGGTATGCCATCATCTTTCATTAGTGAACAGTGTACACCAAAGTCTGAGTAGTGACTAGTGTTGTTTCCAAGGGGGTACTTTTTAGTGGGGGCCATATCCCCTGGGAGCGCCACTTCAAACTCGGGGCCCTCGCCTGCCACGCGGACGCGCGGCACCCACGATAGCCGACGGAGGGCGATGTCGCTCAACATATTGTAGTGGACAGCGTCCACTAATACCTGTATAGTGGGGGTGGAAGTGTACGCTGTCCACTAAAAAGGCTTGAAGAGGAGCCGCACTATGACCACCATCGACACCACGACCATCGACACCCTGATCTCGCGCAACGACGACTTTGCCGCGTACCAATTCTCCGCAGGCCTGCGTATGGCGCCGTCCCTGAGGACAATGATTATCAGCTGCGTCGATCCGCGCGTCGACCCGGCACATGTCCTGGGTCTTAGGCTTGGGGAGGCCGTCGTGATACGCAACATTGGCGGCCGCATCACTCCGGCAACGCTACAGTCTATGGCGATGCTCCGGATGATTGCTCAGGCGGATGGGGGGAGTCCGGGGAATGGGTGGAACCTCGTGGTTCTGCAGCACACGGACTGCGGGATTACCCGCCTCGTGGGGTCTCCTGACCTATTGGCCGAGCACTTCGGCATCGCCAAAGACCAACTCGACGCCAAGGCGGTGGCCGACCCGTACGCCGCAGTCAAGGGTGACGTCGCGGCCCTCAAGGCTAACCCTTTCCTGCCGGGCGGTTTCATCGTCTCCGGGCTCGTCTACGACATCGCGACCGGACGGCTCGATCAGGTCGTCGCGCCCGCGCTGCTGCGCGAGGAGTAGCCACGCGCCCGTCGCCCGCGTTCGGCCGCCACAGCCGACCGAAGACATAACCCTAGGGCGCGTCCCCGTTGACAGGCACGATGGCTGATCGTGCCGCATATCTACCCGAGAGAGACAGAGACAAGGAGAAGAATGACCGATGGCTATACCAAAGATCCTCGTAACGGCCGCGGCGGGCAAGACCGGCTCGGCCACCGCCGTGCAGCTCCTGGGACAGGGCTATCCGGTGCGCGCCATGGTCCGCGCGCACGACCACCGTAGTGAAACGCTGCGCCGCGCGGGGGCCGAGATCGTCGTGGGCAATCTGGACGACATTGTCGATGTGCGGCAGGCCGTAGACGGCGTGCAGCGCGCCTATTTTTGTCCACCCGTGGCACCGGGATCGCTGGGCATGAGCATGATCTTCGCGGCAGCCGCACAAGAACACAAGCTAGAGGCCGTCACCGTCATGAGCCAGTGGCTGGCCGATCCGACCAACCCCTCGACGCACACGCGCGAGGTCTGGCTGGCGGATACACTCTTTGCCTGGATGCCCGATGTCGCGACCGTGACAATCAATCCCGGCTGGTTCGCCGATAACTACAGGACTGCTGGCCTGGACGTCATCGCGCAGTTGGGCGTCATGATGCTGCCGCTGGGCGATGGGCTGAACGCCCCGCCATCGAACGAAGATATGGCGCGGGTGATCGTCGGCACGCTCACGAATCCCGCACCGCATGTGGGCAAGACGTATCGCCCCACCGGTCCGCGCCTGCTGTCGCCGTACGAGATTGCCGAGACATTCGGTAAAGTGCTGGGCCGCAATGTCCGGTATCAGGATGCGCCACTTTGGATGTTCCCCAAGGCGGCACGCGCGTTCGGCGTCCCAGATTTCCAGGCCGCGCAATTGCTCACCTATTTTGAGGAGTACCGGCGCAATAGCTTCGCCATCGGCGCGCCGACGGGTGCGGTGTTGGAGGTGACCGGGCAGGAACCAGAGGATTTTGAGACCATTGCGCGCCGTTATGTTGCCGGTCCAATGATGCAACGAAGCGCAGGCGCGCTAGCCCAGACACTGCGTTATCTGGTGAAGGTGATGGTGTCGCCCGCCCTGGACGTGGACAAGTTCAATCGCGCGCATGATCTGCCGGCGATTGGCCATGCGCGGCTGGCGGTAGACGCGCCCGACTGGTGCCAAACGCATGGGGGCGCAGTCGTTGACAGCCGCATGCCTGAGCTCATGGTTGCTCATCCTGCCGCCTCATAGCAGCTGAACGCACGCAAGGGCAAGCAATAAGGCGCTGATAATCGTCGTTATACGCAGGTTTGATCATGGTATCCTGCTGATAACACGCTTTTTAAGCGGTCGTAGCGGGCGCAAAGCGCTTCTGATAACAAGGAGGGGGCGGCGTGACAACGGAGACCCGGACACCGGCCGAGGCGAGCGGGGCCTACGCCGCGTGGCTCGCGCGTCAGCCGCTCGCGGACAACACGCGCCGCGCCTACCGCGTGCGGGTCGCGCAGTACTGCGTCTACCTCGCCATCACGCCGGTCGTCGGCGGCGATCCGCTGCGCGACCGGCCCGCCGCCGCCTACGCCGCGCGCGACTACCGCACCTGGCTCAAGACCGTGCGCAAGGCCAAGCCCGCCTCGGTCAACCTCAGCCTCGCCGCCCTCGACCACTTCTACCGCTTCCTCGGCCTCGACCCGCCCGACGTCGCGCGCGAGGACCTGCCCCAGGCCGCCCCCCGTGCACTGGAGCCCAGTGAGCAGGTGGCCTTCCTGCGCGCCGTCGAGCGCTCCCGCTCGGCCCGCGACCGCGCCATCGCGCACCTGCTCTTCTACACCGGCCTGCGCATCGGCGAGTGCGGCGCCCTCGACGTCGACGACGTGGCGCTGTCGGCGCGCAAGGGCATGGTCGTCGTGCGGTGCGGCAAGGGCGACGCCTACCGCGAGGTCCCGCTCAACGCCGCCGTGCGCGCGACCCTGGATACCTATACTAAGGAACGCGCCGCGCGGGCCGACGCTGCGGGGGAGCCGGCCCTCTTCCTCAACCCGCAGGAGCGCCGTGGTCCCCTTATGCACGCTGACGGGTAGTCTCACAAACTCTGAGACAGTGGAGGGATGGCCTCACGATGTGTGAGACAGCGGACGCAGGAACTGTGAGACAATGGGGCAAGATGACGCGTCGAAATGGCGCAGGAACTGTGAGACGCTACAACCGAGGATGAAGGCAAAGCATTCATCGAACGGCAATGGTCGCGCATCGAGAGAGGCACCCACATCTCCCTGTGCATCGCCGACGCCCGCACGGATGAGGCTTTGGGGTATGTCGGCCTATGGCTAGGGGATAGGGCGCATGGCCGCGCGAGCTTCGGCTATTGGGTCGTGCCGGGGGCGCGCGGGCGCGGCATTGCAACGGCCGCTGTCCGCCTCGCCAGCCCATGGGCCTTCACAACCCTCGGAGTCGCCCGCCTAGAAATCCTTGTCGAGCCGTGGAACACGGGCTCTATCCGCGTCGCGGAACAGGCAGGCTTCCAGCGAGAAGGGCTTTTGCGCTCCTATGAGGAGTTCAAGGGCCGGCGCACGGACCTCATCATGCACGCCCGCATCATAGACGACGCGGCCATCAATCCCACGTCGGCGGACAAGGACCGCAAGGACAACAAGGACGGAGCGCGGCGGGAGAGGTCATGACGAGCGACACCGACACAACCGCGCCGGCGATCTACCAGGGCGACGTGCCCGCCCTCTTCGCGGACGAGGCGCGACCCGCCCTCATGCAGCACGGGCTTGACGATCCGCTACAGAGCTATATGGAGAGCTTGCGGCCCGCGAGCCGTGCGGCCGTCAAGAAGCGCCTGCGCGCCGTGGCCGCCCTCTTCAGCATCCCAAACCCCGACACGTTCGGGTGGCATACGCTGCGGGCGCGTGAGGTGCAGCGCATTATCAGCCGCGTGCAGGAGCGCGGCGCGGCCCCCGCCACCGTCAACCTGACGCGGGCCGTCCTGCGCGGCATCGCCAAGGCGACGCGGAACGCTAACTTGATGAGCGACGAGGAGTACCGGCGCGTCTTGGAGGTGAAGCCCGACAAGGGGCAGCGCCTCCCGGCCGGCCGCGCCACATCGGGCGGCGAACTGGCCGCCTTGGTTGACGCCTGCGACCGTGATCCGGGTCCGGCCGGCGTGCGCGACGCGGCGATGCTCGCCGTACTCTACACCGGAGGCTTGCGCCGCTCCGAGCTGGCCGGGCTCGCCCTCTCCGGCTACACCGCCGACCCCCCGACCGTGCGTGTTCTCGGCAAGGGGAACAAGGAGCGCGAGGTGCCCTTGCCCAAGAGCGCGGGCGCGGCCGTCGCCGCCTGGCTCGATCTGCGCGGCGACGCGCCCGGAGGGCTCTTTCTCCCGCTCAGTCGCGTGGGCCGGCCGCTCGGGCGGTCGATCACCGCCCAGGCCGTCAATACCATGCTCATCAAGCGCGCGGAGCAAGCTGGCGTCGATCACCTCTCGCCCCACGACTTGCGCCGGACCTTCGTCAGCACCCTGCTTGACAAGGGCGCGGATATTAGCACCGTGCAGGGGCTCGCCGGACACGCGAGCGTCACGACGACGCAGCGGTACGACCGGCGCGGCGAGGCGACCAAGCGGGCGGCCGTTGACCTCCTCCACTTCCCCGCGTCGCGCCGCCCGCGCCGCGCGGATTGACCACGGACTATACTTGTGGGAGGATAGACCTATGAGCGTTGCATCAAACACCATCCCCCGCGACCCGATCGCGCCGTGGGCCGAGATTGTCCCCAACGCGCCCCCGGCGACGGTGGACGACTTGCTCCGCCTGCCGGATGATGGGTGGCAATACGAGGTTGTACAGGGGGTCCTGGTCCGCATGGCGGGAAGTGGTCAGCAGGCGACAGCCCTTGGCATGAAACTCGGCGCGCGCCTCTTCGTCCATGTTGAGGCGCGCGGCCTTGGCGTCGTCACCGGGGCCGATGGGGTCTACAAGTTCCCCGGTGCCGAGACCGGGCTTCTGCCCGACGTTGGTTTCTACCACCAAGCTCGCCAATCCTTGATTAAAGACCCGACCAAACCTATTCCCTTTGCCCCCGACTTCGCTATCGAAGTGGCCTCCCCCTCGCAGGGCGGCCCCGAGATGACGGAGAAGGCCCATACGTACATCAGCAACGGAACGGGCGAGGTGTGGATATTCTGGCCGGGGTCGCGGCAAGTCGATATGTGGAGGGCCGGGGAGGCGGGGACTCTCAGCGACTTTGTGACCTGGAACGAGCGCCCCGTTAGCAACGACGAGGTTATCGAGCGCCTAACCACAACCCTGGAAGAGCTTATGTCAACTCACCCCATTACGAATCATCCATCCGGCGACATGTACGGTGTGTTGGGCGTGGGCGGCTGGCCGAGTTCTACTATGACGATGACGCTTCATTCGAGCGTGGTCGAAGGTTTCACCCTGTCTGTCGATGATATCTTCGCCCCTTTCAACCCCTTAAACTTCTAAAGCCCCCTTCCCCTCTCTTCCAACCAGTTTATAGGCGCTTGCCCTCGTATCGTTCTGGTGGTATGCTGCTTTAGCGTTAAGACGTTTTAGTACCTTAACGTCAAGACGTTGTAGCGTTTTAACGTTATGATGTTGCAGTAAGGGGGTGCCGTGCGGTCTATTAGTGTGCTCAACTTCAAGGGTGGCGTGGGTAAATCGACGCTCGCAACTAATCTCGGGCACGCGCTCGCCCGGCGCGGCGTCCCGGTGCTCATCATCGACTGTGACCTACAAGCGAACGCAAGTACCTTGCTTCCCGAGCCGACCGCCCCAACGCTGACCGACGTACTCATGGGCCGCGCCGCCTTGCCGGAGGCAATCCGCGAGGCGCGCGACAATCTCTGGATTGTGCCGGCCGATAAGAATCTCGACCAAGCGGCGAAGCACGTCGCGGCCGAGGGGATGCGCGGGTACTACCGGCTCCGCAAGGGGGTAGAGAAAGCGCGCGACTTCGACGTGCTTCTCTTCGATCACTCGCCAAGCTATAGCGCCGTGACGGAGGCCGCGCTTCTCGCAAGCGACGAAATGCTTGTCCCGTGTGAGCTGGCGGCCTTCGCTATCGAGGGACTGCTACAGATGTTCGAGAAGCTAGAGGATACCCTTGTCGAGCACACCTTAACGCTTGCCGGTATCGTGCCCTTCAAGCTGGATCGGCGGATCAAGATGCACCTCTCGTATCTGGACGACCTTCGCGACACGTTCGGGGAGAAGGTCTTGCCGGCGATCCGTACGGATAGCGCCGTGGGCCGCGCTCAGTCGCTCCACCAAACGGTGTTTGAGTACGACGACGCGAGTAAGGCGGCCGAGGACTTCCGCCTCGTGGCGACGGCCGTTGTCGGGGAAAGGATGGGGGCCGCTGTATGAGCAAGGCGACGGAGTTTGAGAGCCCCTTAAAGCGGGCCGCAGCGCGCGGGGAGATAGGCGCGCGGCGCGCGAGCGCGGGGCAGGACACCGCTCCGGCTGAGCGTCAAGACGTTATAACGTTACAGCGTCAGAACGCTATAGTTGTCGAGGTGGCGGACAACAAAGAGGAGATGAAGCGCCAAACGGTGTACTTGCCTAAGAGCCTCGCCGCGTGGCTCAAAATCCACGCGGCGACCAGGGACGAGGATATGAGCGGCATTATCGCGCGCCTTGTCGAGCGGTACCGCGACGAGCAGGTCGGAGCAGGAAGGTCGTAGTCGTTTGACATAAAAAACGCGATTTCATCCACGCCATTTCACACCAGGGCCCCCCGCGGCGCGCCGCGACCAGTGGTCATGAAAATAGGGCGGGGCAGGAGCGTCAGCGGCGGCTGTTTTCAGACGAGCTATTAGCGCGCTTCTCGACGGTTGGGCATAAACGCTACGGCGGCCAGAGCGACCGCAGAACCGCCGAGGATCAGCGCGCTCAGGAGACCGTTGCCGCGCCGAGGGTTGCCCTCGTTAGGCGTCGAAGTCTCGACGACCTGCTCCAAACGCACACCAGCGTACAACGCCGACGCCGCAAGCACGCCGGCACAGATCTGGTACTTGGTGCGCCGCGCGTCGTCACGCGTTGAGAGCGCCACGTAGCCGGCGCTTGCCAGCACGGAGTTGTAGAGCATCGAGATGGCGATAACGCCGCGCAGGTAGGCCGCGATCCGGGGCCGGCCGAGGTAGTCGTGGTAGAAAAGTTGCTCGTTGTCTTTCGTCGCAATCTTGGCAGCCAGCCAGAGCGATACCTTCGTCGGAATCAGCAGCCAACCGATCACCGCCAGCCATGACGTGCCCTCCCAGTCGCCGCCCTCTTCCTGAGTGAATTGGTAGAGCTTGAGCATCGCAGCCGACAGCAACTCGTCGCACACGAGGTAGCCAAGGCCATAGACGCGCGTAACGCGATCAACGGCCTGGTCGATCACCGTGGGGTAGGTGGCCAGCGCCCCCGCCGTGGCGAGGAGTGCGGTCTGATATGATTGCCCGGGCTTGCCGGGGTACTGATCCCGCGCCTTGAGTCCTGTGCGCAGGAAACCCGCCGCGTAGAGCAGACAGGCGACTAGCTTAACGATGCCGGTGTGCATGTCCCCTTTTTTCCTCCTAGCCGCGCTGGGCGGCTCTCACTCGACGAGGTGACCGCAGCCGTGCGCGGGATCTTTCCCTTGGCAAGCCAACTGTCACCAGTCCCTTGTGTTTCAATATCTCGCGGCCACGGTCGAAGCCGTACCGCTCGTAGACGGACTCACGAATAATGCTGGCCAGTTCCTCGTGCTGCGGCTCGATGGTGGGCATGGGCGAGCCTACCGGGAGGGCGCTGGGTCCGAGCGATGCCAGCGCGATCCGGTAAGCGCCCCCGAAGAACCGATTATTGCGATTGGCAATGTAGGCCACCGCCTGTACGGTCCGGTCATAGGGCCTCGTCCCATTGACCGGATCGAGAATGGCGATGCGCGCCCCCTCGACGGCCATCATCGTGTCCCACTCCGACTTGCCGCGCTCACGGCAACGACGATCCACGATCGCAAGCAACGGCATATCCGCGCCGCCGGCGGCCAGATGGCGGTCGTCGATCATAAGGACGTAGTGTATCTCGTCCGCGTTCGGGTCATGCGCCAGCGTGGGCGCCGGACGCGCCGGGAGAAACCGTCGCAGGAGCGCGTCGGCCCGCGACGAGAGGCGCAGGCCGTCCGTCAGCACTAGCGAGCCAAGAACAGCCACAGCAACGCCCCCAAGCCCGAGCGGGACCATGTAGCGGTGAATGGCCTGGGGATCGCCGCCCCGCGCGTTAATGGCCACCTGTGCGATGATAGCGAAGCCGTACACGACGGTCGCGGCCGTCGCCACGCTCAGGGCCGAGATGATGACGTTTTCGATTCGGGTCGTGCGAGGCACCGTCCATAAGCCATAGCTCGCGGCCGACCCGGCTATCCCGAACGTCACGCCCGCCAAGACATTAGCCAGGCCGATAAGCGACGGGCTGGCGTAATAGCTGTCCGCGAACATCGCATCGGTCTCGTGGAGAGTGGCGCGCGCGGTGAGCCATGCGGCGACGTAGCAGGCGATCAGGACGTAGCTGACCCACTCCACCCGCACGCGCCGTGTCGGATTGATGGTCTCGTTCATTGCCCGTCCGAACCTGCTCATGAACACGAGTGTCACCGACACGAGAAACATACTCAGCAAGTGTGCGAGATCGACGACCCCGGTGGCTTGGTCGATGGCCGTGGCAATGGGCCACGGATAGAAGATGACGGCGGCCGCCAGGAAGTAGTACGAGAGCATCAGCAGCGCGCCGGCATCCTCATTGGTCCAATTCCTCGTCGTACGCAGGCCGCCCACGACAAGGCCGATGGCAAAGACGACTGCCACCACGGAGCCGACCATCAGCGCCACCTCTGCCCGAGCCACCAGAGGCGGGGGCGCTTGTCGTGGTTGATGCTCTCCACGATGTGACGGAACTCCGAGCGGTCGTACGCCGCCAGCTCGCGCGCCGTCTTGGTCACCAGCACCACGAACCAATCGGCGCCGTTCTCCGCTTCGAGTTCTCGCAGGTCGCCTATGTACGCCAGTCCCATTCGTTGGCACTCCAACCCGGTCAGGGCGTGGGTCGTGACCATATGTGACATCTCGTGCCCGAGGTCGCGCTCTTGCTGTTCGGTCGTGGCTGCCGCGTCCAGGAGGATGCCGTACTCTCCGTTCTCGCCGCGATGGATGACGCCCGACAGCGAGCCGGTCAGCGTCTGGTACTCAACGATGTTCGGGAAGCCACAGTAGTTGAGGGCTTTGCACAGGTCAATTGTCTTACACGGCGTGACCAGGCCAACCCCTTGGGCCTTCTTGATCGTATCGACTGCCACTTGCAGCATGTCTTGCCGAATATCCCGCGTATCCATAAGCAACGCCTATTCAGCTCCCTCCACCTCGTTAGCCGGATCGGGCGTAGCATCCTCCGGTCCTTTGTGGCGCCTCAAGCGTCTATCCAGGTAGGTCACGAAGTCGTCGACCAGCCGCAGTTCGTCGGGGCCGAGCTTGCCAGCGCGCCTCAGCAACGCCGACATGCCCGGCTTCCTCAACGTGGCCAGCACTGTAGGAGTCACCAGCGCCGCGTCCGCGGCCTCCTCCCGTTCCTGAGTGAAATAGTCCACATGGACCTCGAAGAACGTCGCCAGCGCCCGCAGCTTGTCCGGGCCAGGGTACGCGATAGACCCTAGCCGCGCCTTGCTCAGATATCCAATCGTCAATCCCGTCGCGTCGGCCACTTCCGTTAGGGTATATGGGCGGGGCGGGTCAGTCGGAGCAAAGCACGTCTCAAAGAGCCTGTTGAGTCGCTGAGAAAAGCGATTCTCTCGGGGTGCCTGCGGCTGTCGCGGCATAGTCTGTCTTCACACTCCCTACTTGCATGTTCAGTAAAATCGTATCCCCTCGTGGTTGAGGGGTTTCGCCCTGAATGATAGCAAGTCGCAATAAACAGGCCAATGTTGGCGACCAGGTGCAAACTTGACGGGGTTATAGGAACTCGGTACAATTCAGGTCAGCTATTCTCTTGTGAGGAGAATTGTTTGTAATGCACCGGCAAAAGCGTGGGTATCGGGGGTAATCTATATGCAGCCGCTGAAGCTGAACGACTCAATCCCGCTTAGCCAGATCGAGGGGCACATCTGCGTGTGCTGCGGTTGCGGCGCAGACGTTATCCCGCTCCCGCTGGACGTCAACCCGGAGGCGCACATCGTTCGGGGCATCGTGCGCGGCGTGTCGATCGCGGACATGCGCAGCGGCACGCGGAGGGAGTGCGCCATTCTGCTTTGCCCTGCCTGTGCCGATCCCGAGGAGGTGCGGGACTACGAGCGGCTAGAAATGCGGTCCTCTCACGACGCAGCAGCGCACGCCGCGCATGTGGCAACCGCTGAGAGTAGCGCCCAGCGCACGGCCCGACCGTAGAACTGATGTTCCACCCCTGCGCCGCCGCGTTGCGGACACGCGATGGAGTGCGTTATGATGGGCACAATGGAGAAGTCTGTTATGTCCTAGCACAAAACATCGTGCTAAACGCACGAGGCCCACCGGGTTTCCCCAAGTGGGCCAACGTCCGCCGCCTATAGTGTGCGGTTCTGGTGTAAGTTGTTGCAAATGACAGCCACCAGGCCGCTGTAGATCGGGTCCGAAAACTCGACCGGGCTACCACCCCCGAAAAGAGTTTCCGAGACTCGCAGGGGAGCTTTATGCTTCCGAGGAGTACCTATGTGCCATGATAAGGCAACGGTGCGCGCATGTCAATATCCGCCCGGCCCCAACGCTGGTGAAACTACACCCGCGCCCGAGGGGATCGACCGGCGCCTGGTCGTGCGCTACGGGGCCGGGCTGCTGACCGGGGGCTACACGGCGATCCCGACGTACGCCTGGATCTACTACGCGCGGCTCGGCGTGAGCGAGGCCGAGATGGTCCTGATCGCGCAGCTCTGTACCTACTGGTGGACCGAGCGCGCCCCGCACCCCGGCGAGGCGGCGTTGGCCGCGCGCATGGGCAAGACGGTCCGCACGATCCAGGGCTACCTCCGGTCGTTGGACGCCAAGGGGTTCCTGCACATAGAAACGAGGCTCTCCAACCACGGCCAGCAGCGGACCAATAGCTACGACCTCCGGCCCTTCTTCGCGGCCGTGGAGGGACTAGCTCGGCTCGACGGTCTCCTCGACAACGCCGCCGCCTCGGAGCTGTCCCCCCTCAACCGTGAGAGCGTCGCGTGCGCGGAACAGCGGCCGCTATGTGCAGGTGTGAGGAAGAGCGGAACCGACAACCGGCCTAAGGAGGGCGGCGCGGCGGCCGCCGAGGGGGGCGAAGGATCGCCCACAAGGGGGGCGAAGAATCTTTCACCCCAAGTAAACCCAGTCGAAATAGACTCTTTCGATCTCGATTCGATACCCCCTACCCCCACTAACGCAAAGTCAGGAAACGTGCGTTTCCGCACGACGGCCAGCGCCCGCGACGAGGGGCCGCAGCTCCCCGGCGTGGCCGCGCCCGCAGACCCCGACGATGCGGACGACCAAGCGCTCGCGGCCGAGATCGTCGCCCTGAGTGACGAGCTGGGCGACGATGCCCCGCGTTCGAGTCTCGGCCGCGCCCGCAATCTGCACCGCGACGCCGGCGTGTCCCTCGACGGCTTCCTGCGCCTGCTCGACGAGGCGGCGGCCCGGACCCGCGACCGCCAGGCCAGCATCGTCAAGCGCCGGCGCGACGGCCAGGCCCCCAACGGCATGCCCTACCTGTTCGCCGTTCTGCAGGACCTCTTGCACCCGGCGCCGCCCCGCGTCGCCAACGGTGGCCCGGCCCCGGATCGCTGGCGAACTGGCCCGCCCAGTCGTCGTCGACGCCGACGCGCTGACGGCCACGGCGAGCCAGCCCGTTCCTACGCCGCGTGGTCCAATAGTCCTGAGCCCCTGCCCATCGTCGAGGAGCATCCGGTGTGGCGCGCGGTCCTCGACGAGCTGGCCCAGGTCATGACCGCCGAGAACTACAACGCCTGGCTGGCCTCGACGCGCGCCCTCGACCAGGAGGGGGAGCTGCTGCGCGTGGCCGTGCCCGCCGCCTTCAACCAGACCTGGTTAGAGCACAAACTGGCTGGCAAGGTCATGGGCGCGTTGCAAAAGATCGACTACGACGCCCTCGGTATCGAGCGCGTCGGGCGCGTCGAGTACGTCGTTGATGCCGCCGCGTGCGTCCCGACCGAGGCCACGGCGCGGGCATCCTAAGCGACGACATGAGGCACGAGAGGAGCACAGCATGTCCATGTGGGAGACACCGGAGACACCGGCAGGGCCAGCGGGGGGCGACGACATCGCCCTGACAACGCCGGTGAGCGCGGTCGCGCCTAGCCCTGGGGCTGCGGCCGGCGACACCTGCCCAACGTGCGGGGGTGCGCCGGGGCCGGGCAAGACCGGCCGTTGCGCGGCCTGCGTTGAGGAGGAGTGGGCCAAGCTCCGCTCCGAGATGGGAGAGGAGTGGTACCAGAGGCATCGCCATCGGGAGGGCGATTGAGGAGGCGTACGGTGGGTATTGAGAGCCGACTGCGCGATCGGCTGTCGTCAGCAGCACACCAAAATGCGCCGCAGCGCATCTGGCGCTCGGCGCATGTGTGTCTATCTCCGCATGGGGCGCGGCCGGTACCAGCACAGCCCCACCGCGGTGCCCCGTTCCTCGCTGACGCCGGACTGGAAGGGCGAGCCCCACGCGGATGACTTCTACAGCATCGCACCTGCGCATGAAGGTTATGTGTTGCGCAGGTCAAGAGTGTGTAAACACAGACTGACGACGCCCGACGCGACCGTGCAGGCCGATGGTGGAGGGCGCTCACCACGAGCGATCCGAGCCATCGAGCGCCCGCACGTCGGCCTCGATGAAGCAATAGTGCAGGTCGGCGATCTGGTCGGCCTCGCGCAAGATGTCATAGATCGTGGCGTCGAGCTCCGCGTCGGCGCCATAGGTGAGGGTGAGGATGTAGTCGCTCCGGGTCGCATCGGGCTTGCGCATCGCGTAGCGCCGCAGCACGGAGTCTTCGATCCAGGTGCGTGCCTTCGTTTTCCCGCGCACAAACTTGCTGTTGTTCTCGACTCTGAGCCAGAGTTCGACGTCGATGCGACGCAGGGTGTCCGGCTCTATGTCCGGTCTTACGCTCGTCGTCGGCGTGTCCACCTGGCTCGGGACGGTGTCCAAGGCACGCGGAGTTGCTTTGGGCAGGGTCGGGCGCAGCTGAGTGGCCAGGCTGTGCAGGACGGTGGCGAGGCGTCCCTTGGGGGGTGGCAGGTCGTCGAGCCAGGCGACGAGGCGCCGGCGGTCGGCGGGCGTGAGAGCGAGCGTGACGACCTCGCCGGCGAGCAACGCGTCGATGAGCCGGCTGGCGCTACCCTCGCCGGTGTGTGGCCCTCGCGCGGCGTAGAAGCCATGGCGCTCGGCAATGGCCCGCAGGGTCGCTTCGTCCTCGGCCGTCAGGGGGCGCATGCATCTCTCCCCAGCGCGTGGGCATGTCCAAACTACCTAGTTTATACTGTCGTGCAGGTGGCCTGTCAACGCGCGGGGTGGGCCGTCGTCGAGATGGGTGCGTGTGTGCGCCCCCCTGAGGCCGTGGCGCGGGCATCGTGAGCGACAACACGAGGGACGAGAGGAGCGTCTCATGCCCATGGGGGAGACACCGGCGACGGCGGCGACAGTCCCGCGCCACGTCACATCGGCAGCGGGCGGCAGAGTTCGTCCAGCTCCGCCCACACTCGCCTCGCTCTGTCGAGCAGGTCACCCGCTTCCCGCACGAGTCCGGCCGTCGCCGCCGCCAGAGCACGCCTCAGGTCACCCACGGTTAGGGCGCCCACCAACGCGCCCGCCAAGGGGTCAAGGACCTCGCGCGGCAGACTGTCGAACCCCCGTCCATGGCTCGCCTCCAGGCCACGGCGGTGGCAGGCGAGGGACAGCGCTTGGTCGCGGACGGCGTGTATCCAGTACTCAGCCTGCCACAGCCGTCCCCGTTCGATGCAGATGTGCCCGCGCACCGCGTGATGCACCCCCAGCCCGAATATGTGGTCTGACGACGGCGGTGACGCAAAGGGGTGCTTAACCGCCTCACCGAAGAGCACCTGGAACTGCGGCCCGTAGGCACCGAACTCCGCGGCGGGCGTGAAGGAGAGATCGACCTGGAGTGTGCCGGGCAGTAGGAAGACCCGGTAGATCGTCGAAAGAACGGGAAGGTCGAAGAGCACCACGGCATCACAGTCATCCAGGAGATCCTGGGTCCAGTCCGTGAGGACCGCTTCCACCCGCACCCCGTCCGCGACCCCGAAGGTGAGATCGAGGTCCGACCAGCGGTCCCCCCCACTGGCGGACGACCCAACGGCCGCGGCCGCGACCAGGCGCGAGTCTGCCCGCGCTTTCTTGATGAGCAGTTCCCTGATGCGGTCACGATCTTCGACGCTGAACATGATCCCACTGTACCCGACATCGACCGGGCGAATCAAGGGGTTAAGCCCGTCGTGAGTACGTACTGTTTTATCGACAGGGCCACCGCCGCCCCCTTCTTTTCCAAGTAGGCCCCATGCCCCTCGCGGGGCACCCCCGCGCATGAAAATAGGCGGCCAACGCGCTATGCTGCGGGTAGCGGTCGCGCGCGCAGGTCGAGGATCACTGGTGCCGTGAGCTCGTCAAGTAGGCTGACCCGCGTGTCCCGAGGTACCCCCGTCTGTCGCCCGCCTCGTGCGGAGCACGCACCCCAGTTTCTTTGAGGAGGGGACACGTCGCGCGACCGTCTCAGAGGAGTGACTCTAGAGGAGTGAGGTGGGGCGATGGATGTGCTCTATGAGCGGTGCTGCGGCATCGATGTCCACAAGAAGATGGTGGTGGCGTGCCTGATCACGCCCGATGCGACGGGGACGCCGACGAAGCAGACGCGGACCTACGGCACGATGACGGGAGATCTGCTGGAGTTGATGGACTGGCTGGTCGACGCCGGCTGCACGCATGTGGCGATGGAGTCGACGGGCGTGTTCTGGAAGCCGCTGTGCGCCGCGTAACGCACACTGGGGTCGGGCAACGATCCCTTCGTAGAACAGCCATTTGACCAGTAACGGCCGAGAGGCAGCGTAACTGGACCCCAAACAGCAATTAGCGGTCGAGTTTAGGCGATGGTCGTCGTGTTAGCGGCCCAGTACGCGCGCTGATCCGGTTAAAACCTGGGCCGCTAACACGACTGAACCGCTAATGTAGCGTCGAAAACACACGTTATGTAATATGGCTGTTCTACGAAGGAGTCGTTGCCTGACCCCACACTCGCCTCGCTGCGGCACGCAGCTAGAACTGGAGGGAACGTTCTAAGGTCAACCGCCTTACCTTGAGCCGAAAGGCGACGGGGACAACAGCATGGCGGCAAAGCGGACACCGCCGAAAGCGTCGTAGGCAGGGTACCGCAAGACCTGCGCGTTATGGTGAGAGCTAGACAGCCCAAATCCTAGTCCTCGGCGACACATTCCAGGGTTCGGCGGCAGGACGTTTGATGCCGCCGCTCGCGGGGACCACCGCGTTAGATCGGGGCGTGATGGGACTCTCCCCCCGCGAGG
>JAABUH010002120.1_pt1 | contig 19734 bp, 18 predicted proteins | sample 5559121 | NCBI WGS metagenome assembly JAABUH01 (sample SAMN10711871, study PRJNA513364) | rock metagenome | isolation source: Antarctica rocks | place: Antarctica: Victoria Land, Battleship Promontory nord | collected 2015-12-28
CTACTCACAGCTCGATACTAGTCTATGTTAGGCTAATCAGGCTAATCAGAGGTAACAGAGATGCATGCTCGCAACATTACTCTTTCTCTTCATCTAGCAATGTTCTCATTGCTGCAGTTCGATCGATCGATTCTTGTTGAGTCGATTTCTAACTTGACTTGTTCAAATACTTCTGATGAAAGTCATTTACAATCTTCAAGCAGTCTTTAAACTCATTTTCATCGACATTGTATCAATGTAGATCAACGTCATAGTCTTTTCAATTGACACGATATTGCAGTCGTCTTCTGTAGTGTCTGAAGTTCAGTATGTTCTTCACTTCTCATTCGTCTTCGTCATCTATCACTATAGAATCAGACGACTCATTTCGTTGTTCTTTCAGAGAGTCTTTCGAATTCAGTCGTAGTAGATTCAAAACGAACTCTGAATGAATCTTCATTGTCGATGACAGTTTCAATTGATATGCATGTTCGATCTCAGTCAGAATCTTGAAAGATTCTAGCATCTTATCGTTTAGCTTCTTTGACGATCTTGCGATCATAATGTTTCTAGAATTCAGAAACATCATGTCATCTACCTTGTAAATCATTTTCTTTCGATGCTTATCAGTCTGTTTCTTCATTGTGATTCTGACTCTTGCTAATGTCTGCTTGATCAACGCTAATGATCATTTCATGTGTTCGAATATATTCTCTGCTTTGCTCGCTTGAATTCTAGCTTGAGTAATCTCATATTCAGTTGAATTCGAATCAAAGCTCATATGAGAATGAAAGCTCTTATTCAGAAAGAACGCTGATTGTTTAATTGACAACGAAATAGCATTGTTATCGACGAATTCAGTCATAGATAGTCAGACGAACCAGTCATCTTGCATGTACAAGCAGTAGCTTCGTAAATATCATTCTACATTCTGATTCGCTCTTTTCATTTGATCGTCGATCTGTGAGTGATAGTCGATAAATAGTTTCACCTTAATGTTGAGTCTCAGGCATAGAGACTTTCAGACAATCGATATGAATTGTGAATCTCTATCGAACACTATTGATCTTGATAGCTCATGAGTTCTGAAGACTCATATCAACAGTAGCTTGACTGTTTGTTCTGCGAAGATTTCTTCGTCATCTGATCAACACGATATATAATGTCGTTTCTTAGACAATCGATCTATGACTGTCAGAATCGCGTTGTTTTCATCACTTTCTGATAGATCGATAATGAAGTTTAATGATATGTTCTGTCATTGCTGCTTGAATATGAACAATGACTTCAGCAGTTTATTGATTCGATCTTTCGATGCTTTTGACCTACGACAAACGTAACAGTTTCGTATGTAGCGCTTGATCGTCATTCTCATTTTCGGCCAGCAATATGATCATCTCAGCAAGTTCAACGTTTGATTCATGTCAGAATGTTCACTGATCGAAAGATCATATGCTTTTCTTATCAATTGAATGATCATTGACTGAAAAACTCACAGTCTATCATTCTTTCAGAGTACTTCGTTCAGTACTCTGCAATTGTTTAGACTCATATCTTGACAAGTTCTTCTGTTCTGTTCTATGACTGTTCAAATATCAATACATTGTTGATTCGTTCGATTTTCTGTTATAATTTGATTCTGAATAGAAACTATCTCTTCGATCGAATTTTGATTAGCTTTTGATTCGAGTTTCGAATCTGAATCAGATTCTGAGTCAGATCTTGATCAGCTTTCTGATCATCTTCTTGATCAGCTTCTATTGACTGCAGTTCAAATTTGCCTTCTGACAATAGTATCTGATGCTGATATAGCTTTCAATCATCATTTGCTTCAATCGACTTGACGTTTGTCATTCTGATCAGCGCGTCAGCTTTCAGATTCTGTTTTTCTGACTGATATATGATCTTGAAGTTATATTCGAATAACTTCTCAGCTCATTTAACCTGCCGTCTGATCAGTTTCTTGATGATCATGAAGTACTTCAAATTCAGGTGATCGATGAAGATCTTGATTGAAATATCAGTACATTTCAATTCGAGACGTCAGTGCTTCAAGCATCGAATAATAGTCAAAAGTTCTTTGTCGTAGATCTTGTAGTTGCATTCTGCAGAAATCATGTTCTTGCTATAGAAGATCACTGAATGTAGAATGTCTTCATCGTCATACTGAGACAATACTTCGTCGTTGACATAGTTCAAGAAGTTCGTTTTCAGAATAGCTTTTCTGATTGAATCGAAATGCTTCAGAACAAAGACTGTCATCATCTGTTGCTTCAGTTTCTCAAAGATCGTCTAACAGATCTCTGTTCATTCAAATAAATCATCTTTTCGAATCAGCTTTATCATGAATTGAATGATCTTTGAGAAGTTTTTTATGAATCATCGATAGAAATTGCAGAAGTCAATGAAGATCTGCACATGAGTTAACGATCGCGACACTTCTCAGCTTCAAATCAAATCTACTTTTCGAGAATTCATTCGCAGATCATTGATGAATATCAGTAGTTCAAGAAACGAGGTTTTCTGAATCTTGAATTCACACTTGTCTATGTCTATCTGTAGATCGACTTCACGAAGCTTGTCTAACACTTCGTTCACGTGAGTTCTATGTTCTTTCAATGTCTTACTGTAGATGAGAATATCATTCAAGTATGTTTAACAGAATTTATGCAGACATTCGAACAACACATCGTTGATATAGTGCTGAAAAGACGCAGATTCATTAGTCAATTCGAAGAGCATTATTCTATACTTGTAGACATCAAAGAAAGTAACAAAAGTAGTTAAATTCTCGCTTTCTGAACTCATGCGCAGTTTATTGAACGCGACGATTATGTCGAGTCGAATCAGATACTTACTGCCTTGAATTCGAGCTAGTACTTCGTCTATCAAGAGTATTGAATAACGATCTCTTTTGATCAGAGCATTCAGTTTTCAATAGTTCATGCAAAAGCGAAGACTATCGTCTTTCTTTTCGACAAATAGTATTGACGAAGCAAAAGAAGCTTTGCTGAGTGTGATGAACTTCTTCTTCAAATTCTCTTCTAGATACTCTTTGACCTTCTGTAGCTTGTGACTCGACATAGAATACAATCGACTTCTAGAGAGTTAACTCTCTTCTTCTAATTCAATCTTATAGTCGTATGATTGATGCGAAGGCTACTGCGTTGCCTTTTCTCTATCAAAAACGTTCAGAAAGTCGTGATAAACTATTGAAAGCTTCTTCTTCAGTTCATTTAATGACATGACAGAGATCATTTCATTCAGTTTCGCGCAACCTTCGACCGAGCTAAGCGCTTTGTTGATTTCACTAATGATCAAGAAGAAGATCTTGATCTTATTCTTGACTAGAGTTCAATACGCAGCAGCTTTGATCATGACAATATTGACGGGCCCCTTTTTCTCAATTGACTGAAAGAGACGAAGTTGATCAGAGTCAACTTGAATGCTTTGCTTTCATATGAGTACAGATTCAATGAATCGAACAGATTCAATGAATCGAACAGATTCAATGAATCGATTCACTAGTTTTGAGTTCGTGAGTCGCTTCAAGATGATTGTTGACGTAATCATTGAGTTCAAGTTCTTTCGTTTCATTTTGCAAATCTCGCTTGACTCAGGTCTGTGAAATGCTGATTGACTGCTTGCTTTCAGAACGACAGATTTCAATGTTCGAATCTTTAACAATGATATTAATCAATCGTTTGCAGAATCTATCAAAATTTGGTTTCTTTTCAATCAAAGATTTTCAATGATTATCTTGTGCTGATCTAGATGAGTTATCAATAAAAACATCATTTCATTCTTGTGTTCTTGTATCATGATCGATGTATACAGAGCGTGTGTAATTGACTTTCGATCGGAAATTTCATCATACAATCAAATCGACTTTGATTTTAACAGCGATATTGACTGAATATCAAAGCGTTCACATAGCTCTGACATCAAAGATTCATCAATGAAAGTCATGTCAGTGACTTCAGTATTTATCAGAGCGAAAGATCTGAATATCTTTTCTAGACTACTCAAGATGATGTTAACAGTGAACGACTTGAAATCAAATGAATCGTCAGGCATGCTGATGAAACAGAATATGAGCATGTCGCTCTCAGTCACTACTTTGACGATAGCAAGTCGTTTTTCGAATTCGCTGCGATTTCGTGCATCTGAGCTGACTCAAGACAGTCACGTGCTCTATGTTCTGACTTCTTGCATTTGAAGCAGAGTTCTTTTTTAAACAACTTCTCTCTAGCAGAATCGACGTTCAATATTCTGAATTTCTTTCATGCAGAGATTGAAGCTGAGATCGCAGTAGTGATCATCGTCAAGATGCTAGCGATAGAGCGAGCGACTTGAGTCGTTGATGTCTTGAGAGCTGATCGAGCATTCAACTTCGTCAATCGAACGTTGACTTGCATGCAAATCTCGACGAATTCGTTCAAATTCATAGTTCGTTCATTGATCATGACTCGCTGAAGATCTGAGCTAATCTTATGCTGAAGATCATCTAGTAGAATTTCGTTATTGTACTCTAGTTTCGCACTAAGTCTCTGAAATTTCATTCAAAATTCATGAAAGAAGATCTTGTTTTGATACAGCTTCAAGAACTGTCGTTGAGTCGTGTGACGTTGATTGAGATCGTCGTACATCTTATTTAAGATCGACAGTATCTCTTCTGCTTCAAGAAATGAGTTCGTGATCATGTTTCTCATTCTGAATGCTATGTGTTTGACCGTCGTTTCACTGACTTGACTTTTCACATATGCAATCTTCATTTCTTCGATAGAAAAATGATTCTTGTTCATCTTCAGCTTGTTTCGCATTCGAGACAATCAATTATTCACATTCTGTTTTGAATCTTCAAACAAAGATGAGTCAGATAGCTTAATCGATCTTGAGAATCGATCTTTCGAGATCGAAGTGCTTAGTCGACTTGATGTTGCTTCTAGATAATGTATAATCACGTTCTTTTTCTTCATCTCTTTTTGTAGACACGTTCGAACAGCATTCAACGTTGTCTGCGTAGCTTTCAACTCGATGTTGATAGCTTTCAATTCAATGTTGATAGCTTTCAATTCAATGTTGATCTTGTTGACATCATTCAACATCTGAATCATGTCATTGTGAGTCTCGATTTCGATGTCATGCTGTTGATATATGTACTTGATAAAAGCAACGAGATCGCCTGCTTCATGAGCGCTTATTCAAGCATTCAGTTCAGTGCTAATGCTGATCTTAATCATTTCATGATTGAAGAGCAACGCGTTCGTGTTCTCTTCTTCTGTATTCGATGACGCATTCGTGTCTTCTTTTTCTGATGCTGTTCGATTCTGTGATAGAAGTGATTCTCTTCTAGCATTTCGAAGTTTGTAGCGAGCAATGCTCACTGATTCTGATTCTGTGCCTCTAGTCATTGTGTGAGTAGAAAATTGCTGATCGAAATTCGGCTGAAATTTCTGATTTCAGTTCTAAAACAACGCGTTCATGTTCTTCTGTTCTTCTGTTCTGACAACGAGCTCAATAAAGAGTAAGTCTAGAATAACACGTTCATGTTTTTCTGTTCTGTTCTAGAAATTTCTTGGTTTCTAACGAGTTCTCTGAGCTCGATTTTCCGAGTTTCGATTCTGATTCGAGTTTGAGTGATGTAGCTTGTTTTTATATCGTCTACACGTCGATAGCAAGATTGATGAGCTTTGAAATAATGTTGTGAACCTGCATAGAGCGAATCATATGAGTGTATTCTAACTAGAAGTTCAAAGCTGAAGTAGAAAGAAGATGCAACACGACGTAAGTTTTACTCACGAAGACACGCTAGATCGCTAGCGTGTCAACAACAGTTCTACTCACAGCTCTATACTAGTCTATGTTAGGCTAATCAGACTAATCAGGAGTAACAGAAATGCATGCTCGTAACATAAATGAGCAACATACGCAAGATAAACGCAGACATATTGCAGAGATTTCTTATTTCATTGATTCTTTTTCTATTCTTCAACGCAAGTTTAATCAAAAAATGCAAAGCATTGAGAATTAAAATTGAAGTGTTTGACTTCATAAATAATATTAACATTTTAGTCTACAACAGATTCACTGAAGAAATCTGTAAAACATTGAGCAAAGCATATGATGTCTGCATGAAATGAGCTTGCATTCATGACACAACGTTTGCATTAGAAAAATATGAGCTTACACATTTCATTAGAAAATCGAAGAGATTTAACATGATAACTAGCATATAAATAAAAGACTCAGTTATTAAATTGAAATCAGATGTATAAGTTTTAAAGATGCAACTGAACATGAAACTGTGATGAGACGTGTATCTTTGATAAATAAAGATGAATCACGTCATAAGAATGCAGACACTTAATTGTCTCAAAGTCTTTACATAAGAAGTTATCTTCACAAAAGCAAGACAAGTATACTCAGCAGTAGTAAGATCAGAAATTGCATTTGAAGCATTAATTTGACATTAACATGACAAGAAAAATGAACTGTTGAGCAAAGAATGCAGATTAAAAACACTTCAGAATCAGACTCTGCATTTTGTAGCAGAAGTGTTCAAAAGAGTAAGCATTGAAACTTTAAAAATGAAAACATACATAAGTTTGCTACATGTTCATTTGAACATGCTACAAGACAAGATCATGCTACACAGTTGAATTGATGATTGAACACAGAAGATCAGACAAGCATGCAAACTAATACACGCTCATCTGATGAAAGTTAATTGCATCATTTCTTGCTTACTCATCATCAAGAAAATAGTACTTCTGAATGTTTTCATTCAAAAAGATGCAAAGTTACAGTCAAGATGTAAACAATGCATCTTCTTCTTCACAATGATTTCAACAAGCAAGAGCATCATAATAGCGCAGTATCACAAAGATCAATGAAATCAACAATGAAAAAAGTATAGAGAATGTGTTGCAGACATTAACACAATTTCAGCACAAAGATTACATCTGAGCAATAAAATGATAAAGATGCGTGATGATCTTCAAAAAGCGAAAAGTATTCTTGCAATGCATATCAGAATTGAACATATAGATTTGATTGTTTATCTGCACTTTAAAAACGTTTCAGACATGAATAGCTTGCGATGTGACTGCAAATAAAGTCATCAGACAATGAAGCATGTATTCATGCATTGCTTGAACTGATTGCATCTGCAATCAAGAATGTTACAAGATGCTGACTTCTTGAACTATCAAATAATCATCATCATCACGAAGAATTTCAAAGCAGTAGCAAAGATAATGATGAAAATGAAGCTCTTGAAGCAATTTAAAGTGATTAGAACACTTGTTCTTTAACATGCAATCAACATGAACAAATTTGATACATAGTCTTAAAACTTACTGTTTCAACTGCGTGAAGCAGTTGTATAAACTGCGAGTGATTTTCTACTTCAGAGAGTTTTGTTCACTCGATACAAATAGCATAAAGTTTCTCATGAATTGATTTAATCAATGTCACAAAAGTGTATGAATTTATTATTATTATTATCAATAATTCATCAATTGATAATTAATCAATCATTTTATTCATTTTAATGAGTTTTCAAGTTCTCAATGTTCATTTGTTGATCAATGTTATATTAATCATTGATTAATAATAAATTAATAGAATGAGATTATATCTGAGAAGAAATTTTGATGATATGTCAACGATAAGCGCAACATATGTGAAGATATTATAAGTAAATTCATGATTAATCACTTATTGATAATGAATTGATCAATTATTATTTGTTGATCAATTATTGATTAATTATCAATAAAATAATAGAATTGATGTGATATATTTTAGAAGATTATTTTAGATGCTGTTTTCTATGATTTTAGATTACATTATCAGTAGCGCAGAAAAGCGAAATTATGCGCATGATTATTTGATCATGCTTGAACACTTTGCATGATTCATTGAGCTTTAGTGTTGATCTGTGGAGTTGTACTCTCTCATAGTTCTTCGTCATGACTTTCTATCATAGCTTTCTACAATAGCTTTCTATCAAAGCTTTCTATCAAATGATCTTCATGTTCTTCTTCATATTTCTCTTCATGTTTCTCTTTATGTTCTTCTTCATGTTTCTCTTCATGTTTTTCTTCATAACTTTCTATCAAAAAGATAATGCAAAAAGATAATGCAAAGACGAAAAATCGGAAAAATTTCTATATTTAGCTCTCTTGACGTCATATTCAATTGCTTGACGAGTTGAGTCAAGAACTTGAATCGAGTATTGATTTAAAGTCAATATTAGATCGAATCAGAATGTTGAAATCGAGTATTCAAGTTGAGTCAGAAGATTGATATCAAGTACTCAAGTTAAATCAGAAGATTGATATTAAAACTCAATTCAACGATCAGTTTAATAAAAGTGATTCAAATGATTGAATCATTTATAATAAATGATGATGTAATAAATCAATTTGAATGTTCAATAATTCAAACTTTATTCAGTACTATCTTCAAATCAAAAGAAATCAAGTCAGTATGCTTTCATGCAGATTGAATGATAAATTCTTTGAAGACTTTGATTCAAAACTCGTTGAATGCAGTCAAAAATTCAACTTTTGAAAAGATTTCATCATTCATTTGAACAGCTCGATTAATCATCTTTGAATGTCAATGCTTTAATGACTGAAATACATACACATTTAACGATTGAAGCAGATGAGTAGTATGCAAATATAAGCTGAAGAATATAATTTTGTGATTCTCACAGTAGAATAGAAATTCGCTTGTATGATGAGATTCATAATCATTCATCACAAGCAATCTTTAAGCTTTCTTTTGATGTTTTTGATTAAAGCAATTGAAGTGCTTCAATCATCAAAGAAAAATTCAGTCATTTGAATAGTCTATATCAAAGATAGTGATCAGCACGTCATCATCAACTGTAGACTGATCACGTCGAATTGAATCATTGAGGTTGAGTCAAGTTCTTGACTCATCAAGACTTGATTTGAATCAGAATTCTTAACTTAAGTATTTGAGTTGAATCAAAATGTTTGACTTAAGTATTTAAGTCAAATCAGAGAATTGAAATTGAGTATTAATTTGAAATCCTCGACTTGATTCATCAAGACATGAAGCGAAGTACTATTAATATTTATCTGAATGTCTGATAATGCAACAAAATAATTCAATTGATGAAAGAAAATTCATGCTTGTTCATTTACTACTGCTAATCTGAGATAATTATTATCTCAGAATTCTTCTTCTTTTCATTCTTCTCATTCTTTGTGAGTAGCTAAAGAATTGCTCGACTTCACTAAAGAGTGCGCGCGTAGATAATAGAATCAAATTTGATAAATAACTTAGTAAAACTAATAATATGAGAAATTAACATTAAGCTACGAAGTACAGAAGTGAATCATTCTTTATATAACTAAAAGATCTGATTAAAGCATCATTGATGAATCAAATAAGAATCTACAAGATTGCATGCAACTTATGCAGAAATTCTTAAGAATCAACAGTAGCATTGAAGAATGTCATTCTCTGATGAAATTCTGATTCTTGTAAATCTAGAATCAAACATCTTCAAAAATCAATGATAATCTTTGCAATTTATGTAAGTCTTTAAAGAATCGACAGTAGCATCAAAGAATGTCATTCTTTGATGAAATTCTGATTCTCATAAATTTAGATTCTGATGTTCTTTGCAATTCATGTAGAGTTTCTAAAAAGTTGATAATAATATTCATGTTTATTCTCTGATGAACTCTGATTCTTATAAATCTAGATTCTAACAATTATTTTCTTTTTTAATAACAACGTTCTCATTGTTGAATTGTGAATGATTGCAAGCAGAGAGACAATGACATCATGCAACGCATGACATCAGAACTCATTGTGTTCTTAAAATTCTCTTTTAATAGCGTGTGTGCATTGTTTTATTCTTCAGATCACAAGCATTGAATCTTTAAAGAATTGACAGTAACATTCATGTTTATTCTTTGATTCTCATAAATTTAGATTCTGATGATAGCATATTTTTTAACTTCTGATTTTTATAAATGTAGATTGAGCATTCTCTGCAACTTATGTAAAGTCTTTAAACAGTCATCAGTAACATTCATATTTATTCTCTGATTTTCATAAATCTGAATTCTGATAATTATTTCATTGTTTCATTATATTTCAACTGTTGCTTTGCAGATGTTTTAATGATCTCGACGCTTTCTTTCATTAGCATATGCACGTCAGTTAAACTTAAATTCTCATGATAATAATTGTAGCAAGAGTTGAGATTTACTCAATTTGAAGTTTTTTCTTCTATAAATGATACTTGATAGTAGAAGCAGACAATGAGCAAAAGATAGTATCAGATAGTAGAAATAAACAATGAACAGAAGAATGATGCTTCTGTTGTTTGTTTTGACTAGCGCAAGAATGATGATCATTGATGTTTATGTTTATTTATTGTGAAGTAATGAATTTTTATCAATTCATCTCTTTTATCTTCTGCGTGATCTTCAGCTTTCTTTCTTCTTCAACTTTCATTATTTTACTTAATTTTTTATTCATTCTGTAGAGTAGTTCTATACAATTTCTTTAAGTATCATAATCATAGTGAATATGAATCAACTTCTTGATTTAATGATGATGAGCTAATAATATCTTGAATGAAGATGAAGAAGTTTAAAAGAAGTGAATAATACAATTCTTCATCATATTTTTCTTTTAAAACATGAAATGTGTTTGCATTTCATCTGTCTTCATCTTGCATCAGCACGCTCATTGTGTCTGCTGCTTACATTTAATTTTCTCATTCTTATGTCATTTTTGATCAAAGATCTGTCTTTTTTTCTCTTTACATAAGAAATCTTACATTATTAACTCAGCATTATAAAACAGCTTTGATTGTGTATAGCAAGAAAATTGCAATACAACTTTTGAATAAATGTAAAAAGTGTACAGAAAGAAATGTAATCTGCATAAAAATAAAGTTTTCTATTGAAAAGAATTTCAAGAAATGCACATTATGCATTGTTATTGAAGCAAATTGCAAGTATGAGTCGTAAGTATAATTTTAAGTAGCTTTCAAATGTGAAAATTTGATGATTAATTGATGTTTTTAGAACGTTTGAGAATAAAATGTTCAAGAAGAATTCTGCGTTTAGTCTCATCAGCTCTTTATTTTCATTATCTTGTTTAAATTCAAGTTCTTCTTTTTTTCATTCTTGTTTAAAAAAAATTCAGCTCATTGTTGCATCTGATTCTGAATTTGTAATTGAAAGAATGATAATCATCTTTTGCAATTCTTCTTTCAATTTAACTCAGAATCAGATATTTCTTCAATTTGAAGAATATGTAAAACAAAAGCTGCATTTTTTAAGTTTTAATATTGAAATTAATAAAAATGATATCAATGATATGAAAAAAATGTAAAAGATGTCATCATTAATTGTAGAAAAATATGAGAATTAATCACAATATAAAAGATTCAAATCAATGATTTCTTATGTTAAATTATGAAGCAGAATAGAATTATTGAAGAGTTGAAGAAACAGATTGAAAAGTTTGTTTCTTTTCAATTCTCACTCATCACTGTGATTCAAAATGCTCTGATGATTCTTATAAGTTATGAAGCGAAAGAAACATGTTCTTCTATGATGTCATCTTCATTCTTATCTTCTTTGCTTTCATTCTTGTCTTCTTTGTTCTTTTATATCTTTCTGTCTTCATTCTCATCTGATTCATTTCTGTTGATGACTTCTTCTTTCTTCTGATCTTTGATTTTAATCATGCAATTTATCATTGAAGAAATGAAGAATACAATGAGCTTTGATATGAACTTTTTATTTCATTCATTCTATTAATATGATAGCTTGTGCATGTTTTGTGCAGTTTGATTAATAGATGTAACAGTTTACTATCATCAATTTTTGAATTTCAAAGAAAGCAAAAGCTGAATGATACATTTATCATATGAAACTTGTGAATTATTCATGTATTAATTTATGCATTTGTTAATAACTTTTTAGACTGTTGAGATGAATATTGATGAGAATGAATGAACGAGAGAGTCTTATTGAGTTTTTTTTTTTTGTTAATGATAATTAAATAATTATCAATCTTTTTACTTCATTTTATGCATACTTCAAAAACAATCACAACGCACGCATCACAAATTTTGAAAAAGAGCACTACAAACAAGACAGAGTGAATCTAGAAGATGATGAAACAATGATGAATTGCATGAATTGCAGCAATGCTGATTCAAAGATGATTGCGAGCGACATCAATTCATCACAAGAAAACAGAAACATGAGATTGAAACACTCATGCAACGACGAAGAGAATGTTGCTAACATTATTGATCTACTAATAAAGATATCAACGTTAGAGAAAAAGAAGAGCAAAGATCATTCATGAAAAGAGATAACATTGAAGCTGATTTGACGTTTTCAACTCGACTCAGAAGAAAAACATCACATGAATCAGAACACGTTCATCGCGAAGAATGTACAGAAATTGAAGACATCAATTCAACTGCTTAACAAGCAGTTGCATACACAGAGAAGCACGCGTCTTTCAACGAAAATCACGTCATGAGCGAACGTGACAAGAGAAGAAATAGTGACGAGAAAGCAACGTTTCAGAGATGACTCGTTGTCACTTCGCAAGAGATGAGAAGTCATGATTAAAATAATGAATAGAAGAGAAATAAAAGAGATACAGAAGAAGTCGATCAAACAGATTCTACAGAAAATCGCAGACATGTTGACAGATCAAAAAGATTTAATTATGTTGTTGAGAAATATCAATAGTAGTCAATGTCCTCATGAACTCTGAAGGTGCGGCTCAATAGCCCTGCTCGGGAAACCTCTATGAATGATAGTCTATATTCTCATGAATTCTGAAGATGCGACTGAGCCATGCTCGGGAAACTCCTATCAATAGTAGCTAATATCTTCGTGAACCCTAGGTGCGATCGAATCAATGCTGTTTCATGAGTCATCGAGAAGTGAGACTTCGCCTCACGACATTCTTCTCTCACTCATTTAATGCTCGTTCCTTGAGCATCAATGTGATCCTTCTATGATACTAGCGAGGCGAAAGCGAAAAGCGAATGGCGAAGGTCGAAGTCATAGATGTAATTCGAGCGAAGTTACAAGAAGCGAATATGTTGAATAGCTAGTAGAACGATAGCTAAATGACGAAGTATTCAAGAGCGAAGGCGAGGTATATGACTAGTCAGTAGATTGATAGCTAGAGAACGATATTTTCTGGTGCGAAGACGAAGCTTTGAACATGACTGACTAGTAGATCGATAGCTAGAGAGCGATATTTTCTGGTGCGAAGGCAAAGCTTTGAACATGACTAGCTAGTAGATCGATAGCTAGAGAGCGATATTTCCTAGTGCGAGAACGAAGCTTTGAACATGACGAAATTGAATAGAATCATCAAAGATCTAACTCTAATTATTACACAGTGAACGCTAGTGAGTTCATTGCGTAATGATTAGAACAAGCTTCGATCAAATGAGATAGTAATCACTAAATCGACGATAAATTGAGAGCGACGAGATATATGAGAGTAACGAGATGTAGAGGTGATTGTATGATCTTACGAAGTAGTAAATGAGCTACTCTGTCACTGATTCTTGCTGAGATGAGAGCGACGAGATGTTTAGATGATAATATAATCTTACGAGATAGTAGGTGAGCTACTCTGTCACTGAATATTCAACTGTACAGTTTCTCATTTTCTTATTTCTTTCTTATTTTCTTATTTTTCTTACGAAACTATTTTGTTTCTTACGAAACCATTTTCTTTCTTCTTTCTTCTTTCTTATTTCTTATTTCTTATATATCAAAAATGAAAATAAAATCAAGCAATGCTAGAATTCAAACATATGATCTTCGCATTTGACAGGCCTGAGTCTGTGAAATTCTGATTGACTGAATCTGTTGAATTCAGAAAGATAGTTTCGTCTTTGATATTTGAAGAAACCTCTTTAGAGAACGCGATGATGAGGCAGAGGTAGAGGGCGAAATCGAGTATTTGAGCTCGAAGAAGGCGCGTTGCCTTTGGCCCTGCGACGCATGTTCTTTCTCGCTGAGTCTATGAAACATGTGGTATAAATTCTTCACGGATAAACACGGCTTAATAGATGAGCCACGAGAAGAGCTTCGAGACGAGTCACTAGGAAGGGTTCGAGCAGGTGAGCCACGAGGTGAGGGGATAGAGGATGAGGGGACAGATGAACCACGAGGGGGGGTTCAAGCAGGTGACCTAGGCGGGGAAACAGAGGCATTTCAGGTGGGCGTTCGGCGAGAATCCCGAGCTGGTGAGTAGCGAGGTGAGCTACGGGGTGAGCCACGAGATGAGTCATGAGGGGGATAGGTACGCGGCGGGGAACGAGGCGAAGAAACAGAGAGCCTTTGCTTGAGTTTTCGGCGTAAATCTCTAGCATCTCGAGCAGACGATCGAGCAGATGAGACAGAGGCTGAAGTGAAAACCGAAGAGACTGGGGAAAGAGAAGCGATTTGGGTGAAGAATCGCTGCAAATCCCGAGCAGATGACGAGCGAAGAAACGAGCTTGCAGATGACGAAGTCGAAAATCTAGATGAAGATCGAGCGAAAGAAACAGTGAGCTTCTGAGCTGACAACTGAACGAATTCTCGAGTTTCTTAAACAGGCGAAGCAGGCGAAGCAGACGAAGAAGACGATCGAGCTGAGAAAACGATAGACTTTCGAGCTGACAACGAAACGAATTTTCAAACAGTCGAAGCAGATGAAGTCGAATTAGATCATTCAGGTCAAACAAGCTTTATGACTCGTTGACGAGTCATTTCCCGCTCACACATTTGATGTATCTCGTTCAAATCATCATCGTCATTGAGTAGCTTTGAATGTCTCGTTTCTTCTTGAGCTATCTCTTTAACTCAAGTTTTCTTTTGAGTTTGAGCTTTCTTTTGAGCTCAAGCTTTCTTTAGATTCAGCTCTTTATGAGCTTGAGCTTCGTTCTCTTCAGCTTCAACACACATAGTCTGTATTTGCTCGTATAGTTGAGTTCTCTGCTTCTTTGATTTTCCCTCTCACTCTTCAAGCATGAGTCTCAATGTCTGAGCAATATGTCGATCTTTCAAATCAAACGTCTGCAGCAGCTGTTTTCTAGTCTTTGAAGAAAAGATTATCAGCTGACTCAAGCTGATCGATGCGTTCATATTCAGCTCGCTCAAGCTGTTCATCAATGCGTTCATTGTTGCAGAGATGAACGTGTCGCTTTCTGTTGTTTCGTCACTGCTCTACTCAATATCATGAAAATGATATTCTTACGTTGAGCTTCAATGTTGAGAAATAAAATATAGATGCAATATAGAAAGCTTCGAAATCAACAGAATGAGCACAAACACATGCAATGATTGATTTAGTAGATAGATAGATCTAGAAGATAGACTAGATACAGATGATTAGATAGATAGATAGATAGATAGATATGTCTTTATGTGAATGCTCTCGTTTAGAAAAGAGATGAAAAGATGAGTAAAAAGATGAAGAAGAAAACTTCGCTCGAGAAATCTCTATAAATGATAGTCAATATTCTCATGAACTCTGAAGATGCAACTGAGTCATGCTCGAGAAATCTTTATCAATAGTAGTCAATGTTTTCATGAATTCTAAAGATGTGACTCAATAGCTCTGCTCGAGAAATCTCTATGAATGATAGTCAATGTTCTCATGAACTCTGAAGATGCGACTCAATAGCTCTGCTTGAGAAATCTCTATGAATGATAGTTTATATCTTCATGAATTCTGAAGATGTGACTGAGTCATGCTCGGAAAATCTCTATCAATAGTAGCTAATATCTTCGTGAACTTTAGATATGATTGAATCAATGCTGTTTCATGAGTCATTGAGAGATGAGACTTCGCCTCACGACAATGTCACTTCGCAAGCTGAGTAGTGATGACATTTCTCTTCACGCATTCAGCTCAGATGCTCAAGCAAATCTGAAAAAGACTCAGACATGAGCAAAAGAAATCGCGAGTTCAACATGTGTAGCATGTCAAGTCTTTGCAGTACTGACACATGAAGTACACACTACAATAGACATGAGCAATCAGAAAAAGATCATTGAAAGACTGATAAAAAATAACATGAAACTTCATGAAGATCTGAAAGTTTTAAGAATAGTCTGATTCAAGAAGATAGCAAAGAGTGAAAAGATTCATTCATTGCTCATTGTAAAGATCATGATTGAAGCGATGATGAATCAACTAATGAACGTGAGCATGCTGAACTTGTATCAAGAATGTGCATGCAAGCTATTTGAAAAGAACTGTCGCATTACACAGTGCTTCAGATGTCATGAATTTGATCACATGATTAAGTTCTGCAGAAAGAATCTGCGCTGCAAAAAGTGCGCAGACAAGCATTACATTGAGAAGTGCGTGATGTCTTTGAACAGATGACGTTGCATCAACTGCAATGAAAATCACGAACTCTGAAGACACATCTGTTTCAAGTGACAACAGCAGATGAAACAAGCGTTCGAAATCTATAAAAACAGATCATTCAGATATTTTGAGATATTTAAATACAGTCACGCACTCTTCTCACTGTTTCTGAACTCTTTAGACTCAATGAACTCTTTAGATTCAACGAACTCTTCAGGTTCAATGAACTCTCTCGATTTAGACTGATCGTCAAGTCGAGTTTCGAATTGACATTTTGAACCCGAATCGTACTCGAATCGGATTGCTCACATTTTCAACTCGATTCGAGTCGAATTGAGCATATTTCCAACTCGACGCGACTCGACCCGACTGGGAATTGAGTCAACTCGACCCGACCCGCCAAGGACCCGAGCTTGGCGTCAAGAGGGCTAAATATAGAAAATTTTCCGGTTTTCGACTTTTGCATTACCTTTTTGCATTATCTTTTGATAGAGAGTCATGAAGGGAACATGAAGATCGTTTGATAGAGAGTCATAAAGGGGAACATGAAGATCGTTTGATAGAGAGTCATGACGGGGAACATGAAGAGAAACATGAAGAGAAACATGAAGGGAAACATGAAGATCGTTTGATAGAAGATCATGACGAGAAACATAAAGAGAAACATGAGGAGAAACATGAAGGGAAACAAGAAGATCGTTTGATAGAAGATCATGACGAGAAACATAAAGAGAAACATAAAGGAAAACATGAAGAGAAACATGAAGAGAAAACATGAAGGCCGTTTGACTTTGATAGAGAGTCATGATGGGAAAACATGGTAGAAAGTCATGAAGAAGAATCATGTAGACTGTTCGATCAAGCTATTTACATCTACCTAATATCTTGTCGAATCGAATCGAGTTTTCAAATCGAATTGTCGAATCAAGCTTCTCAATCCGACTCGAGTGCTCGAATTCAACTTCTCAACTCGATTCGACACTTTTTCAAAAAAATTCCAATTCGACTCGACACTTTTCAAGTCGAGTACTTGACTTGAACTCGAATACTCAACTTGACGCGATCAGTCTATACTCTGCTAAACGTCATTACAAACGCAAGACTGAAATTAGTGCTGAAATCAGACATTATTACTTGCGAAGCTCACAATCAATTTACGATGATTGATCTAGTCTTTAACAGCGAGAAAATACAGTTCATGACACGCAAGTGCAAGATACAAATCGATCTGCATCAGAAGTTGAATCATCTTTCGATCATCACAAAGCTATGTCTACAAACAATCTCAATGCAGCTTTCGACTTGATGACTTTGAAAAAAAATGAATACAGAAGCATTGAGTGCTTATCTGCAAATACATCTATCTTTGAAACACTCTCTAGATGACAAGACTATGATGAATGACAGAGTGTGCAAGATTATCAGAGTGCTACAGAAGATCATTGAGAAATTTATTCTCTTGACAAAATCATCAAATTAAGTAAGAGACTTTTGAAATCAAAGCTGCTTCGAAGTAGTAATGAAATCAAGATAACTGCGAATTATATGAAAAATGCAAGACACATTAGAAGCGTGAAATGAATATTTGAAGCACAATGATCATAAAAACAAGATCATTCAACAAACGAAACGCGCACACTTCAGATCACAAATGCATGAGCTGAGCAAAGCACTTAAGTCAATATGACGCTTTGCAAAATGAGCTAGAATCGAAAGTCAGCTATTTAAAAAGCTTTCTCAGTTTTCATCACTGAAGCGAAGTGACATTGATCATATAATAACAACGTTCGAGAAAAAAATCGAGATACTGCGAGAAAAGTTCTTTTTCTCATCTTCTCAAGCGAATGTCAGCGACATCGCAGAGTCATTCATATCTCGAACAGTCTCATTCAATTCACGCATCACAGAAGATGAAGTGAAACAGACAATCAGACGAGTAAAAGTAGACAAAGCATCAGACGCTTCAGATATTTCAAACAGAGCACTTCAAGCGAGTTTTGCAGAACTGATTTCAGTACTGATGAGTTTATTCAATGCATGTGTAATACACAAATATTATTCGAAGCAGTTCAAAAAGACTTAAACAATAGTACTACGCAAATCAAAGAAAAGCGACTATATTAATTCAAAGACGTATCGACTCATTGCTTTGCTTAATATCATGAGCAAAGCTCTGAAGTCAATCATGATCAAAAGACTGAGTGATATAGTCGAGACTCATTGCATGCTATCTAATGCTTAAATGAAGGCAAGACGTAAGCGATTCATGATCTCAACGTTAGATTTACTGATAGCATCGACGTTTCAACAAAGAGCTTAGATAGCTTGTAAGCTAGTGAGCAGAGTTCATTCAATACTAATGCGCTCAAGACGCATATGCTAGCTACTAGATGAGACGTTTGCTACAAGCTAGCTGTCAGCTGAGTTTGCATCGTTGATTAGCTTACATGCTACATAAATCAGCTACAAGCTGATTTAGCTGATTTAGCACTACTCTTCACCCTACTCGTCTATCTACTCGCTCATTTACTCTTCATTCTACTCGCCTATTTACTCGCTCACTTACTCTTCGTTCTACTCGTCTATCTACTCGCTCACCTACTTTTCATTCTACTCGCTCATCTACTCTTTATTCTACTCGCCTATCTACTCTTCATTCTACTCTCTATCAAACGCGTCGATCGAGCGCATAAAACACGTCAAACAGTGCTTCAAACAATGCTTTCTACATGACTTTCTATCTACTCGTCATTCTACATGCTCAGCTATCTACTCGATAATCTTCGCTTCGAGCTCTATAGAGCTGACGCTAGAAAGTTTGAAGTTTTCACCTTCTTTTTCCCTTCATAGTTTCTACTTTCTAGAACAACAACAATCAAAATATCAACATGTTCAGCTAAAAACTCAGCTATCAACTCAGCTATCTACTCGTTCATCTACTAGGCAGTCTACTCACTTCAAAACATGCTTCAAAAGACGCGTCGATCAAGCGCATAACACGAGTCAAACAGTGCTTCAAACAATACTTTCTACTGAGCTTTTCACTGAGCTTTCTACTGATCTTTCGATCGATCTTTCTACTGATCTTTCGATCGAGTCATCTAGTGAGCTTTCTACTGATCTTTCGATCGATCTTTCTACTGATCTTTCTATCGATCTTTCTATCAATCTTTCTATCAATCTTTCTATCAATCTTTCTACTGAGCTATCTATTGAGCTATCGACTGAGCTTTCTATCAAACGCTCTATCAAACATTCTACATGCTTCAAAATACGCGTCGATCGAGCGCATAACACGGGTCAAACAATGCTTTCTACATGACTTTCTACATGACT
>JAABUH010002121.1_pt1 | contig 19707 bp, 32 predicted proteins | sample 5559121 | NCBI WGS metagenome assembly JAABUH01 (sample SAMN10711871, study PRJNA513364) | rock metagenome | isolation source: Antarctica rocks | place: Antarctica: Victoria Land, Battleship Promontory nord | collected 2015-12-28
ACTTTGTGGCGCCCTTTGGGGCGCCTGCGGCGCTCGCGCATCCCAGCGCTGAGGCGTGGCCGGCGCGGCGCGGCAGGGTGGTCGACTTCGGCGCCGGCTGGTTCGACCTGAACCAGGCGTTTGGGATGCAGCGCGCGATGAATGCGCCCGGGAAGTCGCCGGCCATGTGCAGCGAGTTCTAGTGCGCCCCCCGCCCCGTCCCACCGCGGCATGTGTGCCACGCACTGAGGCGGCCGCCCAACTGCGCGCGCCCGGCAGTTGCCGCACCCTGCAGCGTGCGCATCCGACATGCTGTGCACCGTGTGCCTGCACTGCCTACCCGCAAGGGCGTGTGCTTTTGAGCGCTGCTCCTCAGTGCCAACGCAACGCGGGCGTCGCATGGAGCACAGGGTGGCTGACACGTTGGTCTGCGCGGGCGTGTGCTTCCGAGCGCTGCTCCTGGGCACCATTCGAACGCGGGCGCCGCGCGCAGCACGGGGTGGCTGACGCGCTGGGGCGAGCCGATGGCCAACACGTCGCTGGCGGACTTCACCAAGGCGCTGGACGGCATCCTGGCCTTCAACAACGGCTCCGGCTCCGTGAACCTGTACATGGCGCACGGCGGCACCAACTTCGGCTACACCGCAGGCGTGCTTGATGTGCTGTATCAGTAGTAGAAGGAATGAAAGCTCAAGGTAACGTGTGGAGTCTTGCTGGGCTAGGGCAGCACAGTGCTTACAAAGCAAGCAGCATATAAAGGCACATGGCGCTCCTGCATAAAACCAGCTGTTACACCGGACTCTATAAATTGGTCTGTCGCAATAGTACCATGCCCTTGAGGTGCATGTGTGCAAAGTGTTGGCCCTGCCCATCAAAAGCCGCCTGAGGCCGCCAGGCCGCCGGCGCAGGCGGCAGCGTGGACAACGGCGTGTACTGGGCGTGCATCACCAGCTATGACTACGACGCGCCCATCAGCGAGGCCGGCGACTACGGCCAGCCCGGCATCGGCGGCCCCAACAAGTTCGAGGTGCGCGGGCACGGCCAGTGCAGCTACTCCTGCCGCGGCGCAAACCCTGTAGGCACAAACCCTGCATGTGCCAGCCATGCCCTGGCCTGCATATCAGTTTCATACAGCCGTGCGCAGCAACAGAGGTGTGTGACGCACATGTCTAGCAACCCAGGCGCACACGCGCTATGTGGCAGCAAGGTATGGCTGGGGAGCTGATGGCGGCCACGCAACGGCAGGCCATCCGCCGCTCGATCGAGGCGCACATCGGCGAGCGGCTGCCCACGCCGCCGCCGCCGCCGCGCATCGAGGCGTACGGCACGGTGGGGTTGTCCGCGCGCGCCACGCTGCTGAGCCAGCTGCCGCGCCTGTACCCGGGCGACGGCGTGCAGTCGCGCCTGCCGCGCGTCATGGAGGAGTATGGCCAGCCGTGCGGCCCCGGCCCATGTGATGCGCTGGCTATTTGCCAGCCATGCTGGGACATTCTGACTGCTGCCCCCGACCCTGTGGCATGCGCAGGTGCAGCTGCAAAGCGATATGCAGAAGCGCAGTCAGCCATGGGGCCCAGCATAAGGCCTGCTAGTGGACCGTGCTGCAGTGTGTCGTGCTGCCCAGGTCGCGTGCGGCGCACCGTGCGCTGTGTGTGGGCGTCTAGCTGTCATAGTGGGAGCGTGCTCTGCGCAGGAGCGGCTTCATCGTGTACCGCACGTTCGTGCCCGTGGAAGCGATGGAGCAGAACAGCGAGCTGACCTTTGGCGGCTCCGTAAACGACGTGGCCACGGTGAGGCGCAGGCTGCGGCGGTGCTCGCAAGCTGTTCATGGCCTGCCCAGCCCTGTGCTGCGGAGGATGTCCGTGTGGCCTTTGGCGAGCTCGCGACCTCGAGACCGTATGTAGGCAGTCTGGTCCTGCCCGGGGCCCCGCTGCGTGAGGGCGCATGCAAACGGCGCGCCCATGTGCGCCCCCTGCAAGCGCGCGGCTCAGCCGGCCGCGCTCAGCCGCACGGACCCTGCCGTAATCCGCCAACCTAATCCCACGCAGGTGCTGGTGGACGGCTGGGCGGCGGGCCTGCTGGACCGCAACGGCGTGCGCAACCTGCTGCTGCCGCCGCCGGCTGCCAACCGCACCGCGCCCGGCTTCGCCGCGCGCGACGGCGCCGTGACGCTGGACGTCGTCGTCGCCGCGGTGGGCCGCAGCAACCAGGGCTGGCTGTTTGACACCAAGGGCCTCTCGTCGCCCGCGGTGTACCTGGACGGTGCGCGCGCGCGCCGCCTCGTTGCGCACAGGTTGCAGCAGGGGAGAGTGCTCGGTGCCCTTGCACGCTGGGCGTTGTTGGGCAGATTCCGCTGCTGCGAGAGCAGGAGTCAGGCACGGACAGAGAGACCAGGTCAGCACCGTTCACTGGCCTGTGTGTGGCAAGCGACACAGTATGTGCAGTGTGCTGAGCCTCACAACAGGAGCAGCGTGAACCTGGGACGGCCCTGCACACGGTGTGCATGGGCAGCCGACCGGCTGACCGGCGCGGCGCAGGTGAGCAGCTGGAGGACTGGCGTGTGTTCCCGCTCCCGCTGGACGACCTCCGCCAGGTCGACTGTGCCAAGTCCAGGGATGAGGAGGAGCCCGGGAACAGCGGCCCCACCTTCTTCCGGCGCGCCTCGCTCGCTGGCTTTTCTCTTGTCTGATTTCACTTGTCTGATTTTACTTGTCTGATGCGCTTGCGGCAGTGCCATCAAAGGTTCAGAGCAGTGGCAGATGTCCGTCCAGGTGTCCATTCCGGGCAGGCCATGCAGGCTGTGCTGGCAGGCAGAGCCGCACTCATGGCAGCCTGTGAATCTGCGAGGCAGCCTGTGAATCTACATGGCCCATCCATTTCCGGCCTGCCAGGTTGCGGCGCGCTGCCTGCGGGGCGCCAGAGAGCGTGCGCCTGATGGCGGCGCGCGCGACCGCGCGCAGGGGCGAGCTGGAGGTCCCCGAGGGCGCCGTGGACGGCGACGGCGCCGTGGCCGACGCGTACCTGTCCGTGCGCGGCTGGACCATGGGCCTGGCCTGGGTCAACGGCTTCAACCTGGGCTGGTACTGGCCGGCGCGCGGGCCGGCGAACACCATGTGCGCGCGCCGCCCGCCCAGCGCGCTTGCGCTGTGCGCAATGAGGCCGGGCACAGGCTGGGCGTTCTCGCGTGCTCACGGTACCTGCCCATTCTCAGGATGGGCTGTACTGCCAGCTGCGAGCGGGGCTCTGCAGCACGGCTTATGCCTGGGCTCGGCAGCACGGCTTGTGCCTGGATTGCAGGAATGCTTTGCGGGAGGGCATGCTGTCGGCAGCCCGGGCTCTGGCGGTGGTGGCAGCGGCGGTGCAGTGTTGGGCAGCCCAGCTGCGGCGGTGTGAACTCTCTTGCGCGCGCCCGCGCAGGTACGTGCCGGGCCCTGTCCTGCGCGCCGGCAAGAATGAGGTCATCCTGCTGGAGGTGGAGCACGCGCCCGAGGACGCGACAGGCGCGCGCCCCCTCTCCATGCATGCCCCCTCCCCAAGCATGCCGGCATGCCTGCGGGTGAGCCGTAAGCATAAGCTTACCCTGAGCTTGCCTGGCCCTCTCCACACGTGTCTGACTGGGGAATCAAGCGTCCAAGCTATTTATAGGCACGGCGAGCAAGCAGGCACAGGTGCAAGTGTTTGGGCCCGCGTTTGATGTGCACCTGAGATTGCGCATGCACTTGGCTCCATCATATGTGCCTTTGAGGGGGGTGTGGTGCCGCGCGCAATCGTGAGCGCACCCGTTGCCGCTGACCATGCGCTGAGGGGGCCAGCGCCGCGCGCCCCGCAGTCGAGTTCGTGGACACGCCCGACTTCTACGGCCCGGGCGGCGCGCTGCGCGGCGTGCGCGCGGCGCCGCGCGCGCCCAGCTTCGCCGACCGCGCGCGCCTGCTAACGCCGCCCTCGCTGCGTATGGAGGCTGCAGACGCGCATTTTGCCACGACCTGAGCCCCAGCCCGAGACTGATATGACAGGTTTATGGATCGCGGCTTTTGCCGCAACTGGAGCCCCAGCAAGGTCTCCCAAGAAGCTCCCTGTCCCAGAGCACCCTGCCGCGCATGCGGTATACCTGTGCCGGCGGGCGGGCTGCGCCTGCCCGGCTGGAGTTTTGAGGATGGTTTGCCGCCGGGACTGCACTTTTGGCGTCGCATCGGTGTACAACACTGTCAACTCCGGGTATCTCATTCTTGACAAAAACACCCTGCCTTGCGGGAATACTCAAAATGCATGCACGACGCTGCCTGCCTCGTCGCGAGGATGCACAAGGCATCTGCAGCGCAAGCGGATGGCCGGCGGCAGCTCAGCCGCCCGGACCGACAGGCAGAGGAATTGTTGCCGCCAAGTGTCGGCGCGCGAGTTTTGGCGTGGTTTGCGGCCCATGTTTGCATATTTACACATTGCAAACATTGCCTTTGCATGACACTCCTGCACAAGCAGCACATCCGGGTTACAGGGCGTGCGTGATTGCACGCCTGGTTGCCAGACAAGCCCGTGTCCGCATATTAGCGGCTGTCAAGGGACAGGAACACCACGAGCAGCGCCTGTTATCTGCTAGTGCGCATGTTGTTGCGTACATGCTGGTGGGCGTGTGGTGTCAAGACATGTTGTGAGGCGTTTTGTTGCACGTCTCAAGCAGTGGTCCAGTGTAAGTTACACAGCGTGCTTACCACCGCTGTCCGGCTGCTGCCTGCAGCATGGTCACAGACAAAGCTCTGCATCTTCGAGCGAGCTGGAGATGGTTATGCAACATAAGGCCGCCCAGAATGCCTCATTTCCGATGTTGGTAATGTCAACCTATTTCTGATATCACCCACGCATGCTAGCAGTAGCTCCAGGGAAAACAAGCAGCTTCTCCTCACACAGCGCGCAGGTAGGAGACCCAAGGCGTCGGCGTGCGGGCCGGGCAGGTGACCGTCAGCCGCGCCGTGCGCACGGCCGCGCCGCCGGCGTCCTTGAAGCCCACTGCGATCGCGGTGCTCTTCTTGGCAGGCAGCGCCTCGCCGGCGCGCACCGAGAAGGCCGGGTTGTCGAGCGCGTAGCAAAAGTCGGCCGCCACGTGGAACACGTTCCGGAACGGCACGCTGCCGGCGCCGCGCGCGACGTCGAACGGCCCCTGCGGCCGTGGCGGCAGGCCGCGCGCGGTGAGCGGGCACTCGTACACGCCTGCCGCGCGCGCGCGCGCGCCCCTTTGCGCATGCGCCCGTGCCCCTGGAATCATGGCTCGCGCCGCGCCCAGGTGTCATGAGCCGGCTGCCCGGGTGTCCTGAAGGCCGCGCGTACCCGGCAGGGATGCGGGCGCTATATCTGTCAGCCGTGGGGCTGCACTCAGCCTTGGGCTGCGCGCTGCTGCTGCCATGGTGCATGAAGGCGCGAGGCGTTTCTTGAGGTGCAGGGCGGGCACGCCCCAGGAGCGCACCGGCGATCGGCGACGCGAGGACAAGCCTGTCGCAGATGTCCTCGCCAACGGCCGTCGGCTCGAACACGACTTCCACCTCGACAGCGCGCCCGGCCGGCCCGGCGGAGGGCGCGGCCACGACCGCCGGGCACGCGAACGCGCCGCCCGCCCCGCTGCGGAACGACGCATGGAACTCGGCCTTCTCTGGCGCCCAGTGCAGGAAGCGCAGCACCTGGGGCGGGGTGCGTAGGGTAGGGTTAGGGTAGGGTAACGTGTGTGCACACATGCTTGCGAGGAAGGCGGCAGCTCTGCAGGCGCTCGCATGGCATGCGCCAGCGCGTTATGCGCGATCTCCCATAATTACAGCAGTAACCTGAGACCACATTCCCCACGCGCATGCGGCACATGCCAGGCAAGTCCACTGCCTGCAAACAGCGCAAGTGGTCGCCTGCAGGCTCCCCCAGGCGCAGCCGGCCACGCGCTGCGGTGCACACAGCAGGCGGGCGCACGGCCTCGCCTGTGTTTCAGCGGAGCCCAGCGCCGCGCTGAAAGACAGCGCGCGCAGCGGCGGCGCGGGCCCGGCCGCCAGGCGCAGCCGGAAGCGCAGCGGCCCCAGGCCCGGCGCGGCCACGGCCAGCACGGCCGCGGCCTCGCCGGCCAGCAGCGGCCGGAAGGCGAGCTCAACCGCGCTGGCCGCGCCCGGCCGTAGCACCACGGTCGCCGGAGCCAGCACCTGCCGCATGTGTGCACGCGCTGGCCGCTGTGGCAGTGGCACACATCGGCCGCGCCGTGTGCCGCTGCCGCCCGCATTCTCACCAGCTTGGCCAGCGCTGCTCCCTGATTGCTGCGAGAGCGAGCAGGGCTGCCGGCGGGCAGGGCTTGCAGTCCAGGCCAGGGGCATTTTAGGCAAGGATCGCCGAGGGAGCTGCAGAGCGTGTGTGCATGCTCACGGGGGCGGCACGCCAGCGGCTTCCCGGCGTGCGCGCCCCACAGGGCGCAGACGCGGGTCAGGCAAGCCCGCGCCCGCGGGTGGTCGCAGGTCACCGCCGCCGCGGTCTCCGCGGCCACCGGCAGCGCCACGCTGACGGTGGCCGCCGCGACCTTCCGCACCTCGCACTCGAGCGTGGGCCCGGCCCTGGCGCGTACGCAGTCATTGCCTCGAAGCGTGCCGTGCTGCAACTCTCATGGTCAGGTTCACTCTGGCGCGCACGCTTCATGTGGCACTGCGGGTCGCGGCCTTGTGCGCCCCTGCCATGCTGCAGGTGACCTCGATTACTTTACGTCACTGTCTGCGGTGGGCGCTCCCTGGCGTGACCTGCACTTCACTGCTGTGTCATCCTTCGTGCGTGCCAGGAGGCTCCCATGCCCCGCTGCTCCTGGGCGAGTGCGCCGTGCATGCCGCCAGCAGCTCTGCGGCAGCCAGGCCTGCATGCGAAAAAGAGGCGACCCACGCGTCCACCACGCGGCGCACCGGGCCGGCGCGGCGCCCGCGGCGATGCTCAGCGTCCAGAACACGTACTCGCCGGTTGCCTCGTTGCGCAGGGTGACAGTCGCGGTTGCCGCGCCCTCCGCGAGCGCCAGCACCGCCACGCGGCAGGGCCGCTCCGAGAGCCCCGGCACGTCCACGTACGCCGGGGCTGGGGCCGCGCGTGCCCGCTTCAGGGCGGACGTGCTGCCGAGCCATGCCTTGCAGCAGGCGAGGCTTGCCGTGCAGGGACCGTGCTGTGGATGCACGTCGGCATGGCCGTGCTCGCAGTAGCAGAAGCGCAGGCAGCATACGCTGCTGACCGTGCCGCTCCACTGCTCGACATACAAGCGGCCACGCTGCTGAGATGGGGCACACCCGTGAGCCTGAGGGCGGCGGTGGGCGGCTGCAGCGCCGTCACCGTGCGGAAGCGCTGCGCGGTGCTGAGCCAGTTGCGGCAGCGCAGCACCTCCGTGTGCGGCTCCAGCGCGAGCACCTGCGAGCTGCGCGCGTCAGCGCTGTGCACGCTGGGCAGCGCGAAAGGGCCCCTGGCCCCCGCGCTGTGCATGCATGCAGTCCTGCGCATGAAACAAGCAGTTCTGGGAAGCACGCTGCCTGCGGGCTGATGGTGGGCAGCGCAAACCCCCTTGTGACATGCGCCAGTACTGGCAACATACTTGTGTAGCACCCAGCGCCTGCCCCCCCGCCAGGAGGACACCCTACCATGGTGTGCAGGCAGGCGCCTCGGGTCATCAGGCGCACTGGCAATATAAAGGCGTGTGTCTCCTGCACCAGGCGCTCAGGCAGCTTGCAGCGCCGCGCCGCGCCGCGCTCACGCGCGCGGCGGCGACAGGATCGCGCCTGGCAGCTCAGCGCGCTGGCGGCCAGCGGCGACCCGGCGACGCCGCGCAGCACGTGCAACAGCGCGCCGCCGCCGGGCAGCGCCAAGAACACGCTGCCCTCGGACGCCGCGCCGCCCGGCGGCGTCGTCGCGACCGGGCTGAACGTCACCGCGCATGCCGCGCTGCCGCCGGCGGGCACCAGGACCAGGTCGGGCGCCGACCAGGGGCCGCCCGCCGGCTGCACGGCTGGCCGCAAGCGCCACGGCACGCCGGTAGGGTTTGCTATGGTCAGCGGCAGCGTCTGCGGCGTCCGCACGGGCGTGGCGAACGCGAGCACGCCTGCCGCCGGCACGGCCGCGACGCCCGCCCCGCAGAGCGCGAGGAGGCAGTCTGGGGCGCCCTCCACGCGGCAGCGCGCCTGCCGAGCAGCCGAGCACTTTGGATGTACTGACAGTGATCTTACATACGATTACACGGCTGGCAAATGAGATCACATTTGGCCAGATCAGGCCATGCAATTTGTCCTGAGTTGGCAATGAGCCAAGGCAAGGTTTGATCTAGACGTTGACATGTCTTCACTTTGTATCAGCCCAATGGCAGCGCATGCACTCGTATGCATTGGTTTTAGAGCTGCAGAGGCGCCGAGAGCGCTGCGCCGCGCGCGCCTGCTTAGCGCAGAAGTCCGGCGCGACACCGTTCGGCCGGAATGTCACCTCCAGGGCGGCCTCCTGGCCCGCGTCCACCGCCCCCTTGGCCGGGCTGACCGAGAAGCAGGGCCCCAGGCTGGCGGCGTCCCACGCGAAGCGCGCTGCCAACACGCCTGCGTTCTGCAGCTGCACGCGCTTGCACGCCTGCGGAGCCAGTGTGAACGTCACTGCAGAGGCATACGCCTGTGCCAGCTCTGCGTGCAGCAACCCAGCTCGTATGTTTACTTTTGCCTTGTATCATAGCTGCGTGAGCACATGGAGTGCGAGTGTCGTGATGCGCTCAGCATCAACAAGCTGTCTAGAGACAGTGTGGCATACACAGGCAGCGCAGATGCAGAGTCGCAGCAGGTGCAGACGCGGCAGATGCAGGCAGGGTGCGCCGCGCCTGTGAGCCCACGACAACGGCGCCAAAGGGCAGGCTGGCGGCGGCGAGTGCAACTTCGATCCCGAGGCACGCGCCCGAGACGGTGACCAGCGGCAGGGCCGCGCCGGATGCACGCACGGTTACGACCTCCCGGAATGCGCGCTGCCGCGCGTCCGGGCTGCGTCCCAACACGCAGTGGCGCTGTCAGCAACGCACGGCAGGGTGCGTAGCTGCGCGGGGCGCTGCAGGCGCCGGAGGCAGGGCAAGGAGGATGTGCAGCCATGGTGTTCTTGTCAATCGTGAGCATGCTGGCAGGGAGGCTGCGAGTTGCAGCATCAGCCAGCGCAGGGCCGGTGTGCACGGCGCTCAGCGGATGGCCTCTTATGCCAATGCACACGGCCGTTGGCAATGAGACAGCCGCAGCTCAGGACCAAAGAGCATGGCCATCTGATTGACGGAGGATGAGAGGTCTCAGCGTATGGCTCCTTGGAGCGCCGACCAACCTGAAGGTGAGAGAGAGGTCCAGGATGTCGTGCGGCCGCAGCGCCACCTCGCCGGCGGGCGCCAATTTTACAGCCACCCGCCGCAGCGCAGCCGCGGCATCCGCAAAGGACAGCACCGCCGTGGCGCGGCTCTGGTTCATGACCTGCACAGCGCTTTGGTGCATGTCACATGCGCCCCTTTGAAGTCTCGTCATGCTGCCTCTCGCAAGCTACAACAGACACGTCATGCTGTCATTGCCTCCAACTACAGAAAAGTCGCAATTATTCCCTGCTATGCCTGTATGTCAGCATGGCCTGCAAATTTTACATCCAACACAGGAAAAGCTGGTGTTCTATGTCGAGCGAATACATACCTTCAAAGTTCGAGTTGCCGCCTTGCCACGAGCAAGCACGCCAAACGCCACGACTCCATGCGGCGGCGGCGGCGGGCGAACGAGGGCGATCTGCAGCGGCACGCCCTCGCCTAGCACGCTCACCACCACCTGCAGGGGCCCCAAGAGCTACTGCAACCGTCAGGCTCGGTCGTTCTGATCGAAGTCTCACTTCACGTAGCTCATAAACATGGCCAGCGCTTGCATTCAACCCACACTCAAGCTGGCAAGGGCGCGTGTCGTCATGGGAGTGCCTTGCCGTGGAGAGGCCGAGAATCACGATCCGCAGCTTCTCCGCGTACACGCGCTGCTCCCTTGGCGTGAATGCAAGCACAATGTCCGTGCTTGCGCCAGGGGCCAGGACGCGCTGGCCGCATGTCACGGACAGGTGCTCCGTGTCATGGTACCTGCGACGCATGTGCTGGCATGCTGTCATGCACCTCGCCAGGCTTATGTCTCCCTCCCAGCCCGCACGAGCATGTGCTGGCCGTCCAGGCACATCCCGGGACTCGACAAGACCGCACCATGCTGCTGATGCCTTTGACCTTGATGTGTCAAGCGCAGCACATGCGCTGCATGCACTTCCTGCGCAAATTGGCTTGAGCGCACCCAATGTCAAAGCTGATGTCCTGCGTGTCCGCGTTCAGGGCGCGGAGTCGCGCATAACTGACTGTCATGCCTGCCTGGTGCACAAAGCATGGCCCAAAGTCGACAGTGGTGGAACTCAGCTCCAGCCTGGGCTTGCACGCAGCTCCTGTGCAATCAGACAGGCGCATGAGACTGTCAGCCTTCCCCATGGTGCTGCTTCACATGTGCTTTGTAAGCGTATTCACAGGCGGTAGATCTCATCAGCCAAACAGCCACAGGCCTGCTTGGCCAATACCTCCTCCTGCTGCTGCACCCATCAGCAGCTGACAGACATAACTGGGTCAGACAGCGCTTGGGCACGCCTGTCAGGGTGAAGGCGTAGGTGCGCCCGTGCGTGACGCGACAAGTGATATGGCGGCCGGCCAGCGAGCCCGCAGCGGCCGGCCAGAATACGACCTGGCACGCCAGGCATGCGCCGGCGACCACGCTGCCCGAAATTGGCTCAATGTTGAGCGGCGGGGTCACAGCATCCCAGCAAAACTCATACGCTTCTGCGCCGCTGTTGTGCAGCAGGAGCTCCCGCAATGCCCGCTCATGCACCAAGACCTGCAAAGATGTGCAGCCAGCTCGGTCAGAGGGCAATCAGTCTATTTGCGAGACGCCTCCTGCTCCATGCAGACAGGGTGTCGTGCACCATCTTGCAATCACCCTGGTTACAAGATGTACATGCCAACAGCAAATGGGACAGTGCCTATGTCCGCATGGACCAGCGCGCCTGGTCAAAGCTGATGCTGTTCACTGCGGGTTCGGGACCCAGTTCCACCACGCCGCCCTGTGCGTCGCGCATCTGCGATGCAATCCTCCCTCAGCTGATGAACTTGTTGCCCTGATCTGCTCTTAGGACACACTGCAAATTAGGAGCAAGGCATTAAATCAGCCAGGGAGCTGGCAGCTGATGCGCGCAGACGTTGGCAACAATGGTGTTATGTACCTGCATGCTGTCGCGCAAGAGATAGCCCGAGCCCTTGGCAGTGAGGGCGAGCGGCCGCGACATCCGCCGCACAGCGCAAGTGATACGGCCGGCCAGAGGCGCCTCAGCCGCGGGAGCAAAGGTGGCTGTCAGGTCCAGGCGCGAGTGCGCGGCGACCACCCCCGTGCTGGGCCTCACGCTAAGCACTGGCCGGTTGCCTGCCCCGCCGCGAGCTCGCATCATCTCAAGTATGCACATACATCTCCATTACATGCATGCCTTGACACGCGAAAAGACTGCTGACTTCAGCTCGTTGCTGGGCAGCAGCATTTGCATGCATGGGACTCACTGGCCAGCATTTCAGTCAATTAGTCAACGAAACAAACACATCCGTGCAAGGTACAGGAGCGCATGGGCTCAGCAGTGCCGCCTGCGGCAGAAGGCGTGCTGGGAAGCCAGCGCACGCTTGCTCGTGCCGGCAGCTGGGCTGCCAGGCGCCTTGGGCATGACAAACTCAAACGCCAGCGGCAGCGCCTCGTCATTGACCAGCTCGAGCGTGGCTTGCGCGCTGGCGCCAACGAGCACGCGACCAAAGTGCAACGCAGGGCACGAGAGGGCCACCCGTGGCTCTGCCACGCGGCAAGCCACCAGCAGTGGCACATCAATGCCGCATGCTGGGGCGCGGAAGTGCCACAGCGCCTCCTGCGGTCCGGCTGCTCAGGCTGGTTCGGGATCATTCGATAAGATGGGGTGCCTGCTGTGAGATGCTTACTATGCACTACTTATCGTGCACTGTTCGCATGCTGCCAAGCCCACCCTTCAACTGCGCAGGGTGAGCTGCAAAAACACGGTGTGCAATCAAACACGGCGTGTGCATTTGAGGCAGCAACGGGATGATGCAACGATAAGTTGCGCACCAGGGGCTGAGGCGAGGTCGGCGAGAACTCGAAAGCCATTTCAGAGCGCTGGCCAAAGCCAATGCTGCCCTGCCGCGTCAGGCAGGAGAGCGACGTCCCCACCACAGCGGCCGGGCTGTCGGCAGATGCGCTGTCGGGCTCCCATCGGAAGTTCAGGGCGGCGCTGGTGGGGTTGAGGATAGCAAAGGTCTTCAGGTTGCGAACCTGGCGGGTGGCGCATCTCGAGTAAGTGCGTGCGCATATAGCTGCGATCTGATGGTGGTGCAGATGGGGTCGTGGTGGGCGCAATTCATGCATCACTGAAACAACAGCAGACGTGCAGCAGGGCAGGGGCGCGCCTTGGTGCCCAGCGACGTGATTTGGAGAACCTTTGTGCCAGGCTCCAACACAGCAGTCACTCGCGCGCCGCCGCTGGACTCTGGCCGCACACCTGTTGTGTAGTGCGAAGGTCGCCTGTATGTCTGCAGTAAGTGCTTGACAGGCATGCGTCATGCGCCTATTTACTGACAAGCACATTTCGGACCTTGGGCGAGGTAGGTGCTGGCGGGCAGCTCAAAGTGGCAGCAGGGCCGCAGGACGCTGCCCGACAGCGCGCGCTGCAGCGGCGCGAGCCCATCGGCCAGCTCTGGCAGGCTTGCCACAAGCATCCTGCGGGAAGGCAGGATCGTGAATTCGAGCCCGCGCATACTGGCAGCGGGCGTGCATCATCTTTGAGGCATGCTGTGACTGGCACCTGCATGTGGCTATGCATGCATGCAGCCACATGTGAGCAGCAAGTCCCTGTGGCCTGCAGCCACCTGGCGCAGTCGACCACCTCCTCCGGGCAGAAGTGAACCTCCACGACAACCTCTTGGCCCGGACTCAGTATCCCTGTGCTGGGTGCCACCTGCGCGAGGCTCAGGTATGCTCAAAGCAGGCATTTCTCCGCTGAGCATCACCAGAGCGGCCTCGCAAGCAAGCACAAGGAGCATGCACTGCTATGCACAATCGCTTGCTCAGATGCGCGCCATGCCTGATAGAGGCCGCTGCTGTCTGCCGTGCCGCTGCTGGCCTCCGTGACCGTCCAGCTGAAGGGCAGGCATGTCGCGCCCGCGTTGCGCAGCGTGAAGCTGAATGTGCGCGTCTGGAACATGAAGGTTGGCCTGAAAGCAATCGGCCCAGTATCGCACTCGTACCGCGCGGCATCTGCGGCTGCCCACACCTGTGCAAGGAGTTGTGATGAAGCCGGACAAAATTTGCAACGGGGTCAGCCTGCAGATCGTGAGCTAGCAAAGGCTTTGACCAAGCTACAGCGACCACAATACTCAAAGAAGCTTATAGCCTTCACGCACCTTGACCAAGATCTCGACCTCGCTCTTGGCTGTAGCTGCATGCTCGGGCTCAGGGACGAGCGCCTCTCCGAGCGCTGCGGCCTGCCAGGCCGACGGCAGGGCGGGGCCCTTGTAGCTGATCTGCGTGAGCTTCAGGGCCACTGCAGCGCCCGCGAGCTGTGCGCGCGCGCTGGCCTGGAAGCGCGCCGTGACGGGCGCATGCGCACCAGCTTGCAGGTGGCCCGAGCTGGGAGAGAATGACAGGTCGGGCACGCTCGGCCACGCATACCTGCGCATGCACACTCACATGCAGTTCTGCCTTGCTCACACACATTGCTTGCAGTGCTGCATGACACATGTATCCTCGGGAGTGTCAGCAGCAGGTCCAGGCTTAAATGAGCTGAAAAGGGACGACATGCATTAACTGTCCGGCAGCCACGCCTGAAGTGCTTGGCGGAGGCGTTGCGCAGCGTTAGCACGGCCTCCACCGGTTGCCCGAGGCAGGTGTCGGGCAGGCGCAGCTCCTGCGGCGAGCCGGGCAACAGGCCGCAGATCGTGACTTCCTCCACAAAGGCCTCCCCGCTCAGCGCCAGCAGCTGCCGCTCATACACGTTCTCCAGCACCTCCACCAGCACCTGCGGGCAGGGCGGGTGGAGACACGACTCAAGGAGACGTGCTGAGGGTAACGGGGGAAAGGTATCGCCCTGGCAGGGTATGACGTATGGTTTCAAATATGCCTGCCAACTGCCCTGTCCTCAAAGTGCTGCCACCCAGCTGCTAACTACTGCTGCTGCGTTGCTCATGCTTGCAGCAAGCTGGACACTAACACACAAGGGAAGGCAGCATGCAGGCATCCAGGTGCCGCATGGCTACCTTATGCGTGCTGCGCCCGGCAGCGGCCGGCCGGAAGACGACGCTGAGCCGCTGCACCTCTGCAGGCGCGAGCACAATGTGGCGCTCGCCGCCAGACAGCTCAAATGCGTCGCACGGCGCCATGCTCACGCGCACAGTGGCCGGCAGCAGGCCGGTGTTGCGCAGGCCCCACTCCAGACTGGCTGTGGTACCCTGCGGAGCAAGCTTAGATGGGAGGAAGGTTGCAGGAAGCACATGAGGGTGTGCATGCTGCCATGGCTGCAGGTGTTGTGTACACCACAGCGCATAAGTGGCCTTGCCTGAGCTGTACGCGGAAACGTGATGCCTGAATCGGAGCACGCAGGTGGCATCTCGACTGCCACTGCTGGCAGCGCTCCCTCGCCGCGCACCTGCGCTCTGATGCCATGTCAATGTCAAGACAGTGACAATGCTTACAATCAGCACAGGATTGCGAGGCCTCAATAAACAAGCAGCATTGCATAGGTGAGATGTTGTGAGCATATGGGTGTGCTGCTTGCCTCGCATCTGAACCCGCTTGGTGTCCCGATGCCAGTCACGGCAATGTCGAGCATTGCAGCATAGCCTCGCACGGCAGTCGGCGCAAACGAGAGCAGCACAAAGCGACTGTCGAGCGGTGGAATGTCCAGTTGCGCTGGTGCAATGCTGATGGCACCGTCGCTGCCCGCGGATGTCCCGAGCGGCCGTGTAGTGCAGTTGATCACGCAAGGCACCTGGCGTGGCAGAAATAGTGTGATACTTCCTGTACAACAGCGACGGATCATACTTTGGAGTGTGTGATCAGACTACTGTGATCAAACCTACAGTGGCAGCCAGTAGCGCGCCTTGTACGGGTTTGACAGCTTCAAGCCGGCCACTGCACCGCTGCTAGCGTCATGGCCGTCGCGGTGGCCAGCAGGAGCAGCTTTAACAGCGCTGGCCAGCATGGCCACAACTGGCCCAAAGCTGAAGACACGCTCGGCGCGCGCATAGAACGGGAATGCCGGCAGCTGCGCGCGCATGCTCGCAACGACACTGTGCTCCTCAAAGATGCTGTCGGGGTTGTCAGCAGCGATGCCAGGTGCAACAGTCTCGCCGACAAGCGTGATGCCGCCGACATCAGCTGCAGGGTCCCTGCATCGCAGCATCTCGCATCAAACCGCCTGTGCGCACTCTCCTGTGCACTTTGCAGCAGAACGTCAAACAAGCGCATGCATGCATGCTGGCAGAATTTGTTTATGGGTCATGTTTGCAGGCCGATGAGTTACTGGGTGCGCTATTACGTGCCCTGAAATGTGACTGGCAAGAATTCTGACGGGCAGGGAGAAGTTTCGCACCGATCAGAGACGTCAAGGATGAGCTTCTCGCTGCACATGCGGCTGCCCTCTGCGCGGAGCGTCACGCTGATGCGCGCGCGCTCGCCTGGCGCAATGACGAGCGCGCTGGGCGTGACGCTGAACGCGCCAATGCTCATTGACGGCTCTGGCGGTGACTGCGGCGGCTGCGCGCTCGCGCCGCGCAACCGCGGCAGCTGCGCCTGTGCTGGCGCCGGCTGCTGCAGCGGCAGGGTGCTCTGCGCGCCCCATGCACAGAGCTCAGTGCAATTTGTATCTGCTCAGCAGAAGGCGCGCAAACACACACTCGAGCACTACTTGCTCAACGCCAGATGACAAGTCCACCTTTGCCTGTGTTGCATGCCTCTTGCTGGCATGGCCTGCTGGGTAAGCAAGGACGTGATCTATCAGAGGAAATTGAACATGCCGTGTGCTCCATTTGCCAGGCATGCATGTTGCCGATGGTGGCCAGGTGACCGCACGGTGGTGGTGGGGCAGCCGTCGCCGGCCCGGATGGTGAGGGCAAACTCGCCGGTGTTGGCCACCTCGACGGACTGCGTCACGCCACCGCCTCCGGCCGTAATGGCGCCAAAGTCGAGCCCTGAGGCTGGTGTCAGCATCCACCTGCGTGCGTAATATTGTGGAGTCGCATCAACCATCTGCAACACCAACCTGGCAAGCGCCGGCACGGGCGATTACGTACTGCACTGTCAACAGCAGGCAGGGCGTCCGCAAGCTTTGCGGCAGTGTCCACAGCAAGGCTCCTGCCAGGCAGGCGGGCGCCCACCGAGAAAACGCGGAACGCAGGCTGACGCGCAGCGGCAGCACGACCTCCGTCCTGCCGGTCAGAGGCTCGCGGATGGGTATGGTCAGGTCTGCGCACGCAGCCAGCGCCATGGCTGACTGCAAAGTGCCGCTCGCGTTGAAGTGCAGCTCCAGGAGCTGCTTCGCGCCGGGCTCCAGCGCCCCGCTCTCCGGGCGCAGGGCGAACAGCGCGCGCAGCCGCTGCGAAAGCCCAGGGGTCTGCATGTCTGAAACACGCCTTCGATGATGACGAAACGAGCTTATAGGTCACCGGACAGAGCAGCAAAATGCCCTCAATTGCATGTACTCCAGCATGGCTCAAATGGTTGTAAGCACATGCTCGGGCTTGCGAGGAGTACGTTACAGAGCGTCCATGCATGTGTGTGCACAGGATGCGCAGCATGTGCATGCATGTCCGCATTTCTGGCAACATACTGCAGATGCATTTCAATCCATCCGTCTTGTGACACTGGCAGATATCACCCGCTCTGGTGGCACACCTGGGTGCGCGCGGCGAAGCCGAACGCGACGGCATGCCGCCCGGTGTTCACGAGCAGCACGGCGCGGCAGGCGGCGTCGCGCACACGCAGCGTGCCAAAGTCCAGCAGCGGCCCGTGCGGGTCGCCGGGCGCTGCCGCCTCGGGCGCCGGCTGCAGCGCAGCCGGCCCTGTCGGCGCCGGCGGGGCTGTCTGCAGGCCCTGGGCGGCCAGGCGGCTCCCGGCCGCGAGGGGCGGGCTGGCTGGGGCGGCCCTCGCCCTCGGGCTGCCGGGCTTGCCGCGCGGGCTGCCGGGCTTGCCGCGCGGGCTGGCGGCCGGCGGCGGCGGAGGCAGGCGCAGCTCAGCGGAGATTATGTATGCCTCTGCGCTGATAACGAGCGGCAGCTCCTGCACCATCGGCGCGGCCTCGCGCACATCCCGCACCTGCGCGCGGCGCACGGCACTAGTCCCGCTCCCATGGGCATGCGGTCAGCATCAGTGCGCTGTGCAACCCTGGCATGCTGAAAACGGGCCTGTCCTTGTGGCATGACGCTCCTGCAGCAGACAGCGCGAATGGAGCACGCGCGCGGGCCTGCGCAGGCACCTGCAGCCTCAGGTGCGCCGTGACTCTGCACTCCTGGGCGCCGCAGAACTCGGCGCCTATGTGCGCCGCAGCGCCTGGCGCCAGGGTCCCCTCGCGCGCGGTCAGCCGCAGCTCCTCCGGAAGCGGCGCGGCCGACGCGAGCGCCCACGCCGCGGGCAGCTCGCCGACGTTGCGCAGCGCCAGCGTGGCGCGCGCGGCGCGGCCGACCAGCTGGCGCGCGAAGGCGAGCGTGCGCGGCGCAGCCTGCGCGCTGGGTCATGCTGTGCGCGCTGTGTGATCCCACAAGCATGCCTGCAGTTTGCAAAGTCACTGCCGCCACGCAGTGGCGACTGTTCCATATTGCTCCGCGGTGGCTGCGATGAGCGCGTGCCACACTACCAAGCGCATGCCTGGCGTAAACTATGATGGGGCTTCTTGCCAGCAGGCTGGCGGGCTGCACGGAGGCCCCCGCAGCTTGGGCGCCGCCATCAGCGCCGCCCTTGCCGCCCACGCCGAGTGCGCTCGCTCCGGGGGCGCTGCCTGCGCGCAGCGGGGCGCCGCCGCCGCCAGCGCCCGCGCGCGCGGAGAAAGGCGCCGCAGCTGCGCCCGCATCGGCTGCAGCGCGCGCCCCGGGCGGCGCAGCCTGACCCGCGAGCCCCGCTGCGGCCGCCGCGGGTGCGCCCGCCCGCTCGTTGCTGGGTGCAGCGGAGCCAGCTGCAGCCTGCCTTGCAGGCCTCGAGGCAGCGCCTGCAGGAGCGCCTGGCTTGTCCGGGGCGGCCGCCGGCGCTGCGCTCCCAGCGGCTGCATGCGGCTGAGCGGCCAGCGCAGCAGCCGGGCCTCGTCCTGGTGGCACCCTTGCGCCCGCTGTGGGCGCGGCGACCGCGTCCGCGCGCGCTGCGCGCGGCCAGGCAGGCGCGGCGGCGGGAGCGCCCGGGACCGCAGCGGGGCCCGCGCCCGCTGGCCGCCCTGCAGTACCGTGCGCGGGCGCGGCCTGCGGCGTCGCCAGCGCTGGCGCGGCGCGCAGCGCGCCCCTGCGCCTGCCGGCCGCTGCGGCCTGCGCTGGCGCCGGGCCTTCCGGAGCATCAGGGCCGCCGCCTGGCACCACGAGAGGCTGTCAGCGTGGTGCGGCGGCCGCGCATGCATGCGGCCGCGGGCTGCACGGCGCACATGCTGGCGCATATGCTGACGCAAACGCTGCACACCACATGCAGCACCTGCGGACGGGGCGGCTTCGGGGACGATGCTCAGCTCCAACCGCGGCTGCGCGCCAACGCAGGACACCGCGAGCTCCGCGGGCGCCGGGTTGCCGGCCACTGCGCACAGCAGCGTCGCCGTGGCCGGGCCCAGCACGGACGGCGCCGCTGTGATGAGCACCTCCCGCGTCTCGCCCACCGCGAGCTCCAGCTCCTGAGCGCGCGCCCAACGATCAGCATGCTCCGACACAGTGCAGCACATCATTACACCGCAGTGCTGAGCATCCCATGGGCGGCCATCTGCAACCGAAGTGACCCTGGTGCATGCTTCACAAACCCATTCGTAAAGCATAGAGCCTGGCATCACGTGCAGACCGATCATGACATGGCGCACCGCAACAGCCAAGGTGAACACAGGCGGCGGCGGTGTGGGCGGCCGCGGCGGCGGCGCGGCGGCCACGGCGGCCTTACTCTTGGCTCCTGGCTTTGGCGCTGCTCGGGGCAAAGGCTCCGGGTGGGCCGGCGCCGCGACCGCCGACGGGGGCGGCGGCGGCTGCGGGTGGCGCAGCGACAGCGCCGTCTTAACTAGAAAGCGCCCCGTGTTTGTGACGCGCACCGCGCCTGCGTGGCTGCCGGCCCGGCGCATGCACACACGCATGTCAGACGCTTGGCGTGGCTGCAGCAGCCGTACTGTGCCGCGTGCTAGGAGGCGGCCTGCAGGCTGGCAGGCGCATGGTCTGTGCATTACGACACCCTGACAGTGAAAATAGCACTTTCTGGCATGCGGCATGCATCCAGGAGTGCAGGAGCCTGAAATAGCAGCGCAAATCACGCCCGCACTTCCTCGCATGCTCTGCGCGCGCCTACTCAGCATCGCGGTCGGCGGCCCCAGCGGCAGCGGCCCGAAGCTGAGCCCGCCGCCGGAGGGCGGCCTAGCGCGCGCCGGCGGCGGCGACGCGTCCTGCCGGCTGCGCGCGGCGGCGCGCCGCGGCGGAGCCGC
>JAABUH010002124.1_pt1 | contig 19674 bp, 30 predicted proteins | sample 5559121 | NCBI WGS metagenome assembly JAABUH01 (sample SAMN10711871, study PRJNA513364) | rock metagenome | isolation source: Antarctica rocks | place: Antarctica: Victoria Land, Battleship Promontory nord | collected 2015-12-28
CGAAACACCGCTAAATCCCCGCCGAAACGCCACCCGGTCCTCCAACCATCGTCCATCCCCTTTTGTACTCTTCCTTAACCGCTATTATATAGTCTCGCCTAGATTGTATGCAGAGAATATTGCCCCATTAGACCACCCCGCCTCGTCCCCGTGACACCATGCCTCAACGTCTCGACTAACACTCAGTCTTATGATCCCACTATCAGGAAGACACTGCAACCTTCAAAGACACCGATGTCCCAGTAGGCAGTCCAGATCCTCACCCAGATCAAGCCCTTTTTTACACCAACACAACCACATCCAAACAATCCAACCAAACATTATCACTTCTTTCACAAACTTCTTCTGAAAAAGCAATTTCCCCATGATCTGCTTACTTTATTCCCATTTACACTCTTCAGATGATGTTACTCCGTGAATGACCCATTCAACATCTTTCTAACGCCTGAATATGATTAATAACATAGCTGGATTTTTGTACTTCATAAATCACTGGGTCATAGCTGAATGCACACTCGTAGATGTTATTGTGTCCACAGTTCCCATCCATCATGATTTATACAGAGGCTAAAGCTCGGAGTGCAAGTAACATTTTTTGGTTGGGTCGGCAAGATGACATACCCCTTCGTCTTCATCGGAAGTTGAGAGATTGTGATGCCCTGAGCTGATCATGCGGTAAAGCTCTCTTATTGGCTGGGCGAGGTTTAAGCTGGAGACTGAAGGGAAGCTCAAAATCTTTCACGCGTATCTGAGTTTGGCGTTGATAGCAAGCATCATGAAGAGTAACACCAGAGATGCAGAGGACAATCTCGGAAAAGAGCATATATTTTTCCATCCTCAGGATTGCGTTTTTTTCTATCCATTGAGCAGGGCTTCATTCGTTTGCTAAGATTTAGAGATCCGCCTTGAATCGGTTTGTGAATTACGTTCACCCATCCATCTCATCCACTATCTCCATAGCCATAGCTTCATACATCTCCTCATCCCCAACTTCACCTCGTCCACTTCCTTCTCCATCACCGCCAGCACCAACACCAGCACCGACACCGCTCGGCTCTTCAGTTTCTTCGTATATCTCAAAGATCGCATCCCCTTCTGGTCCTTCGACGACGCTCTCCAGCAGATCCTGCGCCAGATCTACACCGAACGCTCGAAGTCAGCTCTCTGTATATCCTCCAGTCCTTCTTATAACGAGAGGTGATAGGTCCTGATTGATGAATCCACTTACACTGAATACTCGTGATATCCCCTTCACCCCACCTCCAACTCTCCTTCTCCACCTCCTCACCCAGATCCGGACTCGCATAAGCCATCACCCCTAGACAACTGACGAAGATATGCGCGAGGCCATTGAATTCCTTTTGCATTGAAGCGGATTGAAGGCGTTGCGCGAGGTTCAGGCCATCGATCGGTTCCGGTTCGGGTTCCGGTTCGGGTCCGGAATGTGTGTATGGTGGTGGAGCTGCTGTTTGGGATAGGAGAGATGGTGTTTTGGGGAAAGGTATCGGGTAGATTAGGTGGTGCAAGAGGGAGAGAGCAGGGTGGACGATGCAGAGAGCTCTGGACGCACATTAGCGAACCCCACGCAGATGACGGAGGGAGGGGATTCGAGGCTGAAGAAGACCACAGGGTTCTCCGGGGTAACGGGACAGCGAGAATCGACATACGAAACGACATCCTCCGACTCAGCATGTATCCCCCAAACCTTCGTACTCTCCCTCCGAAGTACCAGAATGAGAGCAGGAACAACCAATGACCTCTCCGAGACGAGAATGACCGCTTCTGGCGTAGCGATGGAGAGCATCGAAATGGCTCGGATGATAGTCGTAGTCTGCCGGAGAGACTGATGACAAGGCTTTATCAGCTGATTACGCCAGATAAGTACATAAAAGGCCTAACCTCCTTATCGTCCGCACCGGGATGTGGGGAGATGAGGTACCGGCTCGACCTCTCGAGGATGGGTTGATCGCCTGGCCATTTCTCGGATGTAGCGAGAACCGCTCGGAAGTTTGACTTGTCTGCAAATCTGGTATCAGTAAACATCCTTATCGTACAGATCGTACTGAAGGGGACGCACAGCATGCGGCGCTCCAAGCCAGCTCCAACCCTCTCCTGACAATCCGGACGGCTAGATGTGTTGCGGTCATACCAAGGATCACATCAACAAGCTCGTCCCCTTTCCTACATATCGCAAAAGAGGCTTAGCCAAAATCATGCAAAGTAATGTCAGGACCAACCAGAGAACCGACCCATCGCCGAACCAGCACATACCCTCCGCCAAACTGGCCAAGCACTCCGCCAGCTCCCAAGGCCAATCCGCCACGTTCACTTTCTCCTTTAATCGCTCCAGGCAAGGTAGATCGCGGAAAACAGCGTTGATGATGGTTTTGAGCAGACCTCCTATACCTTGATCATGGTCTGCTAATGACGTTGCAAGCGGCGGGAAGAGCCATATGGAGGTGGAGAGGAGGGTGAGGACGTTCATCATCGCTGCGACCTGTCATAGATTAGCATATGGGCGCTGAATGTCTTGTGGCCAACCTCAGCTGCGGTAACGGCGTCAGAATCATTGAGCGAGACTGCAATGATTCGGAGCAGAGTCGTACACGTCTCCGCCACGATTGCAAGTAATCCTTCATAGTCAAGCTTCGCACCGCCACACGCTCGAAGAAGATCACCGCAGGCCTTTGCATATTCGCCTGTCCTGTCGAGAGTCGTAGGTGGATTGTAGTTGAGGATGCGATAAATCGTCGGTTGAGCGACCAGTAAAGGATCCAGAGCATATTGGAGTGGCGAAAGCGGGAGGTGATTGAACAGGTGATACAGCAACTGTTCCCTTCAATTAGCCAGTACACGAGCGCATGGGGTTTCTCAAGCACACCTCTGCTTTGTTATCCACCACCTCTACTTCGTCCATGATCATTGGCTCATCCGCATCCCCATTGAACCAATGCGCATCCATAACATCCTCCATAATCTCCTCATCCGGTGCGGGAGAACTACGCTGCGCACTCCCCTCCCTATCCTTGACTTTCGTTGGAGATGGTCCAGGAGATCTACCATTCGTCGGTGAGACAGCTTCGGTCCTCGCGCGTTTGACTCTCGAGATGACCAAGGGGGTTTGGAAGGCATTGTTCAGGTGTCCGAATTTCGGTGGAGGAGGTGGTGCTCTCCCTAGTGCCCAGTCAGCCTTGACGATAGGTGACAGTGACATGTATGCAAACCTTTGCCCTTTGCGCTACGAGACAGCATCCCATCACCATCCCCAAACATGCTCTTCTCCCTCGGTGAGCCATTCCGCATAGGCGTCGGAGCAGGCCTTTGTGAAGCTCTAGGTTTCTGAGAAGAAGCTCTCGCTCGAACAACCGAGTTTTGCACTGCGTGATTCTACAGCACTTCATCAGCATTAGTAAGCCACGATACGGGGATTGTCGGGCTTTGTGCCGCTCACATTGAATATCGCCTGCGTCTTGACGCTCTCCACCACCCTAGCCGAATCCTTCTTCCGCTCCGAAAGCTCGACCTCCATATTAGAAATCCTCGCTCGAAGCTTCTCAGCCTCCGCAGCCATTCGGACTTGCTCCTAAACCTTAAATCAGCTAGATCTCACACCCAATCCTTCGTAGATCCACGTACATCTCTCTGAGCCCGCCGTACCGACTCAGCTTCACCTTTCGCCCTCCATAACTCCGCTTGTAAGTCCTTCAACCTCCTCTCCGGATCATCTCCAGAGTGAATACTCTCTTCTTCTCGAGCTTTCTCTTCTCGTAGACGCTGTTCGAGTATGATTTGATCTCGGGCTGCTTGGAGTTGAGTTTCTGCCGTTTCTCGTCTTCGCCGTTCTCCCTCTAGCTCGAAAACTGCTTTCCTAGCTGCTGAACCTTGTGATGACTGTGATGTCTGGGAAGAGATTGGTGGGAGGGGATTGATCCTCGATGGAGGGCGAGAGACAGGGTGTGCACCAGCTGAGACGGATCGGGATAGAGAGCGCTGAACAAATTGCGGCCGTTCAAGGTGATGTGGTTGTTGAGCGAGATTGCTCGGACCCGCTTGGACCTGTCGATTGAGGCCTGTAGGTGATGAAGCTGAATTCGACCTTGACAGAGGCGCTCTCACAGCCTGAACCGGAGCTGCCGCCTCTGCCGCCCCCGCCGCCGCGATCGCCTCCCTCCTCGCTTGGGCACCTTTCACATCCCTTACCTGCTGACTGGCGTTGGGCATCACCAACCCAACTCCAGTTCTCGCATGATTATCCACCACATCCTCTTCTTCTCCATCTCCGAACCCATGCCTCCCATCTTCCCCAAGCACGACAACCGGATATTCCTCCTCATCCCGCTCGTTCCCATGTCCATGAGACCAGTATGCCGCCCTCTCGGAGATAGCAGCAATATGTCGTTCAACATTACCGTCGATACTCCTCTTCCCCCCGAACTCCCAGCCGAAACCCGAGTTCCCGGCTCGGGGTTCGGTGTTAAGTGGAGCGGGCTCTTTACGCCCCGAGAAGGTTTGGGATGGGCGTACGAGAGGATGATGATACGGTTGAGTCTGTCGTCTGGGTGGATTTGGATTCGGATGAGGTGGATGAGGTGGTGGTGGTTGTGGAGGAGCTTGTGTCGACTGAAGGGCTGAGGCTTCGAGTTCGTCAAGCGCCGCGGGGTTTGCGAAGAGGTCGTCGTCGATGTCAAAGGGGTCAGATGAGAGCATGCCGCGGCTCAAAGGCTGGAAGATGGGAGGAGTAGGATCCGATGCTAGCCTTGTTCCTACCGGGGATACCGAAACATCTCAGGTCGAAACCGCTACCAATTCCCCTTCTCTCGCTCGTTGATAATTTGATGTCTTCCACTTGTCAACGATTTCGCACTTTCGCTAGCAGCTTCGAGCTACTGTTTTGCTCACAAGTCGATATCGGGGTTGATTTGAGCTCGATAAACGTACTCTTCTCTTGGACGTCTTCTCCTGGACCTTTCTAAAATCTTCCTCGCTATACGCGGTTTCGACCTCCCTCCACCTTTTGATTTACCGGTTTACTCAAGACTAATTTGTCGGCTCTGTCGGCTCCGAACGTTGTCGAGACCCTCGCTGACACACCTTCCCCTTTCCTTTACTCTTGTCTTCTCCATCCTCACCTCTCACAACGATTCTTCCCAAGGGTCATGATTCGGAAAATCTCTTCAGCAATAACAACCCTAACCTCCTCCCCCTCCCCTTCCCTCCCAGCATCCCATCAATCCCCTTCCCGAGCGGAAACCTACCTCAACCTAGCTACTCGGCTTAACGAAGCTGGTGTCCCTACCGACTTATCCGATTGCGTAGGGTGTGATCAACCTTGTCCCCCTCACCTCAATGGCACCGCATCGAGTCCCACAGCAAACATCATCTGGGGAGGAAAGAGCTATGATGAATACGTGTTGGACAGGTATGGGGATTTAGGGAGTTTGCCGGAAGGGTTTGAGACGGATTGGGAGAGTGAACTGGCTGGTTCGGCTCAAGGTGGGAAAGGGAGGATCGTGGCGGTTAGTACGGGGAAGAGTGATTGGGAGAGGGATCATACGGTGGGTCCGAAGTCCACCGCCCCACTTGTCGACTGGAGCTGTCCATGGTGGAGACATGGTGATTCTTTTTAAACTGAGCTGATGGGGATGGTTTAGGATGAGAAAGATGGGTTCTCACATCAATTGCATAAACATATTCAATCACTCTCTTGGCCCAAACCACCGAAAGAACCAATCGATCCGAGACCTAAACCAGTTGGATACCTTATCGCACCTCCAGCTCTTCCCCCTCCATGCACCTCGACTGCCCCCTCGGCGCCCGCCTCGACCCCGAACAGCCCGATCAAAGAACCACCGAGCTTGTACTCGTCGAGTTTAATAAGCCAATCTGACGATCCGGAGGATCAGACGGTGTTGGTTTTTCCCGATTGGAAGGTCGTCCATGAGGTAGAGAACTCGCGGGAGGGAGCCAAGGAGATCTGGGAAGGTGCTTTGGAGGGCAGTCTAGGAAGGGCTGGGAGGGTGTTGAGAGAGGATGAGAGGGAGGAGGGAGTTGGGAGGAGACGGAGCTGGGTTCTGCCTTATCGTGCGGTTGTGCTGCTTTGTACGTGCACCTAGCTTACTGGAAGGCAATGCTAATCTTACTCCCTCCATTAAAATATCTCTCCCTAATCGTACTCTATCTGGTTCTGGATGTGATTGGTCGACCTCCTAATTCTTCGGCTTATCCGCCTGCGTCCCTCGATCGCTGCTGTCGCTCGAACCCAGGCTCCCACAAACGTCGCGACAAACGCTGCTCAATCGCCGCACCTCTCCTCCGCTCCGCCCTACACACCTGTCTCTCCGCCCACTCCATCTCCATTGACGAGACGGGTTCTTCCCTCACCCCCCTTCCTGGTCCACCACTCGAGACACTCCCGGGTACCGAGTCGGAGCGAGAAGCTGAAGTCGCCAGGCGGATAGAGGAGATCGAATGTGTGAAGGGTGGGGAAGGAGGGGAAGTAGGGGTGTTTAATATCAATCATCTGGGTGGACATCGGTATGCAGGTGTCATGCTTGTGAGTTCCACTCTTCTGGCTACGGAAAGAAAGTAAGGGATGTTTATGGGTCTGAAATTTGGTAGATATGTTTCCCGAGTGGAGCTTATGTGAGTTATGGACGGTTGACACCGCAGGAGGTACCTAGGGTTGTGGAGGAGACGATATTGAAGGGGAAGATCGTACCGGGTTTGTTGAGGAATGCTGTAGGGGTTAGTCGGGAAGGCGGGAGTAAAAGGTGCGGTTTCTTGGGATGGTAAGGGGCATAGGGGGAGGAGAAGGGTGGGGGCTTTTGGGCTTTTAGGTAGGAGCTGTACCTTGCGATCCGGTAGAGCTGGTTGACTACATGAGGAGCATATAGATTTATATTCATACGCGCCCATTCGCTTGCATGAATCTTTCTTCTTGTTCTACCTTCCCGTAGATACCACAGCAGTCACGTGCCTTGATGTCCACTTCGACTGCTCTTTCTAAAACATTCTCCGCTTCCTTTCTTCTCCTTCAACATACCTCAGACTCTGACCCCCTTTGTCCGCCCACGCTCCGAAGGTCTGTTTGACACGCCCCTCTCCTCCCTCCTCTCTTAGCTTCGTATCCTCCTTCTTCCTTCTCGTCATTAGGTCCTCCAAAGCCCAATGACCCACTCCTTCCCTTCTGCACCGACAAACACCCGCCCAACGAAATTAGCAAGAATGGAAGACTCGATCGACGTCGTCTCAGCTACGACAGGAAGCTCTACTATACCCTCGTAAGTTAAATGATACTCCGTCTTGCCGGCGAGCTTTGTTCAGCTGCTGGGTTAGAGTTGGTTGGAGCTGGATACTGATTGGTTTAGGTATCGGCCTGATGCGAAGACTCGACGATACGATCGGCAACTACGGTCAGAAGTCTCCTATATAACTTCTTTCACCAGCTGATGAGCGATCATCCGGTTCTCTTCTTCCTCTCGTTCTCTATGCTTTTACTTAACGTCCGATTTGCTTCTACAGCCTTTGGGCATCAGCTGGTCAACGATCGCTCGAACAAGCTCGAGTTCTCTTAGTCGGATGCGATGCCACAGGGTGTCAAGCCTTGAAGAACCTCGTACTGCCCGGTCAGTCTTTGCGTCTTCTGCGTAGCCGGATCCATCACTGCCAGCTAGACTCGAGGAATCTCGGCTGACGATACTTCTCCCTCAATTTCAGGGATATCCCACTTCACTATCCTCTCATCTCAGCTGACCACCCCGCAAGACGTCGCGACTAACTTCTTCCTTCATCCGGACTCCTCTGGGACTGGAATAGCAGGCGAGGCTGTCAAGTGAGCTAAAAACCTCAGCAACGAGTCGAGTGCTCCGAAGTACCCGACTTGGTAAGTGCTGATCAGCTGTCTAGGTATCTGAAGGAACTTAATCCCTCAGTCGAAGGAGCTGCTCGCGTCGATGTGAGCTTTTTTCACCAATTCTGACGAGCACGGCTGAAAGCTGTATCAAGGACCCAGCCGAACTGCTTATGTCTGATCCCGCCTTTTTCACCTCTTTCACTCTGATCATCGCTTCGAACATGGAGCCGGCTCTGGAGCTTCAGCTTGCGGATCTGCTTTGGGAAGGTGAGCTGTCTGGGCACACACTTCCACCAACTCCTTTCTGGGGTGTATGTAGGTCGCTGCCCGAGCTGATAACTTTCAGCTTCGTCCAGTTCTGGTGGTCCCGATATCCCCCTCATCTCTATCCGTAATTCTGGCTTCATAGGTCGTGTTCAGGTGCAGCTTCGCGAGCATTGCGGTATGCTCAGCTATTCGTTTAACACTTATCCCCGCTGATAAGCCTCGAGTCATCGATACTCATCCCGACACCACCCACACCCTCCGTATCGACCAACCCTTCGCAGCGTTAGGGAAGTACGCTAGAGAACTAGATTTTGATTCTATGGACTCAATGGAACATTCACATGTCCCTTGGGTTGTCCTCCTCGTTCGTGCCGGGTGTGAATGGAAGGATGCAGTACGTCCGCCAGCATCCGTGATGAGGATGTAGCTGAGAGATGGTAGCATGGCGGCGCGCTGCCTGTCGATGACGAAGAGGGGAAGGAACCGAAGGAGTTTAGGGAGAAAGTTAGGGCTGGACGTCGGAAAGCGGATGAGGAGAACTATGACGAGGCAGTAGGACAGGCTTATCGGTTCTGGAACAAGTCAGAGGTAGGTTTTGACGACTTTCGGGAGCAAAACGAAACTCAATCCCAAGCAGATGCCTCCAGGCTTGCAGGATCTCCTGGATCATGAGGCCGTAGTCAAGCTGTCGCGGGGTGTGAGTCTGCTTATCCGGATGCGTCGAGCAAGATTGACGCGCTTGCAGTCGAAGAATCTGCACATCCTCCTGCATACACTTCGACAATGGCTCACCACTCATCCTCTCCCGCCAATGTCTCCGACTCTACCTGACATGCATTCATCGACGAGCTCATACATCGCCCTTCAGAATCTCTTCAAAGCGGCACATCAGTCCGAGCTTACCGAGTTCCGTTCATTACTAGAAGGTGTCCTCGGCAATATCTCGCTACCAGCCGATGCAATCTCTAATGAGGAGATCGAAAGCTTCGTGAAGGGGACCGGATTTGTCGCTATCATAAAGGGTAGTCCGCTGAGAGAGGGCAGAGAAGGGAATGAGCGATTGCAGGAAGCGCTCGGTATGTCCTCACGGCCAGAATGGTAATGAAAGCTGACAGTAGTACAGAGTACAGCTTCGGACCGGACGCCTTCGACCCAGACAAACCTCTCCCTTTAGCATGCCATCTAGCCATTCTCGCAGCTGAGCGATTCTACACGGCTCACTCTCGCTGGCCTGGTTCCTCGGCCGACATAGCAGCGGAAGATGCTGAGCTTGAAAAGACTGTTCGAGGACTGCTGGGCGACTTCGCCCCCAAGTCTGGGAACCTTCCGGAGGAAGCGGTGCAAGCGACTACAGAAGTGTGAGCTTTCCGATCTTTGCAGTTGCCTGTTACGCTACAACGAGGAAGATCTGCCCAAGTCATAAGCTGATCCTAGAGGCAGCATTCGAGGTGCTTTCTCCACCCTCCCGACTACGGCAGCGTTCTTGGGCGGTATCGTCGCGCAAGAGGTCATCAAGCTCGTCACGAGCCAATACATGCCGATGAACAATACGGTCGTGGTAAACCTGGTGAAGAGCACGACGATGGAGTTCAAGCTCTGAGCTTGGCGGGGTAAAGAAGGGGTGCAAGGGGAATGAGGCAATTGAAGATGGGGACAGTAAGAGGACGTTAGGAATGCGAATGGAGCGCGTAGCTAGAGCTGGTGGACGGGAGGCAAAAGATCACATGCATTGCACATATCCCCTCCAAATTGCCTTCGAGAGAGCAGCATTTGGATGCCAAGTCAAAAAAGGGGATCTGTCTGGCTTGAACAACTTTACTCGATTTCCCTTGGACATTTTGTACAGAGATGTTCGGAAACGGGGTTCGAGTGTTTGGACACTCAGATCGGCTTCAGTGTGCTCCAAGTCAGAAGGGAAGATACAGGGCTTCGAGGGAAGGAGTCATCTCAACGGGATTGATTTAGCCTTATCACAGGATCGATTCTTACAAGAAAGCGGCCCCCATGCGAGCGAGAAGTCGATATCGGGTCCCATCCAAATCTGATCGCATAAATGGTACAAACATCATATCGCAACCATATCACCGCCAAACACCCCGGTCTTCCGTCACTGACTCCTAGTCCTCGGATCTCACCAGCGATTGGTAAGACTGATTCCTGCGTCCTCTAGCATCCGTCCAAAAACCGCCACACCCACTCGTCCTACTTAGCAACATCCTCCTTTCTTCGCCTGACCCTCTTGACCCAATTCCACTCTCCCTTGCTCCTGAGTTCCCTGAGCACCCCTCCGTCCACCAGCAGCTCCAGCGGCAGGTTTAGGCGGGATCGTCTCCAGAGGGATAGCTTTAGCGATCTCCGTAAACACCTCGCCGACGTTGGCCCCAGTCTGCGCCAATACCCATCAGCTCTATCGTCACACATCAAGAGCGATGCTACACACCTTGGCAGATGCCTCGAAGAAGAGGAGCCGACATTCCTTTGCGTATGCCTCTGCTTCAGCAGTCGATACTTGACGTGGATCATCGCTCTCTGTCGCTCGAGGTGAGGTAGTCGAAGGAGGAGGTGGTGTAGACTCGTCACCCTCGGCATCTTCATCCACGTTCTCCGTAGGTTCTTCCTCGGAGGGAGAAGTTGATTCCTCCGATTCTGACGCTTCAACGGCTGTGGCTTTCGTAGAGAGGTCGGAGACGAGATCAAGCTATAGTTATGTCAGCTCACATGGCATTACCATCCCTTAATCCCCTCAATGGTCAAGGGATGATGAGGTCACGAAGCTCACCTTATTGCCTACGAGCGCGATGATGATGTTCGGATTGGCCTGACGTTGTAGCTCCTTCACCCAAGCTTTCGCCTTTTCTAGTGATGCCTGAGCAGATCAGCACGGTGACACCATGCTGCGAGGTAACGACGGACAGCTTTGGTGATGTCGTATACCACCACAGCAGCCGCGGCGTTACGGTAATACATCGGCGCGAGGGAGTGAAACTGGATATGTTAGCATATGATGGAGACCTATCGACAGAGGAGAAGACTGACTCGTTCTGAGAGGGAGAATGGATCATTGCGTCAGCACAGCTGCCCTTGTATATTATCGTAGCCGATATACGGAGTCAAGCGAGACTGACCTTGACCAGCGGTATCCCTTAATTTCCATCAGCGTCCAAGGTATCAAATGTCAAGGGGATATGACCTACCATATCTCAAATTTGACGATCCGATGCTCCAACCGACATTCTATCGAGCTCGATATCAGCCCACTCCTCAGGCCCCTCACGGTCTGGGTGACAGTAACCCTCAACTCTACTCACTCTGGGTGAGGAAGGCCGCTCCGATAGTAGGCGATGTATTCTCGTTGAAATCGTTTTGAACGAATCGAAGGACCAAAGAAGATTTACCGACTGCCGCTTCGCCTGTGGTCGGAATCCAGGATCAGGAGAAAGGCATTGGTATACGAGGGATGGAGGGGAAGGAGGATGTAAGAAAGGATGGTTTCAAGAGAGTATTGCCGTTTGAGCGAGATAGGTAGGCGGGGAAAAAGGCAGGGCATTTCATATGGTAAGGGTAGAAGAAAGAACGAACGTCAGCTTGTTATCTACGTCCGGGTCATGGGATTCTGAGCAGCCTGGAGCGTGGGATTCCCACCGAAGAGGACGAGGCGCAGTATGCAAGGGAAACGAAGGTGACGAATTGGCCAATTGACGATGCAGGATGCACGGGAGATCATAAACTCACCTAGTAAAACGAGTTTGACCTGAACCGCCTTGACCGGAGTCTCCTCAGATGTCATTCTTTCAGGTATGCGTCTCGCTTCTACAGGTAGTAAAACCTTTCAAGAATAAACTTGATAGTTGCGTGGCCTTCCGACCGAAAGTGAAGAGGAACGACAGATGATACCGATTCTCTCAGCTTGGGATTGTCTGCCACCCACCAAATCTACAGCAGGTGATCTCGACAATGAGAGGATCAAACAAGTACGAGTCGGTTGCAGTCGATGTCTTGAAGAAGATGTAAGGAAGGGGTAGAAAGGGTGGTTTAGACTTTTCATCCAGATCTTCAAAAGGAGAATACGAGAGCGCAGTACTCCTTAACGAAAGGATCTAATAGGTTTGCTGGGTGGCGGTGTGGTGCGACCACTTCGGCGCTCTTAAAATTGAATTTTCGCTTGCTTAGGACAGTCCTCGAGCTAACGTAATAACACGAATCACCGTTCAGTAGGTAAACATACGCGAACCCAGGGATTGCTTTTGCATGGCAGCATGGAAGATCTTCACCGATGACTGCGATACTATTTGCATTTTGTTTCGGAACCAAAAACCCCTACGAGCGCCAAGATGCTCGAGGTTCGGTGCCATGATATGTGTAGAGGTGCAGGAGTAAGGCATATAGAAAGTGCAGGGAGGGAAGGAGGCATGCACAGAGATGGGCAACCTATCTGATGGAGTGGGGAGGTGATGAGATGACAGACCCTCGATCGACGCCTATGCGCCCAGCGCAGGGAAAGCCTTCTGATCATCCGTCGGCGGCGCAGGGGTATATCCCCCTCGACCAACAAACCCGCCAACACCCCTCGGAGCACCCCTTCCTCGTCCACCTCGATCCCCACCAACACCACGTCCACCACGCTCACCACCACGACCTCCACGTTCGCCACCACGACCTCCACGCCCACCACCACGTCCACGCTCGCCTGATCCTCGAGGAGGTCGACCTGCTCCAGGTGGAGAAGCGAATGTCCCATCAACCTCGATGAAGACTTTGTCCTTTTTCGGTGGAGCTTTGGTCTTGCTTGATGTTTTCTCCTACCCCCAGAGTTTATCAGCACTACCCGCTTGAGTGAAGTATGGGTGATCCACCTTGCCGGCAAAGAACACATCATCCGCAGCTTCACGTCTAAAAGCCTTCCCCTCCAAAGACTCCGCATTGACTTGTCTCCCTTCCTTCTTTCCCAATCCCATAACAAGAGCAGCCTGTGCCCTTTCCGCCAAAAACTCATCGTAACTCTTCTGCACTTCCTCCGGTTCGGCAGGTGCTTGTACTTCCGGTTCAGCAGCGGGAGCAACGGTGTCCGCCTCGGTTGCCGAGATGACCGGAGCTCCCCATTCTCCATCGTCACCCTCAACTGCGGGTGTTTGCGGTGTATTCTCCTCGGCAACAGCGTCATCTTCCCCTGCTACCTCAGCTATGAAAGCCCATCTATCAGCATTGCTGCCCTAGCTGCATCCACTCTTGACGACTCACCGCTCAACTCCGCCTCACCCTCATTGGGACCCCAACCCTGATCAACCTTCTTCTGACTATCCGGATTCCCCCCACTTTTCCTCTCAAACTGCCTCCTCTCGGCTCCAAAAGCGGGAGTCTTCGCACCCCTCACATGACCACTCCCACGAGCTCGATGACCGCCAGAGGTGAACACCCTTTCGCCAGGGGGTTTCGTGTGCCTGTCCGGACCTTGATGTGCTCGTTTGGGCGGTGCTGCGAGCGAAACCGAGAGCGTCAGCGAGGTGAAGTGAGGAGCCTCCTTGAAGTCATCCAGGTCTGGCCTCGATCGTCCTCTCTTCCGCCTTCCCTTCCTGACTCTGAGCTCCCTCAAATGACCAAAAACCGCTCGGACATCTAGCTCAAGGACTGCTCTTTCCCCTCCTCCCATCTACTCCTCCAAAACCGGACTGATACCTCCCAGACCCCAAAATGAGAAGAAAGGGAGACCCTACTCACCCACACGCTCCCCATCAAACCCTCCAGGATTCTCCATCCCTTCCAAATTCCCCGTCTCCGGTACAGGACCCGTATTCCTAGGTCCCCTCTCTTCAGCTCTTCCCCCTCCTCCACCACCACCACCACCATCTCGATAAACGTTCCTCGGTCCTCCTCGAGAAGGGTATCGTCCACCTCGACCGGGACGATTGGGTTGATTCGGATTCGAGTTGTTGTTTGGGGGTTGACCGGAACCTGGGAAGTTACGTTGGGGTCGGGTTTGGGAGTTGGTTGGAGGGGGGGCTGGTTTGGGTACGGGAGTGAGGGAGGGGGAGTCGTCACGATCTTCTACACGAGGCGAGATAACATGGGGTATCAGCACGAGCACAAGCAGGAAGGAAGAAGGAGGAGAAAGAAATACATCGGAGGGAGTAAAGTAGGGAGGTTGGAAGGTGGTTTGATGAGAGTAAATCATTTTTGGGGGATGGTGGTTTGATGATGAGATGCGGTTGCGGTGTCATGAGGTCTCGAACTCACCATTCAGCAAGTCGAACGGGTTTTTCGAGACGACCGACATGATTGGTCGATCGCCTTTCCTTGAGCTGTAGCGGGGGGATCAAACGGAGTATTGAGAAGAAGATAGGGGAATGACGGTCGGACGAGATCATAAAAGAAGGGGTTGAACTATGTCAGCACGGATCTTTCCTCTTAACCATGTTCGGTCGTGAATCTGTTAAAGATCCATAGTGAAGCAAGGACTTACCTCTACTGAGAAGCTCTCTTTCGGTGTCGCTGTCAAGATCCAAAAGTTGGGAAGTAAGCGGGAAACGATCCTGACATGGGTGGACCGGCCGAAGTTTCGCGTCATACCCAGGAATCCCCGCATATATCTCCGTCGGGGTGGCACCTACCCTTTAGAAAAGCTATTCCGGAGATGGTATCGAAAATGCATTATACAATTGCTCGAAAGGCCCCGGATCTATATCTAAAGATAGTGACTATTATGCATGTGGTACCCACTCCCTCCAACTCTTCACATCCACCGGTATCTGTCCCTCGCTATATGGTTTCAACGCTCCGAGCGGCATCTTCTGCTTCAGCGTTTCCACCCAGAGTACAGCGAGTTTGGCATTGTTTATTAGGGGGAGGCCGAAGTCAACCGCGTTCCTGAATATCAGTGTCAGCTGGGTACCAAACGATTGTGGGGACAATAGGGATCGCCCGTGGGGAACGATTCTTTGCGACGCCTCGAGGGTGAAGGATTACAGAATGGTAGGGAAAAGTTAGCTCACCGTCGTGCCACGTAATCCTGATCCAACGTATCTGCTCCTCGTTGTCGAGCGAGGTTGATGACCATCTGGATACTATCACCGCATCAGCTCACATTCCGACCGAAGAGCAAAAGGATGAACGTACTTTGCATCATCGAACACTTCCCGCAACTTCCGCTTATCCTTGACAGGGAAGACTATCTTGCTAGCAGACTGCGATCCCAGCTACTTCAGCCAAGTCCAATCTCCGGATTCCCGCCTATCGTGGAAGATAGATAGACTTACGACATAAGGTATCGAATTCAACGCATCCGTAACCTGCTGATTACTCGTATACAGACTAAATCCCAGATCGACAAGACCTTTCGCGACGAAGCCCAGTTCAGGTCGAGCGAGATCCCCACCGATGAGGACGCCAGATCCACGTTTAGGGGGTTTGAACGAATTGGTCGATAGGTAGGCGTTCCAATATGCTTCAGGGACGTTCTTTCCGAAAGCAGCGATCTCGCCTGTCGAGGCCATCTCTACAAAACGACCGTCAATACCGGCTAAAACCTTACCACCAGTAGGATACGTAAAGTCGTATTCCAGTGCTGACAGATTGAAAATACTCACCGACTCCCAGGAAAGGGTCTGCTCCAGGTAATCGAGTGAAAGAAAACTGCGGTACCTTCACCGCCACATAATCCCTCTTCTCCTTCATCAGATCCACAGGTTCCGGAACGTTCACACCCATAATAGCCGCCGAAGCGATATCAATGAAATTCGTCCCCAACACCTTCGAAACGAAAGGGAACGATCTCGATGCTCGTAAATTACACTCGATCACCTTGAGCTCAGCATCTTCCTCGCCAACTGGTGGTTTCCGAATGATTTGCATGTTGTATGGTCCAGAGATCTCGAGGGCCTTCGCGACTTTCTCAGCGATCACTCTTAACCGGTCGAGATCTCGTTCGGTCAGTGAAAAGGGGGGAAGGACGAGTGTAGCGTCGCCAGAGTGGACACCGGCGTTTTCAACGTGCTCCGAAACAGCGTGGACGAGGAGACGACCTTGATGAGCGACTGCATCGACATCGATTTCTTGGGCGTCATCGATGAACTGAGTGATGACGACGGGATGGAGGGGTGAGACGTTGGCGGCGGCAGAGAGGTTATGGGACAGAGAGGATTCATCGTATACGACATTCATCGCAGCGCCAGAAAGGACGTAGGATGGACGGATGAGAACGGGATATCTGGAATCAGGGATCGATCACCACGAGATCGAGACGCGGAAAAAGCATACGTACCCAACTCTATTGGCGAAGTCCTTCGCAGCTTCAAGACTGGTTGCCTCGATCCAAGCAGGCTGATCGACACCAACGCTATCCAATATCGACGAGAACTTATGCCGATCCTCAGCATTATCAATTTGCTCCGGATCCGTCCCCAAGACAATCACACCAGTCTTTTTCAACCGCAACGCAATATTCTGCGGTAATTGACCTATTCGACACCCATCAGCTACGTTCCACTTCCACGCTCAGGACCCACCTCCAACACTAACAATCACTCCCTCAGCCCCTTCTAGCTCATAAATATCCATGACCCTCTCCCAACCCAATTCCTCGAAATACAACCTATCCGCCTCATCGAAATCCGTCGATACCGTCTCGGGATTATAATTGATCATAATCGTCTTCTTCCCCATTGACCGAATCGCTCTGGAACAAGTCACGGCACACCAATCGAACTCGACAGAAGACCCAATGCGATAAACCCCGGAACCCAAAACCATCGTACCATGTTCGTCAAACTCTAGATCGTGTGTGGATGCGTTGTATGTCGTGTAGAGGTAATTTGTGTATGCTGGAAATTCCGCGGCGAGGGTATCTATCCTTTTCACGAAGGGGGTGATGCCGAGGGATTTTCGAAGAGCTCGGACCTCCTCGTCAGCACGAACAGTGCAGTAATACTCACCTCGTCCTCAGTCTTCTTCACTAGTTGAGCAATATGTAAGTCTGAGAAACCGGTCCGTTTCGACATTCGCATGATCGCTTCGTCCAGTTGATCGAATGGCGTCTGTTGAAGCCGTTTGTACACCTCAACGATATTCTCCAACTTGTACAAGAACCATCTATCAATCTTCGTCATGTCATGCAGCTTGTCCACCGTATAGTCAAGATTCAGCATAGCATGGGCGATAGCGAATAATCGCCGATCGTTGTTTTCCGTCAGAGCTGTGGTCATGTCATCCGGCTTCCAATACGCATCAAAACCAGCAAAGTTCGGGTCGACCTGCCGTATAGCTTTTTGGAGTGATTCCTCAAACGTCCGACCGATGGCCATGACCTCGCCAACGGATTTCATTGCGGACCCGACATTTCGCTCGACATGCTGGAACTTCGCCAAATCCCATTTGGGTATTTTGGTGACAATGTAGTCTAGGGAAGGTTCGAAGCAGGCTGTGGTCGATTTGGTGACGGCGTTGGGGAGTGCGGGAAGGGTGTGACCGAGAGCGATTTTGGCGGCGGTATATGCGAGGGGATATCCGGTAGCTTTGGATGCGAGGGCGCTATGCATGGTTAGCAGGGGAGCACCTGAGCCGCCCCATCAGTTGCTCACCTAGACCGACTGAGACGAGCATTCATTTCTATGACCCGGTAATCCCGACTGTTGGGATCTAAGGCGTATTGCACCTAGATCCAACAAATGAGCTTGATGGCGGATGATTTGTTCCCGCTTACATTGCACTCTCCAACAACCCCAACATGTCTGACGATCTTGATCGCTGCTGACCGGAGCATGTGATATTCGTCGTCCGATAGGGTTTGCGAAGGTGCAACCACAATCGAGTCCCCTGTATGTGTTCCAAGCGGATCGAAGTTCTCCATGTTACAGCAGATGATGGTATTCTGGGTGGAAAGTGAGATGCCTATTCGAAGGATAGGGAAGAGTACCGCTCACATCCGCAGCATCTCGCACAACCTCGTACTCCACCTCCTTCCACCCTTTCAGACTCTTCTCAATCAGGACCTGCGGGCTGAGCGAGAGTGATCGAGCTGAGAGGTTCCGCAGTTCCTCTTCGTTGTATGCGAAACCGGAGCCGAGACCACCAAGCGAGAATGCGGAACGAAGGATGATAGGGTATCCAATGACTTTAGCAGCATCAAGAGCCCCTTGGATGGTCGATGCAGCGGTAGATTGAGCAGCGGGAATATCAATCTCTATTCCCTTCATCAGCTTGCCTCTGTCGATCAGAAGAGGTACACCCACCGTTGAGAGCCTGAACAAATAGATCTCGATCCTCCGAGACCTCCAAAGTCCGTATAGGCGTCCCAAGGACCTTCACACCCAACCTCTCCAAAACCCCCATCTTATCCAATTGAATCCCGACATTTAAAGCCGATTGTCCACCAAATGTCAAGAGTATCCCATCGGGTCGTTCCTTCTCCAAGACGTAAGCTACATAGTCCGCTGTAATGGGTAAGAAGTATATCTCATTGGCTAAGTGGTGGGAGGTTTGAATGGTCGCAATGTTTGGGTTGATGAGGATTGTGGTAATGTTACTTTCACGTAAAGCTTTGATTGCCTGTGAGCCTGACTACTGTCAGTTGCCTTGTCAGAATCCTTATGGAAGAAAGGCAGGCTCACCGGAGTAATCGAATTCTCCTGCTTGACCGATACTCAGCCCTCCCGAACCGACAACAAGCACCTTCCTCACATCAGGCTTCTCCAACCTCGGCAGAACCTTCGCTGATATCCGTCTAGCAAGCTCAGATGGGGAGTTGAGGGTCGGCTCGCCATCTATAGGCGCATAAGAGCCAACAGCAGGAGCAGCGACCGCATAGGTCCGAAGGGGTACTGGTTGTTGGGATGGTAAGGAGGTGAGGGACCGGCGAGGGAAACGAAAGGAGCGAGAGACATAGCGCATCATCTTAGAACGGAACCAGGACGGTATATCAAGACGACTTTAGTGCCATATGAAGGTCGACATGCTTGTGGAGAGTCGAGTCGCAGCTCTGGTGAAAGGGTTGATTGATTGATTTGATTTTCCGTCGGTCATGGACAAAGCTCATCCTTCACGCGAATCAACAATAAAATCTGGCGGAGACACGTGATTTCTCTTTTGACCGGGTGACGAATTCGACATAGTACCCACCACCCCTTATGCATGCTGTTTTGGAAAGTGTCCAAGCACATTGCGATATGAGCAAAGAGGCATTTGGCAAGATCAGACTATGAGCTACAGAAGGCTAAGCACAGATTGGTGACTGAGACAGAGGATTTGCCGAAATGTCACAGTATCTGCCTGGTGGTCAGGGTCAATATACTTAAGACTGATTACCAAGATTACATGGAGAACACACCAAAGGACAAACAAATGATGTGCTATTGGCAAGATTGGCAGATTCAGATAAATTCGGTTAATGGTCGTTTTTATCACGGATTTAAATCGATTCGAATCTGACCGCGGATTGGACGGGCGGATGATCGGGTCGATGATTGGGGTGAATGTGCAGTCATAGTCGGGGCGGCGCGACAAGGCGTCTGCCTTGCAGTTTTCTCGGGCGGGGCGGTATTTGATGGTGTAAGAGTGGCAGTTCAGGT
>JAABUH010002125.1_pt1 | contig 19659 bp, 16 predicted proteins | sample 5559121 | NCBI WGS metagenome assembly JAABUH01 (sample SAMN10711871, study PRJNA513364) | rock metagenome | isolation source: Antarctica rocks | place: Antarctica: Victoria Land, Battleship Promontory nord | collected 2015-12-28
TCTCCTCGACACCTCCTGACAACCTAACGTTGTAGTATTAGGCACAGCGGGGAATGACGGCGGGACCACGACGCCAGGGAGAGGGCTGAGGAGGGAGCGGAGCGGAGCGGGAGGCGGCGGCGCAGTGATGGGTGGTGGAGGATCGAGCGGCCGGTCGAGGGGTGAGGGGGCGAGAGAGGGGAGCGCGTCGAGGCGTTGCGTACGGGGCCAGCGACGCTGATAGGTCGTCAAGGGATGACGGGACCAGAAGGCGGTCCAGTGGCCGGATCGATCGATGGAGGGCCCGCAGACTGATGATGTGCTGGACACCCGGAGCGCGCCAGCGCATGCCAGCCCCTTTCGCCCGCTCCTCGACCAGATTTTTGCACAAGCTCTCAATGGCCCCCGAGCCAATGGGCAGTTGCTGGGCCACAAAACGCGGATAGTCCATGCAGGTCGCATTGCCAGCGAAATAGTCATGGGTGACGCGGAGAACGTCAGCCGCCTCCGCACTCGGGGGGTGGGCCGCCTCCAGGGCCGCGAGCACGGCTGGAGCCCCCTGGTCATAGAGCGCGTCGGCGAGCGGTTTGACCCACGCCGCACATGCGTCCGCCACGGGATAGAGGGCGCGTCCGACGGTCCAGAGGTGCTCGTAGGCATGGAAGATATCGACAATCTCAATCACCTCCCGCCGGGGACCCGCGAGGACGGACGCCGCGCGGGCCCAGATCCAGAGGGCACCATCACATAGGACGACGACCTGCCGGGTCGCGTCCCCGAGCCCTCCCTGCAGCGCGAGCATCTGCACCCGCAACCAAAACGCATCCGCTCCCTCAAGCCCTCCGCCACAGAGGGAGGCCCCCAGACGCAGGGTTGTCCGGCCCGTTTGGGGATCGGTCTGGCTCTGTGGTCCCAGCGGCGCGACGCGTCCGATCTTCATCTCGTGCCACCCCTCGACATGCGGCACCTGGACCCCATCCACCTCCACAAGGAGGGTCTGGGCGCCCTCGGTCGTCTCGTGGAGCGTCCCCGCGCCCACCGCCGCGATGGCCTCTTGTTGCTCCGCTTCCGCGACGGCTCCCACCGCTTCGCTCAGCGTCCGGACAGTTTCGACAGGCATCTCCACCCCGACACTCTCCCGGATGCTCTCGCTCGCCTCGGCAAAGGAGCCCGTGCTGCCTGCGAAAGACCCCACCCGGGCCAATCCCGGCGTCACGCCCCACGGCCCCATCCCTAGCACCGTGTCTAAGGGGGCCCAGCCCCGATGACACGCGAGACAGACATACGCGGCGCGACACAGGGTGATATCCCCGACCAGCCCGCGCGCCTGCCGGACCCGCTTGGCCCCACTCAGCCGCAGACGTCCTCCGCACGCCTCACAGGCACCCGGACGCTCCATCTCTTCCGCACGCACCTGCAACAGCGCACTCACGGTCTGCCCATACACCCGCCGCGACATCTGCTGCATCCCGCGCTCCAGCGTCTCTAGATCCCCCTGCCACATCTCCCGCGTCATCCCACGCAGCTCGTCCGCAAACACCGTCGCCAACTCCTGTATGATGGCGTCGGACAGGTCTACTCTGTCCATCGATACCCTCCCAGACACACTCAGGGCGTCTCACCGCCCGTGCCTTCCCGGAGGGTATCACCTCTTCTCACTAATCTCGGGCGCACCCGGCGACGCCTGATGCCCGGCATGGTCCGTGCGCTCCTGGTATCCTGAGTCAATGCAGACCGAGAACCGCATCACCATCGACGCGCCCGCCGCGCGCATCTACGACCTGGCCGCGCCGATCGAGCGATGGCCGGAGATCCTGCCGCACTACCGCTCCGTGACGCTCCTGCGCGACGAGGGCGACTGGCGTCTCGCCGAGATGGCCGCCACACGCGACGGCGTCCCCGTCAGGTGGGTCTCCATCCAGGAGCTGTCCCCCGCGCAACATAGGATACGCTTCCGCCACGTGCGCGGCGCGACGCGCGGCATGGACGTGGAGTGGATCATCGAGCCCGACCCGGACAGCGATGGCATGCTGGTGCGCATCGTCCACGTGTTCGACCCGCCGTGGCCGCGCCCGCTCGGCCCGCTCGCCGCCCGCTACATCGTCGGCGACCTCTTCGTGCGCAATATTGCCAACAAAACCTTGCGGCGCATCAAGGAGTTGGCCGAAAACGAAGTCGGGAGTCAGAAGTCGGGAGTCGAGAGCGGGGCGCCGGCGTGAGCGGGGACACAGGGCGGCGCGTGGTGGTCACCGGGGTGGGGGCGGTCACTCCCATCGGCGCCGGCAAAGAGGATCTGTGGCGCGGCGTGATCGAGGGCCGGCGCGGTGGGCGACGCATCACGCTCTTCGACGCCTCCGCGTACCCCTCGCGGGTCGCCTGTGAGGTACCGGACTTCGACCCGCTCGACTACCTCGACGCCAAGCGGGCGCGCCGCCTCGACCGCTGCTCGCAGTTCGGGCTCGCCGCCGCCCGCATGGCCGTCGACGACGCCCACCTGTCGATGGAGCGCGAGGACCGCGAGCGCGTCGGCGTCTACGTCGGCTCGGCGCTCGGCGGTATCTCGTACGCCGAGGAGCAGCATCAGGACTTCATGGAGGGGGGGCTGCGCCACGTCAGCCCGATGCTGGCGCTGGCCGTCTTCGGCGGCGCCAACGCCGCCAACATCTCGATGGAGATCGGCGCGCGCGGGCCGAGCCTGGGCAATGCCAACAGCTGCGCCTCGGGGGCGATCGGCGTGGGCGACGCGTTCCATGCCATCAAGCGCGGCGAGGTCGACGTGGCCCTCGCCGGGGGCGCCGAGGCCCCCATAGCCCCGCTGACGTTCGGCGCCTTCGCCGTGATCAAGGCGATGTCGATGCGCAACGACGACCCGGCAGCGGCCTCGCGCCCCTTCGACCGCGATCGCGACGGCTTCGTGATGGCCGAGGGCGCCGGCATGCTCGTGCTCGAGGAGTACGAGCACGCCGTGCGCCGCGGCACCCCGGTCTACGCCGAGGTGCGCGGCTTCGGCGTCACCAGCGACGCCTACCACATGACCTCGCCGCGGCCCGACGGCGAGCAGTCCGCGCGCGCGATGACGCTCGCGCTGGAGGAGGCGGCCCTGCCGCCGGAGGGGATCGACTATGTCGCCGCCCACGCCAGCGCCACCAAGCTCAACGACTCGACGGAGACGCTGGCCATCAAGAAGGCCCTGGGCGCGCACGCCGGCGACGTGCCGGTCAGCGGCACCAAGGGCATGCACGGCCACGCGCTCGGCGCCAGCGGCGCGATCGAGCTCGCCATCTGCGCTCTCGTGCTCGAGCGCGGCGTGCTGCCGGCCACGGTCAACCTCGGCGAGCCCGACCCGGCCTGCGACCTGCGCCTCATACGCGACCACCCCGTCGAGCGGCGCATCGCTGCTATGCTCAAGAACTCGTTCGGCTTCGGCGGCATCAACGCCGCGCTTGTTTTGACCCGAGCGGAATAAGCCTGCGATCGTAGTCGCAGGCTACTGTCTACTTGCCTGGATGAGCACGTTTCCCGGCGCGCGTAAGAGCCGGCGCAGGCGGATGTCGCCGTAGCCGGCCTCGCGCAGCCACGCGCGCACCTGCGCGTAGGGATAGATGCCGCCGCCGAGCTCGTTGAGCAGGAACAGCCCCGTCACCGCCGCCGCGTAGCCGGCGAAGCGCGTGAAGGGCTGGCGCATGCCCACCTGATCGAGGATCAGCAGCGTGCCGCCCGGATTCAAAGATTCGTGCAGCCGCCGCAGCAGATCCTGGATCGCGGGCGGCCGCTGGCCGTGGATGATGTTGCCGAGCAAGGCCACGTCGTAACCCGCGCCGAGGTCGTCTCGCAAGAAATCGCCCGTCATCGTGGCGATGCGATCGTCCAGCCCGGCGCGCGCGATCTCCCGTCGCGCGGCGGCCACGCCGTCGGGCCAGTCGTAGATCACCGCGCTTAGGTCCGGGTGGCGGCGACACAGCGCGATCGTGTACAGGCCGTGCGAGCCACCGACGTCGAGCAGGCGTAGCGGGCCGGGGCGCAGCCGCGCCGCCCGCGCCACCTCGTCGACGGTGAAGAGCGCGATGGTGCGCATGCCGTCGTGGAAGCTGGGCCAGCGCGCGGGGCGCCGGTCGTAGAACTCGTAGGCCGTCACGGGCGGGCGGCCCTCCTTGATCGTCTCCTCCAGGTGATCCCAGCGCCGCACGAAATCGTCGAGGAAGGTGATGGCGGGCAGGAGCGAGTGCGGTGAGTCTGCGGATAGCCAGCGCACGGTCGTCGCGGTGTTCCTGTAGCGGCCGCCCCGCCGCGATAGGTAGCCCAGGCGGCACAGGATGCCCAGGAACGGCTCGAGCCCCGCGGGGCTCGCCCCCAGGCGCGGGGCGAGCTCGTCCAGGGTCAGCGGCTCGCCCTCGAGCGCCGCGAAGACGCCGAGGCGATGGCCAGCCAGCAGCAGCCGGAACGCGGCGTGCTGCGTGAAATCGACGAGCGGCGCGGGGATCACACCGAGGCGCAGCAGCGCGCGCTCGGCGAAGCTCGGGATGATGGGCATGTAAGCTCCTAACAGTTAAAACGGATGGGCAAGTTGCAGCGCGACAAAGGCGGCGAAGGCGGCGCCGCCGGCGACCTGCACGAGCACGAGGCGGCGGAAGTTGACCAGCAGCGGCTGGCGAGAAAATTGCAGGCCGACGGCGGCGGTCAGGGCGCCCAGGGCCAGGTAGCCGCCGGCCAGCAGGACGCCGTCGAGCGGACGCCCCATGCGCGCCAGCACACGCACCCCGGCGACGGCGGCGACGAGGAACATGGCCAGCGCGAAGGTGAACGAGCGCCGCGGCCCCAGCACCATCGCCAGCGTGCGGTCGCCGCGCGCCGCGTCCTCGTCGACCTGGTAGATCTGCGTCAGCGGATACAGGCCGATCGTCGTGCAGGCCGCGACGAGCGCCATCAGCGGGAATCGTTCGCCGGCCAGCGAGGCGAGGGGCCGCCCGCTGGCCAGCCAGCCCGCCAGCACGCCTCCGACGCCCTGGAAGAGAAAGATGAGCCCTGTGCTGACGTAGGGGCGTTTTTTCAGGCGCGGACCCGGATGCGAGTAGAGCGCGCCCATCGCCGCGTAGGCGACGTAGAACAAGGTCAGCGGCAGGCCGGCGAGGGCGACGAGGGGCAGGCCGGCAACCTGCCAGGCGAGCGAGAACGGTAAGGCCCAGGGGGGCAGGGGCGTTGGGCGCTCCATCCCGGCGATCGGCCCCTCGTCGCGGTCGTAGTGGGAGTTGTAGAGGGTGGTACCGCCGTACAGGAATACGTGCACGGCGATGAAGGCGGCCACCGTCGCGAGCGACCACCCTCCCCCCGCCCCGAACACTCCCCACAGGTAGAGCGGCGCGAGGGTGAGCTGCAGCGGCAGGCGCAGGTGCGCGACGACGCGCCCCGGGTCCCCGCTCGTCATAGCGAGGCGAGGAACGCGCGCAGCAGCCGGTTGAACTCGATCTGCCGCTCCAGGTTGAGCGAGTGCGGCGCGTCGGGTATGATCTCGAGGCGCGCCCCCGGGATCGCGGCGGCGAGCTCGCGCGCGAGCGGGGGCGGCGCCAGCATGTCTTTCTCGCCCACGACGACGAGCGTGGGCACGCAGAGTCCGGGCAGGCGCGCGCGCGCGTCGTGGGCGAGGGCCGCGTCGACCTGGCGCGCGAACGCGTCGGTCCCCTGCTTATACGGGCTCTCGGCCACGTAGCGCAACACGTTCTCGACGTTGCGTGGGCGCTCGAAGAAGCGGTCGGAGAAGAGCCACGCGTTGGCCTGGCGGTAGAACGTCACCACGTCGACGCGCGCGTAGATCTCGCGCCAGGCGGTCAGCAGCTCGCGCTGCCGCGGACCCTGGTGGGCGAACGTGGAAACGAGCGTGAGCGAGCGCACCAGCGCAGGGTGGTCGAGCGCCAGGCGCTGGGCGACGGCGCCGCCGAGCGAGAGGCCGACCACATGGGCGGGGGCGGCGTCGAGGGTGCGCAGCAGCGCGGCATAGTCGGCCGCCACGTCGCCCAGTGTATACGGCGCGGCGGCGCGGGCCGAGCGGCCCACGTCGCGGCTGTCCGGGGCGATGCAGCGGAACTCCGTGCCGAAGCGCGCCAGCTGCGCCGACCACGCCGTGTGCTCGGCCCCCAGGCCCTGTATCCACAACACGGGCGGCCCTGCCCTCGAGTCGACGTAATAGATGTCCAGCCCGTTGACGCGCGCGATCGGCACGATACCTCCCTCCCGTTTAGCTGTTGGCGACTGGCCCTCTCAAGTTTACCCGTCTCGTTGCCGATATCTACTGGTACAGATGGGACCACAGACGTAGGAAAGAGGGAGTACGGGAGGCTGCGCCGGCGCAGGAAAGCGCATCGTCGTGGCGCCAAAGCGATCAAGGACGGCTTGTTAGTGCAAATAGTGCTAGGCATGTTACACTAAGCTTCGAGGAGCGCCGCGAGCGAGAGAGACACGGTATGAACAGCAACAGCAACAGCAACAAGCCCATCGACCAGTCGTCCGGGGCGTCGCGCCCATCGCGCCTGTCCCCGCGTCCCGCTCCCGCCGGGCCGCGCGCCCTCACCGTCCTGCCGGTAGTGGGACGCCCCGGTCGCCCTGATGTGACGAAGCACTGCTGGGAGATCATCCAGTCGCCCGACAACGATCTCCACGGCGCCTGCGAGGAATGTTACGCGCACTTCAAGGGGCAGGATTGTTGGACGCTCTGGGGGTTGCGCGAGGCGAGCAGTAAGCCGTGCTGCCAGAAAAGAGAGGATTGCGCGACGTGCCCCGTGCTCCTCGCACAGGTCGGCCTGAAGCAGAATGAGACGGTGCAGATGCGGGCGCGACCGCCTGTCAAGCCTCCCTTGATGCGGCCGGGCGCCAGCAAGCAGGTTTGCCGCTATCTCGACGCCGGCGATGTCCCCGTGCCCCCCGAGAGTGACCAGTACATCAGCGCCGTCTCGCGCGCCGTGCAGACCCGCAGCTCGTCGTTTCGTTGCTACCTGCGCGGTGTCCACCTCGACGTCGGCTATGTCACGGACATGTGCGTTTCGCGCCAGGTGCAAGACTGCGTGTTCCTCGACGAGCTACGCCCCGAGGTCGCGGTGCACGACTCCGCGCTCAAGGCGCCTCTGGACAAGGCGCCGGAGGACGACGTAGAAAGCCGGACGTCGGACGTCGAAAGCTAGACGTCTTTACGCCGGCGCCTGCGCGCCACCGCCACCACTGCCGCTGCCGCTGCCGCTATCGGCGACAAGGTTGCGCTTTTCTTCCAAACGCCCGGCTCGCGACTTTCTACTCTGTGAAGCGGCGGCGTCCGCACTCGACGGCGCGACGGAACTCGGCCGCGGCATCCTCACTGCGTCCCTGCTTGGCCAGCAAGAAGCCCAGCTTGCGGTGCAGGTCGGCGCGGTGGGGCTCGGCGCGCACGGACTCCTCGGCGCGCATGGTCGCGGTGGCGAGCAGCGCCGACTCCTCGTCGGAAGGACCCGGCGTCACTCTCCGGCTAGCACTGACATCGCCGGCGCCAGCGGTACCACCTCTATCAGCCGGCGCAAAGCCATTGCCAGCCGCCGGCTGCCGGCCGTCGATGTGGTGCGCCACGGCCAGGGGCAGGGACGCCGCGTCCGTGGCGTCCGTGGCGTCCGTGGCGTCCGTGGCGTCCGTGGCGTCCGTGGCGTCCGTGGCGTCCGTGGCGTCCGTGGCGTCCGTCGGAATGTGGATTGAGGGCAGCGCCCGGACCGACCAGTCGTTCGTCAGGGCGAGTCTCAACATCGGTAACTCACGCCCATCGCGCGAGGCGGCGGCCCCGGCGGTCCCGCCCCCCTCGGATTCTGTCGACCCCTGCCCACGGGTGCGCCGGGCCGTCGTGTCTTCCCAAGGCGGCGCGTCGCCCGAAAACGGTGTTGCGGCCGGGGGCAAGGGCGTCGAGGTATCCGGGAGCGTGGAGCGTTCAGTCGCCCCCCACGAGGGCTTGTCCGGGGAAACGCTACCCCTCTCCGCGCCGCCGCCCGTGTCCGTGTCGCCGCCGCCCGCGCCGGCATCGGCGGCCTGCCCCTCGGTGAGCCGAGTAACGCGCGGCAAGGTCGGCATCGGCCCCTTGAGCCGGGGCGCGAAAGCGGCCAGCGCGACGTCCGGCAGGTCTCCCGTCGCGACCGACGCCGCGCGCCCATCTTCCGCGCGCCTATGTTGCTCTATCCGGCGCGGTTGCCCATCGCGCGGGGGGAACGACGCCCCCCCGGCGGGGAGCCGCGATTCGGACGGGTCTTCGGGGACCGGGCCACGGCGCGACGCCTCGTCCTGCCGGGGCTGTGGCGCGGGGACGTCGTGGGCGTCGTCGGCTGGGTCGGCCAGACGCGCGACACGGTCGGACACGCTCGCCCCGCGCTCGACCGGAGGCGTTGCGGCCGGCGGCGCCGCGCCGGCTCTGTCCCCTCCGCCCCACGCCGCGCGCGCGCTGACCCCGGCCCCATAGCGCGCGAGGACTGCGCTCGCCTCCTCGGGGCGCCCCAGCCGCTCGTAGGCCCGGCTGAGGTCGAAGAGATACATGCGGTTCCCCGGCTCGAGGGCGACAGCCTGCCGCAAGGCGGCGACGGCGTCGTCGAGCTGGGCGCGCTCCATATTGATGCGCCCGAGCAGGTGCAGGTAGCGCCCGTTCGCCGGGTCCAGCGTCGTGGCGGACTGCAGGAACTTGAGCGCGGCCTTGCGGTCGCCGCGACGGCGCGCCAGGCGCGCGAGGCCGTAGTGCGCCTCGGGGTGCGCAGGTGCGAGCTGCGCGGCCTTGCGGAAGAGGTCTTCGGCGTCGCGGTGGTGACCATCGTCCTCCAGCGTCTGCGCGGTGTCCAGGTAGGTGGCGACATCCAGCGGGTTGTAGGAGAGATTCTGGCCGTTGCGACGCACCTTCTCGGCCGTCTGCTCGCGGCACGCGCGTACCAGCCCCTCGATGCCGCTGGCCTTATAGTGCTCCTCGCGGCGTCCTGGTATGGCCATGCGCACGCCGTCGCGCAGGACGAAGTCGGCGCGGTCGATGGTGTATTCGACGTGCACGTTGTCCTCGAGCTCGTGGATGAGGATGGCCTGGGCGTGGCGTCGGTCGAGCGTCTCGCCGAGGGCGCGCAGGACATTCTCGTAGCCCATGGGGCAGAGCGGGTGCGACTTCTGGAACTTCAGGGCCTCGCCCTGGCGGAAGCCCAGCACGGTCTGCAAGCCCTTGAACGAGCCGTCGGGCTCCGGCTTCCCGCGCTGCCCGTGCAACAGGTCGTCGAGGTCGAGCACCTCGGCGCTATGGATGGCCCGGGTGTTGACGCGGCACGGGTCGCCCTGCATGAAGTAGTGCAACAGAAACCCGTCGTCGACCTCGCACACGGTGACCATGCGCGCCTTGTCGCCGTTCAACAAGCGCCCGAGCACGCGCAGGCTCGTCCGATACGGTACGCGATTCATTGCCATAACGTCCCCAGTCGTCAGTCGTCAGTCGCCAGAAGACGCCTCGCGCCGGGGCGCCCCGCCTACTCGTAGGCGTATGCTGAAGAACTCTCTGACTACTAACTACTGTCTACTAACTACTGCGTCAATGGCCCGTTCGGGTAAGCGGGCGCTACGTCGTATGGCTAGGACGAATAGGGGATAGGATGCTCGCGGAGCGGGGGCCTACTATGAACGACAAGAGTAGCATCAGCGGCGGGCGAGAGAGGGTTTCGCCGGGCGGCCAGCGTGGTCAGCGTGGTCAACCCTCCAGCCCGTGTTGCGGGGCTATAGCGCGAAGGAGTGATCGGACGGCGATGTACGCATACAACCTCAACATCAATCTCGACGAGGTCAACGTCGAGCCGCTCGACGACGGTCACGGGGCGTTCCACCAGTCGCTCAGCGCCGTGCTGGGGCGCATCGCCCCCCTCGTCGCCATGGTCCCCGGCTCGAAACCCGAGGACCGCGTGCGCCGCCTCGGCGCGGCGATCAATGTCGTGCTTGATACCCTGGAAGAGCTGACCGGCATGGCCGACACGGCGCGCCTGCCGGCCCTCATCGAGCGCATCGCCGACCTCGCCGTCACCGGCAACAACGTGGAGGTCCAAGATCGGTGTCGCCGGCGACCTGCGCGTCGACAAGCGGCAGCGCCTCGACGTGGACGACCTGCTGGTCGCGTGCGGGCGCGTCCCCACCTCGATGCAGCCGGCGGCGTTGCGGGAGGGCGTGAGCACGCTGCAACGGTTGCTCGCGCTGCTGCTGCTCCACGGGTGGAGCGACGAAACGTCCGCGGGACCCGAAACGATGCGCCAGCACGCCCGGCAAGCGATCGCGGACACGGTGCAGGGCAACACAATCGTCAGTCGCCGGTCGCCGGTCGCCGGCCGGTGAGCGGAGCGCGCGGTGGCCGTAACACCTCTGCGCCGGCTACCACCCTACCCATATCTACCGGCGACTATCTACCGGCGACCGGCGACCGGCGACCGGCGACCGGCGACCGGCGACCGGCGACCGGCGACCGATGACTACCGGAGGACACCGTGCAAGATGACCGATTCTGCGTGCTGATCGTCGAGGATAGCGCGACGATCCGCTACGCCTACAAACGCCTGCTGGAGGGCGAATACACCCTTGTTTTCGCGGAGGACCCGCTGACCGCCCTGAAGCAGATGGCGGCAGTGCGCCCCGACGTCGTGCTGCTCGACATAAACCTGAAAACCCATGCCCGCGGCGCCGCCGAGGATCAGCCGGCCAAGCGCATGGACGGGCTCAACGTGTGCGAGCTGATCAAGCGTTCGCCGTTCAAGGAGACGCCCGTCATCATGCTGACATCGAAGGACGGTTTCATCGACAAGATGCGCGGGAAGATAGCTCACGCCGACCGCTATCTCACCAAGCCGGTCGACCAGGACGTGCTGCGCTCCACCCTGCGCGAGGCGCTCTCCGAGAAGGCCGTGGCGCGGCGGCTGAGGAGCAGCCCCTACGTCGAGCGCGCCTACGCCGAGACCGCCCCCACGCCGCAGGCGATGCAGGCGACGCAGGCGCAGGCGATGCGCGAGGATGCCTAGACCGTGCAGGAGCGCGTGCCGGCCCTCATCTTCACCGTGCGCGGCCACACTTACGGCCTGCTGCAGGACGGCGGCGCGGCGTTGCTGCCGTGGCTGCAGCGATACACCACGGTGAGCCCCGTGCCGGGAGTGCCGGACTGGATGCTCGGCATGCTCCACGTCCAGGGGTCGGTGCAGGCGATCGTCGACCTGGGCCTGTTCATGGGCTATGGCGAGGGCGGGCGCGACGCGCAGACGCGCCTCATCTTCATCGAACGCGAGGAGTTATGCGTCGGCTTGCTCGTCGACGAGGCCGCCGGCATCCGCTACCTCGACCGCTTGGGGCACGACGGCGATACGCCCGACCAACCGCTGCTGAGCGCGACGGCGACCGTGAACGGGGAGACCGTCCGCATCCTCGACGGCGCCCTCCTGATCGACACGCTGGCGGCGGCGCTGGGCGCGCGCGACGCGACAGAGAGGACGTAGATGGGCGCTATCACGGACGGCGCGCGCGCCCGGCTAACCGGGTTCGGCTACTGGTCGTTGCGCGTCAAGCTGACCCTGGCGCTCGTGCTCATGGGCGCTCTACCGACCATGCTGACCCTCTACATCGGGCGGTTGCCCGCCTGGGACGCCGCGCCGCCGGTGGTCGTCGTCGCCCTGCTGACCACGGTCCTGGCGCGCCGGCTGATGGCCCCGATCGTCGCGCTCAAAGCAACGATCGTTCGCGTGCAGGCCGGTGACCTCGCCGCGCGCGCAGGGCTGGCCCGGCACGACGAGATCGGCGAGATCGCCGCGGCCTTCGACGCCCTGACCGCGCGCGCTCAGGCCTTGATCGAGGAGCTCGAGGGACAGCGGCTCGAACTGGAGAACGACATCATCAGGCTCTTCATAGAGCTCTCCGAGGCCGCCGGCGGCGACCTGACGGTGCGGCCCACGCTCAGCGAGGGCTCGCTCGGGGCCGTGGCCGACTCGGCGGCGGTGTTGCTGCGCCGCTTCAGCGCCATCGTACACGGCATCCAGGAGACCGCGCGCGAGGTGAGCGCCGGCACAGGCCACGTGGCCTCGACGGCGCAGCAAGTCTCGCAAGAGGCGCGCGAACAGGCGACGGCCCTGGCGCGCGGCGGCGAGGCCATCGACGCTCTGGCCGGCTCCGCCTCCGACGTCAGCGCGCGCACGCAGGCGGCCATGGCCGTGGCCGGCCGCGCCCTGGAGGCCGTGCGCGGCGGCCGCGACGCCGTCGCCGGCGTGCACGAGACGATGGGCGCCTTCCGCGATACGACGCGCCGGGCCACCCGCAAGGTCAAGAGCCTCGGCGAGAGCGCGCAGCTGATGAGCCAGGCCCTGACCCTGGTGCAGCGCAACACTGAAGAGTTGCATATCGTGGCCGGCAACGCCTCGATCGAGGCTGCGCGACACGCCGACAGCGGCGGCATCTTCCGCGCCGTGGCCGACAGCATCGAGGCGCTAGCCGAGCAGTCGCAACTGGCCTTGCGCCAGATCCAGGACGTGATCGAGCGCAACAGGGGCGAGACCGTCGGTGTGATCGAGGCGATCGAGGACATGGCGGCGCGCGTCGCCGCCGGCGCCGGGGTCGTGCAGAGCGCCGGCGTGGCGTTCACCACCGTCGACGGCGTGGTGCACGAGTTGGCCGATCTAAACAAATTTATCGCCAGCGCCAGCGCCGAGCAGGCTCGCCAGGCGGCCGCATTGGTCGCGATGATGGGCACGCTCAACGGCATCTCGGTCCAGACCTCGCGCCACACCGTCGCGTCGGCGGAGGCCGCCGCGCGGCTGCGCCACCTCACCGAGCGGCTCAACGACTCGGTAGCGACATTGAAAGTAGGGTGAGCCCTCAGCGCGGGCATATCATATGTCACTAGTGGTAGGGCGTGTGTCAATAGGCCCCTACTGGCGGCTAGTAGAGAGTTAGGCAGGTTTATGACGACCTCGACGGCAGGCGAGAGCGGGCGCTTTGACGGGGCCGACGCGGCGTGCGATGGGTTGCACACCATCCTCGAGACGGCCGAGTACATCAGCGACCGTACGGCGCGCCTCTCGACCAACGTCGGAGAGGGTGTCAAGGCGGGCGAAACGCTCGGGGCGGTGGCCCGCCAGATCCGCACCCTCTCGGCCAACACGAGCCTCGAGGCGTCGCGCCTGGGCGGGAGCACGACCGTGGCCGAGATCGCGCGGCAGATGCGCCTGCTCTCGCAGCAGGTCAGCGTGCTCACCGAGCACGTCTCGGCGTGCCTGCGCTCTCAGAACGTGGCCCTCTCCGAGCTGAGCAGCGCCATCGACACGCTCCTCGCCGACACCGCGTCGACACAGGCCATCGTGGTCCGTGGCAGCGGCCCCGCGGTTAGGGACACGCCGGCCATGGCTGCGCCCGAGGCGCCCTCTGTCGCGATGCTAGCCGCGACGGAGGGCGCCGTGCGGCCGGGGGCGCGCGCCAATGGCTAGGACCAGGGACGATGGCGATGTCGATCTGATCGGCCTCTTCGGGCTCAATGCAGAGGAGGCCGCCGGCCTGGGGCTTGGCCTGCCCTTATCGACGTCGACCACCCCGCCAACCCCGGCACGGCCCGACGTAGACGACCTGGCGTTGCTGGCGATGCTCGACGCCGAAGCGGACAACACGAGCGCGCATGCCCTCGATGAATCAAGCCGCCGTCGAGTCCAGGTCCCGGCGGCGGATGTCTTATCCTCTAGCTCCCCCCCTGCGCCCGCGCCCCGTACGCCGGCGATACCGCGGGGTGACGCCGGCGCGGATGTGGCGCCCGGCGCCGGCAGCCGCGAGGGCTTCCGCTTCGTGAGGATGCAGAAGCCTGCCGCCACGCCGACGGCGCCTGCGGAGGTGTCGCCGACGGCGCCTGCGGAGGTGTCGCCGACTGCTGCGACGATGGCCGCGGAAGAGTACGTCGACCTCGCGGCGCTCTTCGGTCTCTCGACGGAGGAGTCGCTGGCGCTCGGCATCGTGGACCCACCTGCGTTGGACAGGCCGGGTGCGGACGAGCTCGACGCTCACGCTCCCTCGCTTTCAGCCGCGCCCATGCCGGAGCCTGGCCCTGAAGGACTATGGCGCCGGACGGACCCTGAAGGGCCTGGAGCGCCGGCAGGAGACCAGCGGGGTCAGGCGTCCGAGCCTACCGATCCTCTTCTGCTCGAGGCCTTTGCCGAGGAGAGCGCCGAGTTGCTCGACGCCCTGCACGTCGAGTTGGAAAACATCGAGCACAACCGGGGCGACCACGGGGCGCTGCTGGAGATACGGCGCGTCGTGCACACGATCAAGGGCGGGGCCAAGATGTGTTTGTTCGAGCATGTCGTCACCCTAACGCACGCGTGCGAGAACCTGCTCGACCTCCTCGCGGACGGGGCGCGGGCGCTCGACACCCCTGCGCTGCGGGCGCTCTTCGCCTGCGAGCCGCTCCTGCGCGCGCTCGTGCAGGACGCCCTGGTCAACCGGCAGGACGAGGGGTCCCTGACGCTCGCGAAGAGGCTCGCCGCTCACTTCGACGCGCTCTGCGCCGGCGTCGATCGCGGCGAGCCGGTAGGGTATAACGGCGGCGAGCCGGCAGGGGATAACGATGCGGATATAGTAGCGGACCAGCCGGCTGTTGCCCCGGATATAGCGAGCGTCGCCCCCGTGCAGGAAACGAGCGTCGCCGTCGCCCCCGTGCAGTCGATCGGTCGCCCCGCAGGTGAAGGGATGCGCGAAGAGGGGCGCGAGCGGCCGCGGCCGTCCGACCCGCTATCCGGGTCCACGACCTCATCGTCCGGCGCCGGGCGGGGTCCCGACGGCACCGTCCTTACCTCCGCTCCCGTCCCCGTCGCCGTCGAGGCTGCGGAGCGCGTCGAGCGGAGCGGGGGGAGGCGCGGCCGCGAGTCGATCAACGTCGACCTGGCCAAGGTCGACGCCGTGGTGGCCAAAGTGACCGAGATGGCCGCGCACCGCTCCTCGTACCAGGGCATGGTCGGGCAGCTCATGGAGACGACCGAGGAGGCGCGCCGCAACATCTTGCGGCTGCACGAGCTGGCCCTCGGCATCGGCAACGAATGCATGGCCGCGCAGCCGGCGCCGCCGGCGCCCGGCGCGAGGGAGCAGGCGAGCTGGGCGCACGACCTCGGCCTGGAGTCGTACAACGCGCTGGGCGCCCTCGCGCTGCAACTCCAGGAGGCCGTCGCGGACCAGCAGGCCCTGATCGAGCGCCTCTACGACACCATCGCCAACCATTGGAACCTGCGCGCCACCGAGAGCCGCGTCGACGCCGACCTGCAGAGCGCGCTGATGAACATCAGGCTCATCCCCCTCTCCACCATGCGCGTGCGCCTCGATGGCGTGGTCCGCCAGGCCGCGCAGGCCACCGGCAAGAGCGTGCGCTGGCAACTGCAAGGCGGGAACGTCGCCGTCGAAAAGAACGTGTTCGACCGCCTGTTCGAGCCCCTCATGCACCTGCTGCGCAATGCCGTCGACCACGGGCTGGAGGCGCCGGCGGCGCGGCGCGCGGCAGGCAAAAATGAGATCGGCTTTATCACCGTGTCGGCCAGGGGCGAGGACAACCACGTCGTCATCACCGTGGCCGACGACGGCGCGGGGATCGCCCCTGAGAGGATCGCCGCCGTCGCTGTCGGCCGAGGCGTCATCGCCGCGGAGCGCGCCGCCGCGCTCTCGGAGCGGCAGAAGATCGAGCTCATCTTCACGCCGGGCTTCAGCACCGCCGGGAGCGTTAGCCATCTCAGCGGGCGCGGCGTGGGCATGGACGCCGTGCGCGAAGCCTGCCTGCGCATGGGCGGCGCGATCGACGTGGAGAGCCGGCCGGGGCTGGGCGCAACCTTCGCCATGCGCCTGCCGCTCTCCCTCTCGGTGACGCGCGGCCTGATCGTGCGCGACGGCGGTTGCTACATGGCCGTACCGGTCGGGCAAATTGCCGCCTTGCACCTCGTGCCCACCTCGGACATCGTCGACAGGCTCGATGATCAGGGAAAGCGGGGGCGCGTGGCGCGCATCGAAGGCCAGGACCTGCCGGTCTACACCTTGCCGCCGCTCCCCGGTGCCGCGCCCGCCGCCTACGTGCAGAACAACGAGGTGCACGTGCTGCAGGTTCCGCACGAAGGCGGCTCGCTGGGCCTGATCATCGAGGACGTGCTCGACGAAGAGGAAATGCTGATCAAGGCCGTGCCGCCGCTGCTGCGCGGAGTCAAGACGCTGCTGGGCAGCTACGTGCTCCCCGACGGCGCGGTCGCGCCGGTGGTCAACCTGCCGCGGCTGCTGGCCGACCTGCGCCCCGCCGTCACGCTGCGCGCGGAGGAGAAAGAGACGGTCGAGCGTGAGCCCGTCGCGCTGGTCGTCGACGACAGCTTGAGCATGCGCGTCGCGCTCAGCGGGACCTTGCAGGGGGCGGGCTTCACGGTGTTGACGGCGCGCGACGGGCAAGAGGCGCTCGACGTGCTCAAGCGCGAGGGCCTGCCGTCCATCATCACGCTCGACATCGAGATGCCACGCATGGACGGGCTGGAAACCCTGTTCGCCATCCGCCAGATGCCGGGCGCGGCGGAGCTGCCGGTCTTCATGATGACCTCACGCGGCGGCGCCAAGCACCGTCGCGCCGCTGAGCAACTCGGCGCCACGAGCTACTTCACCAAGCCCTACCGCGACTCCGAGTTCGCCGCCGCCGCCCGCGCCGCCTGCGCCCTCGGCGCATAGTCTACCCCTATGCCCCATCGGCGGCGCCGACGGGCGCTGTATCGTCCGCGGCGGCCACCGGGATCTCCCGCTCCACGTCCATCGTCCCCGATAGGGCGACGGTTTCCTCGCTGGGCGCGGCCCCGGCCGGCCCTCCCGGCGCGGGGCGCGGGGCGCGGATGGTGAGCACCTGCGCTTCGCCCGGGTTCATCAGGAAGTCGAAGCGCTGCTCCTGCGCCACCAGCGGCGGGCGCAAGGTCATCGTCACGCCCTGCCGCTCGGGGACGCCCATGAAGAGCACGATTTCCTCGGAGCGGCGCAGCGCGATCACGTAGGCGTTGGTGTCCACCAGGTGGCTGACGTCCTCGTCGAAAAGCTCGAGCGGGTAGCCCGTGTCGACCTGCTGCGACGAGTAGACCGTGCCGCGGTGGTAGAACAGGCTGAAGCGCCTGCCGCGGTACGGCACGCTCTTGATGGCGAGCCACTGCCAACTCTCCGGCAGATGCGGCTGCACCGAGAGCTCCGTCACCTGCGGCCGGAAGCCCAGCAGCCCGTCGATGGCCAGCCAGACGAAGGTGGCGGGCATCCAGGGCGAGAGGGCCATGCCGCGGCTCTGGAACGTGTCGCCGTGCAAGCACTCCGGGAACTGCCCCGGCACCACGTTCTTGTAGGCCAGGGGGTTCTCGGTCTCGCTGATGCGGTAGATGTTGCGCATGCCCTCGATCATTTTCTCGGGGTGGTCGATGCGGCTGGCGTAGGCGACCCAGCCGGTCAGGTTGGGCCAGACGCCCCCGATCAGGCGTACTCCATACTCGGGGTCATACTCCGGCTCGCCCTTGGGCACCGTGCGCACGCCGTAGGGGGTCCAGGAGTCCTCCTCGTAGAGGCGCTGCAGCACCCGCTCGCGCATCTCCTCGTCGGCCACGCCGAACATCACGGGGAACACCAGGTCGCCCGTGACGTTGTGGCGGCGCGTCCCGTCGTAGGTGATGTTGAGCAGGTACAGGCCCGTTTCCTCGGAAACGAGTTGCGTGTTGATGTTCTCCTTGAGCTCCAGCGCCTCGTTGAGGAATCGCTCCGATTCCTCGAACTCGCCCACCATCTCGGCGCAACGGCCGGCCAGGCGCAGGGCCATATAGCACTCGGCGTTGATCTCGGTCACGGCCCCGCTGATCTGGTACTCGGGGATGATGTTGCGCCACGAGGCGATGCCCCACACGTTCGACTCTTCGGAGGTGCACCAAATCAGGCCGGCGCGCTTCTGGGCCAGAATCCAGTTGGCGGCGCCCTGCACGGTCGGCCACATAGCGCGCAGGAACGCGTCGTCGGCGGTCAGGGCGTAGTGGTGGTGCACGGCGAAGATGAAGAGGGGCGTGTCGTCGTTGATGTTGAGCCCGTAGTTCGACTTGAAGGGCGGGTCCTCGCAGGCCATAATGTACTCGGTGATCTCGCCGCCCGGCTCGACGCCGTAGTCGCGCACGAGCTCCATGGCGCCGCGCGAGAAGTCGGGGGTGAGGTAGTCGGAGCCGACTGAGAACCAGGCGATGTCGCGCACGACCAGGATATCCTGCGGGGGGTCGTTGGTGAAGCTGTTGCCGATGGGGTAGTGGCGCTGCTCGCGGATCGTGTTGATCTTGGCCCACTTGATGGCGCGCGTGATCGCGGGGTCGGGCGTCAGGATGTCGCTGGTGCGCAGGATAGCGCCGACGGCCTCCTCGGTGGCGGCGAGCACGGCGCCGGGGGTCTCGGTCGCGCTGGCCCGATATCGCGCGACGGCGTCGTCGGCGCCCCGATTGGAGATGACCACGATGAAGGGGACCTCGCGCTCCTCGTGCGGCCCCAGCGTCGCGCGGTAGGTGAGCTCGGCCGTGCGCGCGTCGAAGCGGGCGTCGACGAGTTCGGCGGCGGGTGTGCCGATGACGCGCGCCTCGCCCTCGCGCCCCTGCGTCGTGGTCACCACGAGGCCGTCGCGCACCTGCGAGTTGACAAGCTTATTCTTCTGCGTCATGTCGGGGAGCTTGCTGAACTCGGCGAAGGCGAACTGCGGGTACTGCGCCTTGAGCGCGATCTCGACGGTCTGCTCGCGGGGCAGGAAGTTGCGCAGGCGCGCCACCATGTAGGCGCGACGGCGGTCCAGCTCGCCGTAGGGCACGAAGAAGGTCTTGCGCGCCTCGACGTCGTGCCCGACGTAGGTGGTCTGCTGGCTGACCGGCATGAAGGTAGTGGTGCGCGCCTCCAGGCGCTCGCCGTCGACGGCGAGGTGCATCACCAGGCGCCCGATGTAGAACTGGTCGTCCTCGGCGCACCACAGGCCGCCGAGGTTGGAGCGCGCGTCGGTGCGCGTGAAGACCTCGATGTTGCCGTAGCTCCCGCCGAGCCACAGCTTGTTCACGTCGTACTCGTAGCTCAGGCCCTGCATAGTATCCCGACCCAACCCCCCGGCTTATCGCTCACATCACCGCTCACACCGTTATTGTCCCACGATCGCGGCAATGGTGGGCCGGTGCGACGGATACCCTGGGCTGGGTCCGACCTTGAAAGGTCATGCAGGCCACGGACCCTTACGAGAGGGCCGAAGCTAGCCGGGTCGCGAATGGGGCGGGATTGACCAGGAAATCTTCGCCCGCCTCTTTGATATCGGTGTCGTCGTGCGCGGCGGCGCGACGGGCCAGCCGCACGGTGAGGTCGCGGTCGAAGAGGCTGTACAACTCCAGAAGCGGGCGGTACTCCTCAAGCAGGCGAATGAATCGGTCGGGAGCCATCTCTTCTGTCGGATAGTTGTGTGATGCGTCAGCGGGAGAGTACCATCTTTGACATCGATGCCGTCCGCTTTGATGTCAAGCCCTTGCGGCAGCCGGGTCCCCGCCGAGAGTCTACCTTGATTGCTAGTTGACATTGAGGCAGGCGAGGGCAAGCAGGGACGCATGGACCTTGATCTCCAAGCCCGCGACGGAGCGGACGTGCAGGCGGGCGATGCCCATGGCGGTGAGCTGGCTGTAG
>JAABUH010002128.1_pt1 | contig 19651 bp, 21 predicted proteins | sample 5559121 | NCBI WGS metagenome assembly JAABUH01 (sample SAMN10711871, study PRJNA513364) | rock metagenome | isolation source: Antarctica rocks | place: Antarctica: Victoria Land, Battleship Promontory nord | collected 2015-12-28
CCCGCAGCTCGCACGGAGCACGTCGCCGAATGACGAGATCGCACGCAGAAATTGTCCGTACAATTGCCAGCATGAGCGAATCACAGCATGAACGATGATTGCTTTTTGTTGGACTTCTTTCGCCACACTCGTTGTCTATGCTCAGCTTCCCCGTACTGAAACTAGCAAGACAAGTTCAAGTCTGCTTGCAACACAGTTCTTTCAGCACCGCTTCCAACAACTTGTTGCACTGGACATGAAGCGCAGCAAGGCTAAAGCAAGAGATGATATCATGGCGTTGATACATGTGATGTACACAGGAGATGACGCTCTACCCCTCCAGCAAGACACTCAGCTGTGAATATGCTGGATGAAGTCTGACAGGACCCTCACAGCATACCCACTGCAGCCGAAGCAGATTCTTATCAGCGGTCACAGCCGGGCTTCATTTCAATATCAAATGTACATTTTGGGCACACAGGTTACGTGCATCTATCATTCATAGTGTCTTATCATTCAGTTAGATTTGTATAAATGCTCTGCTAGTATAAACGATTGACCACCTGTGCCTTGTCTCAAGGGCCGCCCGATCGGTATATTACAACGCAGACATGCTCGCATCGCAACCATGGCTGCTCAAGATTTCTGCTGCTTCTGCGCAAGGCATTCTTCTTCGTCAGGCTTCGCGGCATTCGATTTTGAAAAGGCACAAGGCTGTTCGTGGCCAAGGACGCCAGCAGGGACAAACGCATTCCTGCACAGCTGGGCCTTGTTGATATTCCACACCGTGAGCTGCCATGAACGCCGCAATGACAGCAGCAACTGCACCTGCCTTGGTCACGATCTATTGTCAAGACTGGATGCACGTCGACGTCTTTGAAAGTATTTACGACAAAACTGATGTCTACTCACAGACAGAACACAACATTCATTGGCTGAAAGCTGGTGGCTCGCCAGCTGAGTTCCCCCTAATCAGGTACATGCAGATGTACAAGGGCCTGCAGGAGAGGAACCGCAACTACACCCTGCCCGTCCTGTGCAAACATGCGAAGCACGACAGACGCAGCTCAGAGCTCAATGTTGTACACATCACAAAAGATGACGTTCTGCAGATCTATCTGACGTCACTTTTCCAGGGCTCAGCAGGCCCCTTGGTAGTCATAGATACCCGCCAAGTGATAGCAAAGGAGAACCGCACCCTGCTGCTGGAGGTCCACATGGTTGTTGCCCCGCACCAGACCCTTCCACAGAGCTTTGACTATGCAGTCAACCAGATAAAGGAGGCGTTCTGCCGCCGATACATGAGACCAGAATACTGCTTTCCACAGTCCAGACACGCTGCTGTCCAGTGGAAAGAGGGGTTGTTTGGCTTCATATGCATTGGGTAAGCTGGCTTCATGAATTAGCTTATTGAAGTTACATTATTCTGAGCACAGAAGAATGATGACTCCTTTGGGCATATGAACATCTGAAGTTCTAGACATTGTGGGTGCAGGAAGGCGGGAGTTTCAGCTGCTGAATTGGCTTCAGAGATTGAAAGTGCAATGCAAGATCGGAGGATGGCCATTGAAAACCAGGATGGAGACTATGATGAGGACGCAATATGCAGGGCGATGGCGGAGGCATAGTGGGCAGCGTAGATGATGCATTGACTGGCGTGTGCCAAGCAGTTCATGACAGTCTTGACATAGAGTCGTCACAACTGCAAGCATTGAGCTTGCCCAAATAACATCAAAGAGTGTGCGCATTGATTTCATCTCTATCTGTACAATATGCTTGAGCCTGTGCGCTGCTAGACCACATGCAAATGTTTGCATCAATGTCATACATCAGATTTAGAGGGTAGGCAGCATATCAACTCTTCAAACCAGAAGTGCACCCAGCAGCATGACTAAGTCTGTTTTGCACTACTTTCTTGTAAGTACTTAACGTGTGCTCGATCAACTTCACGCTGGCCCTTGTCTTGTGGGATCTGTATCTTGCATACAATTTTCATGCATATTCCACATTGAATACACGAAGGCGATTTGTGCATTGAATGCCGCTGGGCTTGATGCATGGCTGTGTCATCAACTTGTCCAGCAGGTCCCACATAGCCAACTACCATCCAGAGATGATTGTGCATGACAGCACTGTTGTCGAGATGCATGGAGACCTCTCAACTTTCAAGCTGCGCATATTTGTTCCTGCTTATTGAAGGTTGTATATGTCAGATAGGGCATTGATTGGTTTGCAGCAAGGTGAATAAACATGCTAGGAGTCACACGCATCATAGCTAATCTGTTTCAGTATACCTAGCATGAGCATGCAGTGTGCCATACAGCGCTCAGATGCCTGGGGCGCATGGATGGCAGCACTGTGTGCTTGATGTGCTGACACTTGCTGCGTATGGTGGCTGCTGAATGAGAAAACATGGTCATAAACCAACACCAGTTGATGATGAATATGCTGCACATCTTCGATCATCAATCACTGCTTCACGTTATGGTACATAGCTTGTGACAGATGTGCACTGGAACCACAGCAGCATATGTGCCCACTTCCAGTACAGCGCTCAGATGTGCATAACACCAATGCAAGCAAAACTGAGTATGCTCATAAAACATCATCAGCTGATGATGGTGAAATATGATGCAGATAGAAATTTTTCTGTTCTTTTTTGAGAAAGCTGTTGTGATTGGGAACAGATTTCAAGCTTACGAGAAAAGCAACTTTTTTATTATCCCTCTTACTCTCTACTGTTGTGGTCATTTTTCCCATAACTCACCAACCACTGCTTCATCTGACTAAACATGCAAGCGTTGTGATCGATGTGGACAGGAACAAAGTGGAGCGCTCATTTGTGCAGAACATCAATGCAAGCACAACTGGGTGACACTTGCATGGGGTGCTGACTCAGACATTCTGCCAACAAAGTGTCATCAGCTGATGATGAAATATGATGCACAGCCCAGCTCGTCGATCATTGCTTCATCTGGTGATACAGATAGACCTTGTGACTGATGTGCACTGCAAACAGCATATGTGCCCAGTCCAAGTACAGCGATCAGATGCGCATAACTCCAATGCAAGCAAATATATATTGGTCTATCTGACCACTGACCATACGCCTGATCCCTCTCTGTGGTTTGTCATCAAGCAGTAGGTTAGCGTGTGTGACTAAACTTTGACATAAGGGCCCAGTACACAAGGCATGCTTTTAAGCGTTTCAAAAGGACAGCTGTCAGCCTAAATAGCCTTATTTTACAAGGGTAAACAGTAACCCTATGCTAATTAAGATGAGAAGTTAGTGTTGTACCTGGATAGTTGTTTACATGTTTAGAGAGAGAGAGGGAATACTTCGGAAACAGCTACCTCAGGGAGAGTTCTGAGGCATCTGTCAACTGCAAAGTTGGCCCCTCACGCACGGCCCCCCTTGTCAACATGTGGTCATGAACCCAAGTACAAGTCACAAGCAAGACGCGTTTTGAGCAAAGTATTTATGTATCTGCAAAACAGCAGAAAGCCTCGCTCAGAGAAGTGTCAAACACCGGTCTTCTCAACAATTGTGGAGATCAGGAATTGGCACACCTGGCAAATCATGATGTAGCATCCAGTGTGGATAGAATTCTGAGCGAGCAGGCTCCCTCCCCGCAATTTACAAGCAAAGAGTAAGCACAGAACTGAGGACTTGGCACCAGCTAGTCGTTCTGAATGCAAGAGTGAATCATGCAGAAAAAAGTATATGCATGGGCTGGCATGACATTGTTTGACTTGACACGGGTCATGGCTTATGTTTCTGGCCAATTCAACATTCAACAATCCTGCGCGTATGCATGTTGACATTTGCCCTCCCTACTGCGCTTTTGTCCAGGCGACTATGACCACGTTCATTGTTTTGTTTAGACCTTGATTACCCTGTTTGAGCATCTTAGAAGCCAGTTGCAATGCCAATGCTGAGGAATTCAAGCTCGTTGCGTCTATGCATCATCAGATTGCCCAAGTGCATTATCGTTTCAGCGCAGGACATACCGACATCGAAGCATTTATGCAAACGGTCACATTAGTCACTTACAGAATTTGGGCCATGGCTCCGAAACCATTGCTCTTCGTTGAGCCGCGGGCGCTTGCATGAGCCGAGCTGGCAGGCGGTGAAGGCGACTCCTTTCCTGTACGCAGCGATCTTAGTTATAACTCCGTGCTTTCAATGGTGGCTAGTATCCTTTGCCTGTCTGCTTGTAATCGCCACTGTGTCACAAGTTGTGATCAGCCCCTGCAAGCCCCTTCCGGCTCTGCGCTTAGCAAGCGATCGGGACACTGAATTCACAAATTCTGTCTGAAGCACGAATCATCAGTGCGATTGCCGGCGCGTACTTGTAGTCTAGGACAACTAGGTCGCTTGCCGGTACATTCGAAGGTTTGCGGCATACGCGAGACCTTCCTTCAGTCGCCTGAACGGAATTGCTCTTTGTCCATGAGGGCATGGGCAGTTCTTGTCAGCAGCCTGGCGTCAGCACCTTGGATTATTGCCTGCAGGGGTGCTTGACATAACGTGCTGCAGATCAGTCAGCTCCATATGCCAGAATTAGGGTCACCACCTCAGCGGCCTGAAACTTCAGACTCGACGCAGGTGTGGTATGCCCCAACAAATATATTGCCTTGTGTTCAAAGACTGTAATGAATTGAAGTTATGGCATTGCAGGTCGCAAAGGCTAAACAAGCTTTGCGGCAAGCCATCAGCACAGTCAATGTTGGTGAGCATGAAGAGATCAAGAAAGCCGCAGCACGTGCTTGCGTGAGTTTTGGACTGAAGCAAAGGGCACAAGCATTTGAGCTTGTGCCTGTTTCCTTTTGTCAGATAGGAGAAGAACCAGCTCTCAAAGCAGCAGTATCTGCGAGCCTACTCCGAACCAAAAGGCTCAGGAATGTGTTTGAAAAGAAGGATCTTCCCAGCTTCTTCACCATTGGACTTGCTGACCACAATCCCACCCTACAGCTCAACATTCATCGCTGGTTCTCCCAAGCAAGCCCAGACTTGCAGTTCAGCCTGGCAATGTCTGCTCAAGGAGGATCTCATGGATCATCAATCTCTCCCATGGCATCCAGCAGTACAGACAGTGCAACAACACAGCTGCCAAGTGCCAGCTTGGATCCATCACTATCAGATCTGCAGCCTGTGCAAAGCATGCTGCAGCTGCTGCCCTTGTATGTCAAAGTTGCCATTGAGCGCGAGCTGGGACTGGCAGGCAATTCACTCCATGTGAGGTACGTACATATCAGTGCCGATATCCGGGTAGTGCTACTGCTGCGAGTGTCTGCTCTGTGACATCTCAACCACCACTGCAAATGAGCGTGACGTATCGACCAAACTGCTGCCAAGGCTTGCTTTGCTTCAGTTTGCCTCAAGCTGCCTGTATCCGGCCCCTTCGGCCCCTTACTTGCATCTCAAGTCTCGAGTAGACTTGACTCCGTGCTGCACAGGCTTGAGGGCTTGCGTTGTGTTTGATACTCTGTGTGGTTTCACGTGGCTGATGCATGTGGCAGAGAACCTCTGGATGTGATGAGCTCTGCATTTCAGGCCTTTGCAAGCCCCATGAGACCAACAGCCCTGGCTGCATGTAGTCAGCCTGGCTCCTGTAGTCCACGCTGCCATTCATCAACAGCATTGGAGGTTTCTTAGTGCCAGAGGTGTCTGCTGCAGAAAAGAAGATTGCTTGAGGCTCAGTGACATTGTAGCAGATTATGCCAAGCCTGTCACACTAAGGTTCAGCCGCAGACCAGGTGACACATCCTATGACTCAAGGGAGAGGGAGTTGTCAGTGACAATGGACATTAAGGAAGCAGTGAGTGAGCTGAAATCAGCACAGCAAAAGTCAGGTATGGTCCAGAGATGGAATTAGTCAGAACAACGCTGAAACATATTGGTACCCAGATGTTGGAAGTCAGGTGATTGCCACGAGTTCTGACACCCACAGCTATCATCAAGCTGAGCATTTTATGCTTGTTTGTGGCTTTACTGCTGTTCTGACACAGTTGCAAATTCAAGATTCCTACCATGCGTCCAAACAGGACAATGAGCACTTGGCCTCATCAACTCATCAGTGGTCTGGCGTTACAGGCAGCAGGTCTGCGTGAAGTGCATGTAACGTCATTTGCTGCCAGCAATAGCTTCATGACCTACATGATCACCAGAGGAAACAGCGCATCCACCCTGAACTGAGGAGCCTGCCGATCACCATCAATTTACAACGAGAGGTGCAGCCATCCTTTGGCTAGAACGTGTTGGTTCATAGGCTGTCATCGTAAAATCAAACTTTGTTTTTGGCGATTGTTCACTCTGCTGAGCTGTTGCAGGCGGGTCACAAAATGTGTTTCAATCCAACAATAGAATGGGTGTCAGCGGCTGTCTGCACCGTATCAGCGCATTGAAGGACAGACAAGGGGACGTGTGTGGGCTGACCTATCGCATCGGAAGACACATTCCAGGTGAGGCTTGCATGCCTGACTGACGTCCTGTCTGCCCGCTTTTTACCTCAGAAATTGACAGCCCATTTGCCACGTAATCAGCATCGGTCTATTGTCAGGAGTGATAAGCCAGCAGGTTGTCCAAGGCAATGAACAGCCTATAGCAGTTGTGAGTGAGATATGTTCCTGCCACCAGCTGAACAATCTGCATCCTCAGATGCTGGACAACCCCTGCATGCCACATCCCTTGATGCTGCTCAGCGCAGCACTGCCCAATGCAACCCTGATAGCTGTACATATGTGTCATTTGCAAGACGTTGATCTGAACTGATCTATGCATGGCTGACCTCAAGACCCCTGGGACTGCTCGACTTGTGGGCAAAGAAGCCTTGCGTGTCCCCTTGAGGTATATGTGGTGGTGCAAAGCCTCACAAGTTCAATACATGTTCAGGACCGGTCCTCATCAGCCTCGTCTCTGTACAGCGTAACAACACCATCAACAGCGCACCAGTGAGCTGAGGTAAATGTTGGCAATGCTTGCAGGACTAGCAGACACCGTCATTGACCTTGTGATCAAGGTTGCAGAGCACAATGCAGCTGGCAAAGACTCGGGCTCTCTGTTGCTATTGGGCCCTCCAGGAGCAGGTCAGCCTCCAGCTTCCCTCTTGCAATTAGGCATGAAATTATTAATATGGATGCCGACAGTACCTGGTGGTTTTGAAACGGCAACAATGCTTGTAGCTGTGCCAAAAGCCAGCTGGAACTGGCATTATTGATGTTGCAATCAGCAGTCAATGGTGCATGCCAGCAGGGCTTCATTGCCATGTTGCAGATGGCATGCAGTCACTCAAGTCTGTCTGCGACTGCTTTCTGCCAACTTGCAATTGGTTGTCGTATAGATGCGTGAGTTCAGTCAGGCTACAACAAATGCTGGCTGTCAGAAGCTGGCATCTCTCTCTGTGCCACAAATGAGTCACTCTCGTATCCTGCCATGATCTCAGGTTGTAGGTAGCCAAAGCATGTTGGTTCGTGTCACAGTGCAGTGCAAGAGCTACATAGTGAAAAGTATGCTCACTTGTGGCACACGTTGTTCATTGACAAGCACTTGCCAGGTCCCTGCTATGCCTTTATGTCATGTTCTGGAGTGTCCCATGACGTATGCAACCGCGTGTGTGCTCAGGTGCCCAGGAGGGATTGGCACAGGCGGCGTCCGCTGATACTTAAAATGCATGTATGGGTGTTGCGTATAAATTGTAGTTTGTCTTGTAGCACATTGATTGGTTTTTCATTTTGCCACATCAGATGTTTCTATGTAGGCAAGACAACCTTGCTCCGCGACATTACATGGCAGCTGGCTGACATTTTCCACAAGGTGGTCATGGTGGTGGACACCAGTGACGAGATTGCTGGGGGAGGCAGAATGGCCCACGAGTGCATTGGGCGAGCCCGCAGGATGGGGGGCACCGCCCACCAAAGCAAGTATGAGGTGCTGGAAGAGGCTGTTGCCAATCACGGTCCAGAGGTGGGTTGTGATGGCATTAGGGATACGTCCAAATGCAGTGGATGCAGCGCTTTTGAATAGCTGACAAGGTTGGCCGCTGCCAACCTGGCATTGCTTGCTAATACAAGGCAGCATCAAGGACACCACAAAGACTTGAAGCGTCGGATTGTGCACATGCCCATGGTGATTTGAACTAATTTCAGTGTTGTGCTTTGCACCCGCACGATCTGTGTGTCAGGGCTGTTGCTAAGTGGCAATGTGATACAGATGATTTTTGACAACACATCTGTTGAGGAATGAAGTTGCTCAGCAATGGCAATTGTAGTGCACGAGATTGGCAATGCATGCTTTGGAGAAGAACGCTGGCTAACACCGTCATACAGGTGGTTGTGATAGATGAGATTGGCAATGCCAAAGAGGTGGCTGCAGTGAAGGACATTGCTCAGAGGGGGGTCAAGATGGTGGCTACTGTGCATGGCACCACCCTGCAGCACATGCTGGAGAACCCTGTCCTGAACCCTCTAGTGGGCGGCAAGCAGAAAATGGTCATTGGAGACTTGGCAGCAAGGCAAGTCTCTGAAGCTAAGCCTTGCCTGTTGCTTGTTTGCTTTCTACAGGCGTTATTGCTAGGTCAACACTGAACATGCACCTATGTTTCTATGGCACTTAGCATGTCAGCGCTCAGCGAGGGTATGATGTAGTACCTCGTTCATGCGGCATCAAGAGCTAGGAGGGCACCCAGTAGGCACCCAGCAGAGCAATGCCGGAGTATGTGTAAACCACAGCATGATCAGTATCTTCTCTGCACTGTGACTCCTTGAAAGGATGAATATTTGGTGCTGGTAGCCCACTCTAGGGCAAAACTGTTCAGGACCAACATTTGCTGAGCAATGACTGGAAAGGACCAGTGATTGAGTTCAGTGCTGGATCTGCTAGCTGGATGTAAGAGCTGCATTTCAGCAAGGACTGTTGCCAGATCTGCTCAGAACAGTCCTGCACTCAAACATAGCACCCTGTTTGTGTAAGTTCATGGTAGTTTCATGGCACATGTACAGGCAGCATGACTGCCTGCAAGCTTGGCGGACACCGTCAGATGTCACATGCTTGACACATGCATGAGGAATGGGTTCTGACGCTGATGTGAAGCCATCTCATGGAGTCAATGATGCACAGCAAGCTGGTATATGTGCTTGAGAGCCTTCCTGGACCGTGCAGGTCATGGAATGGCAGAAAGACACGCTCAGAGAGATGTGAGGCACCCACCTTCTTGACAATTGTCGAGATCAGAGACCGTCAAAACTGGTACATACACCAAGACGTAGCAGCAAGTGTGGATGATATCCTGAACGGCTCAGTGCCTTCCACAGAATCAAGACGACGTGGGCTGTACTTCATGACTGGTCCATCAATGGTCTCCAACAAAGCATGAGAGAGAAAATCACACAGGAGCTGTTAGTGTCACACTTTTGTGGGAATCTGGCATGATGGCTCCCTAAACAGACACTAAAAAAAATTCGCACACATTGTTGCCACTCCACATGTGTTTATGTTGTGCTTGCATCTGACCATTTTGCAGAGTCTATGTGTGCTGTGATCGTATGTATGGTCTGTAGGTCGCATTCCCACTCTGCGGGCTATGCAAAAATGCTGAACGACCTCTTGAGTTCTTTTTGCTGTTTGCTGTTTAATGACACTGAACGATGCTGTCTGAACAATTATTACCATGGCAGACACTAAACACAACACTAATAGTGTACAGTGCACTGACTTTGTTCAATTCATGGGCATTGCTGCGTGAGTTCTGAGCACATTGAATGCGAAACGCTGCTAGTCTTGAAAACACAGCAACAAGACAATGTTATAATTATGATAAATCAATCAAGCATGCCTCTGAACTTTGCAGCAGTTAGAGGTGACTGGATTAGGCATTGTCTGGAAGCAATTAATTGCAATGTTGGTTAACCAATCGAACTGAGGACCGGGATTCAGATAAAATGCATTTAGAGCTGGCTCCAAATCCTGATCCTGGTTGACTGCAGAAAGTTGTCAAGGTATCTGTCCTTCTGCAAACAAACGCCTGACGTCTCTGTGTTTTTGTTTTAGGGCGTCATCATTGCGCTGGATGTGTCGAGGAAAACCTTACGCCGTATACGGCTGAATTACTTCTGGGCTTTTGGGTACAATGTAGTGATGATTCCTATAGCTGCTGGTGAGTTCCTATGATGAAGTGACCTTACTGCATGCTGGCAACAGGCAAATGCGCAGAATTGTGTATCTTGATACATTCAGCATACATCAAATTGTTGCATTACTTAGCATCTGCTTTCTAAGCTGTCACCCTTGCTGGTGGAACATGCATTGCCGCCTAGGACAAGCCTAAGTATAGCAAGCTGCCGTCGCTGCAGGCGTGCTGCAGTTGACTCCGTTGCACTTCAAGCTTCCCCCTTGGGCTGCGGGGGCTGCTATGGCTGCCAGTTCAATCAGCGTAGTGTGTTCATCATTACTGCTTCGTTACTACAGACAGCCAAGCAAGGTTGCCCGAGAACAGCACAGCTTGCCTCGCCCATTCATGTTGCCTGCTCAAAGACTGGGCACAAATAATAATACAAGGACAAGACAGCAAGTGGCAAGCAGAAGGTCTAGCCGCAATAGTGAAGGCTCGTTCAATTTGTGAAGCTTGGCACACAGCAAGGCCAGTGAATTACCTCAGCTATCTGTGCAAAACACATGAGGTAATTTGGTTGCTGGATGTTGCTCATTGAGTGGCTGAGTACCTACATCATTCTGTTTGTCACAGGCAGCTGTTGTTTTGATGGATGCCAGCACATGTTCACTAGTGTGCTCAAGCAGCATCATGTGTGGTTCCTTTGGCATTGTGCATGCTTACCCAATGGGGCAACACTCTGATGCTGGGTTAGCATGCCTTTGTTGTGGTAACATGCAGCTAGCTCAAGCTGGCCCTTTCCGGGTTGGGCTGCGACATAGCTAACTGAACACAGCCACTTGGACATGTTGTGACTGACTGTGATGCAAGACTTGACTGGATGCAGAAAGTAGTTGCATGCTAATTATTGTAAGAGATGATACAAAAAATGTAAGTATGTGTCAGTCAAGGATCCTTGCAATGCCTCAGGTGTCAGACCAAGCATTTCAAATGCGATATTGGTTTGCCTTATAGGCAAAGGTAGGTCAGTGTTCAAGTACGGACTACCTGTGTTGTGTACATGTGGGTATATTTCTGAAAATGCATAGTGATTGAGGTACATATAAATATGTTGCACGTAAAAAGTCGCATGACCTGTACAGCATGTAATCACTGAAACATACACCAGATACTAGGAATCGAGGTTAATATTGTATAGTGTCAGTAAAACTGACAAATTCTTGTATGCCAGAGCGTCCATCACCAGAAATGGCTGCATAGTACCTATTATCATACTGACCTACGTCTCTGGCCATAAACATAAGCGTGTGCTTTATGCACAACCCACAAAGAGCATGTATGTGAGGTAAGGCACTCGCCAATAATGCTGCATGCAAATACCAGGCTTGCTAGAGCGTATTGGCTAAGATGCATTCACTCTTAGCATGTGTCAATCATATAAGTCATGAGCTTTTATTTTGTAAGAGCTAAGTCCTGCTCTGCAAAAATAGGAGTCGACATGATTGCAAAAAAGGTGTCATGTAGCTGTTGCGTCCAGTCACTTGTAAATCACACCTGATCATGCCTTCCTAATCAAAGCTTTTGACAAATGACATTGGCAACAGTCAAGAATTGAAGTCACAAACTGTCTGTCATGCAGGTACATACTCCACCCTGCGTCATGCCACTCATTGCCTGTTGACCTATAGAATCCTTTGGGAGGGGAAAATTGAGCATGAGCAGATTGAAGGTCGAAAGGTACTGTTTCCATGCATGATGACAACACTGCTATCATGCACAAAGATCTTGATGATGATTAGCTATGTGGGACCATCTGGACATAATGATGTGCTGACATTGATGTACCAGTCAATGAATTCAAGATAAAAGGGCCCAAACCATACCCTATCACTGCTGCGATGAAGAATCCTTTGTCATATGTCATCACAGCTAACATAACCAATAGAGCCAGCGCAACTGACAACACTTTTGCTACAACCCTCTGTAGTACTGGCAATCCCCTGACCATAGCTCTGCTGGCACACAAACAAGCCACAAAATGAGGAGCTGTGCAATGTTTATACCAACCAAGTCCAAATTGCTGCCAGACTTCGTGGACACTGGACTTACCTTGTAGGTCGTATTCCTATCTGCTCATTGTCCATGACAGTGTCAGAGGTGGTTATCTGACTAATTTGAGAGAATTCAGCCAGATACATTTGTCCCAAGCACATCAAAGTTAGGATTCCACATGTCAATAAATACAACCATAAATTTGATAGAATCCTGCGGTTGACACGCAAAATCTGGCTCAGAAGTTAGCCAGCTCAGAAAGAGGCTTGAAGTTTGATGACCTGGGTTACCAGTCATGGAGTCCTGTGAAACCAGCCTCTGATGATGTCGAATGCGCAGGCATCTCTGTCGTCATAGCAAGCTTGTATCAGCACAGTGGCCCACCGAGGAGTTGAGGGGAACTGCTCTGCAATGGACAGAGCGATTTGGTGATATAAAAGGCACCCATGATATGTCTTGGAACGGCTTTTCGAAGCGAGGCTTAGGTGGACATCAAGAAGCTAGAACGTGTTTGACATGATACCTCACGCTGTCCTGTCGGCTTGCTTGCCAGGGCGATGTCGACGCTGGCTCTAGTATAAACGTTTAACAGTTGACTGGGAAGCTGTTTGGTCAACGTGCCCTACTTTGGCAGGACAGCTAACTGTCGAGCTGTTCCTTCGCTCCGCAACGAGTACCTTTCTGATAGTAAATCAGACAGCTAATCCACTTGCCTCCGTCTTTGTTATCGACGGCCATGGTGTGCTTACTCAGCAGCCCGCGCAGCATGACCTTTGGGCCATGTTCGTAACACAAATGAAATATTACGCCCTCGGAGGTATTGGAGGGCGCCCTCCAAAACACCTGTCGCCCACAAACAGTCGGGGCATCACCCGCAAGCATACTTTTTACACCCCGTCAGCAGAATGAAGCAGTGCATCGATATCTGCCGCGCCTGAGAGCGAACCTGTCTGGAGACGATGTGTTACTGCCTCTCAAAAGGCGGCAAGCACGCGGATCCAGCTCATATACACATGCTCCAAAGCTGCGCAGATATGTGTGCCAAATGCTCAAGGTCTATGATTTCTGGCAGCAAGCTGCACAGCAAGATTTGCTCTACCTGCAGCGAAGTATGTGCAGCCTGTGCTCGGGATTGTATGACTATGCAAGAGGATGCTCAGACCTCAAAGTGCATAGAGTCATGCCAGCAGTGTGCCGAGAGCTGCGGCAAGATGGGAGCTTGACTACTCAAGTACAGTACGTCTTGTGTTGCAACATGAGAGTCGTTGGTCCGGATCATTCTTTCCTGTTTTGGCACGGTACCTAGTTCGACGCCCTGTTATCACTTTGCAGGGCTGGACTGGCCTACTCGGTGGCTTTCGCAGACAGCTGTAAACATAGAGCGCTTTCACAGAAGGTGTTGTTGGACAGAGGGCCCAGCATGTGTGGCCAGTAGTGCTATGTAGCATGTTTTAAGACTAATTTTTGGCCAACGTTGGGTAGCCAACACTTGTGTGCAATTTCATTGTGTGGTGTAGTCAGCTTGCCTACATGCGCTGAACAGACGCTAGCACAGCACCAGTTTGTGAATGACTGCTGCATTTGGAGCTTTGTAAAGATACCTAGCAACATGTTGATCTCACTGTTGAAGCTAAGACTATGGTCATGCTATCGCTACCATCACATATGCTGTGCATGTTGATAGTGACTTGACACAAGTGCAAGATTCTGACTCAAGCAGGGGACTCTGCAGATTCAGAGCTGAAGCTACAAGTTGAGGCAAACATGTTTCTGAGTTGGTCACACTAACACAACTGTAAAGTCACTCACAAGCAGTGTGTCAATTCACTAGCAATCAGTCAGGTGTTTTGCATTGCCCCAGTGCAGTCTGTCCAAACTTGCACGACATCTCAATATCAAAATACAATTGGTACAGATGCACTTCTGAAGTTTGGTGGTCACAACCGCTATGAGCACATCAGAGTAGGGGGCGTTGGAGACCTTCGCAACAGAAAGGGTTTGCCCTCTACTGACATCAATTACATCATAGAGAAAGGAAGATTGCTTTTGATGTAGCAAACAGGCTTCAATAAAATGTGCAATCATCATTGAACGCTGAGTTCATGCACTAAGAATTCCAGAACAAAAACTCCTTACATGTTACTTCACGTCGAGATCAAGCAGAAATTGCTGTTACTGTTGACGTCTTTGTCAATGTGTTCACTACTCTCAGGACAGGATCTTATCGGCAAACTGCAATAGGTCAATGAAAGAGGGACGCACTTGAGTCTGCTGGTCAGCTCATCTTGATCTTCTTCGTAATATGATTGGTGGGCTTTTGCTATCAGAGTCTGGGATAGCATCTGTGGCATCAGCTCAGCTGGGACCTAGGTCAATCTGCAGGTTTTCAGCCTCATCTTGCTCTGAGGCTGTATTTCAAACCTGCTGATCTCCCAAGTGATCTGACTGAAGCCATTTCAGTTCAATGAAAGCAAACTGACATATGGTGCGCAAACCAATGCAGCCAAAACTATCTCGTCATTTCAGAACACTCTTACTCCATCCACCTTACACCTGCATCCCCTTCAAAACAACCTGAACACCTCCAATCGCTTTTATCAGACAATTCGGACTTGCGGCCTTCTGTGCCAGACGGCTCACGTGGCAAAGCACTTTGTTGGTTGCCATTGAACAGCTTGTATTAGCAGATGGTGTATGTCTGCCGTTCACCTTCTGAGGGAGCGAAAGTCGTTAACGATATACAAAGCTGGTAACCGACGGTAACATTGTTGCGACTGTGCCCAGGGTCCGCGTTTGTCTCTCCAAAACCTTCTCGGCTTGCCTGAATCTATTCCAATGATGACGAGCTCGGGCTTGCAAGCGTCAAGATGGTCAGAGGTATGTTGGTCAGAGGATGGTGTTAACTGCCTGGACTTGCCAAACACTCTCTGGAAACGATGTTCGTTGCTTGCAGAATCTTGTTCTGCATCAAGAGCGTAAATCAATGCGTGCTGCAGGGGCATACCGATATTACTCACCGTAGCACACCACCGATAGAAACACCCCGCTTGCGAGCGCCCAACTATCTTCGAGGTGAGCTTTCAGTATCAGGGGATACCAAGCAACTGCACCTCTGTGCTGTATATACCTCCGTTTGGCTCTGGATTCTTGCATGCCAGGCATGCTTCTAATATCTGCAGGGCAGGGCAGAGCTATTCTCTTCATAGCAGATAATATGGTTTGCAAGGCAGCTGACGTAGCCAGAGAGCTACCTCACAGGCAAGGACAGCAAATCTGAGGCGATGCAGCAGGCTGGCAAGCTGCGATGGTTCACAAAGGAAAGCAGCCATGCTGTGGATGGGATACGTCAAGCTATAGCTGTGGAGGACAAGCAGCTGGCACTGGATACTTATATGGACAAGAAAATCAACATTGGCCGCTACAGCACACCACAGCAAAATGCTGTAATTTTACAGCAAAAACTGGACCAGCTGCATCTGCATCTCTGCCCTCAGGATGCAGAGCAAGTTATGGCACGCGGCAACTTCTACATCCAGCATTTGGTGGCCCTCTACACTCAGAAGGCACTGGCGCAGGCGTGGACTAAAGGTAGCAAAAGCAAAGCAGCAAAGGTTGCTTCTAAAGCAGATCGTCAGAGCAACTTGAATGACGCCCTCTATATGGTTATGAGGCACATGTGTCAAAGCTTGCATCATCACCAAGGTCCATATGCACGTGTTGGAGCATTGCATCAGCGCCGCACTGACATCGAGGCAGCACTGGCTTTTCCCAAGCCAGCACAATGGAAGACTGAGCTGGACTCGTTCATGCAAAGGGAGTATGAGCAAGCTGTCAATGTGCCTCCAGGTCACAGTTGCAAGCATACAGCTCAAAAGCTGAACATTGCTGAATTATGTGTGGTCAGCAAGATAGCAGATGGGTACTTTTACATCAAAATTGTGACACACTGGAATGTGGGGGCCAATCAAGGTCACATCCAGGACAAGCTAAAGGCCCTGCTTCCTCTCTTATGGAATCATGGCGTTGTGCAACAAGTGCAGGCTTCTGCTGAGGTTTGCCAGTCCAACATGAAGGCACTGAGGCGACTGAAAAGCACAGCAGGGGATTGAGTCCGCTCAACATAAAGTGCAGCTGCAGCATATGCCTCAGCATCCATTGCAGCTACCATGTAGTCAAACACAATTGTGCTATGCACAATTGCTTTGTTGCGTTAATTTTCTTAGTGACCTTGTGGTCTATACAATCAGCTGGGAGGCAACAGCAAGTAGCATAAGATGTTGAGTCAGTCCTCAAGCAGGCTATGTGTTATGATGAGAGAGCTGGCAATATATCTTGATTTTGGTGCCTGCAAGTCTTTTATTCATGCTCAAGGAGAATCAGCTCAAAGTTCCCGTGTTGTAGGATTGTGACTTGAGCATTGAAGCTGATTGTGTGATAAAAGACCTTGATGGACCTGTTCTGCTTTGGCTTGATTTGTAGAACACAGATAACACCCATCAGTAAGTTCATACTAGTGGGGTACTTTACGGCATCAAGCATAACGTAAAGTACAGCACTCTGTACAGCAAGCAATGTGTTTAATGTTGCGGTGGATTCTCGTCTATGCAAGACACTTTAAGTGGCCTGTTGGGCCCAAGGCACGTTTACGTCTTGGGGTGATATAATATGCTTAATTGAGCTTATACACATACACATCTATGTGTACGATTATGATTAGTGTTTTGACACAGAGGGCTGTCGTGACTCATGTGCAACTCTGCGGCAGCAGCACCAGTGTATGTGGTTCCGTGTTGCAAGCATGGTAGAGATCATGCGACTGGAATAATGGTCCTCAGGCCCCTACGAATATATAGGAAACCGAGCTAATTGTTGGCCAGCAGCGCAGCAGCCATGTGTCAGCTTAGCCGCAGTCAACATCAAGCCAGTTATCATACAACAGCTTGTCCGTGAAACATTGACTGTCACATGCATGTGTACTGGGGATTTGTCGTCTTCTCAACAAAGTTCAGCATAGTTCTGGTACTTGTAAGCGCCAGAATGGCATTGCTTGCCAAACAGGCTGCACTTCAATACTGTGACTCATGTACAGCTCTTGACAAAAAGAATGTCCCAGTCCTGTACCAGCTGTGTTGTGACAGTGACGCAGCGCGCAACAGCACAACTGCCCGGCGCTGCGACTCAGGGTCGGCAGGCAACCGATCTAACGTTCAGCACGCGAGTTCACCGCCGCGCAAAGCAGTCACAGCGCTAGTTTTCTATTGAACAAGTCAGAACTGCTGTCACAGTCTTTTCTGGTTGAAAGCACAGGCCAGCGTTGAAAGCTGTCTCGGGCTCATAAGAGGTATGAAGCGATACCTTGAAAGGCCCAAGGTTTGTGGCAAAACAGGACAGCTACCACCTGTAGTATCCAAGTTTTGCAGCAGATCAGCGTGTCGCTAGCAAGACCCGTTGCACAAGAAGTTGCAAAGGCCTACTGATCACACAAGCTATCCTCTGATGGAGGTAGAGCCTGTGCAATCAGCAGACCTTTGTTTTCAGTGCAACCAGTTGCAGTGGCTTACATACACCAAAGGACACCTCTCCATGGCCTATGCAAAAAAAGTTGGCAGAGTAAAGCCCTCCCCTTGACTTTGACTTAGACTTGGACTGCTGCCTGCGCAGCTTTGTGCTAGTACCTTGTCTGAAAGTTTGAATTTTTGGAAGGGGGAATCTGAAGCTGTGATCTGGAATGTACAGCATACAATTGCTGTCAGCATGATGAGTCACCCTGTGTGAATGGTCTGAAATGACATCCAACATAATCACATTAAGCAGTGCAAAGGTCTGTCCCGTTCTTTATGTCCAAAGCTGTAGTGTCTGTACATCAATTTTTCCAGCTGCGTGATGGCCGACCTCAATGATATAGAGGTATGTTCAAGGACCGCTGAGCTGCAGTTGTGGTCTCTGGCTCGCAGGCTTACCTGGAAGCGTGCTAGTTGCAGAGTGAAGTAGAAATGCGCAGCCAGCAATGACACGCCGGTGCCAATTGCGCCAAGAAACCCCTGGGAGGGCAACGATCCTGGTTGCTGATGGTACAGATGAACTGCAGTCTGCTCACGCTATTGCATTCAGTGCGTACCATCATTATGAGCGCCTTGGACTGCGTGCCGGTCAGTCCCGGCATAGGAGCTTGGGTCCGTGCCATGAATGGATACGACGACAGAACAAAGACGGAAAAGTAGAACCAGCCCAACACACACTCAACAGCTAAGAGCGTGAGAGTGACAACCGGGCTCCCGCTGCCCAGCAAAAAAGCGTACAAGCTGTTGCCAAGGATCAAAAGGCCGTAGAATGTTAGGCCCACGGCTGCAGCCAGCTCGACTGCTGGCGGATAGGTAGAATGGGCGCCTCCGGGCTGCGCTCCTGCAGCGGCGCTGAAGAGATTGATCCTGCTGACACCCACAACCACCAAAAGAACCGATGTCAAACAGCCAAGTGCAGCGCATCTTGTGTTCCGTCCGGTGTTCATATCTTGTTAAAGCAAGTCAGCTCACCGCTTTTTGCAGCATTCACACCCGACAAGGAAGCGTGGTGACTACCTTTCTGGATTGCTGTCCCACGTGGGGGTTACCTCATAGGTGTTTGAATGCAAAGGAAGGAAGCTCAAAGGACAACAACGTCTTGTCACTCTAGACTTGCTTGCAGACCGCTGTCTATGTAAATAAGAACAGTATAGCAAGCACAGTTTGTCGTTCTGAAAATAGCCCACCCACCCACACCGAAACACATAACAAATATCAAATGTTATTGAACGAACGCTTGTCGAGGCGCTCCAATCGAAGAATATGCCTGGATACATCAGCATACAGATCCACAATGCTCAGAGTCCTGATTTGGACACTCTGGCTAATGGCAGGTCTGGTCATCCCACATGCCACCATGCTCTGAATTTGACCTCTCCTTTGCTTTCCCCAGCGTATAACCCAGCATCTTGCAAATGCTTGTTCAAACGTTTTCCCAAAGCGGAGGCAGTGGGGGGAGCATCTGCAAAACCTTGCTGAGTACTAGTGAGGGGGCTGAACAGGTACCGATGTTGGATCTGACCTGCTGGGTATCGGTGCTGGAGGTACTGAATCAATCTGACCAAGCAGCTGTGTTGGGAATCCTCTGTGGCGATCAAAGTGAAAGGCCCAGATCGCTCTCCTTTGGCAGTCTTAGTGCCATCAGGCTTGAGCACCAGAGATGTGCCACGAGCCACCGGCTTACACAGAGGAAAAGGGGCTGGTTGCCCACCGGGCAGAAAGACATCTGAACATGTGAGCTTTCCACAATTGTTACCTTGCATAGAAGTCTCCCACATCAGCAACACCAGCACGATGTCTCGCAGCAGCAAGAGCTGCTGCATCCGGTGCGGGGTTGCGCGCGCCTGGTGCAGGGGGTGCGGCCGCACCTGCACGCATGCAACTATGATTTCAATATTGACACAAGCTCAGGCTCAGCTAGCTTTCTTGGCTGTCCAATCCAAATCCACC
>JAABUH010002129.1_pt1 | contig 19651 bp, 40 predicted proteins | sample 5559121 | NCBI WGS metagenome assembly JAABUH01 (sample SAMN10711871, study PRJNA513364) | rock metagenome | isolation source: Antarctica rocks | place: Antarctica: Victoria Land, Battleship Promontory nord | collected 2015-12-28
ACGTCCCCGACAGTACCTTTGACGCTGGACCCTCTTTGCCTATCAATCGCCACCTTCGGCCACGATCGCCAGTCGTAGGAGTTGGACGTCGGGCCTTATCACTGGTCGGCGTAGCACCCTGACAGTCCCTCACCCACAAGACTCTGCAAATCTTGCTGACCTTTGCCATTTGTTGAACTTCAGGCTTTGGACCACTCTCTGATGAGTCCGGCTTGATGAGATCAATGGGCAGTTTAGCAGTGGAAGGATCCGAGCACCTGGGTGATTTCAGGGCGCAACCCTGTGTGAGCGTAGAGCAGTCACAAGCAGGCATGAGTAGTTCTCAGCAGGACACAATCAGCAAGCTGATCTTACAAGTAGCTAATCGAGTGCAGAATCCGGCAACGTCCCGACTGAGCGCTTTGATCAGCCCTATATTCAAAGGTCATTTAGAGTCATTCAGGATGCTAGAGAAGATATCTCGAGTCATCTCTCTTACGTCTGCTTCGGCGCATTTGTGCGTAAGCGGCAGCGTCATCTAGCCAATAAGCTCTGCAGCTAGGAAACTCAAGGGACACTAGAGATTTTGGCAGTCTAGCATCTGACTCGCTTCACTCAGCAGCGAAGGAGATGGCTTGTGTGAGTTCCTGGCCTGGCAGTCGGGTCCGTCAGCATGCGGAGGAAAGGCATCATCACAATGAGAGGTGGGTATACGGTAGGCTCCATCTGTATGTGAGCAATGAGAATAAGCTGATTGGCGCCTGAAATGCCGATAGCCGGCGGTATTGACTCATGCAAGACGGTCGGATGTCATAAGAGATTGTGACTCGTAATATACTCTGAATCATCCATCAGCTCGCATGCCTCCGGTTTCTGTCGACTCACCTCTCGTCATCTCGAAAGCCACGAAAGTCGAAGCCGCCGCGGGTACCGCTCTTAACAAACTCGGTCCGATCCCTCTGAACAGCGCGTTCCTACCACCAACCACTCCATCAACTCACCGCTCCCCATCCCGAAGAAACACCTACACTCCTCCTTCGCGCAGTATCGCGCGGAACTCCCTGCCCACATACCCGCCCTCGAGCCATCCCCCTCGACGGGGTGGAAACGGGGCGAGCTGGACACGAGATTTTACCACGTCGAGAGGGTAGCAAGCTAGCCAATAGCAGATCCCGCCGATGCCGCCGGATGTCAGGACGGCCCAGATTGGGAGGGGGTCGGGGTGGAAGTGGCGGGTGAAATAACGTTTGGTGGTTTCGTAACCTGAGCAGTGGGGAAAAATTAGCAACGCAGCGAGGAAGGGTAGAGATCTTTTGGACTCACCAGCATAAAACCCCGCGTACGCCGGTATTTCGCGAATCACCGTGACCTAAGATGACAAATGCGTCAGCTCTCATGACAGTCCCAGTCACTCCCACCAGTATGAGTCGATTACTCACCCAATAACCCCTCATGACCCCATCCCGCAAGCCCCACGTCCTCCACATCTCCCCGACGACTCCCGACAACCTCTTCCCACCCCGTCCGTACTGCCCTTGCATTCGGATCTTGAACATCTCCACCTGTCCCTATCATCAGTCCCTCCCATCTACAGCCGTCATTCCCGACAAGAACACGTGAGGGGGGCGAGGGTAGAGGCAGGAAATGGGAAGAGAGAGGCAGGAAGAGCGAGAGACAGAGGTGAGAGAATCGGACTCACAGGAGCAGCGAGCACGGCATTCGCAGCACCCGCCATCCCCCCCGCCAGCGCAATCTGGGGTATAGACAACTCGGGGTAGGGCGAGATGAGTCGTCGGGAAGCACCGTACGCTGTGAACAGGAGGGAGTTTACTGCTGCGATTCCTAATAGGGGAGAGGCCTGGCTCGGGACTCGTTAGACTGTTCCGAGCTCGTGTTGCGGACTGGTCATACCATTCCTGAGGATGGGAATCAGTGATGAGGCAAGGTGAGGGAGGTTGCACGGACCTTTATACAGAGCCAAGAACCCCTCATGACGGACCGTTTGGCGAAAGATGTCGAGGGTGTTCTTGAACTGTCCCTTCGGGGCGGTTTGGGCTCTCTAATCCCACACCCATTCCTCGTCACCGACGATCCTTCGGATATGTTTTTCGGGGGATGGGCTCACGGTTTTGAGCGTATCTAATGGCTATATACCCAAAATCTCCCATCAGCTTGAATCGTTTAGCGAGGAAGGAGACCTACCTGCCCGACGAGGACCTGAGATGCACCTCCTACACTTCCAGATATGAGTTCGATGGCCATGTCGTTATGCTTCTTCGAAGGGGGTTCGGGGTAGGCGTCAAGGGGTACCACCTCGGCCATAGCGGGAAAGTGCAACGCTGAGTGCTAGCTCGCCTGCTAGTACTTCGACGTTCAAAGGGGGTGATGGGTCCATGCAGAATGTCGGACAACTGTTCCGTGCCTGATGTTTCGATTCAGGAGCCTGAGTCAGACATGCCATGGATAAGGTAGCGAAATCGCGAGTAAATGCAGCTAGCTGCGCATCTTCAACGGCGAATCTCATGAGAATCGGTAGAGAATCATGATTGTTCTCAAAGGATGATCTTCATAGTCATCTCCGATCCCACCTCGACCCCTCCTCACCTCCTCGTCCCCCGTCTTTCTCCCTCCCACTCTCACTCCCACTCCCGATCCATCCTTCCCTTCCTTTCATCCCTGCCAGCGCCTTCCCCACCTTATCCCTTTTCTCCAAACTATCCTTGTACCGTCTCTCCCCTTCCCTATCTTCCCTCTCCCTCTCCCTCATCCGAGCGGGAGCAAAGGCAATCTCGTTCCTCTTCCCGACCTCCTGTGTACGCCTCGTAGACTCCTGCTTGAGCCTCTGCTCTTCAGCTAGTGCTCTTGGGCCGTAGGATGGTATTTGGGACTCGAGATTGCGCCGAGTTAGCCAGCCGGAGGAGGGGAAGGCGGTGGCGCGTTCGTGTAGAGCTACGAATTCCACCTGATGGGAGCGACGTCAGCGGTGGATCAAAATTAAAACACGACGCGAGATGAAGCAGGAGAGGGGAGGAGCATGGAGGAGAGAGCATGTGAGGATTTCGGACCAGATTTGAAAGAGAGAGGGAGCCCGTGCCGTAGGTTGGACATGATGCCGCAGAGGGACGGCAGAGAGGATCGACAGGACTGCTAAGGTCCAGGGTAGACTCACGAGCTTCGCATAGATATGCGGATTCGCAAAACTCGTCGAGCTCAACAAACTCGTATTGATATGTTGTCCCTTCCCCTTCAATCTCAAGAAGTTCTCCACCTTCGCCTGTACCAACCCATCAGCTCTCCACCCACCTTACCCTCTCAATGAGGATGCAAGACCCACTGTGAGGGCGGGACTAGCTTCGCTCGGGTCCACCTCGTCGGGTATCCCCCAGTTCTCGAGGCCGTCGACCTCGGGCGGTCGGTTTATCCTCCGGAAGGTCTCTTCCTCGGTCTCGGTTTCCCCGAGATCCCCACGATCGGGAAGACGGCTGGGTTGAGCGACGGGATCGTCCGCGAGCTCGGACGCGGGGAGGTCGGATTGGGCGGTATGCGTTAGGTTCTCCGGCAAAGGCGAGGGTCGTCGATCTCGTTCTCTCCGGCCAGTATTCGACGTGGAGGGTGACGCGGTTTTGGCAATCTTGATCCCGCCTGCCATCCTCGTCCTGGCGACATTCCTCGTAGAAGAAGCTACCTCCCCATCAACAGTCATCCACCCAAAGAAGGAAGAGTAGCCCACCTATAGGTTCCCCGTCATTCCTCTACCTCGCCAAGCCATTTCGCCGTTCGCCAGGTAATGTAGGGTGTAAGGGGAGATAGGGGAGGAGAGAGAACACAGGGCAGAGCGTGATCTTGTGTTTCTCGACTCGACTCGATGAATTCGAGGGGGGGATGAGACTTACGGATGTGGATGTGGATGGGCCTGCTAGAGCATTTGTGGGCGGGGTGGGAGAGGAGTCGTCGGCGTAGTGCGCGAGACCTGTGATGTCGGTCGGCGTGGCGATGCCAATTGTAATGGACATACCCTGCATGATGGTCTTGCGCGTTGTCCTGACTGAGGACCCGTATACACCAGTTCAATAGAGATTGGAGACAAAGTCGAGGTCAAATAGGGGTCATGCATCCATCGCTTCGTATATCCACGTCATTGTCTGATCCGGCAATACATGTATCCCTTTAAGTCATGGGGCATTATAATTTTGGTGAGAAATTTATTGTTGGTCTGCTTATACAACCCACCCGTCTTCGGCGCCACAGATGCATTTCACGGTATATCATAACAAAAACTGTCCACATCAACATCACATCATTCGTACGATCCCATCCGACTTCATCACTTCGTCGTGAGTAGCTCAGATGACCGCGCCAAACGGTACCTGAGAGGGGGTGAGGTTTATGACGCTCCTAAACAGGAGGGGGAGGACGATAAGGGCGACAAGGAGGCCTTGGATGAGGAGGTAGACGATGGAGTCTGTCCAATACGTCAGCTTGATTTTGGAAGGCGACCGTGGCGCTTACAGCTGAAGACGATCTTTCTTCGCTGGGAACGTTGGCGGAAGGAGTAGATCGGCGGGCGGATTTGTTGACTTGGCGCGAGCCAGAAGAGCATAGTGGCGTGGAGGCGGTCAAAATAGGGGATGATCGTGGGGATGGTCAAGAGGAAAAGCAACACTGTCGTAATCATCAGAAACAGCTAGGTTGTGGAGAGGCGGTACCCACAGTGGCACGCGATAAAGTCCGCAGAGTAGAGACCCATCTCGATAGTCTTGACGACGAACTCTCGTGCAGGCTGGCTGAGAGCGTGCGAGCCGAGACCGCGATTGAACCATACACCAGTCCACCAGGCTCGGTTCGTCTCGTCGTGCTTGAATTCTCGGGACAGGAAAACGGCGATGAGAATCTTGAAGATGCACCGCTGCACGCTGATGACCGCGATGATGCCTAAGACCGCGTGCGAAGTGTCCCAGAGCTCAAGGAACCACTAAAATTGCGTCAGTCACCATTACAGCAGGACTATGCTTTGCTCACCAGGAACTCGAAAAACGCAACCATGCCGACGACCGCGCCAAAGTGCGCAATGGCGGCCATAGTGGCGCCGAACTGGTTCGTCCACGAGTTCAACTAATCAAACGATCAGCACAATGGCCGAACCGTGGTTTGTATACTCACGCAAGGACCCAGGAAGACTGAGATGAGGAACAGCATGATAAGGAACGCCATATTCCACACGATCGGACCAAGGGCGATGATAGCAATTCGCAGCAGTCCCGGTTGGACCTTTCCGTCCACGGCGAAAGACTTCACGAAGAGGTAGCAGATGACGAATAAGGCTGCAAGGCAGACGGGACCGAAGATCTCGCCAATCACAATGGCCTTCCAGGGGGCCCTCGGTACGTCGCTCGAGAGCTGCGCGAGTCAGCGGGATCTTCCGGTAGACTTCGCAGTAACTCACCTTCTCCGACGGCAGACCCAGCCTCTTCCGCTTGAAACCCGTGATCCTCGTCCTCGACAACCGGCAGTACCCGACCCAAGAGTTGGCGTGGGTCCTGGAATTCCCCCTCGACATCCACCGCAAGAACTCGCGGTAATCGATGATGAAGTCAGAGTAGGAGAATTGATGCGGGTTGAAGAGGAAGGGCGCGATGCAGAGACCAACGACGGTGATCCAGAAGTAGATGAGATGAGGGACCCAGACGCTCATCGTGATGTAGAGTAGCAGGACGAGGGTTCGCATGCCGAGGTAGATCGAAGGGCCGGCGAATCGGGAGCTGCGATCGTCAGCATGAGCGGAGAAGCATGGTAAAGGCAAGCTCACTATAAGATACTGAAGGAGATACGCGTGGTTGCAAATCCTCGACCCGTCGCAATATACCTCGCACCGCCAAACGTCAAGTTGTTCAAGATCGAGTGCATGTAGATCTGCGTCGAGAACACCTCGAAGACGGGAGAAAGCGATAGGAAATGTCTGGCCAAGCGAAGAATTGCTCGTCCGGTTCCGCGTTCCGTGAGTTCTGCAAATCGTCAGCATAATCCCAAGGAGTAGAGCGAGGAGACGGCTCACCCTGCACGAACAGAGGTACAAAGGCGATCCAGAACACGATAAAAATGGAGATGATACATCGCTTGATCCACTGGAACACTGGCTGGAGGTTGTAGCATCCAGATTGACCGGGTAGAATATCGCCGGCATCGTTGTACTTGCAGACCTGAAGCTGCTTGTTGAGGGTACCGAGGAAGACGAGGGCGAGCATGAACACCTGTACCGACATCATGACGAGCTGCGAGGCGTCAGTTCGAGCAAACTCCAAGATCGAGAATACTCACAATGTTATTGATGTGGAAGCCTGGGTGACCATAGTAGAACGTCAAGAACCGATCCACAGGCAATTGCGTGCCGAGATAGTAGTATTCCCGACTGAGCATCTGCTCTCCCATACCGGTACCGATCTTGGTCTGGAAGTTGAGAATCGTGCCGAAACCGAGATCACGTCCCTTTCCACATTGGTAGTACTCCGAGTGCTTGATCCGACCGCCGCGACCGAATGCCATCATACCCGCGTAGATGTCCTCGTTGAGATGCAGACCCTTTTGCGCTTTCGAGACACCACCTCGAGTGTTCATGTAAATGGCGTTCAGGAAATCAGGCTAGTCAACTCAGCGGGATATCAACGGAGTGGAGAAAAGACGTGCGTGACCGTAGTGTAGCTTTCCACCAATGAAGGACAGAGACCTAGCCGCAAGGGTCCCGAACGTCTGTTCCTTCCCAGCAGCAATATCTCCAAGGATACCGATGTTTTCCGAGAAGATATACTCCCTCGCACCAAGAATCGCGACAGGGTACCTCTTGAAGTCGGCATGACCGTTCTGAGCATATGGCGATTGATTGGACACGCGGAACTCCTCAAACTCGCCAAGAACATTGCGGATCTTGAGACATTCTTCCAGATAGTTGTCCTGGTTCGCGTCGATGAGTTGGAGGTACTCGCCGCGGTAGAAGACGATTGCGTGGTTCTGATTGTCTGATTTGCCGTCCCCAAGAATGGGATTACCGGGGAGCTCGATCCTAAACTTGGGTCGACGACGACCGTTTGGCAGGATCTCAGAGTGACCATCGACCAAGGCGGAGAAGATGCGAGTTTCACCACCATCTTTGCGGGCGGGCTCTTCGTCGAGGTAGGCGATCTGTAAATCGGGATACGCGCGAAGAAGGAACTCTGCGTTCTCATGCTCCTCCTTGTTGAACTTGGAGTAGCGCTGCATGGAGACAACGAACTTGAATTTGCGACGAGCCATGCGCTCGAGCTCGCGTTCGAGCTGGTCGGTGTTTCCGCCAAAGAGCTGAACGACCTCGGGGTTCTCCACGCGGTAGAGAAGCTTGATCGCCTTGGAGTAATTCATGAAGCCAGAAACCGTGCGGTAGAGTGTCTGAGCACGGAGCGAAGCCCAGATTCGGGTTCGCAGGGTATATTCGGGCGCAGCAGATTTAAACCCGACGGTGTAGAAGGGGATATCATCGGCACGCTTGGCTTCGGCCTTCTCGTCCGCGGTGAAAGGGTTGCCACTGCTGTTGAACATGTTCGACTCTTCCGCCAGGATCTTGGTGTCTCGCACGAAGTTATCCCACTCGATCGGGTGAAGCTGCTTGAGGTATTCGAGGAGGGTGACACGGGTGTTCTGATCCTCCTCGCGAATGATCTCGCGGAGAGAGAGCAGGATCTTCTCGGAGTAGTGCGGGACAAGGACAGTGAAGGTCGGCATGGCATCGACGGGGATCGGCTCGGGAATGGCAGTGGTGAGGGACTGAGCAAAGAAGGAGATTCGTCGTTCTGCCTCGGATCCCTTTGGGAAGAACTCGGTCTTGAGCCCTTTGTCGCCTTGCGAGATGAAAAATGCCGGAGCTCGCAGGGTTCGCTTGCCGGGTTGGTCGGACTGGACCTGGTGGTAAAGAAGCTTCTGGACATGCTCAATCGAAAGGAGATGCTCGCGGTACATCGAAATGATAACAGCGTTCCATACTTGCGAGACGAGAACCTGTCGGATATCAGCTTGAGCCTAATGAGGCGAAGAATCTCCGCACCTTTGGCTTGTACTTGACCTCCATGTCCGCCGTTGCCAGGATCTTCGCGTAGATCCTCTTCGGCAATCTCGCGAAGATGTCCTTCCACGGCGTCCAAATGCTCATACCAAGGGAGAATGACCTAGCGATACTGAAGATTGTATTCCAGATGACGTACCACAGGAAGGTATCAAGGAAGAAGAGCGTAAGGTCCATGCAGAACATCACCGCGAGGGCGAAGGCTGGCTGGTTGGTGCATAGTCCCCTTCCGAGGTACTTGTCGGTACAGTTCTGAACCTTCATCCCGGTCATGACTCTGATCGGGTCGCGGAAGGACAAGGTGAGGAAGAAGTACGACTCTGTGAGCTTACAGCCGAAAATGAGAAACCAGAGCAGGAAGGATGCCGCGCGGTTCGGCCTGGCCAAGACGGGATAGGACGCGGTGAATGTTTGATTAGCGAGGTATTTCCTGCTTTTGCCAGCGACGCGATCGCCAAACATCCGACCAGATGGGAGGGTTGCAAAGGCAATAGTCGCACAGACCGAGCAGGCGAATTGGACCACACCAAGAATGAGCGAGACCTGGCCGGATTGGTTCCACAAGGCGATATAAACTGAGGGTCCACCGGTGATTGCGAGGATGACGAGAAGGAAGATGAGCCGGCGGGTGAGATGAGATGTGTTGTTCCAGGTGGTAGGGATGTAGCTGAACTCGGCAATGGTGGCGGCGATCATGATGAGCGTCGAGACGCTTCCGCCGAGAGCCGTGATTGACCATGCCATGGGTGTTGTAGCGTTCGTCGAACCTCTAACGGCGTAGATTCCGGGCGCGTTGTAGGCACTGGCAGAGACGCAGAGTCAGCGGGGTCATGACCCGTGAAAAAGTGGTACTCACGTGTAGTACCAGAAGACAGAAATGTGTAGAACCCAGATCCGGTTGAAGTTGACGAGCAGGTGGAAGAAGGATCGTTTCTCGAGGTAGGTCTTGAAGAATACCTTGGGCCAGTCGATCCGGTCAAACTTCATGAACCGCTGAGCTGGGGGAATGTCGACGAGCCGGGTCTGCATTTGTCAGCGCACAGTTTCCTGGAATCTGTGTGAACCCACCTTGTCGGTCAAGACGATCCTGCTTATACCCTCAGGGTACCAGAAGAGCTGATTGACATCGTCGTAACCGATGATCTGATCGTGATCCCTCTCCCTCCTCAGGAACTTGCCGTCAACCACTTCGTACCCCTGGTCCCGAAGGAACTTGTACAGAGGCTTAACCACTGCCCGGAGGTACAGCCCTTCCGGAACCGCATCGACGCGGTTCTGGCACTCTGGTGATCGGTAGTAGTCGTCGGCGCACTTGAAGATGAAGCATAGACATTCGGGGACGAATCGGACTTGCGCAGCTTCACCCCAACAGAGAAGGTACAGGGCGACCTGCCTGAGCCGATCGTACTGGCTCATGTTGTTCATGGCAGCCCTCCATCGACTTGTTGCCGATTCGAGCGACTTCTCCTGCGCGGTAGCTGGCGCGATCTTGCCTTTCAAACCCTTACCCCGACGCGCGACTGAGCGGACACGGGAAAGACCGGGGTTCTGAACGGCACCGATCGCGTCGTCGAGGTCGAGCTGAGCGGCAAAGTACCATTTACGGTAGTTGGCGTGCTCGCCGCCGATGTAGTCGGCATGGAGGGTGAGGAGGGCTTGATTCGGGGACATGCGAGAAGAGCGGGAGTCGAGCTGGATCATAAGGAAGTCGTATACGTTACGGGAGGAGTCTGAGAGGTGTCAGCGGAGCATCAGCGGAGCATCAGCGGCCCAAGGTGGAGATTCACCCTTCTGGAAGCCGAACTTGTTGGCGAGATCGATCAACACATCCTCGATCTCCTCCTTGGAAAGCGGGATATTCGCGTCAACCGTCCAAGCCGGCTGCGAGAGCATCAGCCTCGTACTAGACCGCATGATTAGAAACGTTCATATGGTTCACGCGGACGATGGCCATCCTTGCTTCCCTCTGTGAACGTCGGAGTCGAAGCTCGTGAAGGGAGGTATGGCTGTTGGCCATGATAGTCCGACGATCCGCCGTGTTTTGGATCCGCGTCTGCAACCATGAACAATGCTTCGATATCCGTTTTGAGGGTACTCACTATCCTGACTCCAACCACTCTCACTCGCCCAAGTCTCCCGTCCCATACCACCACCCTCATACCGCCCTCCCATCTCAGGCTCATTATCGTAATACGGCGCATACTGTCCACCCGCACCTGGAGGAGCTACACCGGCACCCCCTGCACCCGGGTTTGGCGCACCGGGCGGAGCATAGGGGTTGGCATATTGTTGGTCTGTATAGGGGAGTTGTTGGACGGAGGGGTTGGAAGGGTTGAAAGGATCGCCAGAGGAGCCGGAGGAGTAGGACGAGGCTTGGTGTTTCGGGGCAGGCGGGGGGTGGGGGTATGACATGGTGCTGGGTCGAGTCAGCGAGGAGTCATCATATGGGGAAAAGAGGAAACGGGGAAAGATGTAGTGGGATTAACAGGTGGCAAGACAAGAAAGGTGGTAAGGAGGCGGTGCGGCAAAGGATGCGGAATGATATGACCGGGACGGATGCCCGGACATCTGCACCACCCGCGCACTGACCGTCGATGGGGGAACCAGTTCACATGTTCCGGAGGGAACGCCTTGAAACCTGTGAATGAAGGCGAATGACCGCGAAAGAACGGGACGCCAGGTAAAACAGGGAAGGATGTGATCGATCAACACGAGGATGGCTCGATGATAGATTCGAGGCCGGTCAACATTCCCCACATACGCCTTGCGGATGGTCTCGCAAGGTCTTCTCCGGTCGCCAGACTACTCAACTCACCTCGAACGAGACCTCTATCCTACGCGGTACCACTTGCTTTCCGGAAAGCCAACTTGTTTTGCCTCCTTCGCTGCGCAGTCGACGCTCTCGTAGTCAAAGCTCGCAACAGGTTTGCGCGTCTTTTTCAAGCGGACCGCGATAGGCGAGGAAGAAGGAGGAATGGGAGAAGGTATCGAGATGAGAGATGAGATAGAGGAGATGAAACGCGGTTTTGCGGTGCAAGAACTTTGGGTGTAAAGAGTGGACGGGAACAGCGTAGCGTGAAAAGGCTGTTCAGAGGACCCTGAATCAAAGGTGAGGCCTGAATCCAAGCGCGTCTCACAACAGCGCTCGATTGCTCTTGTCACATCTCTCGTCACTTTGACTTGCATGCCCACTTTGATGTTCACCCTCTTCCGCAATGTCTCCTCAGTTCCGTATGCATGCATGTCTTTCGAGGCTCCATATTGAGGAGTTCTCGAAAGGAGCCTGATTGATCGGTGTTTGGTGGCCTCCACGTGAGGATCCCGTCATTGCTGTGCAACCCGGCGTTTGATATTTCCAAACAACGGTTTCTGCATGTGGCGGCCGAATACTTCCGGTTTCCGGGGCTGCAACAGCAGTCGCCTGATTTGAATCTGAAGATCTTGTATATTCCGTTTCGACCGATATCTGCTTCCCGGAGCGCATGAACGTCGGGAGATGGCTCTTGTAGCTTCGCTGACGGCTTGGGACGTTCCTTCGACGTCGGCTGCCGGAGCTAGGCGGTATGAGGCGCTAGCAAAGGTTTGTCTTCGCTACTGTGACCTTCACGGCTGAGCTTGTCCAGGCGACGAGTATTGCACGAGCATACCTTCAACCGAGAGATATTGGAGGCTCTCATGGTGCTAGCAAGCCTTGTAAGTCCCACTTTTTAGCCTTTGGACATGACCTAAAAATGAGGGTGTTCCAGTCGAGACGCCCGAAATCGTCGCCGCATTCCGACTCCTCCTAGATGATGGACGGGGTCCGGAGCTGTACCAAGACTTCCTAGGTGTGTCCCGCCTCGGAGAGCTTCGCAGCTCCAGCTTACTGATGATGTCTCGACAGGAATGGTGGAAGCGAGATTCCATCTCGTCAAGCGAGATGTCCAGCGCTTCATGAATAGTTTACAGGTGGAGTATCTACTTACAGCTTTGGCTATGGCTAAACCTCACAGGAAACTTCCGCAGTCTCTGTCGTCCCACAGACCGACCATATCATGGTGGAGATGCTAGATCATATCGCCCTGTGGCAGCGAATCTGGGGCATCCCCCTCCGAGCTTTCAACGAGTATATCACTTCTAAACCCCATTTGCCTGTCTGACAAAGAACAGCACCAAGCTCATCGGTACCTTCACCTCGACCTTCCACGCCCACCTCCATTCCACCCTCCCAGCCGTCTTTCCGAACCACCTCCAGTCCTTCCTTACCTCCTCGCTATCCACCCTCCCATCCCACCTCCTCGATCCGCCTCCACAGCACCACCTCCTCTCATACGTCCCGATCAATCTCCAACGCGTGCCGCCACCCTCGCCACATTTCTCGAGATTAGGATTCCTACCACGATACTCGGCGATCCTGAGCAAAGTGGCGTACGACGAGATCGAGAGGATTGCGCGGAAGGAGGCCGGGAAGGGCTGGGAGGCGCGCAGGTTGACCAGGGCGAGGCAGAGGGTCGGGGATGGGGTGGCGAATTGGTTGTCTGGGATGTTTGACGGTACGTGCTGGCCGAGGGCAATACATCTAAAAGCATGAGCAGGGAACGAGCCGGCGCAGGCTGCGCTGAGACCGATGTTTTCGAGGTTCGACTATTACTTGTGCAAGTGCTTCTTCGAGATCAGGTGGGTCTGCGCTGGATCTTGTTGCGCAGTCGTTGATCTCGTCCGCAGGACGGAGGAGCTCTTTGACATCATCGTTGACTTCCCTGATTCTATGGCGGCTTTGGAGGACCTGAAGGTGGATGTCTCAAAACTGCTAAAACTGCGATGAAGTGATTGCTGATTTGGCCAAGGAGTGCCTTTTCAAGGTCGATCAGCGCTCTAACCTCGTGGACAGGCTAAAGGCGTCGTAAGCATATGGCTCCCGTGAACCGCAGTCTACTCAAGTGTCCATCAGCAATGTCAGACGCCTTCTTCATCCGGGCGCCGAGACCAAAGACGTCATCACCCAATACATCTCCACCATCCGCTGTCTCCGCATCCTCGATCCTCCCGGTGTCCTCCTGCACAAAGTTGCCGATCCTATCCGGCGCCACCTTCGAGATCGCACAGATACAATCAGGTGCATCGTTGCCGCACTAGTCGAAGGGGAGGAGCTGCAGGATGAGAATGAGTCGAGCGAGGGTTTGATCTCGCAGAGCAATGATGATGCCATCGAGAGTTTCGTGGATCCGAAATGGGAGCCAGAGCCTGTCGACGCTGCCCCGGGTAGGCATTCACCTCTATGTAAACGTCGAGAGCTGATGGATGATCAGAGTTCCGGTCGGGGAAAGCGAGCGATATCATCAGTACCCTCGTCAGTATATACGAGACCCGCGAGGTCATCATCAAGGAGCTCCAAGTCCTGCTCGCTACGCGCTTGCTGGCAGTCAAGGACTACGATGCCGTTCGCGAGGTGAGGAGAAGAGCGATTACGGGTATCCCCTGTATTGACGCTTCGGCAGATTCGGACCATCGAGCTACTCAAGATACGATTCGGCGAGACCGTATTGCAGGTGTGCGACGTCATGCTGAAGGACATGGCGGACTCCAAGCGGATTGACGATCATGTACACGGCGACATCCAGGTGAGAGCGGTACCTCTGCCTGATAATGCGAACAGTTGATAAGCACTTCAGTCTGCTGTTCATCCGCTCGTTATCTCGCGAATGTTTTGGCCAAACATTCAGCCTTCATGCCTTACTTTACCACCGAAGCTACAAGGGTAAGGCCATTGGCATTGGGCAACTCGATGCTGATAAACTGCAGCGCTCAGCGGGACTACGAGTCCGCGTTTCACCGCTTCAAGCCGGACAAACATCTGCGTTGGTTGCAGCACATCGGAACAGCTACAGTCAACCTGGAACTCTCCGACCGTACCGTCGAAGCGGAGGCAACCCCGCTTCAAGCATCCATCGCCGAGCTCTTCGAGGCTAGTGCCAGGTGGACGGTCACGGATCTCTGCGACAAGTTGTGCATGTCAGATCAAGCGCAGATACGTAACGCATTAGCCTTCTGGGCGGGCTTAGGGGTATTCAAGGAGGATGTTGTCAGGGGCGATTGGCGATTATTGGAGAATGCGGAGGAGGGCGAGGCTGGTGCACCGAGTGGGCTCGCTTCTTCGGTCTGTAGCTGGCGCTGATAGTCATGGCCCCCGCAGCATTCGTGGAAGAGGCTCCGGCGATCGAGAGTGTAGACGGGCATAAAGCGAAGCAGGTCCGGGTCCACTGGCAGGTACGTGTCCTTAGATGATCTGTCTTCGTCTAGCTCATGCGAGACGTCCAGTTTATCAAAAGCATCCTCACCAATCTCGGCCCGCAGACACTCGACCAGATTCAACGGATGTTGGGATTTGCCGACGGATATGACCAGTCTCAAGACGAGCTGGAAGTGTACCTGGCCGCTGCGCGGAAGGAAGGAATGGTCAATCAGAAGGGGGATGGTAGATGGGTATTGTTGGACGGATGAGACCGGTAAGCGGTCGGTCAAGATCAGATCTGAAATATCAGGTCTGAACACTCTATGCATGTCTCAGTCGAAGACTTTCGGCCCGAGACCCACATTCCGCGCCCGGAGTCATACTGATGCTGACCAGCCAGGTCTGATGTCCGCGTATCTTCGGTATCCATCACTGATATGAGCGCGAGTTTGACGATGATGCTTTCTCCCTCATCTGCTTCGTCAGCTACTCCATGTCTCTCCCTCTCTTCTCTGTTCGGCGCACTGCTCGTATCCCGTTCAGAATTTCCTACTCGCCGGTTGAGACCTCTCACATTCCTACAGTCTGGTCCAACCAATACCGCCACAATGCGCATCCCAACCTCCCCCTACTCTTCACCCTCGCCCTCTCATCCTCGACACTCGCCTACCCTACCCCGAAAGAAAGGGTCGACTCGCCCAATCCGAACCATGAGAAATCGCTGGTCCTCGGTGGAGGCGGTGGGGACGAAGGAGGGTCATGGGGTATCCGGCCTGACCGTATGCCAGGGAAGCTCGGTGGTCGATGGAGTGAGTTTCCCTCCCTGTTCTTCAAACCATTGAAATCCTGCATTCATTGAAATCTTGCATGATAAAATGCAGGATTTCAATGAAATGGCAATAGGCAACTGCCGACTCCGCCATCGATCGTGACGACCAACTCGGTCGGGATGTCCGGTACGACTGGCGGGCTGGCCAATGGCGCCTCTGGACTACTCAGTCCGCTTACCGGCGCAGCTGGATCAGCGGGTGCAGGTCTACTCAGCCCCGTCGCTGGCACCGTCGGGGCTGCTGGCGGCTTGCTTGGCCCGATCGCAGGCGGGGTCGGGACCGCGAGCGGTCTCCTTAGCCCCGTCACTGGCGCCGTCGGAGCTGCAAGCGGCCTGCTTGATTCCATGGCTGGATCGCTCGGCGGCGCCACAGGTCTGCTCAACCCAGTGACGAGCACCGTCGGCGGTATAACCGGAATCCTAAACCCCACTATTGGCAGCGTGGTCGAACTACTCAACCCCGTAAACGGACTGCTCGGATCGACCAGTTCGAACCCCGCTACCGGTGGTCCGCTGTCGGGCCTACTCGGCGGTCTAGGTGACGGCGCAGCGAGTAATGTAGTCAACAATATCCCCCTCGCCGCCCCACTCGGATTGAGCAACCTCCAGTCGAATTCGGCGGCGATCGGGCTTGTGAGTCTGCGCCGGTCTGCGGTCTCAGCTCGGCAGCGTGAGCTCTGGACTAGGATCTCAGCTCGGCGGCGTTGCCACTGGTGCTCAAGCCTCTCTGGGCGGAGTCACCAATCTCGGTAATCTCCAACAAGGCGCTCTCAGCGGGGTGGCACGATACGTCCAGATCGGCGGTCAGCTCGTCCCGCTCAATGCTGCGGGGCAGATCATCGGTCTTTCCGAGTCGCCCTTGAACGCGCAGGGTACTGTGAACACTCTCGAGCAAAGCGGGGCTGGAGTGTCCGGTGCATACGAACCGATCATCAACTACCTCCAGTCCGACAATCCAGACAGCATGGAACCATCTGCAGCTCGGTCAAACGGCGACGTCAACGACGACGCGATGGGCCTCGTCGCGCAGGCTATGTCGGGTGGCGAGCACGGGTCGGATTCGGGCGAGTACGACGGGGCGAGCTGGAACAAGGGTTGGGTTGGGAGATGGAGAATCACAGACTCGCGACGGCTACGATGGGGTCGAGCTCTATTTCAGGCTTGGCCACGACGTCAATGGGTCCGTGAGCGACTGCTAGCTCGACGAGCGCTTGGAGTACGGCGACGACGAGGATGTCAGGAGCAAACGCGGAGGATTGGAGTGGGTGGGGGAGCGCAACGGCTAGCGCGACGAGCTCGACCACGATGGATGGGATGACAACAACATCAGCTATGGCCGCGTTCTTACGCGATCGAAGCCGGATAAACTCCACGGGACCTCCGAAGCGGGACCTTTTAGGCACACGGTTCCCAATTTCCGGTAAAGTTTAGCGGGCGTGTTCTCACGCGTCGGTCCAACCCCTACCCATCCACCCACTTTCTCCTATCACCTCCATCCAACTGCACCACCATGCGAGTGACATTCCCCAATCCGCTAGGCCCACCTATAACACTCGACACTTCGCAACTTTCCCCCCTCCCTCTCCCAGTCCGTCTAGCATCCCTCCACCGCCGCGGCCAGGTCCGGATCATCGTCGTCATTATCGTACTACTCGCCATACTCGGAGTGAGACCGAGTCCGCCTTTCCCGATTGGATATGGGGCGGAGTGGAAGAGTGAGAGGAATTTGCCGTGGCTGAGTAGAGGGGCGACGTTCCCGGAGGGGAGGGAGGGGAGGTATCTCAAGTAAGTCCGGTTGAGCTGGGGGAATGATGGGAAAGATGGAAGATGGAGCTGATGGGTGGGTAGGTTTGACGTTCCCAAGGGGACTGGTGAGTCTGCTAGCGGAATGGGTTTCGGTGGGACTGATGGTGGGATGAAGGGTTCAATCATCAGGTGAGTTCGACCAACGCATTTGAAGACGGGAGTTGGCTGACTTGGGATGCAGTTGCAACGAGTCCTGTCAGCCATCTGAAATAGACCTTGGACGTGCTGACCGGTCGAAGACTGCATCATCACCTCGCCGTCCTCGGCAACCGATCCCTCGCTTACGAGCCTATCGTACAGGACGATATCGTCGGCTTCGCCCCTCATGTTGGAGTTTGATGAGCTCACGCGACCTGAATAGACACTACCCTTCCGACTCTCCCGCTGGCCATGGCGAGCTGCACGGATACCGCTCTCGGTGTTTATCTCGACGGTCATCTCGGGCTTTGAGGCTTTTCATTCGACGCCAAGGGCGGTACCGTGGGTTCCCCTTCCTCCCACTTCCCTCCTCCTCTACTGCCTCTTACTATTCTCTCTCCCGCACATGCTCTTACATCCGCATCCCATCCTCCCAATCCTCACCGTCCCCTACTACCCTACCCTACCCAATCCCTCTTCTCCACCTCTCACCGCTCATACGCACTGTCACCGCTCCCTTTCCCCTCTCCAAGGGGTTTCACCAACCTCCAAAGCCCTCTCCGACTGGATCGTACATATGCCAGCAGTTCTGACATCTCGCAGGGCATCCTACTACTCCCGAGTATGCCCTAGTTACAAGCAGCGTGTCTTCTCGCTCAAGAGCGGGGATAACCCTGCCGGCGAGCTGGAGCTGCTCCCCGGTGGACAAGCGCGGATACATCAGATGCAGGTTCTGTTGGCGGCTAGCGACGTGGGGTGTATCCGGATAGACGGAGAGGTCTTTGACGACGTGTGAGTCGGCAGGCGGAAGGAGAGAGGGCGGACAAGCTGAGGCTGCCTAGGTTTTTCGACTCTCGCGCTCCGGTGGAGCTGTACGATTCTTTCGCTCATTCGCCTGTTCTCAAGCACTTCACTTTCTCACCGACTGTCCTCGGCATACTCAACCGGATCGTACCCGAGATCGCGCCAGATAGCGGGATATACGACCTTGCAGCCACCGCTCGAGCGACGAGCGACGTGTCGTACCGAACCAGCATGTGGAGGCATGTCCTCGCACTTCATTTGCCTCGCGGAGCGGACTGGGAAGCAGTATGCGAGGAGAAGGGGATGCGTTCTGCGTGAGTTCAGCCCTCCGAGCGAGACTCTGACTTCAGCCCATTCGTATCGTTCAACAAACTACCGTCGCTGCCTGGGAACGAGAACGTCCCCCCTCCATCCGAGATGGTAGAAGCCACGCGTATGGGACTCTATCGAGCAAAATGCCTCCCTTCCACACTCGACATAATCGCCCGAGCCCGACGGATGCGGAAGAATCACCCCTTGTTGCGAGTTGTGTACATCTTGACGGACGCGGATGAGAGTTGGACAGACGAGATTCGGATGTGGTTGTCTAGCGAGGGTTGGGATAAGGTATGGGTAGGATCGACGGACGTTTATCCGGATTGGGAGGATCAGGAGGTGGGCGTGGCGGTGGATATGGAGGTGGCTAGGCGCGCAGGCGTCTTTGTGGGCAACGGGGTAAGTGGTGCGGTGATGATCGTGGAATGGGAAGCTGATGGGTTGACCGGTAGTTTTCCACGACGAGCTCGAATGTCGTCCTGCTGAGATCGAGGGACGGCATACATCCGGATCTGACGCAGTTTTGGTGATCATGCATTTCGGATCTTCTGGGGGCTCATAGCGGGGTTACTGACAGTTGACCAACCGCCCATTTTCGTACATCAGTGCAAGTTCGCCAGTAAAGTCTTCAAAGCTCGTTTCCCGATACTGAGAACGACTCGACCCCTTGACGAAGACCATGAGCACGGCCGAGTGGGTCATGCGCGATCAAGGCCTCGCGGTCGACCTTGGTCGTATATACCTCGTTCGGTTTGTTGGCGATTGAAGCTGAAGTTCCAATTTCCAACAAGCCCGTTGACGCATTGGTCGACACCACCGTATCTCACCATCTGCGCGAGTCTATTCACAAGCGCAGGCCCTTCACGCGAGAGGGGTTTACGGACGTCTCTCCGCTTTCTCACTGACGTGACCGGCATAGCGAAGGTGTTTAGGCACTTCCTTCCGAAGTCGAAGTCGACTTACGTGATAGAAGCGTGTTCTGACGAGAGACCTGGTGCCACATGCATGATCTGCTTCCGGGCATCATCACATCGCGCAACTGACGTCTCCACCTGATTATACTCAAGTGTCAGGATCCCCCTGAATCTGGGGCGATATCCGAAAAAGGACAGAGCTGACGCTGCCTTGAACAGACGGGGAGCAAAACAACGCCAGTTCAAGGTCTCAAGGGGCATAGCACAATTGAGCTGCTCCCCCCTGTTGTTTCTCAGAGCAATGGATGCACAGCATCGTCAATTTCCTTTGTGATGGATAATCCTCTGCTCCTCAAAGGATTCTCCTACTTAGAAGGTGCAAACGAGTCAGCCACCTTGTCATGATTGAGATAGCAGAGACAAACAGGGACTCTGTCACGGTGCTACGTCGACCCGCAAATAGGCCCGACGCTCAGCTCCTAGAATCGGCGACGGTCGTCTGAGCTTCGGCAAAGTTGGACTACCGTGGTCGAACTTGGCTGGAATAACTCGAGGACACGCGTGGGTGT
>JAABUH010002135.1_pt1 | contig 19620 bp, 23 predicted proteins | sample 5559121 | NCBI WGS metagenome assembly JAABUH01 (sample SAMN10711871, study PRJNA513364) | rock metagenome | isolation source: Antarctica rocks | place: Antarctica: Victoria Land, Battleship Promontory nord | collected 2015-12-28
ACCCCCTCTGACGTTTCCCGCAGGGTGGCTCACCCCCTCTGACGTTTCCCGCTCAACAACTCTGACGGTAGCAGTCCTTTACGCGTGAATCCCGCTCAATAACTTTGACGCCTTACACCACGGCGCGCGTGGCGGCCGGCGGGTATTGGCAGGTACACGAACTCAAGATCAATTAGTATAGAAGCCATGATGTCGCCGCCAGAGCGCCTATGATCCCGAAGTGGGCCTCCTTCATCCTGCTTCTCGTTGTGGCCGAACTCGCCGTTCACGTCTGCGCCAAGCAGTTCGCCCTCCAGGGGCGACTCAGTACTGCCGCTTTCTCCCTCCTCGGTTTTATCGCCGCCAATGTCGCCTGGCTCTGTGCCCTGCGCGCCGGCGTCGGGTTAGGCAAGGGCTTCATTGTAGCCGCCGTCCTTTCGGGCATCGGGACGGTCCTGCTTGGCGTCCTCGTCTACCATGAACGGATCAGCGTCCCCGCGCTCATCGGGGTCGTGCTGGGCATCGTAGCCATCGCTTTTCTTGCCGCAGGGTGAGGGGGAGAGGCCGCCGCACGTACCACGCCCCCCACCACGCCGCGCGACGCGCCCACGGCCCCTAAGTGCCCCGCCAGGGCCACACGGGCAGAGGACACCCCCCGTGTAAGATCCCATAGTTTCTGAGCCCTGTCCCATAGTTCCTGCGCCACAAATCCCACCGTTCCTGCGCCATCCTGCACACACCCCCTCGTGCTGTGTGAAAAGCGCCCCCTGCACAGAACCCAGCGCGCGGATCGGCGCACCTGCTGTGGGATTTTCTGCAGGATGGCGCAGATACTGTGGGACAACCCGCTCACGATCTATGGGATTCGACCGTCGCTCACGCCTGGGATCGGCGCACCAACTGTGGGATCTTACAGTTTCCTCATCGACCAACTATGCGAAGCCTACAGCAGGTCCTTCGAGCGGAATTCGGAGCTTCCAGCTTCCCGATGAGATATCTCCGATTGTGACCTTCGACAGTAGCAATCAGTTCCACTTGGCGGGCGCATCCGGGCGGGGAGATGCGAGTACTGTTCACAATTTGAACACATACAACCCTACGACGCTGGCGGCGCGCCCGGGACATCGCGTCGCCAGCGCGCCCCGCGCCCCGGCGTGCGACACTGCCTCCGGTGGCCAGCGGCCCGCTCCGGGGGTAACCGTGGGGCCGGTGGCCCCTCATTCCTCCACGTCACCCTACAGGAGAGCGCCCCGATGCGGCCCATCCGTCGCCACCTCCGTTCCCTCCCTCCCCGCCAACGCGCTGTCGTTATCCTCCTCGCCTTTTTTAGCATCGCCCTTGGCCTCACCCACCTCGTCCACCCCCCCGCCGCCCTCCTGCTCGACGCTGCCGCCGGCCTCGCCCTCCTCCTTGCTCTTGCCCTCGCCCTCTCCCAGCAGCCCCCGGCCTCTCGCCCCTGGCTCGCCCTTGCCCTCGTTGCCCTCCTTACCCTGGCTGTCCTCGCCGGCGTTGCTCTCTCCCGCTTCGTTCGCTAGAGAACCGCGGCCCCCCGCTCCCCCCTCCCGCCTGGCCGCCGCCGGCGAACCAGCGCTCCCGCCGACACGCTCAGACACCTAGGAGCCCCGCCCGCGCCACAGGGGCCGTGCCTACCCCAGCCTCCAGCGCCCCCTAGCGGCTACCTCAGCGCCCCACGCGCCGCGCGGTGGGGCCGCACAGCACGGCGTTGACACGGCACTATGTTCATGAGATAACGGTGGTATGGGTTACCAAGAGCTGTTCGCACCCCTGGTCAACCACATCGTTTCCATGGAGCAGACGCATCCGCTCCGAGTGGCCGTTGATGGGATCGACGCGGCTGGCAAGACGACGCTGGCGGACAACCTTGTCCAGCCCCTAGTACTACAACGTCACTTACCCATTGGAGACTGTGGGAGCCAGGCTAACGGCCTAGGAACAGGTGTGCAACTGCTCTATTTTCGCGGTTTCGCGGCTAAACGGCCCTAATCAGCCGCTGCTACGAGCGATTTTAGCGAAGTGACGTTGTAGTACTAGAAGCCCACGGCATACCTGTGATTCGGGCGTCGATCGATGGCTTCCATCGTCCCCGCGCGGATCGCTACCGGCGGGGTGCCGATTCGCCCGTCGGCTACTACGACGATTCATTCGACTATGCCACTTAATCTGACGTCTTACACCTGCGAGCTTGACAATGGCGTGGCTGTGTGGCTATAGTGGATTGCATTCGAGCCGAAACGTTTCTGGTTCACTGGCGGTATAGGTGTCTCTGTGTGCCTCTAATGGAGAAAGCGGGCTAACGATGGCGACAATCAAGGACGTAGCCCGTGATGTCGGGCTATCCGTGACCACGGTGTCGCGGGCGCTCAACGACTACGACGACGTCGCTGAGGCGACGCGCCTACGCATACAGGCCGTCGCCACCCGACTCGACTATCACCCCAACGCCGTCGCGCGTAGCCTGCAAGGCAGCCACACCAATACGGTCGGGTTGGCCATCCCTCTGGCGTCACACCGCTCGTACGGTGCCTTCTTATCTGAGTTCATCGGCGGCGTCGCGGGGACGTGCGCGCGCCATGGGGTCGACCTACTCGTCGCGGCGACCGATGCGACGGGCGCACCCGAGCAGGGTTTCCAGCGACTGGTGCGCGGGCACAGGGTCGACGGGTTGCTTATCTGCGACGTGCGCGATGCGGACGAGCGCATCGCCTACTTGCGGAAACACTGCCTGCCGTTCATGGCCTTCGGCCGCACCATGGGCGCGCAGACGTACCCCTACATTGATGTCGACGGCACGGCCGGTGCCGCGCAGGCGGTCGAACACTTAACCCGCCTGGGGCACCGCCGCATCGCCTACCTCGGCGTCGACCCGCACTTCGGATTCTCGCACTTCCGCCTCGTTGGCTACAGGATGGCCCTCGAAAGCGCGCGGGTAGGCTGCGACGAGACACTCGTTCGCCACGGACTTGCCGAGGAGGATATTCCCGTCGTGCTGGCCGCCCTGCTCGCGCTGCCCGACCCGCCGACTGCCGTCGTCGCCGCCGCCGACGTCCTGGCCCTGGCCGTCCTCAGGGCCGCGCGGGCCATGGGGCGCACGGTGCCGGACGACCTCTCCCTCGTCGCCTTCGACGACACCCTGCTCGTGCAGCACGCCGATCCGCCGCTCACGGTAATCAGCCAGCCCAACTACCGCCTTGGCGAAGAGGCGATGGCCCTCCTGCTCGACCGCACTGCCGACCCCACGCTGCCCCTCGTGCAGCGCCTCATCGCGCCAACCATCGTGGTGCGTCAATCGACCACGCACCCTCGCGCTTGACACATGAACCCTTTTGCTCTACACTCGAATTTACGGAGGCCAAAACGTTTTGGAAACGGACGCCCCCACTATCACCGCTAGGACAGCTAGCGGACGTGTCAACCGGAAGAAAGGAAGGAGGGGTGACTGCCGCACAGTGCCGTGCGGCCCGGTAAGTCCACGTGTGACGCTTTTATTATGTACGCACTGTATACGCGACATCTAGTGGAGGATCTTCACATGAAGCCTATCAATCGAGCGCTCGTCGTCGGCGCCGTTGCCGCGACCGTGCTCCCCTTCAGCGCCGGTCTGCGTGCGGATACGGCCCACGGCGCCGGCTGTATAACCGTGAGCACGCTTCAAGCAACAGGCTGGAGTGGGGCGGATCAAGAGGCCACGCTGGTCCGATCGGGCATCAAGCAATTCGAGGCCGCCAACCCCTGCATACGCGTCCAGTACAATCCCATCCCTTCGACCTACCAGCAGAAGCTGCAGACCGAGTTCGCCAGCAAGAGCGAGCCCGACGTCATGTACGTCAGCCCGGATATGATCGCCGCCGAGGGCCGCGCAGGCCTCCTGCTCAAGCTCGATCCCTACCTGGCCAAGGACGGCGTCAGCCTCAAGCAGTACATCCCGGCCCTGCTACAGACCTTCCAGATCAAGGGCTCCACCTACGGACTGCCCAAGGACTGGGGCACGCTCGGCGTGTTCTACAACAAGGCCATCTTCGACGCCAAGCACGTCGCGTACCCGTCGAACAACCTGACCTTCGCCCAGTTCCGCGACCTGGCCAAGAAGGTCTACACCCCCAGTTCCAACCCGTCCAAGGCCGTCTACGGCACGATGACGCCCGAGGATAACGGCCGCTTCATGGCCTTTGCCTACGGCTACGGCACCGACGAGTTCGACCCGGCCACGGGCAAAGTTCTCTTCAACAACTCCAAGATGGTCCAGGCCCTGGACTACTACACCAGCCTCACGCTCACGGATCACTCCGCCACCATCCCGTCTACCGTGGGCGATGGCTGGCAGGGCGATAGCTTCGGCAAGGGCCGCGCCGCCATGGTCATCGAGGGCGGCTGGCTGACCCCGTACCTGCACACCACCTACCCCAAGATTAAGTTCGGCGTAGCCCAGTTTCCTGCCGGGCCGGCCGGCCGCGCCGACCCGGTGTTCACCAACGCCTGGGCGGTCTCGGCTCGCACGTCACGGAAGGACGCAGCGGCCAAGTTCGTCGAGTTCATGACGGGCGCCGTCTATCAGCGGCAGCAGTTGCACGCCGGCTTCGCCCTGCCGACGATCTCCAGCCTGAGCAGCGACCCTTATCTGAAGGCGCACCCGGAGGTCGCCAACCTCTTCGCCTCCTACAGTGTCGGCAAGCGCGGCAACTTCCTGCAATACGACACCGTTGTGAACAAGGCGCTCGGTGACGCCATCACGGCCGTGATCCTCAAGAAGTCGACGCCGGCGAAGGCTATCACTACCGCTGCCTCGTCGATTCAAGGACAAACCTCCTCTATCCCATAGCCTGGGCATAGGCTGTCTGTTCCGCACCCCGCGGCTGCTTCGAGCAACAACTCCGGCGGCCGCGGAGCCCCGAGCGGAGACCCGACCTGACGGAACAACGTAGCACCATGCAGGGTAGAGAGGCCATCGGCGGCGAGGTAGCCTCGCCGCCGATGGCCCTGCTAGTGGAGGGCCTATCATGAGCACGACAATGCCTACGCGCACGGACGCAGTGGCGCGGACCGCCCAACGCCGCAGGGGCAGAGGCGCCGCGGCGCGTCGGAACCTGACGGCCTACCTCTTCCTCGCCCCGTACCTTTGTATCCTGCTCATCTTCACACTGGGCGCGGCCTGTTTCGGGCTCGGACTGAGTCTGTTCCACGTCAACTACGGCATCGACACGCCGCGCTTCGTCGGGTTCGACAATTTCAAATATATCTGGGACCAATTCCGTACCAATGCGGGCAACTTCGAGTTCGCGATTGGCCTGCGCAACATCGCCGTCTACGCCGTGGTCGTGATCACCGGGCAGACGGTGCTGGCGCTCACCTACGCTATGTTGCTGAACCAAAAAATCAAAGGGCGTTCTTTCTTGCGCACGGCCATCTACCTGCCGTCGGTGACGTCGTCGGTGGCCGTTTCGCTCATATTTATCTACCTGTACAACAAGGGTGGCGCGATCAACGCGTTCCTCGGCATCCTCCACATCAACGGACCCGACTGGTTGAACGATACCAACACGGCGCTGCCGGCGATCATGATCCTGAATATCTACACCACGGCGCCGACGTTCATGATCCTGTTCCTGGCCGCGCTGCAAGGACTGCCGACACCCGTCTATGAGGCGGCGAAGGTGGACGGGGCGACAGCGTTGCACATCTTCCGCTACATCACGCTGCCGCTGCTCCGCCCCACCGTGTTCCTGATCGTCGCGGTGGGCACGATCGGGGCGTTGCAGACGTTCGACCAGATCGCCGTGATGACGCAGGGTGGCCCGTTGAACGCTACGCTCACGCCCGTCTATACCATCTATGACATCGGCTTCAAGCAATCGCACTTCGGGCTCGCGGCGGCCATGGCCGTCATCCTCTTCGTGATCATCCTCATTGTGACGCTGATCCAGCGCCGCTTCATCGATACCACGATCCAGTACTGAGGAGGCATACGATGGCAACCACGGTTCCACAGGTCCATGAGACCACGGCGACCGGTGCGCGGCGGCCACCGCGCTGGGTGCTCACGGCCGGCATAATCTACTTGCTGCTGCTCGTCTTCACCTTCTTCGCGCTGGCCCCCTTCGTCTACTCTGTGCTCTCCTCATTCAAGACGCCGGACAAGGTCCTGGAGTATCCGCCGAGCTTCATCCCGCATCCCTGGACCTTCTCTAACTTCACCGACCTGTTCACTAAGGGCGGCGCCGATGTCCAATTCGCTCGCTGGTTGGGCAACAGCTTCCTCTTCGGCGTGTCCATCGCGGGGCTCAACCTGTTCTTCAGCTCGCTGGCCGCCTACGCGCTGTCGCGGCTGGACTTCGTGGGCAAGAACTTCTGGATGATCATCACGCTGGCGGTGATGATGATCCCCGGCGAGATCAACTGGATCAGTGTCTACATCATCCTCAACCACTTCGGACCGTTCAACCTGATCGACACGTACTGGGCCGTCATCTTGCCGGCCGCTGCGCAGCCGTTCTCGGTCTTCTTGATCTCACAGTTCCTTAAAGGGCTGCCGGTGGAGATCGAGGAGGCGGCAACCATCGACGGCGCGAGCCGATTCCGCACCTACTGGCAGATCATCCTGCCGCTGGCGCGGCCGGCCCTCGTCGCCGCCGGCATCCTGAGCTTCCAGGGCGCCTGGAACTCGTTCACCGCGCCCCTGCTCTACCTGAACTCCACGAGCAAGTTTCCGCTCACGGTCGGACTGAATTTCTTCAACGGCCAGTACAGCTCGCACTACAACCTGATCCTGGCCGGGGCGATGTTCAATACCATCCCCATGGTGATCATCTTCTTCGTCTTCCAACGCTACTTCATCCAGGGCGCCGCTACCAGCGGCCTGGGTGGTCGCTAGGACGCCCGGCTTTGCTCCGCGCGCATAACCGAAACCAGACCTTGGAAGGACTGAAGGGAGGGCGTTTCCTAACTACCCGTTCGAGCGTCAAAAGGGGCTTTCGGAGAAGTTATGTCGCGCCGAACGGCCTTTACAGTGCCACTGAAGAGCCTACGGGCAGCCCCATGAGGCATTTTCGGAGGCCCGACCGGTGCTCTGTTCGACATAACTTCGCGGTTTTCGCCTTACGGATGGGTTAGGAAACGCTCTCTGAAGGGATAGTCGATGTGGGACGTGCATGTGGAGCCTTTGCGTCGTCACTTGTCGCGCTACTTGTTCTGAGTAGCACTCCCCTCGCTCCGAGGGCCGCGCGTGAAGCCATACATCTCGCCGTGGCCCCCGACCCCGCTGCGGACGACCAGGCGCTCGGCATCCGACTCACCGGCCTCGCGCCCGGCCAACCAGCCATGTTGAGCGCACAGTTCACCGACGCTACGGGCGCCCAGTGGGATGCCGAGGCCGCCTTCCGCGCCGACGGGCGCGGGGTCGTAGACGTGGCGACTCAGGCCCCGATTGCCGGGACATACAGCGGGGTCCAGCCGATGGGACTCATCTGGTCGGCTAGCCCGAGCGCCGGCTTCGTGAGCCCCCAAAGCTTCACTGCTCTCTCCGCCACGTCTCCGCCGCCCGTGACTGTCGTGGCCACGGTCGGCGGGCGGCTTATCGCCCGGGCGATACTGACGCGCTATACGGTGGCCCCCGGTGTGACGGCCACCACGGTGCGGGCCGCCGGGCTCTATGGGGAGCTCTACCGGCCCGGCGGCGCCCACTCGGTCCCAGGCGTGCTCCTCCTTGGGGGCTCGGAAGGCGGGCTCAACCCCTACTTAAAGCGTGAGGCGGCGCTGCTGGCTGATCATGGGTACGCCGCCCTGGCGCTCGCTTACTTCGGCGCGCCCGGCCTGCTGCACACCCTGACCAACATCCCGCTAGAGTACGTCGGGCGCGCCCTGGGCTGGCTCGGTCGGCAACCGGGGGTGCGCGGCGACCGGCTGGCAGTCGTCGGCCACTCGCGCGGGGGCGAGCTCGCACTGCTCTTAGGAGCGCACGACCCACGGCTTAAGGCAGTGGTCAGCTACGTGGGCAGCGGCCTCGTGTTTGGCTCGACGACGGGGCGCGACAATGCGTCGTGGACCTGGCACGGGGTCCCCATCGCGCCGCGGACGGTGATCCCCGTCGAGCGCATCAACGGGCCGGTACTGCTCCTGGCCGCCGCGGACGACAAAGTATGGCCCTCCGCAGCCCTCTCGCAGGTGGCGGTGGACCGGCTGCGGCACGCTCATCACCCCTACGCGGACCAGCTCGTGGTCTACCTCGGCGCGGGGCACTTCATCGAGCCACCCTATCTGCCGACATCGGCCGCGCTCCCGTATGACGGCGGCAACACTCGGGATCAGGCCGTCGCGGATGCGGACGCATGGTCCCGCACACTCCGGACGCTCGACCGGCGGCTTGGCGTGGGCTAGCGGACAGCGGACACTGGCCCACCGGTTGGGGACACGCATCCGCGTCCGTTACAGGCGGATCCCGCGCACGTCGGACCACCTAGACAGTGAGCGACTTTAGTCGCCATTGCCTACCATACGGCTTCCGTCGCAGGCCACGTATCGCACCTCTAAGGCTAACTCGCTCACACGCCCGAGCTTTGATAGCGCCGGAGTCCCCACAGCCAGAAGGCATAGGCGATGACGCCCAGCGCGGACGTGAGCGGCAACACGGCCCAATACAGACCGGATGAACCCGACGACTCCGACGAGTCGGACGCGCCCAGCAAGTACGTCGCCGTGAAGAACCCGGTGAACGCAACGGCGGCCGTCGCCGTCGGGCATGCCCTCATCCTCGACCAGACGCTCGCGCTAGTCATGCCGCCCGGGTCTTGGGGCTGGGTCCCCGCTGGCGTGCGTGAGCGCCTGCCCGGCATGCCGCGCCGAGCGGGCGCATACAAGTCGTCCGACAGCTTCACCACGATCGACCTCCCCGCCCGGTAGGGGATAAACCTCGCTATGATTACGATGCACGATTAGAGGGTGAGCGCGATGCCGAGCGCCTGTCCTGTGGTATGAACCGTCGTCACCGGCATCGTACATTGACGACCGATCACTGACTGCTGGAGAAACATCCATGGATGAATTGGTGCTCGCGGAACAAGGCGTCTTCCTGACGACCGATGCCCGCGGCGAGATCCCCGTCGGCGCGCCCGAAGCGTTCGGGCTCTACTACCGGGATACGCGCTTCCTCAGCGGCTTCGCGCTACACCTGGATGGGATCGCCGTCCCGCTCCTGGGCGTCGAGGATAGTGGCTACGTGTCTACGCTAACCTACGGCGAGATCGCGGAGTCGCCCGTGCGCACCGTGGGCATACCGCCGAACGTGCTGGTCAGGCGCACGCGCTACCTCGCCGTCCCGGACGGCCACCCCGTCCTGCACGAGCGCATCGCCGTCACGAGCTACAACCGCGATGCCCTGGATGTCGCGCTCGCGCTCGCGCTCGCCGCCGATTTCAAGGATATCTTCGAGGTCCGCCGTATCGCGCGCGGCGCGCGCCCCCCCTACCAAGCCCCGCAGACGCTGACCTCCGGCACGATCATGCTGGCCTACACAGGGCGCGACGACGTGCGGCGTCGCACCGTTTGCCACCTGACGCCGGCCCCCGACGCGGTCGTGGCCCTGCCCGGCGCGGCCGTACCGGGCAACGGCGGCGATGGCCCTATGCGCACGGCCGGCGAGCCGGGTGTAACTGCTAGCTTCACCCTGCGTCTGGAGCCACGCCAGGTGGCGGTCATCGAGGTGACGATCGAGCTCGCGAGCAGCGACACGGGCGACGCCCTCTCGGCGGATACGCCCGCGCCGCGGGGGCTGACTTTCGAGGAGGGGCTCGCCGCCGCGACCGCGACGCATGACGCCTGGCTCGCGGCATGCACGAGGATCGAAACGGACAATGCGCTGGTCGACAGGGTACTCGACTGCGGTCTGCGCGACCTGCGCCTGCTGTTGCTGCGATTCCCGACAGGGCCGTACCTGGCGGCGGGCATCCCCTGGTTCGCGGTGCCCTTCGGCCGCGACGCACTCATCGCGGCCCTGGAGATGCTCCCCATGAACCCGGACATCGCCGTTGGCACCCTGCGCTACCTGGCCGCGCACCAGGGACGGCGGGTGGACCCCGAGCGCGACGAGGAGCCGGGCAAGATCATGCACGAGATGCGCACGGGTGAGATGGTACAGAGCGGCCTGGTCCCGTTCAATCCCTACTACGGCAGCGTTGACGCAACCCCGTTGTTCCTCGTCCTGCTTGGCCGCACGGTCGCCTGGCTCGGCGAGGTGAAACAGGAACTCGCGCGTGAGTTGGAGCCCGCGCTGCGCGCCGCCTTGGCCTGGCTCGACGATCACGGCGATGTGGATGGCGACGGCTACGTCGAGTTCGAGCGCAAGGCCGGGCGCGGCATCGCCAACCAGGGCTGGAAAGATTCGGGCGACTCCTTGCAGTTCCCCGACGGGTCGTATCCCCAGGCACCGATCGCGCTGGTCGAGGTGCAAGGTTATGTCTACGAGGCGCGCCTGGCCGCCGCACGCCTGCTGCGTCTCCTCGGCGACGCGGCCACCGCGATGGACCAGGAGCAAAAGGCGGCCGCATTACGCGCCCGCTTCGATAGGGACTTCTGGCTCGCAGACGAGGAGTGCTACGCCCAGGCGCTGGATCGCGACAAGAGGCCTGTACCCGCGGTGACGAGCAACGCCGGCCACGCGCTGTGGTCGGGCATCGCCGACGCGGAGAGGGCCGCGGCGCTCGCCCGGCGGCTCGTGGCACCCGACCTGTGCGCTGGGTGGGGCATCCGCACCCTCTCCGCGCTGTACCCCTCGTACAACCCCATCAGCTATCACAATGGCTCGATCTGGCCGCACGACACAGCCATTGTCGCGGCTGGGCTCAAGCGTTGTGGCCACGGCGCGGCGGCGGCGACCCTCTTGGAGCAGGTGGTCGCCGCGTCAGGCGGGTACGCCGACGCGCGGCTGCCCGAGCTCTACGGCGGCTTGCCCCGTCACGACCATGAACATGGGCCGGTCCCCTATCCCGTTTCGTGCAGCCCGCAAGCCTGGGCCGCCGGGAGCGTCTTCCTCCTCCTGCAAAGCGTCCTAGGGCTCGAGCCCGACGCAGATGGCGGGGCGCTACGCGTCCGCCCGCTGTTCCCACCAGGCCTGCGCCGGGTCCGGCTGCACCGCTTGCGCATCGGCCCCGCCACGGTCGACCTGCTGATAGAGACGCGGGCAGACGGCGCCTACGAGGTGACGTGCGCGTGCGACGGGAGGGCACCGTTGGTGCAGACCGTCGCGGCCGCGGAGACAGTGCACTTCCCACTAGACGACCCGGCGCAATGAGTGGTCACCCTCCCTAGCTGGGCCAGATCGCCGGCGGCGCGCTCGACATGCGCCGCAGCTCCGCGACGTGCCTTCTGCAGCAGGTCTAGAGATGTAAGGGAGAGGGCTGAGTCTTGACCTTGCGTCTTGATTGTCGGCAACAGGTGTCCCCTCACGGCGGCAACAGATGGCCTCTCATCCGCCCTCCCTTGGCGGCAACAGGTGTCCCCTCATCCACGAGACAGCCGCCCCCACGGCTGCTGAGAGCGTCCCGAGGGCTACCGCCCCCACCGCCGGTGTGAAATTGCGTGGAGCCGCCCCCCGCTCACGTCAGGCCGTCAAGGGCGAACGCTCCTGGAGCGCCGGCGACGTGGCCGCCCCGCGCGCCCCCGGACCGCGGCCTCCAACTCCCCCCGTGCCGCCCTGGCTGTCGCGGGCGTGGGCCGCCCCCCTCGCCCGCTCGCGTGCCGACGCCCTCACACGCCCCCGGAGCCCCACCAGGGCCACAGGGGCATCAGTCCTCCCACGCCCCCCAGCCCCCGCCAGCGGCCACCTCAGCGCCGCCCACGCGCCGCCCACGCGACAGGAGGGCACGGTAGGGCCGCACACGCCACCCCCCGTTTTGCCCCTATTTTGCCCAGTTTTACGCTTGATATTGCATAAGGGTTGATGTATAATACGGGTGTAGGGGCGCTCGGACCCCCGCACATCACTGCCGTACCAGTATGAAGGAGCTTCACGACATGACACGGCAACAGCGACGACGCCAGAGCAAGGCCACCGCCCGCGCGGCCACCATCCGCAGGACCGGCACGTACACCTTCGAGATCGACAGCCGCACCCGCCCCGGCCACACGCACCAGATCGACGCGCTGCATCTGACATGCAGTTGCGAAGCCGGCAAGGAAGGGATGCGCTGCTGGGCGCTCGCCCTCGCCCTCATGATCGAGCAGGGCTATCGCGCCATTACTCCCAAGCGCGCGCGCCTTGCGCCGCCGCACGCCGCCGCGCCTGCCCGGCCTGCCGGCGCCGCCGCCCTGTTGGAAGCCTTCGGGGCCTAGACACCCCACATAACAAAAAGGTGGGCGGGGGATGAAGACCCCCGCCCACTATCAACCGGACCACGGAAAGGACACAGAGACATGACCGCCACAGCCAGACCCGCTATCCACGACGCGGCCAGCATTCCCAGTATACCGTCCCGCCCCGCCGTCGCCCTCTACGACGGCGATATGTCTGTCACCGTCACCTTCCGCCCCTGCTCCCCCATCGGCTCCACCGAGGTTGTGACCTCCCCCGACCCCCTGGACGATACCGGCTTGCTTACCCTACTCGACGCCACCATGATTCGGCTCACGGTCTACCGCGATGCCTTCCGGCAGGCGATGAGCGAGGACGCGGACACCACCGCCCCGCCCCCCCCCCCCCCCCCCCCGACCCCCTGGTACGCCTGGTAGCACGCCCCGAGGGCTGGCGCCTGCCAGCCCTCCCCCCCTCAGCCGCTGGAGTGATGACACATGACCGCCGAGACCACCACGCACGCCAACCCCACCGCCGCCCATCTCGCCAAGATTGACGAGTGGATGCAGCGCCTGGCCGACGAGACCGACCAGGCCGCGCAGGGCGCCGAGCTAACCCGCTATCTCACGACCCTCTCGCGCTTCTACACCTACAGCGCGCACAACTGCGCCCTGATTGCCATGCAGCGCCCCGACGCCACCCGCGTCGCCGGCTACCGCGCCTGGCAGGGGCTCGGCCGCCAGGTCAAGAAGGGAGCCAAGGGTATCGCCATCTTGTGCCCCGCTCCGATCACGGGCAAGACCGAGCAGGGCGACGACGCTGTGATCGCGCTCCGCTTCCGTACCGGCTGGGTGTTCGATCAGGCTGATACCGACGGCGCGGACCTCCCCGCGCTCACCGTCCATGCCGTCGCGGGCGACCGCTACGACGCCCTGCTCCGGCAGCTTATCCAGATCGCCGAGCGCGGCGGCCTCTCCGTCACCTTCAAGCCGCGTCTGATCCAGAACGCCAACGGCGTCAGCTACGGCGACGGCCGCATTGACCTGAAAGAGGGCAACCCCGCCGGCAATCTCTGCAAGACATTGATCCATGAAATGTGTCACGAAAGGATGCACCGCGCCGAGGAGCGCCGCACCTTCACCACCCAGCAGGCCGAGTGTCAAGCGGAAGCGGCGGCGTACTGTCTCTGCACCGCGCTCGACATACCGACGCCCAACACGCCCACCTATCTCGCGTTGTACAAGGTCTCGCGGCCCGTGCTCGTCGCGAACTTAGACGCCATACGGGCCGGCGTGGCGGCCATCATGGGCGAGATCGCCCCCGCGCTCGACGCCGCACGCGCCGCTTAATCTCCTGGGGAAAGGCGCGGCGCCTTTCCCCAGGCCCCGCTATATACCCCCATCCATCGCGCTATTTTGGGTGCAAAATCCCCTATTTTGCGCTTGAAATAGCATTAGCCTTTATGCTATAATTCGGGTGTAGGGACAAAGAAGCGGGCTGCCCCCTCCCTGGTAAGAGTTCTGGGCAGCCCGCCGGTAGACCCCCTACGGAGGACCACTTCCATGGTAGCAGAGGCTATCGCACCCGCCCCGCGTCTATCCCTCGTCCCCCCGCCGCCCGCGTGTTCCCGCCGCGCCCCGCTCTCCCCCGAGGCCCACGCCGCCCGCGCCGCCCACTGCCGCCGCATCGCCACCCTGGGCGGTCAGGCCACGGTCAAGGCGCGCGGAACATCCTGGATGAGCGAGATCGGCAAACTGGGCTTTCAGGCCGCCCTCGACCTGGGCTACGGCGAGTACCTGCTGACGAAGCTCGCCCCCACCTACCGCGCCAAGTTCGGTACAGAGCCAACGGTCGGGCGCAACAAGGAGGGCGACAAGGCCCGCGCACAGGCTCGCCGCGCCACGCCCACGCTCGGCGCCTGCCAGTGGCCCGACTGCACGGCCCCCGCCAGCGAGCGGCATCATGTAGACGGTTGGAAAGTCAGCACCGACACCACCGGCCTCTGCACCGCCCATCATGATGCCTTCGACCGCGCCTACCGCGCCACCCGCAAGGTGTGGCGGCCCCGCAGCGCCGATCCCGTCACCCCGCGCGCCGTGGCGCTCTCCATCGGCATCGGCCTGGATCAGGGCATCCCCTTCTAAACACCGACAAGCACGGGGCCGGCTGCCGGGAACGGTGGCCGGCCTCCCAGGAGGACCGCACACGATGACACCCCTCGGGTATACGATGATCGGGCACCCCCTCTGCCTGCCCTGCTTCGACGGTGACTATCGCCTCGACCCCGACGGCGCGGCGTACGCTCACGACGGCCAGCCCGTCGCTGGCGATGTGACGCCTATCCACGCCGGCGACCCCGACGACGGCGCACCGTGCGCCGGCTGCGGCCTGCCCCTTGCAGCGGCGCCGGAGGCGGGCATCACCTGGGCCTGTCCCGACTGCGGCAGCACGGCTCTCCGCGTCTTCTACAGCGAGCGCCGGATGTGCCGCGTCGGCACGTACGCGGACGGACCCAACGCGCCCGAGCCCTGGCCGAGCTACACAAGTGATGAGATGGTAGACATCGACCCTGCCCTGTTCGCCTTCGCCTGCGACGCCTGCAACGCCCACGACATCACCCCCTGCACGAAAGGAGACACCCATGCCCTGGGCCATCGTCAAGCCGCGTGACGCCTGGATGCAGCAGGCAAAAGATGCCTGGGCCGCGCTGGCGCCGCAGGCCCCCGAGGGCGCGCACCTGCGCGCCCTCGCCGCCATCGACCATGAGAACTTCGCCCGACTGATCGAGGCCCTGGCCGCCCTCACGCCCGGCGACGTGAGCCAAGAGCTACAGGACCTCGCCGGCCTACGCCCCGTCGGCGAGGTCCTGGGGATGCCCGACCGGGGCGACGTAGACGATGCCGGCGACGCCGGCGACTGGTAGGAGGGACGCCCGATGCAGACCGTTGACATAACACCGACCCCCGAGGCGTGCCGGCAGATCGCCCGCCTGTTCCGCGCGCAGAAAGCGGACGCGGAGGCGCTGGCCGCCCGCGCCGCGCAGGCCCTCGACACGCTCGACGGCTGCGACGATAACGCCCTGACCCCCTGGGGCCGCGCCCTCCTGGCCGCCGCCTTCGAGGTCCTGCACGACGCCGAGCGCGCGCGTGTTCGGCACATGGACGACGGCTTGGAGGCGTTAGGCCCCTATGCCACGGGCGGCGACGGGCCGGGGGAGGGCTCCGACGATGCTGCTTGATAGCCTGGATGAGGGCCAGCGCGCGGCCCTCCGGCGCCTGCAACGCGCCCAGCTCGCCGAGGCCCGCCGCATCCGTCAGGCCGTCGCCGACGGCTACGGCGTGCCCGTCGCCCAGCTCCAAGCGGCGGGGCGCGCCCGCGAGGTCAGCGAGGCCCGTCAGGTGGCGATGCACGCCATGCGCCTCCGCCTGCGCTGGCCCCTGGCCACGCGCAACGTCCCCTTCCCTTTCGAGCGGATCGGGGCACTGCTGGGCGAGCGCGACCACTCCACGATCATGCACGGCGTCGCCGCCATCGCGGCCCGCCTGGGCGGCGACGCCGATGGCGATGGGTGCCTCCGCCACACGGTGCGGTCCATCCACACGACGCTCGACGCGACGTATGAGGGCGACGCCGGCCGACACGCCGCCTAGACACGACAGGGGAGGGGCCGCCGGCGCCGGCGGCCCCTCCCCGACGCGGGATGAGCACGAGGGGACAGGAGAGAAGGGAGCGACACATGACCAGCGACATAGCGACGACAGAGCATGAGTGGACCTTCATCGGCCAGCGCCTCGACCGGACGGGCAAGGCCGCGTTCGCGTGGCTCGATGACACGAGGGAGGAGCGGTGGTACAGCAAAGCGGTGACCCCCTCTGCCGCCGTGGGCAGCGTCTATCGCATCCACCTCACCGAGGAGGGCGCGGCCCTGATTGGCGGCCCGCAGGCCCCGCGCTACCTGCGCATGAGCGACGACGCCCGGCTGCCCGCCTGGCGCGCCGAGCATGAGCACACCAAAGTATCCATCGAGGCCGCGCGCGCCCGCAAGCGCGCCGCCGAGGACCACCGGGGCGACCTGGGGTGCCTGACCCTTGCCGAGGCCGCGGCGTGGTATCGTGGTCACGCCTTGCCCGATCAGAAGGCCAGCGCGCTCGCCGTCCTTATCCAGTACATTCAGTACGGCCGGTAGAGGGAGCGACCGATGGATGACCCGATGACAGGTGAGATGGTCCGCTGGCACGAGCGGTCCTGTCGCTGGTGCCGAGGCTGGGGCTTCCTGATCGACGTGGAGGAGGACGGCGCCGCCCACGACGTGCGCGACTTGGCCGGCCGCCGCGCGCTGCCCGGCGAGTACGCCGTGACCGTGCGCCGGCCTCCCCGCCTGGGAGACCGCTTCGCCGACGGTCAGATGATCGATTGCGGCGCGTGCGACGAGACCGGCCGCACCGCCCACCCGACGACAGCGTGTACGCCGACGTGCGCCGCGCGCCTAGCACGCCCCCCGGCCCCGCCGGAGCAGGCGCCGGTCTGCGCGACCTGCGGCCTCTCCTGGGTCACGCGCGACGCCGACGAGACCCGCTGCCCCGCGTGCGCGACGAGCGAGGGGAGCGCCGCCACCGCTCCCACCACAGCACAGAGGAGCCATCGACAATGACGACACTGACGCCCGAAATAGCATTACCCGACATGCCTTTCCTGTCGGAACACCGCGCCACGCGGTACCCTACAAGCATGCCGAAAAAACATGTTGCTGACCCCCTCTACACGACCCCGCGTTTCACCACCACCCAGGTCGCCGCGATGCTGGGCATCAAGCGCCCGACCGTCCACAGCGCGATCCAGCGCGGCACCCTGCCGTCCGAACTGGCCAGCGTCGGCGTGCGCCTCGTGTCGCAGGCCGCGATCGACGCCTATCGCGTCAATCACCTGGGGCAGGTCGGGAAGCCCTCGCGCAAGAAGCGCCGGATGACACAGAAGGCGGAGGCGCTGCACGCCGCTACCACCCCTCCATCCAACGCGTCTGCGGCGGCCATGGGCACCCCTGACGCAGACGTCGAGAAGGAGGCGTAACATGATGAGCAGAGTGATAGCCGTCGCCAATCACAAGGGCGGCACGGGCAAGACAACATCCACCCTAGCCATCGGGGCGGCGCTCGCCGAGCAGGGTCAGCGCGTCCTCATCGTGGACCTGGACCCCCAAGCGAGCCTGACCACGGCCGCGGGGACGCCCGCCGCGCACATGGCCGCGACGGGCGGCCTGGCCCCCGCCCTCCAACGCTACTTCACCGAGGGGGAGGTGCAGCCCCTAGCCCCGCTGGTGTACACCGTCGCACCCCACCTCGACATCCTCCCAACGAATAGCAAACTCCGGGCGGTCGAGATCACCCTCACCGGCATCACCGGTCGCGAGCATGTGCTCGCCGACCACTTGGGCACCTTAACGATGACGGTGGAGGATACAAACGGCACGGAGCGGGAGGAGGACGTGTACGACACGATCCTGCTCGATTGCCCGCCCGGGCAAGGCTTGCTGGTGGTCAACGCCCTCGTGGCAGCCACCCATGTCCTCATCCCTGTGTCGCCCGAGTACCCCGCGGTCGAGGGGATGCGCCTCTTCCTCTCCACGCTCGCTGAGGCCCGCCGCGCCCGTCTGAACCCCCGCCTCGCTGTGAGCGGCGTCCTGCTAACTAGGGTGAACACCACGTTGAGCGACCAGCGCGCACAGATCGAGGAGATCCACGCCACCATCGACCCGCGCAAGATCGCGGTCCTGGGCGCCATCGAGGAGCGCACCGTGGTCAACAAGGCCGCCGCCGCGCATCGCTCCGTGCTCGCCTACGCGCCCAAGAGCGACGTCGCCCTCGCCTACCGCAACGTGGCCGCCACGCTGCTGGCCTCGTGGGGAGGTGCAGTATGAGCGGTCCTCGACGCGACGACAAGCGCTCTGCCGCAGCGATCGCGCACAACTACGACCTGGACGACATATTCGCCGCCCCCCAGTTGCCGGGGGCGACGGACCTGGAGAACGCGCGCGAGATCGAGGTCGCGCGGCTCACTCCCAATCCATTCCAGCCGCGCACCGAGTTCAACCCGGACAAGCTCCGCGAATTGGTCAACTCGATTAGCCGCCGCAAGCGTGTCCTCCAACCGTTGCTTGTGCGCCCGTACCCGGACGACCCCGAGCTGTACCAGATCGCCGCCGGCGAGCGGCGGTGGCGCGCGGCACAACTCGCCGGCCTTGCCGCGGTACCGTGCATCGTGGAGGACCTGGACGACGACGCGATGGAGGAGATCGCGCTGACCGAGAATATCCAGCGCGAGGACCTGAGCCCGGTCGATGAGGCCGAGGCCATCAAGCGCCTCATGGTGCGCCACACGCTCTCCCTCCGCGACATGGCCGCCTTCATCGACAAGAGCCACGTCTACGTCTCCCAGCGCCTGCGCCTGCTCGACAACCCCGACATCACCGCGGCCGTGCGCAGTGGGGCGCTCTCGCCCACCGTCGCCCTCTCGGTGGATCGCGTGACCGGCCCGGCGCGCGACGACCTCCTCAAGCGCGCCCAGGCCGGCGAGCACATCACCGTCGAGGAGGCCCGCGTCGCTCGCACCGTGGCGGGCCAAGCCAAGGCCGGGGTGTTAAATAAATTAACAGCGGCGCCTCCTACGGCGGTTCCTGGCTCTGCCTTGCCGCCGAGCCCGCCGCTCTCCCCGGCCTCGGTGTTAAATAAATTAACAGTGGCACCTACGGATGCCCCCGCCGTCCCAGCACCGGTCGAGAATTGTCCCGCACCGCCCGATGACGCGGGGCCGATGTTAAATAATCTAACAGCAGCGACGGCCGTGGCCGACGGTGACGGGTCGTCCGATGAGTGGGTCTTGAGCGAAACGCTCCAGACGGCCGCGCTCATTCAGGCTGGCAACGGGCGTGTCCGCCGCGACCAGTTGCGGGCCGCGTTGTGGGCCGACCTGGAAGCCTTGGACGGGTAGATAGGGTATGGCCTACCTGTACGCGGACAACTCGTTAGGCGACGCCACACCGGCGCACGTCAGCCTGACCACAGATCGCGTCACGGCCGACGCCGCAACCCCACTCGTCGACGCCCTGCACGCCGCTGGCGTCGCGGTCGAGCGGCACACCTTCCTGCCCGTGCGCGATGAGGAGCAGCATCCCTCGGGCGTGCTCCTGCTGTCCGCGTCCGGCCCGCCCCTGTCCCTGGCCCGGCTCGTCGTCCCCGCGACGGCCCCGCCTGGTGTCGCCTCGGCCCTCGCCGCCGCCCTTGGGATTGGGGAGCGCCCGGCCCTGGCCACGCTCCAACTCAAGGCGGACGGCGTATTCGTCTCTATCAAAA
>JAABUH010002137.1_pt1 | contig 19609 bp, 17 predicted proteins | sample 5559121 | NCBI WGS metagenome assembly JAABUH01 (sample SAMN10711871, study PRJNA513364) | rock metagenome | isolation source: Antarctica rocks | place: Antarctica: Victoria Land, Battleship Promontory nord | collected 2015-12-28
ACCATGAAGGCGTTTCAGAACAACCCCTGCTGGCTTGATCCTAAAGTGATCGTGGTTGCTACATTCAAGTAGTAATATGTAATCCTCATACTGCTCTAAAAATAATAGCTGCGAAGTTCCTAGGCCGAGTGGGTGGAGATGCATGTAACCGACTTCAAGCATTTCGTCTGGTGTAACGTGTCGGTCACGCCTGTAGTACTTTTCATCGACACCGAGGCCTGCCTCAATCGAGGCCGTCATACTCTCGATATTGTGTATTATGGCTCTCTTAGCCAAGGCGCTCGTTCCCACAATCCTCCAAGCTTCGGAGGCGTAGACCACTTTAGGCCGCTCCTGAATGGAGGGTAGACGCAGCAGCAGAGACAAGGATGCAGCGCCTACCCAGGGTTAGATCAAGCCTTGCGGCTCAAAAACTTCCACCGCTCAGCCTTGGACATGGTGCTAAAGCGAACACCCGGCTCGCCTCCCTTAGCGATGTTCTCCTGCGAAGCGACCGAGGCGTCGTGTAGGAATTGGGCGTGCTCAGCTACGCCATTATCGGTACGGGGGCGCTTTGTAGTCACATCGGTGGGCTTCAGGAATTCAGGCGACGTGAAGTGATTCATCGCGATCTCCTTTCGGCTCAGATTTCGCCGGCCGCGAATTCGGCCGACTGAATTGGGGCTTCCCATCTCGATAGCCCCAACTCGTTAAAGACGTCTTTTTTCCCCTTTAGGAAAGAAAAGTGTTTTTGGCCTTGCCTATTGCTCCGGACTCTGGTTTGACGCAGACGTCCGGGTCCGGGTCACACTCGTATATAGTTGCCTTTGGAAACCCATCCCTTCAGCAAATGGACTCCAGAGGCTTGGCCTTTGGCGGAGTTTGAGGCAGAGCCTCAACCTTGCCTGCTTCCTGTGCCTGTCGTGCCTGCCCGCGGCGGCTCCGGGCAAACCGACCCGCTGCCGACGGCCGGCTCCGCGCGGGGCGGGCACGAGGCCGGGTCCTCGCGGCGAGGCTTCACGGAGCGACGATGACCAGCTTCCAGCTCGTTTCCCTGCTGTTCGGGCTCGCCGCCCTGTTCGGCACGCTGAACCACGTCACGCTGCGCCTGCCCAACACCATCGGCCTGCTGCTGCTGGCGATGCTGGCGTCGCTGCTGCTGGTGGCGACCCAGGCGGTCTGGCCGGGTCTGGGGCTGCGCCGGGCGGCGGAGCACATCGTCGCGCAGACCGACCTGCCGCGCACCTTCCTGTCCGGCGCGCTGGCGTTCCTGCTGTTCGCCGGGGCGCTGCAGGTGGATCTCGACATGCTGTGGCGCCGCCGCGGCACGGTGCTGCTGCTGTCCACCGCGGGGGTGGCGCTGGCGATCGCGCTGTTCGCGGCGGGGATCTGGGGGGTGCTCGGCCTGCTGGGCCTGGCGATGCCGATGGCGTGGTGCCTGGTGCTGGGCGCGATCGTGGCGCCCACCGACCCGGTGGCGGTGCTGGAGGTGCTGCGCCGCGTCGGGCTGCCGCCCGAGCTGCAGGCCACGATCGCCGGCGAGAGCCTGTTCAACGACGGCGTGGGCGTGGTGGCGTTCCTGGCGCTGCTCGGCCTGGCCGAAACGGCGGGCGGGGGAACGGGCGGAGGCGGGGTCACGGCGCTCGGCGTGGCGGGGGACATGCTGCGCCAGTCGGTGGGCGGGTTCGCGCTGGGGCTCGCGTCGGGCGGGCTGGCGTTCGCGGCGCTGCGCTCGATCGACAAGCACGACGTGGAGCTGATGATCTCGCTCGCCCTGGTCACCCTGACCTACAGCGTCGCGGGGCTCGCGGACGTGTCCGGGCCGATCGCCGTGGTCGTGGCCGGGCTGCTGATCGGCAATCACGGCCGGCGCCACGCGATGAGCGAGACCACCTGGGACAACGTCGGGCTGTTCTGGCTGCTGATCGACGAGATCCTCAACGCCCTGCTGTTCCTGCTGATCGGCTTCGAGCTGGTGGCGCTCGACCTGTCGCTGCCGCTGCTCGCCGCCGCGGCCGGAGCGATCGTGCTCGCGGTGGCGGTGCGCGCGGCCAGCGTCGCCCTGCCGGTCTGGGCGCTCGACCTCGCCCGGCCACGCGCGCGGCGGCAGGGCGACGCGCCGACGCTGGCCGCGCTGACCTGGGGCGGGCTGCGCGGCGGCGTGTCGGTGGCGCTGGTGCTGTCGCTGCCGCCGGGGCCGTACCGGGGCACGCTGCTGGCGTGCTCGTACGCGATCGTGGTGTTCACGATCGTGGTGCAGGGCATGACGCTGGCGCGGGTGGTCGCGGCGGCGCAGCGCTGGTCGGAGCGGAGAGGCCGCTGAGGCAGGCCGCAGGCCGATCCCGGCGGCAAGGCAGCAAGCAAGGCCGGGCTCTGCCCAGACCCGCCAAAGGCCGAGGCCTTTGGAAACCGCTTCACTAAGAAATGGATTCCAAAGGCTTGCCTTTGGTGGAGTTTGAGGCAGAGCCTCAACCTTGCCTGCCTCGGCCCGTCCCCGCCGCAACCCGGTCCGGCCTTCCCCGTTGCCAGGCGGGCGCAGCCACGGGAGAGCACCATGCCGCACGTCGAGGCTAAGGACGGGACGTCCCTGTTCTACAACGACTGGGGCAGCGGCCCGCCGGTCGTGCTGATCCACGGCTGGCCTCTCAACGCCGATATGTGGGAGTACCAGGCCTCCACCCTGGCCAGCGGCGGCCTGCGGGTGATCTCCTACGACCGGCGCGGCTTCGGGCGGTCGGACCAGCCCTGGTCGGGCTACGACTACGACACCCTGGCCGACGACCTGGCGGCGGTGATGGACCATCTCGACCTGCGCGGGGCGGTGCTGGTTGGGTTCTCGATGGGCGGCGGCGAGGTGGCGCGCTACCTGTCGCGCCACGGTACGGACCGTGTCGCCAAGGCGGTGCTGGTGTCGTGCGTGACGCCGATGCTGCTCAAGACGGAGGACCATCCCGAGGGCGTCGACCGCTCGGTGTTCGATGGCATCGTGGCGGGGCTGAAGAAGGACCGGCCGACGTTCCTCGCCACGTTCGGCAAGGCGTTCTTCGGCGCGGGGCTGCTCAACTTCACCGTGACCGACGGCATCCTGGAGTGGTCGCGCGCGATGGCGTTGCAGGCCTCGCCCAAGGCGACCGTGGACTGCGTGCGGGCGTTCTCGGAGACCGATTTCCGCCCCGACATGAAGGCGTTCACGGTGCCGACCCTGGTGATCCACGGCGACGCGGACGCCACGGTGCCGGCCGACATCACCGGCAAGGTGGCGGCGACGTCAATCCCGGGCGCGAAGCTGCTGATGTATCCCGGCGCACCGCACGGGCTGTTCTTCACCGAAAAGGACCGGCTAACCGCGGACCTGACGGCGTTCATCGCCGGCTGACGGCGGCGGCGGAGAGGGCCGGGCCGTGAGGAAGCAAGGTTGAGGCTCTGCCTCAAACTCCGCCAAAGGCCGGCCTTTGGAATCCATCACTTAGGAAATGAGTTTCCAAAGACCTCAGGCTGGCGGGTCCGGGCAGAGCCCGGCCTTGCTTGCTGAAAGGTCGATGCTTGGGGCGGCTGGTGTCGGAGACAGGGCCGGCGCGGCTCCGGCTTCCGCCGCGGGCGGCGCCGCCCTACATCAACGCCATGCGACGCATCTATCTCGATCATCAGGCGACCACCCCGTGCGACCCGGCGGTCGTGGCCGCCATGATGCCCCACTTCGCGGACAGCTTCGGCAACCCGCACAGCGACGAGCACGCGATGGGCCAGGAGGCGCGAGAGGCTGTGGAGGCCGCACGCGCCGAGGTGGCGGCGCTGATCGGCGGCGACCCGCGCGAGGTGGTGTTCACCTCCGGGGCGACCGAGGCGAACAACATCGCGATCAAGGGCGCCGCCCGCCATGCCCGCAGCGTCGGCGACCCGCGGCGGCGGATCGTCACCGTCACCACCGAGCACAAATGCGTGCTGGAATCCGTGGCGGACACGGCGGGGGACGGCTTCGAGCCGGTGGTGCTGCCGGTGGACGCGGACGGGCGGCTCGACCTCGAGCGGCTGCGCGACGCGTTGCGCGTGCCGACGCTGCTGGTCAGCGTGATGGCGGCGAACAACGAGACTGGGGTGCTGCAGGACCTGCCCGCGCTGGCCGCGATCGCGCGCGAGGCGGGCGCGCTGGTGCACAGCGACCTCGCGCAGGCGGCCGGCAAGGTCGCGGTGGACGTGGAGCGATGGGGCCTCGATCTCGCCTCGCTCAGCGCCCACAAGCTGTACGGGCCGAAGGGGGTGGGCGCGCTCTGGGTCCGGCGCCGGCCGCGGGTCAGGGTGGCGCCGCTGTTCTCCGGCGGCGGGCAGGAGCGGGGCCTGCGCTCCGGCACCCTGCCGACGCCGCTGCTGGCGGGGTTCGGGGTCGCCTGTCGCCTGGCGCAGGCGGCGTGGCCCGAGGAGTCGGAGCGGCTGGCCGTGCTGCGCGCGCGGATGCTGGAGCGTCTGCGCGGGGCGATCCCCGGCGTGGCGGTCAACGGGTCGATGCGCCACCGCCTGGCCGGCAACCTGCACCTGACGTTTCCCGACGTGGCGGCGCTGGCGCTGATCCGGGCGTGCCCGTCGCTCGCGCTGTCCACCGGGTCGGCCTGCACCTCGGCCGCGGTGACGCCGAGCGCGGTGCTGACGGCGATGGGGCTGGACCCGGCCGCGGCGTCGCGAAGCTTGCGCGTGGGTCTGGGACGCACTACGTCGGCCGCCGATGTGGAGGATGCGTCGGACGCGCTGATCGCGGCGCACCATCGCCTCGCCTCCCGCGCAACCGCTGACGCCGGGGCCTGAGCCATGCCAACGATGACCTTTGTCCAGCGTGACGGCTCGCGGCGCGAGGTGGAAGCCCCGCTCGGGCTTTCGGTATTGGAGATCGCCCACAAGCACGACGTCGACGTCGAAGGCGCGTGCGAGGGCTCGCTGGCCTGCTCGACCTGCCACGTGGTGGTGGACGCCGCATGGTTCGCCCGCCTGGCCAAGCCGACCGAGGACGAGGAGGACATGCTCGACCTCGCCTTCGGGCTGCAGAAGACGTCGCGGCTGGGGTGCCAGATCGTGATGACCAGGGAGCTGGACGGGCTGGTGGTGGCGCTGCCGGCCGGGACGCGCAACGCGGGCGGCTGAAGCAGGCAAGGCCAGAGGCCCATTGCTTGAAGGCGGGGCCTCTGGACTCCGCCAGGGGCAGCGCCCCCGGACCTGCGCATGGTAAGCAAGGTCTTCAAAAACGCCGGTCCAGGGGCGGCTCGCCCCTGGCGGGTCTGGGCAGGGCCCAGCCTTGCTTTCTCCTGGGGGCCTCATGCGTATCGTCGCCGCGATGTCTGGCGGGGTGGACAGCTCGGTCGCCGCCGCCCTGCTGCACGAGGCCGGCCACGAGGTGATCGGCGCGACGCTGCAGCTCTACGACCACGGCGCGGCCGCAAGGAAGCGCGGCGCGTGCTGCGCCGGGCAGGACATCCACGACGCGCGCGACGTGGCCGACCGCATCGGCATCCCGCACTACGTGATCGACGCCGAGGCGCGGTTCCGCTCCAGCGTGATCGGGGCGTTCGCCGACTCCTACGCGGCCGGGGAGACGCCGGTGCCGTGCATCCGCTGCAACCAGGGCGTCAAGTTCACCGACCTGATGGCGCTGTCGCGCGAGCTGGGGGCGGAGGCGCTGGCGACCGGGCACTACGTGCGCAGGGTCGAGGGCGCGGACGGGCCGGAGCTGCACCGGCCGACGGACCTGGCGCGCGACCAGAGCTGGTTCCTGTTCGCCACCACCCGGGCGCAGCTCGCGCGGCTGCGGTTCCCGCTGGGCGGGTTCGCGGACAAGGCGGCGGTGCGCGCGGAGGCGGAGCGGCTCGGGCTGGCGGTGGCGGCCAAGCCGGACAGCCAGGACCTCTGCTTCGTGCTGGACGGGCGCTACGACGCGCTGGTGACGGCGCTGCGGCCCGACGCCGCGGAGCCGGGCGAGATCGTCGACGCGGACGGCCGGGTGCTCGGACGGCACGGCGGCATCGCGGGCTACACGGTGGGGCAGGGCAGGCGGCTGGGCGCCGCGGCGCAGACGGGCGGCGAGCGGCAGGTGGTGGTGGCGCTCGACGCGGCGCGGCGCAGGATCGTGGTGGGGCCGCAGGGCAGGGGCCTCGGCGCCGGCACGCGGGACGTGGCGCTGCGCGAGGTGAACTGGCTGGTGGAGCCGCCGGCGCGGCTGCGCTGCGAGGTGCGGCTGCGGGCGCGCGACGGGCTGCGCGGGGCGGAGGTGGTCGCCACGGCGGATGGCGCCGCGGTGACGCTGGACGAGCCGGCTCTGGCGGCGCCGGGGCAGGCCTGCGTGTTCTACGCGGGCTCGCGGGTTCTGGGGGGCGGCTTCGTGCGCCCGGCGCCGGGGTGCGCCGCAGGACGCAAGCAAGGTTGAGGCTCTGCCTCAAACTCCGCCAAAGGCAGGCCTTTGGAATCCACTTGTTTAAGGAATGAGTTTTCAAATGCCTCAGGCCTTTGACGGGTCCGGGTAGGCCAGGCCTTGCCTGCTGCCTGTCCGCCCTGTGCCCGGCGTCACCGGAGCCGCCAGTTGACGCCCTGCGGGCGGAGGCGGTATCTGCGCCTCCTCGCGCGGATGGCGGCGTAGCTCAGTGGTAGAGCAGGGGAATCATAATCCCTTGGTCGGCGGTTCAAATCCGTCCGCCGCTACCAGCGTGGGCGTCGCAGCGAGTCGGACCCGGCCTGCGACGTACCTCCCGGGCTCCGCCGACGCAGTGCGATCCTCGGGTGGCCCGGGCGGCGTCGCCGGAAAGGCGCGCGGTCCGCGAGTCGGCCTCGCGGAGGCGGGAACAGTCTCATGCTGCGCCCCGGATGCGCCGCAACCAGTTCGCCCGCCCGGTGTTCACGGTGACGGCAGAATCCGCCGCGCGATCCGGCGTGGCGGCTTCCCGTGCGTTGCCGGCCCGGCCGGCCCATTGCAGGAGAACCACGTTGCGTCTGATCCCCATGCTTTCCGTCGCCCTGCTGACCGCGGCCGGCGCCAGCGTCGCACTGGCGCAGGGCAGCGCGCCCGCCGCGCAGACGCCGGTTGCCGGGCAGTCCACGGACTCGACCGAGACCCTGGCCGACAAGCCGGGGGACAGCATTCAGGGTGGCTACGATCGCGGCCAGTTCGACCTGGACCATGACGGCACGCTCAGCCTTGCCGAGGCGAAAAGCGCCGCGGCGTATCGCTTCGACAAGCTGGACGGCAACCACGACGGCACGCTCAGCCGCAAGGAACTCGGGACGCGGGTCGGCGCCACGGAATTCAGGCAGGCCAACGCGGACAGCGACATGACGCTGGACAAGGCCGAGTACCTCAAGCTGGTCGAGGAGCAGTTCAAGGCGGTGGACAAGGACGGCGAGGGCACGCTCGACAAGGCGGAGATGGCCGGCCCCGGCGGCAGGATGTTGATGTCGCTGCTGAAGTGACGCGTCGCGGCGGACGGGAGGCGCGGTCGTGCCTGTCGGGCGGCGTCGAGCCGGGTCGTCGGTCCGGGTGGCGGCCTGACGTCGGGCGGGCGCGTCGTCCCGGGGCTTCCGTCCCCCCGACGTGGCCCGGCAACGCTGCGGTTCAACCGGGAGGTGCCGGCATGACGCTCAGGGTCGCGGTCCAGATGGACCCCATCGAGGGCATCGACATCGAGGGCGATTCCACCTTCGCGCTGATGCTGGAGGCGCAGCGCCGGGGCCATGCGCTGTGGCACTACGACGTGCGCGGCATGGCGCTGCGCGAGGGCAGGGCGTCGACCGGGGCACCGCGGACCGAACGGCTCACGGCGCGGGCGCGTCCCGTCACGGTGCGGCGGCAGAGCGGCGCCCACTTCGCGTTCGGCGACGCCCTGACGCTCGACCTGGCGGGGATGGACGTGGTGCTGATGCGCCAGGACCCGCCGTTCGACATGGCCTACATCACGGCCACGCACATGCTGGAGCACATCCATCCGCGCACGCTGGTGGTGAACGACCCCAGATCCGTGCGCGACGCGCCGGAGAAGCTGCTGGTTACGCACTTCCCCGAGCTGATGCCGCCGACCCTGGTGACGTGGGACCTGGACGCGATCCGCGCGTTTCGCGCCGAGCACCGCGACATCATCGTCAAGCCGCTGTTCGGCAACGGCGGCGCCGGGGTGTTCCGCATCCGCGAGGACGACGAGAACCTGGCCTCGCTGCTGGAGATGCATTTCGCCCGTTCGCGCGAGCCGCTGATGATCCAGCGCTACGAGCCGGCGGTGCGACGGGGCGACAAGCGGATCATCCTGGTGGACGGCGTGGCGATGGGTGCCATCAACCGCGTGCCGGCGCAGGGCGAGGCGCGGTCGAACATGCATGTCGGCGGGCGCGCCGAGCTGTCGGTGCTGACGGCGCGCGACCGCGAGATCTGCGACGCGATCGCGCCGGTGCTGCGCGCGCAGGGGCTGATCTTCACCGGCATCGACGTGATCGGCGACTGGCTGACCGAGATCAACGTCACCTCGCCGACCGGGCTGCAGGAGATCGCGCGCTTCGATGGGGTGGACCTGTCCGCAGCGATCTGGGACGTGATCGAGCGCAAGCGGCGCCGTCCCCAGGAAATGGCAGGGGGGAATGATATCAACGGCCTTTGAGTGTGACCGGTCAGGCAAGCAAGGTTGAGGCTCTGCCTCAAACTCCGCCAAAGGCAGGCCTTTGGAAACCTGGACTTAGAGGAGGGGTTTCCAAAGGCCCCTGGCCTTTGGCGGGTCCGGGCAGAGTCCGGCCTTGCTTGCTAACAGGTCGATGTCGGGGACAGTTGGTATTAGGCAGCCGGGGAGCGAACGGGCGGCCTGCGACCACGTCCCGCCGGTCTTTGCCGCCGGGAAGGGCGCGACGCGCCGCATGGCGTCAGGAAGGCGGGACGGGCTTGTCCGTCAGCCGGCGGATGATCGCCACCAGATCGCGCGGGACGTAGGGCTTGCGGAGCAGGCCGTAGCCGAGCCTGGTCTGCCAGCCGGGCTTGAACACGTCCGGGCGGCCGGAGGCGATCACCACCGGCAGGCCGGGGTATTCCAGGTGCAGGCAGGCGGCCACGTCGGCGCCGGTCGCCACCCCGGGCATGTGGAAGTCGGTCACCACGATGCCGAACTGGTGGACATGGCTGCGGATCATGGCCACGGCCTCGTCCCCGGTCGCGGCCTCGATGACCCCGTAGCCGGCATCGGCGAGGCTTTCCGCCATGATCTCGCGGATGATGGCCTCGTCCTCGACCAGCAGCACGTGCAAGGACGGTTCTCCTGGGACTTCACCCCGACAACCCGGCGGGACTCCCCATAACCCGCGCGCGACGTCGCTGTTGCAGCCCTGGCGAACACCATATGGTGGGTGCCTGACGTGCGGGGCGAAGCGACGCCGGGAACCGCATGCGAGGGGATCGTCGATGGCGGAACAGGACACGGCACCCCGGTCGCCGGAGGCGCGCGCCCACCACGCCGCAGGCGGCCTCGATGCCGTGCTGTCAGGCGCCCAGCCGGATCGCGAGATCTACTTCGCCGCCGTGCAGATGAGCCGGATGGCGATGTGCCTCACCGACCCGCGCCAGCCCGACAACCCGATCGTGTTCTGCAACCAGGCGTTCGAGCGGCTCACAGGATACGAGCGGGCCGAGGTGCTGGGCCGCAACTGCCGCTTCCTGCAGGGCAGGGCGAGCGATCCGGCCGCCATCTCCGAGATCCGCCGCGCCGTGGCCGCCGGCGAGGACGTGCAGCAGGAGATCTACAACTACCGCAAGGACGGCACCGGTTTCTGGAACGGCCTGTACATCAGCCCCGTGCTCGATGCCGCAGGCCGCCTCGCCTACCATTTCGCCAGCCAGCTCGACGTCACGCAGCGGCGCGAGGCCGAGATGGCGCTGCGCCAGTCGCAGCGCCTGGAGGCGCTGGGCGGCCTGGCATCGAGCCTCGCGCACGAATTCAACAACCTCATGACCATCGTGCTGTCCAGCCTCGACCGTGCGACCGACGAGGCGGACGACGCACGCCGCGCCCGCCAGATCGAGCGCGCCATCTGGGGCGCGCGACGAGCGACGCGGCTGACCACCCAGATGCTGTCCTTCGCCCGCCACCAGATGCACGATCCCGGCACCCTCGACCTCAACGAGATGCTGGCCAACTTCGACGGCATCCTCGAACAGATGGCGGGCGCCGGCAGCAACGTGGCGCTCCAGCTGGCCCCGGAGCCGCTGCCCGCGCGCCTCGATGCGGCGCAGATGGAACTCGCGCTGCTGAACCTGGTGCGCAACGCCGCCGACGCGCTGCCGGGCGGCGGCGAGATCGTCATCGCCACCCGGGCCACCCGGCTGTCGCCGACCGGCGAGGCCGACACCCGGCCGGCGGTGGAGGTCTCGGTCGCCGATCGCGGCACCGGGATGGCGCGCGAGGTGGCCCTGCGCGCCGCCGAGCCGTTCTTCACCACCAAGGGGCACGGCAAGGGCACCGGGCTTGGCCTGTCCATGGTCAGCGGCTTCGCGGAACAGTCCGGCGGCAGGATGGAGATCGAGACCGCGCCCGGCACCGGCACCACGATCCGGCTGGTGTTCCCGCGGGTCGAGGACGCCGGCCCGGCAGCAGCGTAGGGCAGGCAAGGTTGAGGCTCCGCCTCGAACTCCGCCAAAGGCAAGCCTTTGGAATCCAAATCTTAAGCAGGTGGTTTCCAAAGGGCTCGCCCTTTGGCGGGTCCGGGCAGAGCCCGGCCTTGCCTGCTTCGTGTCAGCCGCGGACCAGCCTGATTTCCGGGGCGTCCCCGGCTCGCGCCGCCGCGCACCCGACGATCGCAGCAGCGAGGTCGCCCGCTTCGTGGAGCGCGGCGATGCAGGCGGCGGCCCGTTGCGGCGCCACGCCGGCCAGCAGACCGCCCGAGGTCTGCGGGTCGAACAGCAGGTCGCGGCGTGGACCGGGCTCGCCACGCACGGCCGCACCAAGCCGCTCGTTCGCGGGGTGCAGCGAGGAGAGCAGCCCCATCGCGGCGGTCTCCAGCGCCCCGTCCAGCAGCGGCACGCGCTCCGGCCACAGCTCGGCGTCCAGCCCCGACGCGCGCAGCATCTCCAGCAGGTGCCCGGCCAGCCCGAAGCCGGTGACGTCGGTGGCGGCGACGGCGCCGTGCGCGCGCAGCACGGCGGCGGCGGCCCGGTTGGAGCGCTGCATGTGCGCGAGCGCTGCGGCCACCCAGCGCCCCTTCGCCCGGCCGCGCATGTCGGCGGCCAGCAGCGTGCCGGTGCCGAGCGGCTTGGTGAGCACCAGCGCGTCGCCGGGACGCAGCCCGGCCTTGCGCAGCACCGCGCCGTCGCGCGCGGCGAGGCCGTTGACCGCGAAGCCGAGCGCCAGCTCCGCGCCCTCCGCGCTATGGCCGCCGACCAGGGTGCAGCCGCACTCGGCGAGCACCTCGTTGGCGCCCTGCATCAGTGCAGACAGCTCGGCCTCGACCTTGCGCGGCGGACCGTGGGGCAGGGTGGCGAGGGCGAGCGCGGTGTGCGGCTCGGCGCCGGTGGCGAACAGGTCGGACAGGGCGTGCGTGGCGGCGATGCGGCCGAACAGGTAGGGGTCGTCGACGATGGCGCGGAACTGGTCGACGCTGTGCACCAGCAGGCGCGGGCCGCCGCAATCCACCACCGCCGCGTCGTCGGCGGCGTCGAGGCCGGCGAGCACCTCGGCGCGCGGGAACGGCCGCAGCCCGCCCACGGCGCGCCCCAGCACGTCGGCCGCCACCTTGGCGCCGCAGCCGCCGCAGCGCATCCCGTCCGCGGCGGCGGCATCGCGCCCCGGCGTTCCGGGCGGCGGGTCTGTCCGGGGCGCATCTGCCAGGGCGGCGAGCGGCGAGGCGGGCCGGGGCGGCGGGGCCATGGGCGGCAGGGCGTTGAAGCGGTCCACGAAGCGGCGGTCCAGCCGGTCCTTCCAGCGCCACAGCCAGTCGCCCTCCAGGGTGACGCCGTTGCGCGTGCCCACGGCGTGCCGCGCGCCGGTGGACAGCAGGTAGAGCGCGTGGCGCTGCGGGCGGAAGCGGCGCAGCGGGCGGCCGAGCAGGGTGGCGCGCAGGTTGTGCGCCAGCACCGGGCCGGCGCGCACCGCATAGACCCCGGATTTCGGCAGGCCGCGCGGCGCGAACGACGCCACGTCGCCCGCCGCGAACACGTCGGCGCGCCCCGCGGCGCGCAGCGTGGCGTCCACGGCGACGAAGCCGTCGCCGTCCAGCGCCAGGCCGGTGGCGCGCAGCCAGCCTGGCGCCGCGGCCTGCGTCGCCCACACCACCTCGTCGACGTGCAGGGCTCCACCGCGGTCCAGCAGCACGCGTCTGCGGCCGGACGGGCGCTCGCCGTCCCCGGCCGCCCCGGGTGCGGGATCGCCCGCCGCCACGCCGACCACCCGCGCGTCGCGGATCGCCAGGCCCAGCGCCGCGGCCTGCGCGCGCACCCGCCGCCGCGCGTCCCCGGCGAACCCGGGCAGCAGGCCGGACCCTGTCAGGAGGGTCACCTCCGTCGCGGCGCCGGCGGTGGCAGCCTCGCGCAGGCGGCGCGCGAGCGCGAACGCCAGCTCCGTGCCGCCGGCGCCGCCGCCCACCACCGCGACGCGGGCCGCGCCGCCGCGCCGCCGCGCACGGTTCAGGATCGCCTCCACGCGGGCCAGCAGGCCGGCGATCGGCTTCAGCGGCACGGCGAGGTCGCGCGCCCCGGGAACGTCGGCGATGCGCGGCGTGGCGCCGACGTCGATCGACAGCAGGTCGTAGGGCACCGGCGGCCGGCCTTCGCACAGCACCTCGCGCCGCTCGGGGTCGATCCCCCTGGCCGACGACAGGAAGACCCGCGCGCCCGCGAACCGGGCCAGGGGGAACAGCTCGATTTGCGCCTGCTCCGCGCGGTACAGCCCGGCCACCACGCCCGGCAGCATGCCCGAGTATGCCGCCTCGGGCTGCGGCGTGAGCAGGGTCAGCCGCACGCCGGGGACCGGCCGCATCCCGAAGGCGCGCAGCACCGTGACGTGGGCGTGCCCGGCGCCGAGCAGCACCACGTCGCGCTCCACCGGTCCGGAATGGTCCTGTCGGTTCATGGCGGCCCTTGGCGGGGTGGGGGGCTGGCCGGGGCGGCGACCGTGGCGCCGTCGCGACGGCGGCGGGCGACGGGGACGCGGCGGCTTCGGACGGCCGGGGTGCTGGCCTTCGCGGGCCGGGGCTGTAACATGGGGCCTGCGGCACGGGAGGTCACGGTGGGCGAACTCAGGCAGGTGATCGTTCCGGTCACGCCGTTCCGGCAGAACTGCGCGATCCTATGGGACGCGTCGAGCGGCGAGGGGGCCGTGGTCGACCCCGGCGGCGACGTGGACCGCATCCTCGCCGCGCTCGACCGGCACAAGGTCGCTCCGGACCGCATCCTGCTGACCCACGGCCACCTCGACCACGCCGGGGGCGCTGCCGAGCTGCGCGACCGGCTGCGCGCCCGCACGTCGGGACGTGCGGTGCCGATCGAGGGCCCGGACCGGCGCGACGCGTTCCTGCTCGACGGGCTGGAGGCGGCGGGCCGGCAGTACGGCGTGCCCATGCGCAACGTCGTCCCGAACCGCTGGCTCGTCGAGGGCGACAGCGTGCAGGCGGCCGGGCGCGCCTGGGAGGTGCTGCACTGCCCGGGGCACACGCCGGGCTCTGTGGTGCTGTTCGACCGGGCGGGGCGGTTCGCGCTGGTGGGCGACGTGCTGTTCCACGACTCGGTGGGTCGCACCGACTTCGCCTACGGCGACACCGACGCGCTGCTGGCGGCGATCCGCGGCAAGCTGCTGCCGCTCGGCGACGACGTTGCGTTCCTGTGCGGGCACGGGCCGTCCTCCACGATCGGGGCGGAGCGGCGCTCCAACCCGTTCCTGCAGGGCTAGGGCGTGGCGGAGCTGTTCTCGCTGCACGGGCTCGACCACCTGTTCGCGCAGTACGGCTACGCCGTGGTCGGGCTCGGGGTGATGCTGGAGGCGACCGGGCTGCCGCTGCCGGGCGAGAGCCTGATGATCGCCGCCGCCCTGTACGCCGCCGCCACGCACAGGCTCGACATCTTCATCATCGTGCCGGTCGCCGCCGCCGGCGCCATCGTCGGCGACCAGATCGGCTACCTCATCGGCAGGAGCGTCGGCTTCCGGGTGCTGGCCCGCTTCGGCCGCAGGATCGGGCTGAGCGAGGAGCGGCTGGAGCTGGGCCGCTACCTGTTCCGTCGCTACGGCGGCCGGGTGGTGTTCCTCGGCCGCTTCGTCGCCGTGCTGCGCACCTTCGTGGCGCTGCTCGCCGGCGCGAACCAGATGGCCTGGCGCAGCTTCCTGATGTGGAACGCGCTCGGCGGCATCGGCTGGACCGCGCTGTACGGGTTCGGCGCCTACGTGCTCGGCGACGCGGTGAAGCGGGTCAGCGGCCCGGTCGGCCTGGTGCTGGCGGTGGTGGGCGCCGCGGCGATCGTGGCGGCGCTGGTGTTCGTCAAGCGCAACGAGCGCCGCCTGCTCGACGAGGCCCGCGCCGAGATGAAGAAGCCAGCGCCGCCGCTGGGCTGGCGGCGCAAGCCCGCCTGAGCGGCGCGGCAGGAGGCAGGGCCGGGCTCTGCCCGGACCCGCCAAAGGCCCCCTTCTTCAAGCATGGGGCCTTTGGAAACCCATCTCTTCAGCAAGTGGATTCCAAAGGCTCGGCCTTTGGCGGAGTTTGAGGCGGAGCCTCAACCTTGCCTGTCTGCGGCATTTCGATTGCCGCTGGCCGTTCGGGATCGTCCTGCGTACAACACCCCTGCCCAACGAAGAGGGACTCCCATGGCACTGACCGATCTGGCCTGGCTGCCCGTCGAGGCCGACTGGTCCGAGCGACTCAAGGCGGCGGGCGAGGCGGACTGGCCCGCGCTGGTGCTGCTGGCGCGCGCCCGGCTCGACCCGCTCGCCACCGGCCGGCTCGACCGACTGCTGCGCCGCCGCTTCCCCGGGCCGCCGGAGTCCGGCCTCGCCGCGCCGCCGATCCGCCTGGCGGTGCTGGGGTCCTCGACGCTGGCGCATCTGGTGCCGGCGATCCGGGTGGCGGCGCTGCGGCGCGGCCTGCACGTCACGGTGCACGAGGGCGAGTACGGCCAGTACCGCCAGGAGCTGATGCAGCCGGCGCCGGAGCTGGCGGAGTTCCGGCCCGACGTGGTGCTGCTGTGCCTCGACGCGCGCCACCTCGCGGCCGGGCTGCCGGCGGGGGCGGACGAGGCGGAGGCGGAGCGCGTGCTGTCGGCCACCCTCGCCGACCTCGGCCAGGTCTGGCAGGCGGCGCAGGCGATGGGCGCCACGGTGATCCAGCAGGCGGCGCTGCCGGTGCTGCCGAAGCTGATGGGCGACAACGAGCACCGGCTCGCGGCGTCGCAATCCGGCTTCATCGCGCGGTTCAACGCGGCGCTGCGGCGGGCGGCGGACGCGGCCGGCGTGCACCTGCTCGCGGTGGACGAGCGGGCGGCGCGGTTCGGGCTGACGGCGTGGCACGACCCGGCGGTGTGGCACCACGCCAAGCAGGAGATCGGCGGCGCGGCCGCCCCGGTGTTCGGCGAGATGGTGGGCAACCTGCTGGCGGCGTTCCGCGGGCGCTCGCGCAAGGCGCTGGTGCTCGACCTCGACAACACGCTATGGGGCGGGGTGATCGGCGACGACGGGCTGGAGGGCATCGAGATCGGCCAGGGCAGCGCGTCGGGCGAGAGTTTCGCGGCGTTGCAGGCCCACGCCAAGCGGCTGGCCGGTCGCGGGGTGATCCTGGCGGTGTGCTCGAAGAACGACGAGGCCAACGCGCTGCAGCCGTTCGAGAAGCACCCGGAGATGGTGCTGCGCCGCGACGACATCGCGAGCTTCGTGGCGAACTGGGACGACAAGGCGACCAACCTGCGCCGCATCGCGCGCGAGCTGAACATCGGCCTGGATGCGCTGGTGTTCCTCGACGACAACCCGTTCGAGCGCAACCTGGTGCGCGGCGAGCTGCCGGAGGTGGCGATCCCGGAGTTCCCCGAGGACGACCCGGCGCTGGTGCCGCAGATGCTGGCCGACGCCGGGTATTTCGACATGCTGGCGATCACCGCGGACGACCGCAAGCGCACCGCGCAGTACCAGGAGAACCGCGAGCGCGCCGCGCTGGCCGAGACCGCGACCGACCTGCCGGCATACCTGCGCAGCCTGGAGATGAGGCTGGTGTGGAACCGCTTCGACCGCGTGGGGCTGGCGCGGATCGTGCAGCTGTTCAACAAGACCAACCAGTTCAACCTGACCACGATCCGCACCACCGACGCCGACATCGCGGCGGTGATCGAGGACCCGCGGCAGTTCGGCCTGCAGCTGCGTCTGGTGGACAAGTTCGGCGACAACGGCATCATCGCCCTGGTGATCGGCCGGCTGTCCGCGGACGGGTTGGACGCTCTGGTCCATTCCTGGGTGATGAGCTGCCGCGTGCTGGGGCGGCAGGTGGAAGCGGCGACGCTGATGCTGATCGCGCAGGAGGCACGCCGGCTCGGGGCGGCGCGGCTGGTCGGCGAGTACCGGCCGACGGCGAAGAACGACATGGTGCGCGAGCATTACCCGCGCCTCGGGTTCTCGGCGATCGAGCCTCCGGCCGACGCCGTGCGCGACGACGATGCGGGCGCCGCGTTCTACGCGCTGCCGCTCGCAGGGTTCGAGCCGGAGACGTTGTTCATGCAGGTCAGCGAAGGAGTCTACTGATGACCGAGGCCGAGATCACCACGGGATTCACCGAGATCGTGCGCGAGTCGCTCGACGACGACTCGATCACGCTGCAGCCGGAGACGACGGCTGCCGAGGTGAAGGGCTGGGACTCGGTGGCCATGGTGGCGATCATCGTGGCGGTGGAGCAGCGTTTCGGCGTGCGGCTGCGCTCCAAGGAGATCGACAAGGTCGCGTGCGTCGGCGACATGGTCGCGCTGATCCACTCCAAGGTCGCCTGACGCCGGCGGCCAGGGCCGCTGCGGCTGAAGGCAGGGCCAAGCTCTGCCCGGACCCGCCAAGGCCCGAGGCGCTTGGAAGCCATCGACTCAAGGAATGGATTCCAAAGGCTTGGCCTTTGGCGGAGTCCAGAGGCAGAGCCTCTGGCCTTGCTTGCTGGCCGGCCCCATTCGATCGCCGCTGGTGTCATACGCCCGGCTTCATTGAGTGACGTACGACGGCCTGAAGGGACGGCAACCTCTTCATGGGTCAGCCATCTTGGCCGTTGGTATCAGAGCGAAGCCGGATGAAGTCGCATCAACCGTCGAATTGGTATATGATAACGTTACATGATAATATAACACATCATGTATGGTCCGGTTTGCCGGGAGCCTCAGATCCCCCAGAAGCGTGCAATCTCCTCGGTCGCCTGCACGCCCACCGGCAGCACCCAGTTCTGCTCGCGGCCGTCGCGCACGGGGTAGCCATGCCCCATCCGCGCCAGGCTCCAGTGCTCGATCGCGGCGCTGCCCGCGGCGTCGCGCCACACCCGGCGGCGCAGGCCGGTGTCGGGCGAGCTTTCCTCGTCGGGGGCCGCGTGCAGGCCGTGCAGGCCGGCGAACTGCGCCGCGAGCGCGTCGGCGTTGGCCGGGTTCACGGTGTGGTCCGCGCCGCCCTGCCACACCGACAGGCGCGGCCAGGCGGCGACCTGCGCCGGAGCGCAGGCGCGCGCGGCTGAGGCCCACTCCGCCGCGCTGCGGGCGGGGCCGGCCTGCATCATCCGCAGCATCGCCTGGCCGCTGCCCTCCGCGCAGCCCACGGGCAGCCCGGCGATGGCGGCTCCCGCGGCGAACCGCTCGGGGTAGGCGGCGAGCAGGCAGGCTGCCATGGCGCCGCCGGCCGAGAGCCCGGCCACGAACACGCGCCTCGGGTCGCACCCCAGGCGCCGCGTCGCATGATCGACCATCGCCCGCACGGAATCCGCCTCGCCCGCGCCGCGCCGGGTCTGGCGCGGCTGGAACCAGTTGAAGCACCGGCCATGGTTGTTCGCGCTGGTCTGCTCCGGGAGCAGCAGCACGAAGCCGCGCGCGTCGGACAGGGCGGCCCAGCCCGACTGCTCGGCGAAGGCGGGGGCATCCTGGCCGCAGCCGTGCAGCAGGACCACCAGCGGCGGCGGACCCTGGCGCTGCCGCGGCACGTGCCACAGCATCCGGAGCTGTCCCGGATTGTCGCCGAACGCCTCGACACGCTGCCAGCCCGGCTCGGGCCAGGACCGGTGCGGCGCGCCCGGTGCAGGCGCAGGGAGCGCCGGCTCGGCGGGGCTCGGCGCCGAGCCTGATCGTGGCGGCAGGGAGGCCGGCGCCGGACTGTCCGGCGCCCGGGTTTCCGGCAGCCGGGCTTGCGGTGCCCCGTCTTGCGAGGCCCGGTCTTGCGGTACCCGTGGCTGCGGCGACAGCGGGGCCGGCAGCGTCGCCGCGACCTCGTGCGCCAGAGCCGCAGCCAGACGCGCCGCCCGGCGCAGCATCCGTCCGAGCCGGAGCTGGCCGCGCAGCGTGGGTGGCCTCAAGCGGCGGCGTCCAGCACCGTGCGGACGTGCTCGCCGAGCGCCAGGGATGCGGTCAGGCCCGGGCTCTCGATGCCGAACAGGTTGACCAGGCCGGGCACGCCGTGCTGGGCGGGGCCGTCGATGGCGAAGTCCTGGGCGGCCGCGCCCTTCGGCACGGTCTTGGGGCGGATGCCGGCGTAGGCGGGCGAGAGCGCGCCGTCGCGCAAGCCCGGCCAATAGCGGCGCACCGCGTCATAGAACACGTCGGCGCGGCGCGGGTCCACGGTGTAGTCGATGCCGTCGATCCACTCGACGTCGGGGCCGAAGCGCGCCTGGCCGCCGAGGTCGATCGTCAGGTGCACGCCGAGTCCGCCCGGCACCGGCACCGGGTAGATCAGGCGGTCGAACGGCGCGCGGCCGGCCAGGGTGAAGTAGTTGCCCTTGGCGTAGTACTCGCCCGGGACCGCCTCGCCCGGCAGGCCGCTGATGCGTCGCGCCAGGGTGGGCGCATGCAGGCCGGCGGCGTTGACCACGGTGCGCGCGAGCAGGTGGAGCGGCTCGTCGCCGCCGACATGCAACGCGATGCCGCCGGGCGTCACCTCGGCGGAGTCCAGCCGGGACCGCAGCGCGACCACGCCGCCGGCATCCTCCAGCTCGCCCTGCAGCGCCAGCATGTAGCCGTGGCTGTCGATGATGCCGGTGGAGCCCGACATTAGCGCAGCCACGCAGGACAGGTTCGGCTCCAGCGCCAGGGCCTCGGCGGCGTCGAGCTGGCGCATCGCCGGCACGCCGTTGGCCTCGGCGCGGGCCTGGATCTGCGCGAGCCGGCCGGCCTCCTCCGCGTCGGTGGCGACGATGAGCTTGCCGCAGCGTCGGTGCGGCACGCCGCGCTCCTCGCAGTACTGGTAGATCATGGCGTTGCCGGCGACGCAGAGCCGCGCCATCAGGCTGTCGGCGCGGTAGTAGATGCCGGCGTGGATCACCTCGCTGTTGCGCGAGGAGGTGTGGGTGCCGATCGCGTCCTCGGCCTCGAGCACCAGCACCTCGCGGCCCGCGCGGGCCAGGCTGCGCGCCACTGCGAGGCCGACCACCCCGGCGCCCACCACCACGCACTCGACGCTGTCCATGAGCCGCTGTCCCGTCGTTGCTGGAGGATGGGGTG
>JAABUH010002141.1_pt1 | contig 19591 bp, 30 predicted proteins | sample 5559121 | NCBI WGS metagenome assembly JAABUH01 (sample SAMN10711871, study PRJNA513364) | rock metagenome | isolation source: Antarctica rocks | place: Antarctica: Victoria Land, Battleship Promontory nord | collected 2015-12-28
CTCCTCCCTCCTCACTCCTTCTTTCTGCCTCCCCTCTCCCCTCTCCTCCCGATCCCATATCCAAGCAGACACCTGGCGCTCGCTGAAGCTCGCTCCAGGGGAACAACGCGACCTTCCACCGCGGCGGGTACATCCGATTCTACGCCGACATTACCAAATACCTCAAGTTTGGCCAATCCAATGAGGTCGTCGTCTTCGTCTTCGACCCCACCGACATGGGAGACTACGTCATTCCCGGTATGTCCCCTCCCCACGACTCCCATCTCCTTCGGCTGATGGGTTGGGCGTGTAGTCGGGAAGCAGACGGTTGATCCGACGCATATCTTCTATACCCCTTGCACCGGGATCTGGAAGGACGTCTTCATCGAGCCCGTCCCGAAGAGTTTCATCGAGCTTGTCGACGTGTCTGGCGACATGCACGGCACAGGTACGTTATGTCTTCTCACTTTCCTCCGATGTTGGCTGAGACTCGAGATAGTCAATATGACGGTACACTCGTCCGACGACTCGTATCAGAGCGTCGAGGTTGAGGTGCTCAACGGGACTTCGCAGAAGGTGATTGCGACTGGTTCCGGTACTTCCGACCAGCCATTCACCTTCGACGTCAAGAACCCGAATCTGTGGAGTCCCGATACGCCGGCGCTGTACAATATCTCGGTGAAGATGGGTTCGGACAACGTCACGACTTATACCGGGTTCCGATCCCTCGGAAAGGGGTCCGTCAACAATATCACGAGGCCCCTCTTGAACGGGGAATTCATTTTCGCCTTCGGCACCCTTGAGTAGGTCACCACTGCACCAGTCTGACAAGATGAGAGGTTGACGAATGCTATCAGCCAGGGCTTCTGGCCTGACGGAATCTACACTCCTCCCAGCTACGAAGCGATGGTTTACGATCTCAAGGTCCTAAAATCCCTCGGATTCAACATGCTCCGCAAGCACATCAAAGTCGAGAACGACCTGTTCTACAAGGCATGCGACGAGATGGGGTTACTCGTGATCCAGGACATGCCGGCTCTACCCGTCAATGGCCCTCATCCCAAGCCCAATACGACTCGTACGTTCCCCTCTTAGCCTCCCGCTGACACGCCAAAAGAACAAGCCGAGTTCGTGAGCCAACTCTTCGATATGATCAAGACGCACAAGTCATTCCCCTCGATCTATACTTGGGTAATCTATAACGAGGGCTGGGGACAACTCGACTCTGCGCCTGAGATCGAGCTCACACCGATGGTCCGAAGCCTCGACCCGACTCGTCTGATCGACTCGGTTACCGGGTGGAACGATCATGGTGCGGGGGACTACTCTGATAACCATCACGTGGGTCCTCCTTCCTGGGTGAATGCAGATTGGCTGACGAGGCCGATCAGTACTCTGCGCCGCAGTGTGGTACGCCATTCTACTCGAACCCCTCGAGCCCATACGACCCCTCCCGAATCGGTTTCCAAGGCGAGTTCGGCGGTATCGGGAATAACGTCTCCATCGAGCAGTACGTATTCCCCCTGCCCTCTCCCTTCCCCTCCCCCCCTTCCATTTCCCCATCTACCTCTCTTCTCCTGGATCGGCCGAGCTGACGGGCGCTTAGCCTTTGGAACGTCCAAGAGGCGATCAACACCATCAATAACACCTACGAGCTAGACGCCACCGTCGAAGTCTGGAACTACCGCGCGGTACGTCCCGTCTCTCTCCCTTTCCTGATTCTCTACCCAACGCATCCCCCTCCCCTTGAAACTAATACTGACGTGTCGCAGCACTTCATCTTGTCGGAGTTGAAGCAACAGATCGAGATGTTCTCGTGTTCCGGCGGAGTATGGACCCAGACCACCGACGTCGAGGGCGAAGTCAATGGTCTTCTCACCTAGTCAGTCCTCTCTCCATCTTCCTTTTACGGTACATGGACTGAGTGTGATGATCCCAGTGATCGGAAGGTGTTGAGGACGAACACGACGCAGTGGTATGATGATATCACGGCGCTGTATAGTGCGGCAGCCAACAGGGCTAAGGGATCGAAGTGAGCAGCTTGACCACGTCGGTCAAGGAGTGTGGAGGAGCGTAATTTGGCAGGAGGCGGTGGGCGTTGGATCAGCGCGGAATCAAGGAGAATTCATCGATATGAGAAAAGACGCCGGAGAGGAGAGGCGAAGTCGAGGTCGGACTATAATACATATTGAATGTAAGAAGTGTGAATTGAACCCTATCTACGTAGGATGGCAAACCTGATGGAAAGACTGGACGAGATTTCGTACTGTTTACTGTCGCAATTTGGCGTCCCTTTGCATCAGCGACTGAACACTGCCATGCTCGGGATCACTAGCGAGAGTTTTGGGATCATTCCAAAGTCCATCACATCATCCGTACTAGCTACTCAAGAACGTGTGCAAAGAATATTTTCCGCATTGTAGGAAATCGAGGGAGAAAGGCATGACGAGACATCGTTCAGATCGTTCGTAGACGAGAAGCGAATCGTTCAACTAAACTTAAGGAATGGAAGAGGTGGTCTAATTGTGGGAAGTCAAGGACCAGCTATCGATCGCCACGTTTTTCGATGTAACGAAGTCGCTCGCGGCCAGTCCGCTCCATTGGGGGTTGAAAAGCACCTCGAGCGAATAGCTTCCTCCGTTCGGGTTGTCGATGACGAGCACTGTCACTCCCGGGTTCGGTTGGTCGCCGTCCTCGGAGGAGCTAGTGGGAACGGGCGGATCTTGCGATGCGCGAGTGGGGTTGGCGGTCGTGAAGACTGCACCTGAGGGGCCGGACAAGATGGATGCGGTCAAGGTTTGACCGCCGAGCGCAAGAGAGGCGGAGGTACCGTTGCCGGCGATGGTAACGGTGGCGTTGGTGTGAGCTCGCCATTGCACATCGGTACCGGTTGGGACGCCTGCAATGTCGTCTTGGATGAGAAGCTGTCGGCGTCCGTTCAAGAAGCGAATAGCGCGCTTGACGGTGCTGCGACACGTCAGGGCTGAGGCCTATAGGACGGGAATAGACTTACTAGTTGTACGCAGAGCTCAGATCGGTGGTGAAGAAGACGGTATCGACATTACTGACGTTGAAGCTCGGCGCGGCTCCCTGAGCGGTGTTGGAAGACCCGTAGTTGGTAGTCGGAGCCGCTTTCACATTCTGATTCTGATAGTCGATGAGAATAGTGTTCTGACCCTCTGTTCGTTTCCGGTAGTACAGCCATCGCTCCGAGTTCTGTGCTTCCGACGAAAAGTACCCGTCGGACAAGTATTGACCTGAGCCGAGCTCTCCGAACCAGCGCTGTCCCATCGCGTCCAATACGAAGTCGCCGAGGTCAAGGTCTCCGTGGGTCTGATGCTCCTGCAGAGCCCCAGTCTTCATCGCCCAGTACATCCCCGAGTTGTCGGACCAAGTCGATCGACCGGTCGCCCACTCGCCCGAAACGGCCGAAAAGTGGTTGTCCAGCGCAAGACCGTCCCACCAGGTGCCGGAGACGGAAGGGTCATACCAGAACATGCTCCACGGCTCGGGCGCATCGTAGTGATCGCGCTGATACAGGGTGTAGCGGGGTTCGTTGAAAACACTGCCCCAAAGCATGAGCGAGTTGGCGGTGGCCGAATACTTGTTGGGCCCGTGGTCACCGTAGTTGAACAGACTGGTCATCCCTTGAGAATAGATGTGGAAGAGAGACGTGAGATTCCAGCCGGGGTTCGAGGTGGCCAGACCGCGGTCATCGCCATATGCTGTAGTCAATGCTGAGGCCATCTCTCCCGCTCCGGTCGTCCCGAAGTACCAATAGTTCGCTGTCTCGGCCCAAGTCCCGTCGGCATGAGCGCCTTGGAAGCAGTTGTTGTAGGCGTTGGGAACGGTCAGGGCGAGAACCTTGGCAGCGAGTCCGGTGGGATCACGGTCAATGATGGCGAGAGAGGCGAGGGTCATACCGCCATTGCAGACGCAATTCCAGTTCCCGTTGATTTCGTTCGGGTTCCCGGTCCACCAGTAGTATGAGATAGCGGATTGGTCTCCAGAAAGAGCGAGGTAGCCGTAATTGAGACCGAGATTAAGGATGGAGTACATGATCGCGTCCCTTTGCGTGTCTGTCCAAATGTCGTAAAGCCAGTCGTAACCGATGGCGAAGGCGTTGCAGAATTCGGCCACGTCGAGGAAGTGGGCGGGATTCCAGCGAGTATTGTCCTTACCGAACGAGACAGCAGAGTTGTTTCCCGCCGCGGTCTGAAGCTCAAGGAATACCCTGTCCGCATACTTGGTGTCGTTGGTGACCATGTACGCATAACTCCAGTTCTTGACCTTCACTTTGATCCTCCTCGCGACATCGAGCACGCCAGAGCCACTCAAACCTCCGTCGATCGTGTACGCCTCTGGGTCGTCGGATAACGTTGAGCTGGCATTGTTGACAATGGTCTCATTCCAGTACTTGAAATAAGGGTCGTTGGCGATCAGTCCGCCGGTGGTGAGGGCGGTCCACTTGTACCCGGGAGCGATGATACGAGGGTGAGCACGTATGGAGGAGTTAGAAGGAGGGCTGGGATCGGCTGGCCAGGAGTCAGATGCCGCAGCGCTGCCAATGGTGGAAGGAGCGGAGTATCCGGCTGTAGCAGTCTGAAATAGTCGCGAATGCTCAGCCATATCGCGAAATTACGTCCATGGATGTACTCACTCCGGTGGCATATACAGGCAGCATGTAGGAATCTGTCGCTTCCGCGAGATATGCTTGCCCATTCGCACCCGTTGCTGTAGCCGCAGCGCTGTTCGCGCCAGTCACACCACTGGGCAAGCCTGTGTTGCCTGGGGTAGCTGCATTGCTGCTGGTGCTTGACTTCGTCGAAGTGCTGCCCTTGTTGAGCTGTGTTCCGAGGACACCACCGAGAACGGCTCCAATGATTATAATCAGGAGAAGTGGGACACCGATCCATAGCCACTTGTTGCGCTTCTTCTTGGGAGTGGCATAGCCTCGTTGCGATGTTGAAGTGGCGTAGGGGTTGGTGGATGCCATCGGGTCTGTTGATTGCACCAAACGCGTCCAAAAAACCGATCATGACGGTTGGTTGTGTCACGTGATCGTGAAGGGACAGTTTGAGAGAAAAGGATAGTTATCCGATGGAGAGATGCCGAAAGGAGTGGAAAGGAGGCGTGTATTGCATTATGCGGATGAAGAACAGGGTTGGAAATCGAGGAGAAAGGAACGAGTCATTAGCGCAATCCTTCTCAGCGAGTTGACAGAGGCAAGCTCACACTCATCACCTGTCGTAGCGGCCCCTCCATTCCCATACGCCTTCCCGTATCCCCCATGGTTGTATCCCGCGTTCGGTTCATCGCTGTATCCGCCATATGCGCCGGCATTGTTCCCGTTGGCGTGGGATTGAGCAAATCCGTTACCGTAGCCAGACGGGGCATCATCGGAATAAGGAGCTTGTTGATAGCGGGACATGGTGATGGAAAGCGGTGCAATGAGCTTCAATTGCGGGTCGGGTGGCGGAGTGACGCGGTCAAATTTGATTAATCACAATCCGGGAAACCTGGACCACAGCGAAGATGGAGGGAAAAAGGATGACAAGGACGGGTGATATGTAAACGGGATCACGCCCTGAATCTCCGGCCTCTAAGGGCCAGCATTATTATTTACGCGCCGGGGCACAGCCCCCGGGATTCGACGCCTAACAGCTGCGGAACCAATTCCACTTTAGGCCTAATTATGGCTTCCAAATAGGCCTATCCACGTAATTTTCGAGACACGTGTTTCGGCAGGATGTATATCATGCGGTTCATATCGGCTCAAAGCATTACTCTTCCCGTGCGAGTGATACGCATTTCTTTAGGACTTCCGTGCAGGTCAAGCTCCGGACAGCTAAACCGATCACGTCCCTCGCTTTAGAACATCCACCAATAATGTCGAGTACCCCATCAATCCCTCGTCCTATCCCGTCTCCGTCCGGCACACCCCTCACACCTGATTCGGCAGATCAACGAGCAGTACCGGTTCATTATTCTCCATCTTTCGACTATCACGAGGAGCGTCGTCTTCACCTAAAGGACGAGATATGGCTCTCCCATCACCTTCCCAGACTACCGCCTGCCAGCGTTCCAGCGTCAACCTCGTCATCATCTCAGCTATCGGCAGAGGGCTCCGCCTCAAGACCGAAAATGACTCCAGGAAGCTTTATGGCCGGGAAAGTGAACACGAAGGATCTTGACCAATCAAACCCGGACCACGCAGAGAAAGCTGCGAATGGCGAGGTTGGTCTTGGGCTCGGAGTCGGTCAGAGTCTCCAATCTGGCGGTGCGGGAATGGCGATGGGGTCTTCGAGTGCTGCTGGTGGGGACGACGCGGACGAACGCCACGAACACAATCATAATGGACCATCAGGGATGCTCTCACCTTCCGAGCCTGAGGATGGCGATCTCGACCCGGCACCCTCGTTGATACATCGTCGGGAGCTCGACAATCAGGAACGGTTTGACTTCGAGGCTGAGAAGAGGGAGAGAATGCTCAGCTTGGGACGGAGTGATCTAGGCGTTGAGTCGATCGAGCTGGAGCCAGGAGAATCGAGTGGATCAGCAAACTTGAAGGCTAGGAAAGGTCTTGAAGAAGGTGAGATCACCTTTCATGCTTCGAGCTCTACGGCTTCGTGACGCAGATGGGAGATGGGAGAGACCTTGAAGGCGTTTGGGCGAGTAGAAAGGATGGCGCATGAGCGCGCACCACCTTCCCTTTCTGTCTATATCGGTCTTCTTGTAACTGCATACACACTCTCGATTGATTCCCTTTCTCTTGATTGAGCGAGAAGATCGATCCTCGGCTGTTTATTACCGAATCTCACGACTCCACCCACCCTGCCTCTCCTACCATGTTCAAACCTCTTCTCCGAATCTCCAGGTCGATACTGGTGGTGCTGACCCTGATCATCTGCTGATGGAGCTTCAAATGCTTGCCTTTGCAGAGCATGGTATCGGCGACGAGCTTGACTCCCTCTAGTATGCTCCTCACCTCCTAATTTAAGTTAAGCTCATCTAAGCTCAGCGCCTCATTCGCGCGATGTCTCGACCTTCGTGACAAGTATCTCACCCTGTCGAACCAACGTCTCGGTGATGACCCTCGGGATTATGACGGGACCTTCAAAGGCTTCTATCCACAGTCTTCGTCCGATATCAACGGTCTGAAGCCCGAGGTCAATCAGGACACCTGCGAAAATCCGAGCCTTGCCATGTCGGATGACAACAAGGATCCGCCGCTGGACGCGTGGAAGATCTATCCGCCACCTCCACCACCTCATTGGCACTGGAAGGCAGCCGAAAATGGTATCAAGCCCGACTTCGCTGGGGCCGACAGCGAAGCCGGCGGGAGCGGATCCGGCACGGTAAGCGGTAATCGAGACGGGCAGGTATTCAAGTTCGAAGACTGTGAGATTCCCGGTGGAGCAAAACGGCGATGTGATTTCGCGTTGAATGAGGAAGGGGTATTTGAGGTGTGGGACATGTTCGGGATCGACGGGGCCGCCGCCGATCGCAAAGGGAAGAAACCGATCTCCCGGGTACCCAGCTTGAAGGAGTACTTCACCGATCTAGACTTTCTCCTCGGCGTGTGCTCGGACGGCCCGGCAAAGAGCTTTGCCTTTCGACGGCTGAAATATCTGGCGAGCAAATGGAGCTTGTTCTGCTTGCTGAATGAGTACCAGGAGCTGGCGGATATGAAGGTGTGTACCACTATGGTTGGACTTTCTAGGCTGATCATGTTCATATCTCATCAGGCAGTTCCCCATCGGTAAGCATTGAAAACCAGCCGCCAGTCATCGAAGCTGACAGGCATGGCGTTTGCTCAGCGACTTCTACAATGTCCGTAAAGTCGACACCCATATCCACCATTCCGCCAGCATGAATCAAAAGCACCTCTTACGGTTCATCAAGTCGAAGTTGAGAAGAACTCCTCATGTGCGTATCTTGATTGCGGACTTTGAGGGAGACGTGCTCACTCGCCAACGCATACAGGAGATAGTCATTCACCGTGACGGCAAAGATCTTACCCTTCAAGAGGTGTTTGAATCCCTCGACCTGACGGCGTATGATTTGTCCATCGATACGCTGGATATGCATGCACATCAGGTACGGGTGATCTAGCGACTCGTCAGAGTCCAGCCGCAACTAACGGGAACTTCAGGAATTCCACCGGTTTGATCGATTCAACGATCGGTATAATCCGACGGGGTCTTCACGATTAAGAGAGATCTTCCTGAAGACCGACAACCTGTTGAAGGGCAAATATCTGGCGGAACTCACTCAAGGTCTGTATCCCGCTCCCCCCGACTCGGCCTTCGCATACTGACAATGGTGCCCTAGAACTGATCGCGGACCTTGAACAGAGCAAATATCAGCACTCCGAGTGGCGGCTCTCCATATATGGCCGGTGAGTACAGTCGCGCTGTGCTTCCCCCTTGCAGCAGCCTTGCTTCCCGCCGGGAAGTCCAACACGAATTGACTCTCGCTCAGCAATATGCAGGAATGGGACAAGCTGTCAAAATGGGTGATCAATAACAAGCTCGTCTCGCACAACGTCCGATGGCTCATTCAAGTTCCGAGACTGTATGAGGTGTATAAGGGTGCTGGGCAGGTCGACAATTTTGAAGACATCGTAAAGAGCGCGTATTGATTGGATTCTCTTCTCTTTTGTTTCCCATGCCGACGTTGACGCAGACGTCTTTCAACCTCTTTTCGAAGTCACCAAAGACCCCAGTTCTCACCCTGAACTTCACGTCTTCCTTCAGCGTGTCGTCGGGTTCGACAGCGTGGATGACGAGTCCAAAGCCGAGCGGCGGCTGTACCGCAAGTTCCCGACGGCTCGCATGTGGAACACGTCGCAGAGTCCGCCTTACTCCTACTGGTAAGTCCTTGTTCGTGGCGGTCTTCAGCCGCTGATGCGGAGTTAGGCTATATTACATGTATGCAAACATGGCCAGCTTGAATGCCTGGAGACGATCGCGAGGTTTCAGTAAAATTACTTTTCTCGAGTTTCAGTGCAATCGCTGATCGTATCGACAGACACCTTTGTCCTGCGACCCCACTGCGGCGAAGCAGGAGATCCAGACCACCTATCCTCGGCTTTCCTCACATCCCACTCCATCTCTCACGGCATCTTGCTCCGAAAAGTCCCCGCGCTCCAGTATCTCTTCTACCTCAAGCAGATCGGTCTCGCCATGTCACCCCTCAGCAACAATGCTCTCTTCCTCACCTACGAGCGGAATCCATTCAAGGATTTCTTCCGCGTCGGATTGAACGTCTCCCTTTCAACCGGTCAGTCCACCCGCATTGGATTCTGACGAGACTCCAAGCTGATCGGATGTAGACGACCCACTCCAATTCCACTTCACCGCGAGTCAGTTGCTCGAAGAATACAGCTGCGCCGCCCAGATATACAAGCTCACTCCCGCCGACATGTGTGAGCTAGCGCGCAACTCCGTGATCCAGTCCGGCTGGGAGATGCAAGTGAAGAAGCACTGGATCGGTCATAAATGGTATCTCCCCGGATCAGCAGGAAATGATATCCACAAGACCAACGTCCCCAACATCCGACTCGTGTATCGTCATTCCACGCTCGTCGAAGAACTCGCGCTTATCCATCATGGCCAGCATGCGCCGAGTGCTACCCCGACGCATTTGAAGGACGTCAATGGGAAAGGGGATAGCAAGGTGCAGGTGATGGATAATCGGCCGGGATTGACGTCGCACCCTTCTGACGTGGGCGCGGCGGCCATGGCGGCGACCAAGGCGGCGGTGTTTCCGGATAGTACGGGAAGTCAGGCGGCGCATTTGGTGGGTGGGGCTTCCGTGTTGGATGAGAAGGCGCAGAGGAAGAGGAGTGAGACGAATCTCAAACAGCTGAGGGGGATGGAAAGCAGGCAGTGAGGTGGAGGGTCATTCGAAGAGAGGGCGAGGCGAGATCCGGCGGGATGGGTAATCCTCATGGTATCTTTGGTGCACGCTATCTGCAACTGCAAGCATACTAGCCGAGTCACAGATCAAGCAAGCATGAGCTTCGTGTCTATCAAATTCGACGTCTCTTGACTCGTCTGCCCTTCTGAGGAGAGATTGAACAAGGGCGAGACCTTGTACTGCTTGAGAATGCTTGGCATGATGTATGGTAAATATAGACTGTCCGTGACGGTGTCGCCAATCACATGACGATGCACCCACACCCCTTCCCGACCTCCTCAGTGTCCGTCTTCCGCTTCCCGTTCGTTGCCGCCGCGGGAGGCTGTAGTAATGGCTTCGACCCCTGCGCCGGATCCGGTATCCGCTGAGGCGCGATTTCCGCCTCTCGCGTCATCTGCATAGTAGCTGGAGTAGCCGCCTGTACTTGTATAGCGGTCGGTGTCCTCAGATTCTTGTACGATGCGTGGCGCACTGACAGCTGACTGGGTCGTCTTGATGCAATAGGCGAGACCTGGGGTTGAAGACTCGATGACTTGTGCGAGAGAAGCGGTGATTGTCTTCGAGACTCGGTTGGAGAGTCCAGAGGACGCTTTCGAGCCGAGAGAGTCGAGATTGGCGGAGAGAGGTCGGGGTGATCGTGGGAAAGGGTCGTGGTGGGTGCGAGTGTAGCGCGGACAGGTTGAAGATCAAGTGTCTCGCCAGAGCGCTTTCTTCCGACAAATGATTGGCGGGGTGGGGCTTCGGGACGGTGAGGGTTGTTGGGGGAAGGCTCGAAAGTCGGTGAGAAGGACGAGGGGGAGGAGGAGGAGCGGTTGGCGTTGAAGTCGTCATCGGACAAGCCGGATGTCTGCGTTCTTATCAGTGATAGTCAAACGCAGATGGGTGGGGACGGGGACGCACATTTCCTGCTTCGAAGGATGAGGTATCGACGCGCAATACGACCGTCCGCTTGATCCACTTGACTGGCGTCCCGTCCCTATCCCACTCCACAGCCAGATCCCTTTCCTCGCCAACCACCCGATCCCGTTCCCCGATCCCCAGCTTCTTGGCCACAGTCGGGAGTACCACTTCGTCCCAGTTCGCCCCTTTCGGTGGAGTATAGGTCGTCTCGGGAGGTATGAAGTGGGCCGCCACGCCTAGGCGAGAGAATGTGGGTGTCGAGGTAGCTGATGACGAAGAGGAAGGGAGCATGTTGAGCGATGCGGATCGGGGTGTCGAGCAGTTCGCCCCTTGTGCAAGTGTCGGTGATCGCCCTTTCAAGGTGACGGGTGCTGAGACTTTGCGAGTGGAAGGTTGGCCTATACCAAGTGATGATCCAGCAGGCATCTTCGGTATTCCCCTCGGCACCGCTGCGGAAGTCGCAGGTCGAGTGCCGCCTTTCCCTCCTTCCGAGCCTGACGAAATTTTCCGTGACGATCCGGGACGGACTGGGATCCCACTATCCTGTCGATTCCGCTGGGACGGCGACATCGTCTCCGCCCTCTTCCGCTTCGCCGAATCCTCCTCCATCTCCCTCTCCTCCACGGTCAAAACATATCCTACCTCGAGTTTTTGCACATCATTGTCCTGGCGCACCTTGAATGGCGGTGGTTCGTGCATGATGAATCCATCATTAGCCCGTCCACTGTCCAGTCGAGGCGAGATTCGGGCAGCTTTGCTGGCGGACGAGCTACGGGCTTTGCTGATGGGTATGCCGGACGGCGGGGAGAGATGGGGTGGAGACATCGGTCGTGAGTCAGAAGGAAGGTTAGCGAGCTGGGAGGCCGAGCGAGGCCGTCTAGGGATACGAGAGGGGAAAGAAGATTCTTCGAGCCCGGAGGAAGGGATTGACGGTCTGGAGGAGACTGGGATAGCTGAGGTGGATGCGCCGAGCGCCTTGGGTGTGGAAGATGTGGGAGCAATCGGTTCCGGCGCTTCGTTCTGGGTGGGTCGATGGGATCTCGGCCAGGTCGAGAGGGGATTAGATTTTAAGCGGGTCCTCGGTGGGGACGAGCTAGACCGAGCGGTAGCATGGGTCAAGGAGGCTGACGGGAAGGCGACGAGTGGCGCTGACGGAATAGGCAGGAGGGACGCGTGAGCACTGGATCCTCGGATGCTAGCAAACGCCGAACTGCTCTCGAGGCCTGTATGATTTGGTCAGATTCGTCCAAGGAATGTATGATGTGTCGAGTGGGCGGTACGTAAACATGAGACGGCGCGCCATGTGGGCTAGTCTCGATCATGATATTGGAACAACAATTTCGCTCGAGATTACCAGAGAGATTGTGGGGAGATAGATCACTTACGCTCTCCGACGTTCGGAGCAACTTGGTCTTCCCATGTTGGGTGGCGAGTGATGGGGACAGGCGCTGTGGTCATGAGGACTGATGGAAGGTGATGCCAGCATCGATTCCCAGATGGCTATTCAGGTAGCTTCAGATCAAGGGAAGCATTGAAGAGCCTGATCAGAGTGGAGAACGGTAGGCAAGACGATGGAATTGGGAGACAGGGAGTGAGCACCGGATCAACAACATTCTGATGACGATACGCTTCGTGGCAGAAAGGACCGCGCTCCTCAACGCATGGTGCGTTTGTGGCACATCTCACGCAGGATCCGCCTTAATGCTGGTCTTATCTATGCATCACCAACAACAAGGGGAGTCATCCATAGCAAACTTTATCAGATGCGGTACTCCCGGTTGAAGCGTTTGAGCAGACCAATGCTCTATCCTGCCAGACTTTTGGCCTGCCTTGTCTGCGCGGGTTCGAAATCGCGATGGATTCCCGTCGTGACCGGCAATGTCCTTTCCAGTCTGCGATCCAACATCGAATTTGGGAAATCACTCATTGGGCTCGATCTTGGCCTCTCTCCTGTTCTTCCAGTGTATATTTCGCGGTAATGCTCCGAGGAGCTCAAATATCTTTGGTCCCGTTCACCGGTTGAGAGAATTGGGTTCATCCATTGGACATTGGACTCCACCTGATCGACGTCAGTCGCAATACACACATACATCAGTATCAGAGATTTACCACCTCGCGTGGCGCCGAGCCTCCGACTATAGGCGAGTACAAGGAGGGAAGGTGCAGGCGCTCGTCTAGAGCTGTTCAAACGAAACAAGAACTCGACGTCAAATCTTTCGAGGCGGATTGGGTTACGTATCAATGATCTAGACAGCAAATCGTGGATGTCGGCTGCGTAGGAAGTGAGAGTAAGTCGAAATTTCGAAGTGATCCTGCGGCGACACACTAGAGGGCATGTAGGTACTCGAGGAGATATGGGATACAGGAAAGGTTCTATCGATTTGGCAGTATTGCATCGCGCGAATCTCAGGGAACTCCCGGATTCTGTACGGAGCTGTTACAATTCGAATCCCCAAACGCTCGCGCTCTGGTGATGGATGTGAACTGAAGACTGAGTAGGGTCACACCTTGAAAACTGAGGTGACACGCGTTCCGTGTAATGTTGGTTTTGATTTCCGCCGCTTGAAAGGGGTATATCCTGGGATTTTGTGGTGATGCGGTTTGGATCCGCTAATCCATTGTCCACTTCACTCCACACATGGGGTTGTACGTGATTCAGTCACGAGTGTCTTCGCGTAAACAGATCTTCTCCTTCCTGGATGGGCTCGGCTTAAATTGCCACAGCATCCTTCTCAAATTTACCGGAACGCCGCTCCCCTATTTGTTCCGGCGGCAACATTCTCGCTAATTCCAGTAAAATCTTCCACATCCTTCAAAATCGTCTTCCTGCTCTCGCATCACGCTTACATTTTAAACCCCCATCATGCCGCCTCGTATACCCGCTCGATCGTTCTCGGGCCTTTCTTTTGGGTCGGGAGCTGTAGCGAGCTCGTCCACTCTACCCCCTCCGAAGCCGACTCCACCTAATCGTCAAACCCGACGTCTTCATACAGCTCCTTCTCGAATACGGCCGCGATCTCTATATTCACAGATATCTCCAGTGAAATCTGAACAGAGACCGGTAAGCAACAGGATAGATCAGTTCAATGGAAGCCGTTCTGACAATGACAACAGCGCTCCTTCCATTCATCGGCTTCGACTTCTGCGTCAGCGAAAGATCCATACGATGTTCTCGGCGTGAAGAAGGATTCCAATGCTTCGGACATAAAGAAAGCCTATTACCAGGTCTGTCACGAGCATCCTCCCCTGACTTGAGCTGATCGGATCCATAGCTCGCAAAGAAGTGGCATCCCGACTCAAACAAGGCCAAAGGAGCAAATGAGAGATTCCACGAGATCCAGACCGCGTACGACGTGAGTGTCTGGTAGTTTAAGCTGAGAGGAGTCATTCCTGAACTCAAAGTAGATCCTCAATGATGACAATAAGAGGCAAGCGTACGATCGCTACGGCTCGGCTTCGACGCAAGAAGGCTTTGACCCTCGCGGCGGTGCAGGTGGTTTCGGCGGATTTCAAGATTTCGGCTCAGCATTTGGAGGCCGTGCAGGCAATGCTGGGGATCTTTTCGAGTCGCTTTTCGGTGGAGCATTTGGAGGAGGTGGAGGAGGAGGTGGAGGAGGAGGAGGAGGAGGAGGTCAGAATCCCTTCGCTGAAGGTGGAGGCCGACAGCGGTCCTTGCGCGGTGACGATCTCGAGGCAGCGGCTACACTGAGCTTCCTCGAAGCTTGCAATGGCGCGACACGAAAGATCACCATCACTCCGGTTGTCGACTGCAAGCCTTGTTCCGGGAGCGGTTTGAAGCCGGGACAGAAGAAGACGCAATGCTCGACGTGTCGGGGAACGGGACAGCAGACATTCCAAGTTCAAGGGATGTTCATGGCTTCGACTTGTCAGACATGCGGAGGGGCTGGATCGATGATACCGCGTGGAGCGAGATGCGGGGAATGTGAGGGAGTGGGCAGGATCAAGGAGAGGAAGGAAGTCGACGTGGATATTCCGGCCGGAATCGAAGATGGGATGAAGGTCAAAATCCCTGGATCCGGTGACATGCCTTTATCCGCCAGTGGCCCACCCGGCGATCTGTTCGTGCGGGTTAACGTCCGCCAAAGTCCTGTATTCCGACGACAGGGGACGAACCTATACCACGATGCGAAGGTACCGCTCCATACCGCATTACTAGGCGGAAAGGTGCGAATACCAACTCTCGAGGGAGACGTAGACGTGAGAGTGAGAGAGGGGACACAAAATGGCGAGGAAGCCGTGCTCAAAGGGCGAGGAGTGAAAAGCGTGTATGGTCTGGGCAGGGATCGGGGTGACCTGGTGGTTGGGTGGCGGATACAGATTCCGAGGTGAGACTTCTGAAATGTTGATAGGTCACCTGCTGATCGTCCGCAAGGTCGCTCTCATCTTTGCAGAAGAAGATCCTGCAAGCATTCGCAGACGATGTCGAAGGTCGAACCCCAAACGTATCTTTCGGAACCGCAGTACCGCCGACGGAAAAAGCCACTTCTTCCGCTCAACCACTTCCGCCAACACCACCGGGAGACAAAACAAGTGGTACGGCTCACTCATCCTTCACTCGCCCCCAATCTCCTCCCCTTGTCGATCCTGAGCCTCCAGCTGCTCAGCCTGCCGGACTCGCCGGCACGGTTGCATCCGTGATCGGCGGTGCGATCGGCTGGGCCGAGCGCTTCTTGGGTCGAGGAGGTGGTGGAGCGAAGGGGCGGTGAGCAATTATCTTAGTGCAGCGTTGACAGGTCGGTCTTTGCTCGTCGCAGATCCTCACGGCGTTGATGCGGCTTCGCAGGCCGGGAACAATCAGCCAGAGGAAGGGCAGAGTGGAGTCACCGGTGGAAAGGAAGAGGTGGTGGCAAACGCGGATGCGGAGGAATCCGGGGCAGATGACGAGAAGCCGGTGGGAAGAGAGGAAAGCGGGGAAAAGCCGGACACAGAGGATGGGGAAGAGGAGCCTGAAATGGAAGTGGAGGAGGAGAGAAAGACGGCTACTGGTTGAGAGGAAGATTGTTTCTCTGGCGGGGAGGGGAGGTGTTGCAGAAAACTCTGGCGGGGAGGGGAGGTGTTGCAGAAAAGTCCAGGCGATGATCTCCTGGGCGAGAGGAGGGAGGGGGGGGGGGGGGAGGAGGGAGGGCGAGGGGCGGAGCATTCTCCTTTCCTCCCATGACCCGCGAGTGCTTCGCCTTCTTGGTGTAAATCAGCCAAAATCAACATCCACGTCGACCATCAGCGATAGTCAATCCCCGGATAACCTTGCTTGCCCATGATCGCGCATGCATTATGAATGAAAGCCATTCTTTTCCGAAAACTCCTATTTCGATCTGCCCAAAAAAAACCAAACTACTCAAGCCTGTACCCGCAGTCCCGCCACTCGACGTTCACAAGCCGTCCCATTCCGAGCGACCTCGTACCCGCTACGACAAGTCTGGATCTGGCATGTACCAATGGTGCAAGCTACCACGTCGACGTTGGGGATGGCTGTGCAGTCTTCGCCCAAACCGCGGGCTAGGTGCCGAATTGTGCATGCATCCACCGCCTATGCAAGGATCAATATGAGAACCACGTGGACGATGGATGACTCACATGATCCGATGTCCGGTTTCACATCGACGCACTCGACGCTGACGCCTCCCCATCCGGCTACGGGACAGTTCATCATCCCCTGGAGGACATCTGAGGCTGCGTCGAGATAGTTTGACGGGGATACCGGAAGGACAGGAATCGGTTTGGGCGCATGTAGCATTGGGAATCGCAGAGGATCTGGCCTGTTCCGCATGTTGGAGTCGTCGAAACGCATGTACCGTTGGCGGCCATGGTACAGCCGGCGTTGCAACTTATACTGATCAGCTTCTACTGTATGTTGAGAAGTAGAAAAGCTCACCTCGTTGACAGCATCCGCCGGGGCCGGGTTGGAAAGAGTGGTGTGAGTTAGCGAGGCTGAGCCCGAGCTCGACGCTGACGTCGGTGTAGGCGGCCTTCGAGATGAGCAGGTCCAGCACCCTGACCCGATCGAGCGGACGCGGTGTGTTTGAATAGTGTGGTGATTAGGGAGAGGAGAGCAGTGGAGCGCATTGCGATGACGGTTTGTGACGATACTAGTGTGCGAAGTCGGACGATGGTCTTGCTGTGCTAGGGCTGGCGAACGGGGCAGGTGAGGTATGGGAGGAGACCGTTTGAAACCGAAGTTGCGAAAAACCGAAGTTGCGAGAAAGTGGTAGGAAGCAATGACCCAAAAATGAACGAGACTGAGAAGCAGTCTAAGACAGGAAGGAAAATCCGAATGGTTGCGGAATGCTCTTCATCTCTTCGAAAGGGGGATATAAGTACGACCCCGTCCTTGAGAATCCAGGATCGGCGACGCAATTAGAGCGGGCTCGTACATTCGGTTCGACGTGAATGATTGCGGCAGATCGGGAGGCGGCGAGGGTCAGGCGAAACTCGACTATGAATCCGTTTCATGTTGCATTTCATTTGCTGACTTGGTCTCGGGACTTGAGTGTCTTGGCCCCTGTCATTGGTTTGGCCTCGATAATGCTTGAAAACAATCGGGGGGCGGGGCGTCGACCTGCCAGATTCCGCAGCGAGGATCCATGTCGCTCTGTTCCGATGGAACTGACCTTGATAGACATCGGTCAAGGGGTCTCATACGAGTATGACGAGGGATCTCTGAGACACGGTGTCATAAGCTGATTGTGTCAGGGGCATTTCTAGGGAGGAATGCAGCGGAGAGATCACATACGTGGCCGATGAAATCTGGGATATGCCGCCCGACTTAGCTGTTGATAACGAACGCAGGCAGTAGTATCTCATACAGCTTCGAGGACGAACCCGACCAGGTAATTGCTCTCGGACCGAGAAGCGAGTTCTGGCGATGTGAAACATGATCCTCGGAAGGGAAATTCCTCGAGGTTCGGCTCGCATCTGGTTTGTAAAGGGATGCTTGATTCAACGGGATGTGTTTCAGAGGAGTGTGATACCTGGGGACCTGTAGTGAGTGCTCAGGATTTGCTTGAGACTGCTCATCCCTTTTACTGCCTCCTCGCGCTGCCCCTTGTAACCTTCACTTTTCCGGTGCCTCCCAATGCTCCCATCTGTATTCGCTCCAATCGGCCTTGACCGGGATCAGCATCGTAGTATCTGAACAGAGTGACTATAAGTTCAATTTGTTCACACCAAGCGACTCTAAGTGATCAAGATCCATATATTCTTGCTTGTGCCGTTCATAACGCAGCGATTACAATGTCGACAAGCGAAAGTCCGAATGGGTGTCAGGTAAGCAGCACGTGCGCAAGGCACTGCCAGAACGGAACCAAAACTTCTGTAAAAAGCGTTGAGTGATTTCTTCCATTCCGCCATCATGTCAAATGTACCATAGCCATCTCACCGACTCTTCCTTTTCGCCATGGCCATCCCACTCCCGAGACGATCCCTACGCTCCCTCGTTGTATTCCTCTGTATCGTCCTCGGTCCCTACTTCTTCGTCCGACACATCTCTTCAATCTCCCAGGCGGATTCCTCTCCCTCAGCCGCCTATTCATATCTCTCAGGCTCGAGCTCAAAACGTGTCGAATCGGAGAGACAGGTGGCTGAAAGAGATTTGGGAGATGATTTGGTGTTCCAGCAAGATGATCCATTATTGATTGGATCGTCGAAAGCGACAGAAAAGGGGAAGATCAGGATGGCTCGACATACCTTCCTTCCGAATGGACTCCTGGAGGTGAAGCCGGAAGGTCAACACCCGATCCACGACCTGATTGAACAGGGAGAGAGAACTTGGGGAAGAAAGCTGGAGCAAGCGAGTCGGACGCTGGGGGAGGCGGTGAACGAGTATCGGAGAAGGTATGGGAGGGCACCGCCCAAGGGCTTTGATCGATGGTCAGTGAACCGCTATTTATACAAGATGCAACCTGATTCGCCGCACGACAGGTGGACCTACACTCAGAAGAATAATGTCCAGCTCCCGGACGAGTACGATCAGATTGTGCGTCTATCCATGTCGCTGTTGCGTAGTCTTGTCTGATGATACTGTAGAATCAGGACCTTGAACCGTTTCATGCCCTCACCCCTATTGAGCTTCAGGAGCTCCGTCTTCAAGCTTCCTCATTCTCAGGGATGTACACGATTTCCTGTCCGGGAAGGACCTCGACGAAAACCTCCAACAGCTCGCGGTGCACCTCTTCGATTGTCGAGAAAGGCTTGAATCTCGAAGGCAGAGTCGTTGCCAATCAACGGGCGGAAGCGCAATTGAGCTTGTTGAAGGATATAGAAGGGGAGTTGGAGGCTGTCGAGGCCGTTTTCTATAGCCATGACGTGCCCTGGCAGTTTGTGGGACATGAATATGTGAGTGTCTGTCGCCCTGATCTGGCCGCTGCTGATGGAGAGGTAGAAAACCGCTTTAGAAGATGCTGCTGCAGTTGGGGAGTGTGAGTCCAGTCGGCAAACATGGTGAACAACTTGCTGAGATCTTCCCGCGATAGACTTGAACGTGGAGGAGCACGAGGTGAGCTGGGCTTTCCCCTCGTGTCGAAGTAAGCTGATGGATGAATTCAGCTGGATTGGGCCCACCTCGGCTGGGCATCTGCTTGTGCACCTCACAAACCGCTTCGTCAGACATACGACACCGACGTTCTACCTGATCTGGAGGCCATGTGGGATGGCCCAAAGACCTTCATTTGGGACCACAAGGCGTTAGTCCGCTTGCGCGGCCAAGGTAAGGAACGACCCAATAATGATAACCGTCAGTGCTATGGATCCTTGCATACATCCCACCATGACT
>JAABUH010002143.1_pt1 | contig 19575 bp, 24 predicted proteins | sample 5559121 | NCBI WGS metagenome assembly JAABUH01 (sample SAMN10711871, study PRJNA513364) | rock metagenome | isolation source: Antarctica rocks | place: Antarctica: Victoria Land, Battleship Promontory nord | collected 2015-12-28
AGGAAGGAGGGGAGGCAGGAAGGAGGGGAGGCAGGAAGGAGGGGAGGCAGGAAGGAGTGGGGAGACAAGGGGAACAGAGAGCGGAAAAGGAGCTTGACTGACTCGATCGTTCTCCGCGCCATGTCCTCCGCACCAAGACGACCTTTACCAATGAATGTGGCTGCAGGCTTATGATACACGCTGGCAAGGGAGGAGATCTCGCCAAGCAGCTCTTCGAGTATGGCGGGAGCGACGGTGGTTTGGGGAAGGCTGATAGGAGGTCGGACGGAAAGTACAACAGACTAAGATGGACTATTGGCCCAAGTTCGTGGGCAGATGAGGTAACTCACCTTTGCTGCTGCTGGATCCGAGGATAGTAATCGCCAATATATGTACGCTCGATCCCGCACATCCGGACTGTCGCAATCTTTCGTCGCAGCTTGCAACACCCGCTGAACGATAGCTTGCGATGAGTCCGGCTTCTTCAGGAAGAGTTTCACGATTGCGGTGAGGGTTTGTAATTGTACCTGATGACAACGTTTCATAAGCAAGAGTGAGAAACAACGGGAAAGAGGTAAAGCCCTTGTGTACAGGAAGGAGGAAGAGGGGAAGAGGCGAAGAGGGGGAACGTAGAGATGATGGGGAGAGCAGGTTTGCTGGCGGATAGGATAGATGCCGGGAGCAGGGAATTGACGGAGCGGGTAGAGGGGCAAAGATGTGTTGAATCGCTTACAGGGTAGCTCTCCTCCTTGAAAACCTCCAGGAACGTCGCCAACAGCTCATCCGCATTCTCAATCTTCTCCGCATACTCCCCAATGATCCATATCAAAGAAGCCTTGGCCTCCGGTTCTTCCAGCTCGTCAAGATTTGCGCACAGGGTCGGGATTATCCCCTCATAACTATGTGGGTATTTCCGGAAGATATCCTAGATCTTCATCAGCTTGATGGCGGAAAGAGACACAGGTCATCCACGAACCTTCATGACGATCACACCCTCCTGTAGGACATAGCTAACCCTCGTCTCGATCAACTCCATCAATACGCCTACACATCGTTCCGCAGCGCTCTCTATCTTGATCGCCACCTGCCCGACCGCTCTCACCGCCTTCCTCACGAAGTCCACATCCACCTCGGACGCATATCTGGTCTCATCAGTTTCGCAGCTCTCATTGGCCCATTTCACCCACTCTTTCAGTTCCCCCAATAACGTGTCAACGTTCTTCTCGCTAGCCAACCGAACCATAATCTCTAGCTTCTCCACCTTGACATACTCCGGATCATTATACTTACAGAAGAAGACTCGCATCTCGTTGGCAAGGATATCGGGACGTTTTTGGAGGAGGAGGTTGATATTCCGTAAAGCGACCCATTGAACCTCGGGTGCGGACGATATGAGGGTGACTGGGAGCGTCGGCGAGTCAGCGAGTGTATGCGTAGTTGAGACAACGCAAGTACGGAGAGCTCACCGAGTGGAGGAGCCATTTTCCGGGTCAAAGATTTGAGCAGTTCCTCCCGATGGACCCCTTTGATATGTATCATAATCACCTGTCCTCGTCAGTCAATACCTAATCAAGTCCTTGACCCACCTTCACAGCCCCAAGAACGACTGCCGCATTAACATGCTGAAACTGCGGCATCACCCTCTCGCAAATCTGTTCACTCTCCTGTTCATCCACAGCCTTATACCTCGCCAAAGTAGACAAAATCGCTATCCTCCCCCATTCCGAACATTCATTGAGCGCCACGAGGAGTTTGGTGAGTGTAGGTTGATCGATGATGAAGAGTGATGAAGCTGGTCTGGCTGAAGGTGGTGGGGTTGAACCGCGTGGTGAGCCTGGTGGTGAATCGGGCAGCGAGAGGGAGGCTTCGTGGATGTCCCCGAGAGCTGCTACGGCATTCGCAACGACCTGCTCCACCAATCAGCTGAGTCTGACCTGGGTGGGAAAGACGGACCATTGGGTTACCATCACCTATGAGGTCTCGTAATGTCTCGATAAACCCATACTCCACACACATATCCGGTTTCAGATCGAACACTTTTGCGACGCACAACGCAGCGGTCTTCCGAACGTAAGGGTTCTCGTCCTTGAGACACCGGGAGAGAGGGGAAGCGAGGTAATCCAAGATCTTATCGGCTCGGAGGATTGACATGGTTCGAATAGCCAGTGCTCTGATGAGAGGGTTTGGGTCGGCAGTGTCCTTCTCTCCATTTCAGCTCAAGCTCAATATAGAGAAGGTAAATTTGGCCTACCTTTACAAAAGTATTGACGGCGAGGATGACCAATTCCGGTTGAGTCTTAGCATAATTCATCAAGTACAGGTAGACAAGCTTCTTCTGCTCCAAATCCTCGGTTTGCTGAGACAGCTCCCATTAGTTTTACAGCATGATAAGTTGGAGAAGGGCGACTTGCCATGTTCTTGACGACATCCGGGAAGAGGCCGCTACAGTCCTTTCCTATCGTATGATTCGCGATGACCCGTTTGATCGCGTCGGCTCGTTTGTCGCGATACTCCGAGTTGAGCTGTTGGCGGAGCTCCCAATTCTCCCCTTTCCGAGGTGGGGCCATTGCCATGGTGACGGAGTTGGCTTGATAGGCGAGTTGAAGGAATGGGGTTTGACGCGCGAGACGTCATCTCAAAGCGAAGAGTAAGGCACGTGACTGCGTATTGTACAATAAGGCAAGGCAGACTTCTCCCGATCGGTTGTGAACAAATAAGCGGAGAGTGATACGGGCTTCAGAATGAGTCGAAATGGTAATGTGGAGTGCTCGTAGGCCATGAACCCAGATGCATGTCCACTCCTTCCGTCATTCCCCTTTAGGCCGCTTCAACAACACCGCATCATCATCCATCTCATCCTCCGTCGTCTCCTCGCCACGACTATCCACCATACTAAGATCACTCATGACCTTCCTCTCGTCTTCCGATCCTGGGCTCTCTGTCTGTTGCAATACCTCCCGAGTGGCGGAGGAACCTTTCTCCGATTCAGCTGGAGTGTCTGCGACATCATCCGATGTTTTTGACATGGATAGTGGATCCCGTGATTTAGTTGAGGGTATCGAAATAGATTTGAGCGCTGATAACATGCTATCGCGGGTCGACTCGGCGAGGGAGGTAACATCGTCTGATGTGAGACCATCTGTAGAGATTGGGGGCAGGACTGCGGTGTCTCAGCATAGCGAAGACCGCACCAGTAGCTAGTAAACACGCACCTTTTATTCGCAGCTTGCCGCTATCCATCTTCGTCCGTCCATCGAACAATCTCCAGTAATTCTCGCAAACAATAGCAACGATAGGTATTTGCGCTTGGACAGCAAGGTGGAAGGCGCCTTTCTTGAACGGCAAAAGAGCGGGCTCAGGAGATGCTAAGCGAGTTCCTTCGGGAAAGACCCATAAGGAGACCTAAGAGATGTGTCAGCTGGTATTTCTCTCCAAGTCGAAGCCGTGTGTGAAAGAGGCCGGGCGACAAGGACAGCCGACCTACTCCTCTTTTCTTCATATCGTTTCCGGCTTCTTCCAATGACCGAACCGCGTCCTTCCGGTTCTTCCGATTGACAAATACCGCACCCGACAGTGACACTGGCAGCTCGTCAGCTTGTCGCTGAGCGGAGTCTAGGATAGCTCACTATACTGTCCTAAAAGAGGTGACCATTTGAGCTCCTGCTTCGCCATGATCGCAGCTCGTCGAGGGAAGATCCGGCCGAGGTAGAGGATATCAAGGAAGCTGTCGCGTGTCAGCGACCTGGAGCTTCTGACAAGCTAGCCAGGACGTCAGACCACTCACCTTTGATGATTCCCGACCAATACCGCACTCTGACTCTTCCCCCCTCGAGAAGTCACCAAACCCGTCAAATGTTCCTCCCCTTCTACCTCCAGCCGAATCCCAATCAAAGGAGAGCACATCGCATAGAAACTCCTCGCGACATAATGATTGATGTTCAGCCTCTTCGGCCGAACTTCAGCTACCATAATCGACTATCCGAAGGGGTTGACGTACCTGTCCGGCTAAAGAGGCTAGAACGCTGACGAAGACACCCCATATACTGACTGCTCCGATAGTTGAGATATATAGGGTGAGGTGATAATAGAATCGAGCGCGTTGATATCGCCGGGAGAGGATACCGAGGGTCGAGAAGGCTAGGGTTGAAGCTAAGGCTAGAGGGCGGAGGATCCAGCCGAGCATGTTGAAGGATTTTAGCCGGCTTCTTTGACCACTTCCAATCGGCACTCTCCCGAACAATCAAGCGGAATGAGGGTAGGAGGAGGGAAAGATTATCGATTTTTGTAGGTGTGTGTTGGAATGACGGTGGAAGCTGCAACGAACCAGATCGAGTTTAATGCTCTTGTTATGTACCGTTGAGAAGGAAGCCAGGACCCGGAAGTACGGACCCGGGCTTCATGGGCGTCATGTCGGACGGCAAGAACCGACACGTCAGGGTTGCCGTTTTAGCCAGGAACGGCTTGATAATGGATGTCCATCTTGTATGCTGAGGTTGCCTCGATTCTGACGAGACTAGGACAATCGAAGTGTCAAGATGGCAAGTCCCATCTTCAGTAACAGGTCAGCAAGCTGATACCCACTTCCACAGTCACATACAGTGGATATCCCGACGAGCGTGAAGGACTCGCTCAAGAAGTTCAGGTTCAACAACCGGAAAGGTAATGCTGCGATATCTGGTCAGTCCAGGTACATGGTCGATCAATGTAGAGCTGATCGAGAAGCAAGTGAAGATAGTCAAGACGGAGCTGGTGATGAAGGTAGATGAGGAGTTGACGGATATGAGCGTGGAGGAAATCGCAGAAGGTACACTTCAATTATTTATATAAGTCGAAATGCTGAGCTGACTCCGTCGCAGAGCTACCTGAGAATTCGCCTAGATATGTCATACTATCGCATGAGCTAGTCCGCCTCTCTTCAAATTTCACCCCGAATGAGCTGATGGAAAGGGCAGAATCACAAGGACGGACGGATATCGTACCCCTTGATCCTGATCAATTGGTCTGTCCCTCCCTCTTGTACCGTGGGAGTATGCTTATCGTAGTCGATAGGACGCCTAGCGGGTCACCTACGGATCTTATGACACTGCATGCTTCGTCACTTTCTTTCTTCCAACAAACGGCGGAGATAGCAAAGGTCAGCTGAGACTTTTGCATCGCTGTAGCCTTGAGCTGACAGGCTCCCTCCGATATAGGTTCTGGAAGTCCGGGATGGAGCTGAAGGATTGACGACGAAAGCGATTCATGATCGATTACTCGCGAACTGAGTTCCAAGAGGCATCTCAACGTACTCCTTTGGTCGCTTCTGTGGCATTGCATGACCCTCTTCAATACTCCACATGCACTGCATTGTCAACATTACCTTCCGCTCAAATAGACAAAGCTTACCTGAGTACAGATCGCCGCAAACTACTATGCCGGTCGCGGAGAGGTAAGTCAACCGTGGGTGTCACTACATAAACGCTTTTGCGCTCTTTCCTACTTTCTTCCCTTCTTCGTTCTTCTTCTTTCGTATTTCGCAGCCAAGACTAGATAATTGAGCCTTTCTGACCCCATCCTGACACCTTTTTATCGCATGCTCACGCCACCGAAACCCACCTATGCTAACGATTTTGAGGAGGATGTACGGATGAGCTACGGGGAGATTGAGGATGTCGAGCAGATAGCTGGACCTGAAGCCTTGTCGGCTAGTAAGGCTGAGCGCAGCAACAGCAATAATAGTCAGTGGATTGTCTGCCCGACATGGAACTAGCTCATAAGCAGGAGCTCTCAGACGGCACACTGACCGTTCATGCGGGTGGCAATAATAGCACCTCGACCGGTAAGCCACTGTCGCTGCCAATGTTGCCAAAAATCGCTCAAGAAACATGCCGCCTATTGAACTCGCCACCACGGGCAGTGCTTTGTCCCGCCTACGCACTCACCAGCATATCTCAACCACGCCGTCCAGCCATTCGCTCTCCAAGCCAGTTCCCACTCCCACTAGGAAGCTACCCTACTCCACGGCCACACGGTAAGGGTATTGCAGAGTCGCCGATCACGGTGGATGGCGGAGAAAGCGATGTCGAAGTGGCGAAACCGGAGAAGGAGGCGAAGGTTGTATATGGGAAAGAAGCCTTCTAGAAAGATATTCCGGGTTGGAAGGAGAGGAGCGATTGCCCATTATTGGACTTGCCAATTGAGATCCTGGATGGGTGCTTTGGCCTTGGTGGTAGTCTGGAAGTGAGATATCATCTCTTGATTACAAATATTTAGCCTTGGCTGACAAAATGTAGTTGAGTGATTTCTTTCGCTGGCTGGAGTGAGCACGTTCTTTCGTCTCTACCTAGAGGACGCATTCTTCAAGGTACGGCGGTCTTAGAATTCCTGCTTTCACACATATGCCTCCAGGCGGCTTGTAAGACGATCGACATGCCGGAAGACCCCTGCAAGTATCCCGATGCTCGATCCTATACCATCAGTACCCTCGAAGCTCGTCATCCGTTCACCCAGCAAAAGGAGCAATGGCGTGCATCCATTCACAGGCCCGGAAAGCGTAAGCAGAAATGCTCAGTCCGCAAACGATCACCTGTGAGACAACCGCCAAGTCTGCTCCGTACGATATCAAAACTCACATACAACTAGCTTGATTCGTGCAGCCGTACGCGCCCTTGCCTTTCCGGTTCACGGTGGTGTGCTTGGTCACACAACTATCATGTGCGCATTGAATACTCGTCAGCGAGTGCTGATGGTCGCCCACAAGGACGAAGTCCGCCGAGCTGCAGAAAGCCGCAAGGCTAACATCGAGAAAGCCAAAGCGGCCGGGACCTATGTCGACCCCATTAATTGCCCGCGCCGGGCACCCACCATCAGAGATCTCGTGCCCAGCCGAAATGTCCCATGTGTCACTGGCGACATGGTGACTCTTCTCACAGACTCGTCCTTTCCCAATCCCACATTTCATTCTCGTAGCCTTCCCCGCATATGTCCCGCTTTCACGTTTGCCCATCACAGATATCTTTCGCATAACTTCACCACACTCTTTCGACACTCCACTCATTTCACTCCATGATATGTGATCATTCCCTGTCTCTGCGTATAGTTTGTATGAAATATGCATTTATATATAGCTACTTCTGGGCTGCACTTTTGAACGATTTGCTCCGGCGGGTCGGTCGAGCAAACACGATCGTGGGAGAGTGAGGATTCCGCGGATGCACCTCCTTCGCTCAGTCGCAGACGGTTTGGGCAATGTGCATTCTGGCCTGCTGGGCGGGAGGTCCCAGCAACATCGTATATAATGATTATGAAGTTATGGACTGACAGCGGGATGAAACTCGAGTTGAGAACCCTGTCTGTCCTACAAAAGTGTCCATGACAATGTTTAGAGCGAGAAAGCGGGGAGGGGGTGGTGGGAGCGTTCGAGCGACAGGCGAGATAGGTGCTGGGCCAATGATGAGAAATATGGAGAGAGGGGTTGAATGATCCATCCAGTTCTCATACGGTGCCCTCGGTTCGTTGTCACGTGACGCCCTTTCTCTCTTCTCCTAACTCTACTATCTTCCCAAGCTAGAAATCCTTCTCACCAGTCGTCTGATATTTCTTTCCGTCCATGGCTGTGATCCTGACTCGATATGTCGTCGACAAGTAGTTTAACTTCCCTCGGTGATGAACTTGACGAGGATGTGGTGGTGAGCGATGAGGAGGAGGAGGAAGACGAGGCGATGGAGTTGGGAGTGGATAGAAGTCCGAGAGCGATGAAGGTGAGGACGGCGAAGATGATGAAGGTGAGTTGAATTTCTGTCGATTCAGTCCGAGAGATTTTACTCAGTGATATCAGTGCGGTATCTTCACATCCGAACACCGACCAAGACGATTCCAGACCGGACAGTGACGACGACGATCGAAGTTGGGATGCTGATGAATACCCTGCAAGCGGCAATAACAATCCACCTTCTGCCGGTTTCGAAACTCCAGCTCAGCTCTCTACGATGGATATCTACAGATCGCTCTCGGCCAGGTCAGCCAGCAGGAAGGGTATGACGAAGGAGAAGGAGTTCTTCGCGCCAAAGAAGCCTTCTGGACGGACTTGCCGGATTGGGGACGAAGGAGTGATCGTTTGCTGCTGTAGCTTCCGAGTGAGATCCTGGGAGCAAGAGTCAGTATGAGGTTTACGAAGAGGAAAAGGGAAGGTGGAAGAAGGAGCAGGCTGCGAAAAGGAAGCAGAGAGCCTTACAAGCGGAAGCCCTAGCTGAGGCGGCGAGAAGCAGGATGCCAAGGAGAGTCAAAGATGGCCGCTCAATCTGTACAGAACTCGCTGTCATACCTGCACGCTGCGACGTTCAACCGGCTGTGGCCAAAGGGCAGGAGTGGCATACGGTGAATACTCGATTTGCAGTACGTGTCAGTATCTCAGGTGACAGCGAGCAAAGCGAGACGGACCTCATTGACGCATGTTTTCTCTGTCTAATGCTGCTTGATTTCCACTGAGTGCTGGACCTCGAAGCGACAGCTCCGATGGAGCGACACAAAGCTCCCTCTCTGTGAACTTCCATGGCTATCCAAGCATCGGATAGCGAGAGAGGACTGTACCAATACTGTCCGTGAGCGATACATCAAATCGAGGGGGGAATCACTTACCGGGGACAGTGTATGGTGACTTGAAGGGAGACATCAGCTTTGAGACTACTGCGGGGAAAACCAATCACATAGGTCAACATAGGTGATACCCATCTGGACCAAGACGACAGAACCTCTCCCAGGAGATTGGTGCGCTCAGTCTACCCAACAACTTGCGCAGCTTCGCCTCGCGGGTCATACACTATCCCTCGCATACGACATAGAAGAACGAAAGTGGTCACGTAGAGTTTGCGAGCAGCTGGACCACATCTGGTAACTATGAAAACACCTTCTGCTTTCCACCCTAAAGTTTCAAGGCTTCGACCTCGCATTCTCGCTTTCGTTATTCTTAGCGGTATCGATAAGTCTGAACCCGACTCACAATGTTTCCAGGAAGTGAATGGCACGGTCATGGCTTCCGGAAGGAGATCATGGGGCAGGATTTTTTCAGCATGTGGAGATGACCGGGAGAAGCAGATCGATGCGAGAGGAAGAAACCACTAGTCCCGTAGGCGATGCATGGAGCTTGGCCTTCTTCGCCCAAAGCCATTGTCGGCATGGAAGTCATCTTCCGGATAGCTGTGGGTGAATAGATAGCGAGACGCGCGAAGAAGACATTGCAGACGGAAGAAAAGGAAAAACGATTGATCCAACCAGCTTCTTCCGTGACACGCTGAAACGGCATGCTGTGCCACACCTAAAAACGGCGCTCGGCTTTACGGGACTATTCCCTTCGCATGGCAACATGACGTATCCCGGAGAGGGGCGATTAGGCAGGCGATTGACTTTCCGGATTCTCCCTCTCTTTGCAATTGATTTCTTTTCAGAGCAGCTTTACACAAAAGACCTTCCCGTGATTTTGTCTTGACTTTCTTGTCGACTTTGATTTTCTTGAATCTTGCATGCTCTGACTCGTCAATAGAGGTCTCCCTGAATCTCAGATGTGTGCAAAGAGGGAGATACATCCAAGCGATGCCGACGCCGACGCTTCATAATCCGCCTTCCTCGCCGATTACCGACTCCGCCACTCAGCCTCACGCATCCACATCCACTTCTTCTTCCATTCAACAACCTCGCACACCGAGCCTTGGTGCTACTGCTACGCCTACGTTTTCCAGTCCTGAGACTCCCCAACAGCTGGACACTCCATACGTTAGTCAATCGGTTCATAACGATACGTTGAAGGGAGGTGACGAGATGGTGGTCGATTCTGTCGATATGCAGGAGACAGTGATGGGTCTAGGTTATGGGGATGTCGAATTCAAAGTCAAGGAAGAGAAGAGACCATCTCAAAGGGAGGAAGCGAGCACGGAAGGGGTAGAGCTCGAGAAGGCCAGAGCGGCAGACAAGAGCTCGACCGAGGTCGCTCCAATCCGTCGGGAAGTATCGCCAGACGATGAAGAGGAAGTCTCCTTCCCGGATCAGGAGGCTCTGAGATCGATGCAGACTAGATTGAGGCAGATGGATGTCGAGAAAGAGAGGGGCGAGGGGGATGCATGGGGACAAAGGGACGAATTGGTCGGGATGGTGGGTTGCTCTTGCCGGGTAGTATCCTTTTCAAGGCTGATGATTCGAGCAGATGCAAAGCCTTTTGACCCCTGCTCGTCAACTGTTGCCTTTCTTGCAAAGACAGCTTGATACACAGAAGGATACTATCACGACTATTCAACAACAGACAAAGCTATCCGAGCAGCTTGTGAGGATGGAGCGGTAAATATTGCCATAAATACACCACCCTGTGGTCTGATGCAAATTCTCGTAGGGAGCGATATGCGGCAGAGAGAGAAGGATGGCATGCTGAGACTCGAGCGCTCATGCACGTACGAAATGCGGAGATCGTTGCGGGTATCCGGCCGAAGAAGCTGCTCGATCTTGATGTGGGGTATCACCAGGAGCTGGAAGCGGCGAACAAGAGGCTTGAGATGGACAATCGGCTCATGGCTCCAAGAGTGGGTATTTTTGGTCGATCAGTACGGCCTCGTTGACGTGAAGATAGCTGGCAGATACTCAGCGGCAAATTGACAAGCTCGTCACCGAGCTTCGTCATTTGCGATCCCATGTTGTCCTATCTTCCCTGCCTCTGGGCGACCTGACCGGAGAACCACATCCACCTCAACAGCTTCCTCCAGCATATCTTACCGATCGAAGAACGTCCATGTCGCCCATCAAGGCGGGATCGAGTACAGCGACGATGGGTGATGCTCGTACTGAACACCTACTTCTCGCTGCACGGAAAGTGCGATCGATGCGACAAGTGGATGATCGGGTCGGTCGGCTGACACTGGAGGAGCTGAAGCGCGGGGGAGTTGTCGGTCCTGATGGCGGTGTTGGTTACTCCGAGGGATATGGCGGACCGATCGAGGATGATGAAGACGAATATGACAGGGAGATCGAGGATGAGAAGCCGATCCTCGACTCATTGCTGGACCGTCGACCAAGTATTGCTACCAAGGGGAAAGGGAAAGGCACTGCTTCCGCCCAAGCGAGCCCATTACTGCCTCGTGCGAAGCGGAGTAGCAAACGATCCCTTCCACCTCCAACGACACCCTCACGAGGTCACGCAAAAGTTCGGCCACCAGAGACAACACCAGGCGGAAGCAACTTCAGCGATCTCCTTCGAGCAGCGGAAATGGCCACACGACCTGGCACACCCGCAAATGAAGCAAGCAGAGCGCATCATGTCCCGATGTCCGCTATGTCAGCTACTCGGAGTACCACCAGGGCACGGGAGGAGAGCACCAGTGATCGGGGCAGCCCGAACAAAAGAGCCCGGCGAGAACCGCCACCTTCGGCAAGCTGGAGCCGCGGTCGTCGGATATCTGGTATGGAGGTTCAAACGGAGGACATGGAGGAAGAGGAGGATCAGTCGGTGGCTTTGGCACCTTCAGAAGCTCTGGATGCGGAACCCTCGGATTCGCAATCACATCCTGAGGCCTTTGCACTTGACCTTCTCGCCCAGGCGAGCCAGCTGGACGTTGCGCAATCGGCATCCCAGGGATCCGGTATGCGATTGGAGAGTGCGGCACGATTTGGCGGCATGCTCGAGGAAGGAGGGCGACTTGTCAGCCATAGCCCGGAAAGCAGCGTGGCGGAAATAGGTTTGGCGCCCGCGATTAACCTGAAGTCAACTCCCTTGACGGCTCCGGCTCCAATTGAGGACTATCAAATCGATCCGGCTCTTTCTGCTCTTTCTCGCCCGGACACCGCGACTGCAACACCGAAGCCTCGGCCGCGTGCTCAGGATTTCGCGTCTGACGTGCACACTCCCGCAAGGGCTTTTCATCAGCATCCGTACCCGACTCCCGAGAACCCATTTGACGAGACGCCGGGACGAGGGATGTCGCCGCACTCAACTAGTCGAAGCGATATGCTGTCTCATGAACTTCCGCCGGGAGCTTTTGCGAGCCCAACAGGAGCGACTGTTCCGGGTCTCGGCAAGTATGTCCATCTGACCAGTAATATGCCTTCGAGGAGGGTGAGATCGCCATATCTCAAGTGGACGATCGAAGAGGTGAGGCGTTACATGATGCTCGCGGCACTCGCTGACATTTGATAGGATGAGCTACTCGCTAGAGCTGTAGCGATACACGGCGAGAAATGGGATCTGGTCAGTAAAGGCGTACCAACGAGGAGTTATCATCAAGTCCGCCAGCGGTGCGTCGCAACCCTTTCGAATGTCACCGCCAAGACTGATGTTGCGTATTGTATTTAGGTGGCTTCGAAAGACCGGAGCATTCGATAAGAAACCCCTTGGTGGCGAGCATCCCCACGGGATGTCGGGTCTAGGTCTAGAAGATGAAGAAGAGGAGACCTCGTCGCCCACTCCGGGTGGAGGAGGGACGCCGAGCGCGAAGAAGCGAAAAGCATGACAGTATTGTTAGTCTTGGTTCTAAAGAAGATACAAATATAGCATATGCCTCATGCATGCACATGCTCGGATCGGTGCCAACAAATAGGTAGTTGGACAATAAGGAAAGGGAATGTGGCGGTTTTGAAGGGATACTGCCGATCTGTGTATTGTTGTATTGTGTGTGGAATTTGATGATGATGGGTGTCCGGCCTAGACTCTCTCAGGAACGTCCATGGGAAGCATAAGATGCTGATCGGATGCATGAATCGCTGACTTTTTGCACCTCCTCGGTATCCCACCTTTCACCTCGTTTCTTCGAGCTTCCGTGTTTCATTGGGGGAGGATTGCCTTGGACGTTCCAGGGCTTCGGAAGAGTGATCTCGATAACTGGTGTCTTCGAGATGATTCAAAAGCGATCATCGATACTGTCAGCTACTAACAGCTTTGCCCTTTTCGCTTTCCTCCTGTCTGTAGGAGCAGCACCATCCCCATCTCCAGTTCGGAAATCCCTCCTTCCGCTTTTGCCACACCGATTTAACCCGCCTTCTACCGAATCAAGCTTGACCGATCGAGATGAGTCTGAAAGAATGTCAGCTCAGAGGGAGCTTGCTGGTGTGCCCTTGGAAGTGAGGAGGTGGTTACCCTGGGAAGTACAGATCGAATACTCGGGAGAGACGTTCTTTGACGGGTAAGTGGCGTTAAGGGCTCTGGTTGAGCGAATGGCGAGATGAGCTGAACCACGCTGTCGATGCAGATGGGACTTTTTCACTGAAACTGGTGAGCTCTGCTCTGACGATCAGCTATTTTTCCGCGGTGGATGACTGATTTTGAAGTTCCAGATCCAAGTCATGGTCGTATATCCTACCACAACTCTCACTCTCCCTAATTCCACACGGACTGCGTGACCCCACTGATCGTGTAAGTCTACCTCGCTGATCAAATACGTTCCAATAGTTGTCCAGTGCGTCAGATCCCCTCGTTTCTAAGTAGATGAAAATACTGATAAACTCCTCGACAGATACGTCTCCTCCGACACAGCTTTCGCAAATGGTCTAGCTTTCTGGACATCAGACGGAACGCCGGGCATCCAAGCGAGTTTATCCGTCTCTTTGGCCTCAGTCACTGACCTGATCCCATCATCGAGTAGGTGGACCGTTGGTCATCGACCCCTGTCAATGCACCGAGGGATAGTGTCCGGATATCGACGAAATCGCTCTTTGCGGGAGGATTGATCGTCATTGACTTGGCCTTGATGCCTTGGGGATGTGGCGTTTGGCCTGCATGTGAGGACGTCCTGGCATCTGCATACGATCTTAGGGTTTCTGGCTGAACTTGTTGCTCAGTCTGGACGTTGGGGTATGAAGGTGCTTGGCCAACTTCGGTACCTTATCTCACTCCACTAGAAACCCCTCGCTAAAAGTCAATGTAGGGAGAGATCGATATTTTCGTGAGCTCGTCGTTGGGTGTAGGTGAAGGAGGCTGAGTGCGGGGAAGGAAGGGATCCAAGCAATGACAAACAAGTAGGCGTCACAATACCGACTGCTATGCCCACTTTGCTGAAGTACATGATCGTCCTCTGTCAGCCAGGTCACGATGTACCTCTTTGTCCCCATCATCAGACGCTCTGAGCTGAGGAGAAAAGCCACACCCTCCCTGGATGCTCAATCAACCAAACGTCCGGTTTATACACGGGTCATATCGCTGTAAGCTTGCCCTTCTCCGCTTCTGAGACAAAACGAGCTGAGTGTTGAGCAGAATACCGTTTGCGATTCCACAACCGGTTTGCATTACTAGCTGAATACGTGTCGAAAGGCTGATGGTTTGCCAGGCGGTAGCGGATGCGGTATCGTCTCTGACTCTCCCACGTCTTTTGGAGAGCCATTCAATGTAGCCGGAGGAGGGGTGTTTGCCTGTCTGTGGGACGGTGATGGCATCCGTATATGTGAGCCGTTGACATTTCAGGCGTATCAGCTCAACCTGTTTATAGGGGATTGGAGCCGACCGAAGATACCGACCGATTGAGTGCCATACCTTAATGACGGCTGAATAGCTGACCTTCCCCAGCTTGGTCCAGGAAAGCCCGCAGCCGCAAGATTGTTTGCATTGCCCCCACTTGTTCCTGCATGATGATTTGATCTCGTGATTTTTAGGGGGTATACCAGCTGCCGCTTTCGACGCGTCAACTTGCGATCCATACTATTACTTCCAAGCGCAAGAGTTGATCCTGAATATCGACCTCTGCGGTGAGTATGCCACATCTTCCTCTGCTTTGTGAGCTAACAAGCATAAGGGGACTGGGCTGGTGGGAATTACGCCCGTAAGTGCAATACCATCTAGAGGTACAATGGCTAACGAAAACTCAGAATACTCGTATTGCCCAGGCACATGCGCTTCCTACGTCTCAGATCCGGTCAGCTCATCCATATCAACCTTGAGGATTTTGTTGGGCTCAAGGGAAGACCGTCAGGACAACCTCAACAACACGGTCATGCTGATCAACTACGTCAAAGTGTTCCAGCAGTCGGGTTCCGCACCGATCCGGTCGCAAGCGATGACGAACGAGAACCAGACAGGTGTCGGAGGAGCAGTGGCGCATTTGATGCCGAATGAAGCAAGTCGCCATGTTTTAGAGTGGGCCGTCTGGGTAACTCTGGGGATCGGCGGCTTGTTGGTGTACTTTCTGCTGTGAGGAGCAGTATGTTAGTCTTGAGTTTTGCATGGTACCTAGCGGATTGGCTGGGCGTGAGCGCACTACGATGCTAACAAGTCTGCTGCGTTGACCCTACGACCATAGTCAAGAATCGAGACGTCATTGATTAAGCCGTCCTTGGTACAGCTTCAGCCTCCCCGCCCGTACAGTTCCTCGATGCTGCGTGGGAGCACGTTAAATGTACGATGACTATGAAGAATGGTAAGCGCCCGCGAATCAACGAGCAGCATATACGCTACATTTGAAGACCACAAAACTTACCTGAGCAATCGTCACACTGCAAAGTGGGCCTCTGACCCAATCGCTTGCTGCAGACCTGGCACTTGTTGCCAGGTGCGAGTGATCTCGGTAGGAAAGCGAAGGCGAAACCGGATGTAACTGCGACGACTGAGCATTCATTCTCGTTGGTGAGAGGTAAATCATATTTACAGGAAGAAGCCTTCTTGCTATTCAACAGAGCCGCCGCGTCACTCCGAACAAGAGTAAATCGGTGTGTACCCGTGTTTCGCGGCAATTCATTGTCCAGTTCCGTTTCCTCGCTCTTTGCTCGCTGATATTTCGTCTCAATTGACTTAATAGGCTCGACAAGTTTGAGGAGGTCCGAGCTAGCCAAAGATGGGATCGAACCGATCTGTGAATCCGCCGGTATGGACGTCGAATCCATCGGAAGCGCTGTTGCACCCCTTATCGTCATGGTCGATCCTGCCACGTCTTCGATTTGCTCTGGTGGAGATGCAGCATGTGAGGTGGAAGCTGGTTGCAATGGTTTCACAACGGCTGACGTGGAGAAGGATGAGGAGGTTCCGGCGGTATCGAGGGAGGAGGATGCCTCCATGGATGGTAGTAATCGTTGATGTCCAGCTAGCATAAATCAGCAACGATACACGGAGAGCTCTCATGACTTACCCCTCATCTCGCTTGCATCTGTGTACTGGCTTAGCACGCTTCCCCGCTCATGCCATCTTGCCGTTCTCCATGTCTGTCCATCCACCCCAACCGATAATGCTCCTCCTCCACCGATATCCAATCCAGCAAGAGTCTCCAAAGCTTCCTGCTCCATCTTCTTCACATCCTCCTCTCCTTCACCTTCTGCATCCGCCTCTTTACCCTTAGTATCCAAGGTGAAGATGGACATCGCCCTCTTCGTATGGTTGACCAGTCTGACCGATCCGACGTGTTCTCCTCCTTCCATATCATCCAGTCTTGCAAGCACTTCGAGCTCGACCTCCCGCAATCGAGTCAGGACATCTGACATCTTCGGCCGGTCTTGAGGGTTCTCCTGACAGCATTCTATTGCGAGGTCGATCAGTGCTTGTGGGCATCCGGGCGAAGCCCGTCTTCGGATCTCATCGGGATCGGGGGTGAAGCCTGGAGCTTTCCGCTACTATGTGTGAGCCCCCAGTGGCTCGTTAGGGTAGTAGAGCTTACTGTGTAGGTTCGCGAATCGACCAGCCCGCGTGACAATATCTCGACGAAGATGATCCCAAGGGAAAAGACGTCGGTAGGGAGTCATATTCGTGACCATTGATGATCTCGGGACTCATGTAGCCCTATCAGATATGTAAGCCACGATCGGGTCCCGAAGCAATAGCATAGCCCTGCTTGCTCTAGACCGGTCCGCAACTCACATCGGTCCCACAATATGTCATCCTCCTCATCTCGTCCGCATTTCTCGAAGCGATCCGAGCGAAACCGAAGTCGGTGACCTTCACTCGCTCGTTCGAGGTGATGAGGAGGTTCTCGCCTTTCAGGTCACGGTGGATGCACTATGCCAGAGATCGAGTAAGCGCTTGTCCCTTCTTCTCCGCAATACAGAGACGTGGTGGTAGCAAACACCCCACCTGTCTCGCATGGAGGTACGCTACTGCCCTTGCCACATCCGTGGCGAAGGACAATCTCAGTCTCCAAGGGAAAGGATGAGAGGAGAGGATGAACTGCCGAAGGTTACCGCGTGGGACGAAGTCGGAAATTATACTACTTGAAATCAGCTTCTGACCTGGCTGCAGCTCGCCTAAAAGTGGACGACAGGCGCCAAGAGTTGAGGAGCGACTTACAAGACCCGTCCATCCTCATCAGGCGCCTTTGACAGCCCAAGAAAGAGGACAATATTGGGATGGCGACATTCTCGCATGATCCGCCATTCTCGCTCGAAGTACTTGTTCACCTACACAGCCGGAGTATCAGCGGGACAAGGCATTTTGGACGGACAAGTTGAGACATACATCGTATTCGGAAGAAGGTAGGACTTCTTTGATGGCGATGTCGATCCCGAGGTACGATCCTGTCGCCAAGTATGAGCTTCTGACCATTCGCCCTCATATTCGACCCATTGAGGTAGAAGAAGAAGGTTGTGTTGGGTATTTGAAGCTCACCTTTGTACACCGATCCGAAACTCCCTAATCCAAGCCTATGACCCCACACGATGTCCTCATACTGTACGACGTTCAGTGATTGCCTCTAAGAAGTAGGAGATCAGGCATGCTCACCAGGATGATATCGAAATCCATCTCCGCCTATCCCGAGCTCGACCTTGGGGTTATGATGAAGGCTCCCGATGACCTAATTCGAAAGTACTAAAAGGAAAAAAACTGTGAGAGGGTCACGAAGGAGCGAAGTCTTGTAAAGAAGCCAAGAATGCGGAGTCAAGGATGAAGGAATAGTCTGAGACAGTTCCGAGACAAGATCCCTTCGCCAGGGAAAGGTGTAAAAATGCAATCACTCCCTGATCATCACCTCGAAACTGGAGAAAAGTTCCAAGGAGAGAGACGGTCAGCGTGACAACAGTATCATGTCAACAGCTTTGTCAGGTTATGACAGCTCGGACCCTAGCGTTTGCGAGGCTGAGCGAGGATCATTACGCTCGGGCCCATGTGAAACGTGTCACCGGACGGATACATGCTGACTAGAGTTCGCAGAGCGTGGGAACGATTCCAACCTTGCTGAGTATATGTAGCGAACTCTCCCGAACAGTCGGCTTGTGGAGCGATTCATTCAGAGGGGAAGTACACGAAAGAAATGAATGCGTTGATGAGCGCTCGGATCGTTCTTCCCCTGACGATGCGCCTAATAACTTTCATTTTGCTTCCGTTGACTCGATTGCAAATGCACCCCCATCTAAGCTCTTCAGGCTCCATCTCAGCGTCCCGTTAAAATGTCGGACATCGCTCTGACCGCACGAGCTTCAGATGCCTGCTTCTTGTCGGCGCTAGCGAACCGGCGCGTGATCCGTGGTCTGAGCGGTTCGTATGTGCTTCATGCTCAAGGATCTGGGGATAGTTCAGAGTTGATAAGCAAGGAGATGGAGGTATAAATTGGTCCGACAGGATCACTGGGCGCCAACACATGACGTGGGCAGGCGAAGGCTAATGCCATCCGCGAAGAGCTGAATGGAAGGATAGATCTGAGAACAGTCAGAAGGGGTATCGCTGACTCACATGGGATGTGCCTGTCATTCTCGCTCCACCTTCGTAGTGTCATGGTACAGTCCATGTCTTAGACCTTGAAAGTAGGCAGCTCCGCTTGCCATGTTTTAAGAGCGCGAATCAGCACCCAGCGTAATTCTCTAACATAAAACCGCATCAGAATCACAGAACAGAGATCAAATAGCCAGTACTCGAGTACAGGTAGTATTCTCATTCATTTCGCACTCAACCTCTTACTTCGCGACTTCCACAAATCTGCCTTCTGTGCGTCGGTCTTCCCGTTTCCCTATGGCAACCTTCCACATCCCCGCCTCAAATCATCTCCCTCCTCAACTAACTCGGCAAGTCCCCACACCCAAAACTCCCCCTCCCCATCCAGACGAACCACCCTACCCAAACCTGTGACCCCCCAACCCTTACAATACCCCCTAAATTCCTAAATTTGTTGGCGACCGTCGCGTGAAGTCGTCGCGTGGCGCCATCATGTCCGCCTCGTCGAGCCGAGCACACCGATACTATCGGAGATGCTCGGCGATGCCTGACGCCGGACTTACGCGCCCCGGCACCACGCGACACGCGTTGTTGACTCCGATCTTCGGATTCCCCGTATCTCTTTGAGTTCGACAACTTCCGGTGCATCAAGCACCTCTTCAGATTTGCCTCGACCAGGCGCATCGTCGGATGCCTGGACAATTGTTCCTCGTCGACGACGGGAGAAAAAGACCGACTCGCAAAATTCGAGACCAGCCACCCCGGGTCGCAGAAATCCTCATCGCGCCAACCGTCCCATCCCCTTCATTTCCCCTTCCCCCACCTCACCGAGCAGCTCATCGACTTCATCCGGCCTTGACGAACGTAATGATCCTTCATACACCGTTCGAGAAGCCCGTTTGAGCGCACAGCAAGGACCCACAACCTCTTCCTCCCGTTCTCCCTCCCCTCTCCCTCTACGACCTCCACCATCCACCGCCCAACTCCCTCTCCGCCCTCAAACGCGATCTCCGCCGAATCCCGTCCCC
>JAABUH010002144.1_pt1 | contig 19572 bp, 34 predicted proteins | sample 5559121 | NCBI WGS metagenome assembly JAABUH01 (sample SAMN10711871, study PRJNA513364) | rock metagenome | isolation source: Antarctica rocks | place: Antarctica: Victoria Land, Battleship Promontory nord | collected 2015-12-28
TAGCTAGGTCGATGCCGAGGCCGAAGGTGATGCCGAAGATGGCTGCTATGACGGGTTGTCGGCATGCTGCAAGGGAGGTGATGGCGTTCTGGAAGTCCTGTTCCACCATCAGAGTCTCTTCCCGCGGTCCTAGGGTGGTAGTAAAGGGGCGAACGATGATGTGGTGCCGGAGAACGAGAGCTTTGCGGGCTACGTCGATGTTCGTTGCGTCATTGAGGTTAGACTGCGACGTCACTGGACCCGATGAGTCCCACTAGACAGAGATAAGCGATGACCCACAGTCGAGCCCAGCGGTGGAATACTTGTCCAATGCGGAACTGAGGACGACGACCCGGACCTGGGGGCTATCCGATATCCGCTCGACGATACTTCTCAGCTCGATCCACATGCTGGAACGATCCATCAGACCCATTCGCTCGGTTGCATGTGCATCAGCAGCTCACTCATCGTGGAAGGCGTTGACTGGGGCTCTGAGTCGTTAGCCGAGCAGTACAAGGGGTGGGGATGGGTCACCTGTTGAATTCGAGTAGCAGGACACCTGGGGAAGGCTCGGAAGCACGATGATATCGTCCGTTGAAGGGTGAGAGATCCATCTTGAAGTGGAGATGCTATTCCGTAAGACTGGCAAAGAGGATACAGAGGAGAAGGGGATGCGAAGTGTAAACTTGACCGGGCGCTTTTCACCCAAACCAGACAGAGGTGGGTTTTGTTTTTCGTCTCCACATCTCATCAATCGTCGTGAATTTGTCGACATCTGCATAGTGGAAGGCCGCAATCGGGGATACCATCGGGTTGACACTCCTGCAGCAGTCCCAAATCAGGTTTGGCTACCGACATCGGCGGAGCTTTTTCTCTGGATCTCGTTGCAAGTCGAAACCCTTGAAGCTTGACGTTGAACCAATCAAACTCGCTTGGTCGGCTGCTCGAGGAGGTCCTCGGAGGCTGGACACGACATGTCGAGCCTCCTCTCGGAGCGACAGAGAGATGAGCTGTGCGTGTGCATCTCTCAGTATACCTGAAAAACAAAGCTAACAATCTCTCCTTTCACCTTCTTTCGCCAAACTGTCGCCTGTTTGATCATACGAAATTGCTACGATCTTTCCTCGATGACCCGGAATGCAGACACAAATCCATGTTATCCTACCTGCGTGCTTCCGGATTGCACGGGACGTACGAAGCGCTCAAGAAGGAGACGGATAATGGCGATTTCGAGGTCGACGACCCGAAAGCCCGCTGGGTCGGGTTACTCGAGAAGAAGTGGACTAGCGTCATCCGCCTACAGAAAAAGGCATGCCTCTCTATTTCAGACTGGTGATACTGGATTGATACGATAGCCCAGATCATGGACCTTGAATCCCGCAACGCAGCACTGCTCGCCGAGCTCGCCTCCCCCACCCGTGCCTCCTCGTCCTCCTCATCAACCCCCTTCCTACCCCGCGCACCCGCCCGACATACACTCACCTCCCACCGAGCACCCATCACCCGCGTAGCTTTCCATCCGACATGGAATGTACTGGCCAGCGCGAGCGAGGATGCGAGTGTCAAGATCTGGGACTGGGAGAGTGGGGATTTCGAGCGGACGGTTAAGGGACATACCAAGGCCGTCATGGATGTGGATTTCCACCCGAAGGGTACTCATATGGGTAAAATCCCCCCTCCCTAAGGTAAGTTGAGGACTGACGGACGGGGAATCAGTGACCTGCTCGTCGGATCTGACGATTAAATTGTGGGATACCGCGAACGATTATACCAATACGAAAACGTTACATGGACATGACCATTCGGTGTCGAGTGTGCGGTTCACGCCAGATGGCGATCTGTTGTTATCGGCGAGTCGGGATAAGACGATTCGGATATGGGAGTTTGCCAGTGGGTGGGTGCGACTGCACCATCTCGAGGTGCTATATTGGATTGACGAGATAGGTATTGCGTGCGGACATTTTCTGGACATGCAGAGTGGGTGCGGGAAGTGGTACCTTCAGAGGATGGACGGTTACTGGTCAGCTGCTCAAACGATCAAGTGCGTACTCTAGCGTCTGCCTAGGCGATAATTGACGACCGAGGAAGACTTCGAGAGTATGGGATCTATCAAATGGGGAGACGAAGATGGAGCTTCGAGGGCACGAACACGTTGTCGAATGTGCGGTGTTTGCTCCTATCGTCGCATATCCCGCGATCCGAGAATTAACAGGATTAGGGGTGAGCATACTCTCTTCCTCAAATCCCGATGAATTACGCTGAATGGACCGTCAGGCAGCCCCTGCTGGCGATTCGAGAGCGAAGTCAGCAGGCGGTTTTGTAGCTACCGGATCCCGAGATAAATCTATCCGGATATGGGATGTGCAAACCGGTCAATGTCTGCGGATACTGGTTCGTCCCTTGCATCTATCTTTCTTTGTGTATCTAATGGTCTTTTGTGATCAGACTGGTCACGATAACTGGATCCGCGCACTCGTCTTCCACCCAACGGGCAAAACCCTCCTCTCAGCATCCGACGACAAAACGATCCGGATATGGGATCTCGCCACAGGACGGTGTACCAAGACTGTGGATGCACATGGACATTTCGTGACCAGCATGGCATGGGGACGGACGCTCATGGGCGGTAGTGGGGAGGAGAAGGTCGTCAATGGGGATTCCGGGACGAGTGCGGTGAGGAAGGTGAACGTGCTTGCTACGGGATCGGTCGATCAGACTGTCAAGGTGAGTTGAATCTTCCACTTCAAATGGGGAATGAAAGGCTAATGAGCAGTAGATATGGACACCGTAATGATCTGTGGGATCTGGGGCGCTGCTGGCATTGATACCGTCTTGCATCGTAAACCAGCTCGATGATACCCCCTCATCTCTCAAAGTATACCAGATCGTGTCTCCCACACAACAACATCTCTGCCGAAGGACTGTACCTCATTTTTCAAACTATCGCCGTTTGCGCTGCGGCTAGTAGCGATGCGGCCTTATCATTAGACCCACAAGATACGGGTTGCAATGACTTGTACAGCTGGTCCGAGACAGGCGAGCCCCGCGGGGTCCTTTCTACAAGCCTGAGATGCTCCGCAGGATCCAAATTTCGTGGTTCCAAATACTCCTCGAAGGCCCCGCGTATGGGATCCGGAGATGCCGTGGGGCCAAGATCGCGAGAGATTGCCGTCCCTAATGAACAAAGAGTCCACTTCGCCTTCAGACGAATCCGACTGGATCGATGCCTAATGCCCGACGTGCCGTAATGATGCTGACGATCTCCTTCAAGAACTCTTCCAGGACCACGCAATTATCCAGTACTACCGAGAGGGAGATGCTCTTTGTCCCGTTCTCTTTCGATTCTCCTTTCACCCTTGTCTGCCCACCCATGCCAGGTGTGAAGTCGGTCTCGGTCTGGTCCAAGGAGGATGGTGCTCTCGCTTGTGACGGGGGACGAGGCAATTTAGCGGAAGACCATGGACCGGTAGCGATGGGTGATGATGGTCGTGCTTCCAGAGCTATGCCAGAGTCTGATCATAGTGCGTGCTAAAGGGCGACGAGGAGACCTTGCCAGCGGCGTCCCGGACGGAGACGAACGTCGGAGCTGAAGGACTGCCGGGAGACGGTGATGCGTTCTTCCTCCTTGGCGTTAGGTACGACTTGATGCTGTCCACCAAGCTCGATCGGGAGCGTTTGGGAGTGACAGTGGGAGCTCGCTGGGTAGCAGGGAAGCCGAAAGTGGTTGGCTCGACGTCAAGCATGACGTTCATCTCATCATCGAGGTGATCGGCGAAAAGCAGGCCCTGCCGTCGCTCGGTAAGGAGCGTTCGAAATCGTCCACATCCAGTCGGAAGCGATGAACTTGCTTGACGAGATCGCGGAGGATCTGGTAAAGCGCCGGGAGATCGACCAATCCAGGGGGAGAGAAGGGATCGGACGAGTTCCTCTTTGGGTTTGAGGTATCCTCATCTTCCGAGGTATCAGATGAGGACGAATTGACCGGTTTCGCGATACCGCGCCGTCTTGAACTTGGGCCGTTGTGAATCTGATGGTCATACAACAGCCATCCTGCCAGTGATCGTTGTGGACAAAGAGCCAGAGCAGTCAGAACGCCCGTGAGGGCGACATTCTCGTCTGGCGCGTGACAGAAGAATTTTCCGAACGCGATCAATAAAGTGCGAACAAGGTCATCGAGTGGGTTCAATCTACTCTGATGAGTACTGGAATCGCCCACTGCGAGGTGCGCTTCGTCCTCGTCCTCTTGGAGGGATTGAAGCGCGTACTCAGCCCGGTAGCAAGGGTCTGCCTGCAGCGCAGCATGCAAGTCGGTGAGATATCCCGCATAGCCTGAGTTGATCTCGGATGAGGTCTGGAGCGGATCGATACGGCTTATGAGAGAGCCATAGAGTTCGACTTCTTGCAAGTCGGTCTCGGTTGCATTGACTGCCGAGGGAAGGAAAGCCATGTTGCCAGGGCCGGATCCCGACGCATTGGGAGGTCTATGTTCAGGTAAGATTGCGGCGGGACTGCGGGTGGAGACGAGCAGGCCGCTGCTTGCGAGCTTGCAATGGCTGCTGAGGAGTGTCCGGCACAAACGGATTGCCATAGTGCTTGCTGCTGGCGATGAGGATCGAATATTATCGACGATGAGGTATTTGAGAGTGAATCTGTCCTCCTGAACGGAATACTCCGCTTTGGGTGGAACTCCATTCGGGCGGTGGCCCAACGATCCGGCTGTTTCCCTCAATCCTGGTGGAGGCACTGACACTACTGTGAGGTCCTTCGGGAACTCGGTACCCATCGGGTACGTGATCATGCGGTGAAGAAGCGGTCCGTCGTCCAGGTTCCCGAATACGACATCCAGGTAGGTCATCACGGCGACCGCGCTACCATCGGTACTTGAGCATTCGAGTATGGAGGGATAGAGGATATTGTCGAGGAAGGATGATTGCATCGCGTTGAGGGTGGTGCTGGAGATGGCATTTCCCTTCAAACGAGCCGAGGAGGGAGGCGTCACGTCGGCATCTGGATCCTTGAGGGGCGGATTGCACCGATGTATGATATCTTGAAGGAAGCCGAAGAGCTTGAGAAGCAGATCGAGCTGTGTACGGATATCGGCATCAGCTGAAGATGGCAGGTCTCGATCGTCCTCGCCATCGGGATCGTCCTCGCCCTCGTCGATATAGGAACCAAGCTGCATGCCGCCAGACGATGAGGCGGTGATACCTTCTTCTGCCTTTTGCGCTTGATCCGCTAGTAGTGGCACACGCAGCTTAGAGGGAAGGAGGGAGTAGACCGCGCCCAACGCTGCGGCCATGACTTCCGCAAAATCACCATAGACGATGAAGTCGCCAAGAGCGTCTCTCGCATCCTGGAGCGGATCAGGGCCTCCTCGACTGTCTGGAACGGACAGGTTCTCCTCGCCGTCATCGCTCGGCGTCAGAAAGGCGACATCGAAGAGGAACAGCAGGCCGGCTCGTGCAAATTCTCCTGTTCGGCCCTCCCGGTGGACGAATCCGAGCAGATAGGAGAACAAGAGGAACTCGAGGTGATGCTGAGATTTGCCGGAAGTTTGGGAAGTATACGAAGGGGTAGTGAGGGCAGATGGCGTGGGTGACAAGGCTCGAGTGAGGCTGATTTCGGGAGCCGAAGGATCATTGGAGGAAGGCCGCGGAGGGATCCAGGCTGTGTCGCGGAAGAAGATCAGAAGCAAGGCAGGGCTACCGGCCATCAGCTGAGACTTTTTAAGGGAGCTTGACCACTCACTACGCCCTCATCCGTGAGCACAAGATGAACATGAGATCCACCAGATCCCCTTCCAGCTCTCCTTCGTCTTCACGGTGATCACGAGATGCCGTTTTGGTTGCCGCGCCGAGCAATACAGCCTTTCCGTGGACATCTTCGGGTTCGTCACCGACGCAAGACCGTAGCAGTCGGCGGAGTGGTCGATGAACCGCGTTGTGGACCAGGAATCGCTCGGGAAGGAGCACTACGAGATTGTTGACGGCTTTCAGCAACTCGGCTGGGAAAAGGTCAGCTATCAGTTTGAAAAGAAGATGGGTCGGATCACCTTTGACACCGTGAGGTCTATCAGCCTCGCATAATCGTTCCAGATGGGCGAGCAGATCGTTCCGGAGGAAGTATTCGAGACAAGCTCCTGTCGTGCTGTATCCGTGAGCAACGATGAGGAGGTTCCAAGGGAGTCCAGCTCACTCTTCGTCCGCATGATTGCCCTCGTACACCAGCGCATCGACAATTCTTCTCAGCTGATCGGATAAATCCGTAGCCGAGATCCCTCTGTCCTGGTATCAGCCTCCGTCATGACGGGCAGTCCATCGCCTTACCCGAGTAGCTGACGCTCATCGGGATGCTCGAGCGTCTCCTATCTTCATGATTCAGTGATGATTCAGTGGAAATTGCCTCGAAGTCGAGCTCTCCCACCTGAATCGCATGCCATGCTTTATCGAACTCGCCAATATCGTCTGGCTGAATCGACTGTACCGGTTCCTTTGATGACTGGAGGAGTCGAGTGAAGAAAATGGAGACATCCATCCCGTCCCGAGGGGCTCAACAACCCTAAAAGCTCTGTCTGATTCGACGTCTCGTCTAATCGAACGCCAAGGGGAAGGAAAGACGATAGAAAGTGGACGAAACATTCGGGTAGGGTCGTCTCAGGCACAATTGTTGATTCTCCAACATTTTCCTCTTCCTTTCTTTACGACTTATCGTCCACTTAAAAGCTGTACATGGCGCCTGACTCCATCAAACCCAGCTCATCCTTACCGAGGCCCACGGAATTCTACTTCACTGCCTCAAGGAAGTCCGAACAATGCCCCATTCTCACCACTCTCACTCCGGTCAATTCTGTCGACACGCCAAGGACACCCTCGAGGAGATCGTCCTCGAAGCCATACGTCAAGGCTTCGAAGTCTACGGGTTGACCGAGCATGCACCACGCTGGAGGGTCGAGGACCTCTTCCCCGAGGAGGTAAGTCCTCCTCACCCTTACAAACTCAGCTCATGGGTGCCGGTCAGGCAGATCTGTCGCCTACCGACTTGCTAAGAGCATACGAGGTGTTTCTATATGAAGCTGCGCGATTGCGAGAGAAACACGCAGACCGGATATCCCTGTTGATTGGTCTCGAGACGGACTACATCACCCCGCTCGACCTGGGCAATACCACTCGACTTGTTGCGGATCACCAAGAGATCGATTGCCTCGTCGGCAGCGTACATCATGTCAACGGCGTGTCAATAGATTTCGATCGCTCGACCTGGCTGCGGGCGGTGAGGACTGTCAATCTCGGCCAGATACGCACTACCATGGTTGCCAGCTCGTCCGGTCAACCAGTTCTGGCCCCTTCAGATCCGGACGATCCGCATCTCCAGCCCGGTTACACCCCAACCATACCTGAACTCCGGTCGTTTCTCCTAGCATACTTCGATTGGCAATACGAGCTGCTGCGGAACCACCGGCCCGAGGTGATCGGGCACTTCGACCTGTGCCTCCTCTGGACACCGAGTGTATCCCTCCGGTCAGAGGATTTTGAAGGGGTTTGGGAGAAGGTCGAGCGGAATGTACGATATATCGTGGAGTACGGAGGACTATTCGAGGCGAATGTAGCGGCGTTGAGGAAGGGCTGGGAGACGAGTTATCCAGGTCGAGGAGTACTGGAGGTAAGCCCATTGAGCTTTCACTCGGTTAGCATTGCTGACTGGAGATCAATTTCTAGCTCATCCACAGACTAGGTGGACGAGTATGCTTGTCCGATGACTCGCATGGGGTTTCGCAGGTCGGACTCAACTACCTCAGGATGAGAGTATATCTCTCGTCCATGGGCGTGGAGGAGATCTGGTATCTCGTCCCCATAGAGCGGCGGCAGAATGGGGATCAGGTAATCGGGACACGAGGACGGGTTGTTGCGCGTAGACTGGAAGGCGATTGGCGGACTTATCCTTTTTGGTCGAGGATCGCGGCTGCCCAAGCCTACAATAGAGCCTAGATGAGGCTAAAAGTCATGCAGATCATCTAGGATCCATGATTGACATGACAAATGATCGTGCTATGAGTATTGCTACAAACGAACTATGCTATACGAACCGCATGTATGGGTGTGATACGTCTATTCTAGAAGAGATCCTCGTCGCTCCCCTTCTGCTGGCCATGCCGTGCGATCTGCTTCAGTGCCTTCTGCTTCTCCTGTAAAAATTCCTTCTCGAGGTGCTGTTTCAGTTTGGGGATGTTATGGAACGGTTCGTCGCATTTGAAGCATGTGATCGGGGCGTCGAGAAGTCCTTGAGCCGATGACGTGGCCTACCAAATGGGCGATGAGAACTGTTTTAGAGCGAGAAGGAAGGGGACTCACGTCAATGCGATCGTAGAGATAATGCTTGTCCTGTTGGAGCCATCGTTGGACCTCCATGATGGTGATGAAGAATCCGAGATCGGGTCGGAATGAATTGTGGTGTTTCTTCGTCTTGTACGAGGGCGATATCCGATCTTCCGAAATGACGTGCAGGTGGACGTGTCTATACGCCACAAGCCAGCGGTCAATGATAGCTGAAGACAAGAGATGAAGCCGCTCACTTCATCGAAGGAATCGCATGAAACCCCACATCAATCTTCCACTCGAACCCCTCGGTCTTGATCATCTCATCCCTAATCATCTCCTCGACCTCCCTCGCCGTCTCCGCCATAGCCTCAATCACATCAGCCCTCTGATCTGCTCCTGCTTCTAATAGCAAGCTTCTCAAATCGTCGAGAGCATCGAGCTTGACGATGGAGGTACTGCTTTCGGGACCTGATTGGGGTGGGAATGGGTATCGCGGGAGCACGAGGAAATGGTATTTCGCTTTGGGGAAGGCATCGAAGATGGCGATAGTATTGGGCGTGGATAGGAGCAGTGTTGAGGCAGGGAGGGCTGAGGCTGGGTGTGGGAGTGTGGCGTATGTCCGTAAAGCTGAGAGGGAGGATCTCATGGCGAAGCTCTCAGATCGACTGTGACTGGCTCTACCCCTCTCTTTGTCCCTTGATGATCTTCGGAATGCTCGGCTTGGGGATGTCGGGTTGGAGACTGGATGGACCGATCGCCTCGCCTCGGCTCGTGTTTCTCGCTGACGAGGAGAGGAGAAGCAGCTACCCATCTCACACCCGCCATAAGCCCGCAGGCATTAGCGATCGGAGGAAGAATTCATCCAGTCGAGTACGAGGACGGGGAGCAAGAGGAGTTATCGCAGTGATATGAGCGTGGTCGGGGCGAGGGAGGGAGTGGTGTAGGATCCACTGATCAGCGTGTGTTTCGGATGTTTCTCAAGGGACAAGGGACAAGGGACAAGGGCAAGGGACCGGAGTAAGTACAGCTCTCAACTCCTCACGGAGCATTCAGCAGCGCCTCGGAGATCAAGCGGATTATCCTGCCGAAACAAGAGATACAGGAAACGAGAATGATGTGAGGTGGTGGTAAGAGCGTGAGGCAACAAAGGGTCTGATCTTAGGCGTGGCTTGTGGAGCCACGAGACATGCAGTACATGCTACCGGATCCTCACCGCAGAGCTGCCAGAGGCGTCCCGACGTCTAGGTGACTGCAAAGACTCACCCTACTTGAGCCGATCCTTGCCGCTCAGATCAAGGGTTTCGACCTGACAATTCCCGTTCTCCCGAGTTGTGAAGACTGGAGAAGCTGAGCGTTTCAGGGAATCCAATGCGATCGACGGAAATTGCGCCACACCGAAACCAGGTACCGGCAAACCTGCGGGGACCCCAGAACCCGATTACAGCGGGATGAGTCTCGAAGCTGAAACTTTGGAGAACTCGCTGCATGAAGACTTGGTATACAACTTCATACCTGACGCACAATGCCTAAGCCACCTCCCTCCAGCCCTTGGTGCTCTCATCGATGACCGTCTGACCCGCCGGGGAACCGTGCTCGTGCTGATGATCATGGTGATCCTCATCATCGACTTCCGCACCAAGCACAAACTGCGGTCGTTGAGAATCCACATCGTGGCCAATATCCTGATTCCCATCCTGGATATCCTCTTCATCGTCGTCGCCGTTGGGCCGGAGCTGACCCAGCATACGCTCTGCGCCATTCGGAAGGGTGGGTGCGATACTGGGCACCCCCTTGAGAGTATGGGTCGAGCGAACGGAGCGGATGGATGGTGGACGCGAGGCGCTGCGCGGCGGCTTTGCTGAGGCCGGAAGAGCGAGGCGGAGCAGGGAGGTGTACGCTAAGCGGGTTTAGCGACAGTATCACACTCCAAATCTGGGTACTAACGCTGTCGGCAGACCGGGCAGTACCATCCCTTGGCCTTCTTCCTCCTCTCGCGACCAGTCGTAGTAGTTCCACCGGCAACAGGTGGGGCGGCTGTATTAGTGGCTGCGCCGACATCCCTAGGCGCGGCATCCTCAACAACCGTCGCTGCCCCTGCGGGATCGTCTCTCCGTCCAACTTTGCCTCCGGCACCGAACTCCACCATTCCGACCGCGCAGTCGCGGCAAACGACTAGATGTCGGCAAGGGAGCAGAACAACATCGCGTGGCGCTGTCAGGCAGACAATACACTCGTTCGGTGTAGAGGCGTATGGGTCTCGTTCAGCGCCAGCAGTCGGCGGGTAACTCGGTTGTTGAGTTTGGGTCGAGGATAACCCGTAGATCTCCTTGAGCAGGAAGGTGTGCGCGCCAATCTGTGCGGTAATCAGCGGCGACCTGAGGACGATTCAGGGACTGACAACAGCCTCTCGCCGGACTACTTTCACAACCCAGACTCGCTTGCCCGCTTGACCGACCGGAGCGGTAGAGCCCGCGTCAGGCGACCACATGCCGGTGACGAGAATGTGAGTGAGTTGTGCGTTCCGTCGCTTGATGGGTTGCCCTGCGTCAAAATCGTTAACATCATAACCGATAACTCTGCTTGGACTCACCACCATCACCAACAGCCTCGATCCGAATGAGCAGCCTCATCCCCTTCTCAGGCGCCTTTACCTCCTCCGACTTCGCGCCCGCCCCCTCAGCCGGGCGATTGCTCATCTCGATCCGCGCAGCCTCTTCAACATCCGGCTCGCGCTGTCGCCGAGGGAAGATGCCAAACCTCCTTGGCGCTCGACGATCTGCTGGAGTCTGGCCGAGGGTACTAGTGGTCGCATTGGGACCGCCGAGCTCTGGCACGGTCTCGAGATCGGGTTCGGTCGCAGCGGCAACCTGTGGATTTCCCATGGTTCGCTCGAGGCTGCTTCGGTTGGTATCCTCGGAATACGATTCGCGAGCGACAGACGATACGTTCGGATCGATCTTGTCGACGCTGCTTTGAGCGGTGACCTGCTGGTCAACCGCCGGTGCAGCCAAGGGAGTGACGGCGTCGGACAGGTCGAGCGCCGCTTCGGCGGGCAGAGTGAATACCTGGTTGAACCCGCCCTCGTGTACACCGCTGTACATGACCTTGATATCCTCTTCGGCAGCGGAAGCCTTGCCTTCGGCATCCTGAGTCGGTGTCGGATGGATCGACAAGCTAATATTGACGAGTGGCGTTGTGGCATCGTAATTGAACTTGAGGAGGTGGAGAGGATGAACCGGGACTAAGGACAACATTGACGCGTTGGCCGGAGTGATCTCGCCCTCCTGCTCGTGTACCATCGACGACGAAGCCGCGACATCCTGTACGAGCTGCTGCAGAAGTAGAGTCGGACGTTTGAGGTTGACCAATGCTTGCAGCGTAGTGGTAGCATGGAGGCCCTACACATCCATCAGTTTCCGCCATGAGATACGAGATCACAACTGACCTCCTCGCTCTTCGCCTTCTCCACCCATCCCTTGACCACATCGACAGCCACTGTGGCCCCCTCATCCGCCTTTGTCCACCCCGGCTCATCGTCCTCGCCCACATCTGGCCCGAAAATCGTCTCCCGCCTCCTGACAATCTTGCTCTCATCCTTACCTTCTGTTGTCGCTCCGACACCCGTCTGACGAGCGGCGTCAACGACGAGGGTCTGCTGCATGGCAGTCACAGCATGTTGATGCATGGCCAAGCGGGATCCTGGGAGGAAAGGAGGGGCTCGGAGGCGATTGGTGCGGAATGAGCCAGAACTGAGGATGATCAGCAGACGATGGATCTGAAAGTGGACGCTTGACGAACTATGCATTAGTGTACCAATTGTTCATGGTACTGCTTTGTGACATCTTGAAAGATGGCCCTCTGGATAAAGCAAGAGGAGTATGCGGATGTCGGAAGCCGAATCAGGGGATCCGAAGGGGCCTCGTGAGAGCTTGCAGGAAAATTTGTATCGAGTTTCTGTAGGTCCAGCCTCGAACGTGATAGCTGGGACAGCACAGCGTCAAAGCGAGTTTTGAAAGAGGATAAATGGTATGAATCAGGTTGAAACGTTGAGACGGGCGATGAGAATCTATCTTGGGCTTTGAATGACGAGGGCCCACCGATCGTATGTTCCCTCATTTTGCCACAAGCGGTATATCCCGCGATTTCAGGACCCGCATGTTTGTGGCACACAGTCAGCAGTCGAATCTGACAAGATACGTAGAATACAAAGGATCACAGCCACTCTGAGCTATCGTCATTGACACCTGAAAGGAGAAGCATCGAGTGTCAGCCAATCAGCAACTGTGTTTCCGGTTCAGCAGCGCAAAGTCTGGGCACTGACCGGAAGTAACCCTTCCCTCGTCCCGCACCACCACGGTTGCCCCGCTGAACTCGTCCCCCTCATCCTCGTTATCCTCTTGCTCGTCCTCGTCATCATCCTCGTCATCCCATCCAATGTCTCCTTCCGCAGCCAGACTCTCCCCTACCATTTTTGCAAACTCATCCTCCTCTGCCTCACCACCTTCAGCCAATCCATAGTCTTCATCTGAGTCCTCGATGATCTCCGCGGACAGCTTCCCTTTCGATGTAGGCGGTGCCTTTGTCGCTTGCTTCGCTCCCTTCTTGCCACTTCCCTTTGCCTTCGCCTTCATCGGTGTTCTGGTCTCCGTTGGCATCGGTGCTGTTCGAGGGAGGGATTTGCCTCCTCTTGACGGTCGCGGTGCTGAGCTGGTACTCTCACTGGGCCTCATTTGCTTCGCTTTTGACGCTGCTTCGGGAACGCTGAGATGTTGGCTTCCGTCTCTTCCGCTAGAGTCTGCATGCTTGCGCTTCGCAAGGGGTACAGAGGCGGAGGACGAGGATGAGGCGGTCGACACGGGTTTGACGGGCAGGGTCGCGGTAGGCGTCCGCGTCGAGGTGGAGGCTGAGCGATTCAGGGTGAGACTGAGAGTTGTGGAGAGGGGATGAAGCGCGAATGTCTAATCACATTGTATGCTTCAGAGTGTGACACAATTGAGCGAGATCTTGTGGCCCACCTGAGTAGTCTCGTCCCACACCAAAACGCATTCCCTTGGCTTGCTTGGCTCTTCTTTCACCTCGAACACTTGCTGATTGCCGCCCTATCCAAAGAATCTCGTGTCAATGACCCTTTCCTGGGCTGGCGGAAATTCGGCTGGTTCTGTAAGGACGACCCACTGATACCTCGAAACTCAGAGATCGTCCTATTGCGCCCTTGGATGACAGTACGCCTGAGGCAGAAGTAGTAATCGAGGCGGGCTTGAACGCATCTGGGAAGGTTCGGAGGTAAGCCTCATCATGCAGCAACAGAACACGAGCACATTGATATCTGCCGAGCAGAAATACTCGACAAGGTGACATACATCGAAACGCCACGACCTCATCTGCATCTCTTCGTCTCTTCTTCCCACCAGCATCTCCTGGGACCAAGGATGAGAGGTTGATCGGGAAGGTGCCGGAAATAGGGAGACTCGACACAATCGCAGACATGTTTCAGCGGATGTTATTTTGTCGTAAGAGGACGCGACGGGCCAGACAATCCGCTTAGCTTGTATAATGGAGAAAGGCAATCCACCAGCCCGGGCCCCGCCTCCACCTCGCCATACCCCGCCCACGAAATAGAAAGAGCCCTTCAACAAAGAGGCCGATCAATGACCTCGAATCCCGATTTCTAGCGTGCAACCTCTCAGACACTTCTCATCTACCTACACATCTCGTCAGATTGCCGCTTGATGTCTCTGTTTACTTTGGGACGACCTGCAGGGTCATTTGACTGAACTTCCATCCAGCTTACAGATGACGTTATCGCTTGCTGTCTCTCGGTCTTCTCGGTCTGTCGATGGACTGACCTGCAGTGCGATTCTGTCGAGCGCGAACGGACTTGAATCCAATAGATCACTTACCGCGATGCTAATGCAGCATAATTTCTCGTCGCACCGTTCGGTTTCTGGTGGGTCAGTGGAAGTGAACGGCGCTTATGTCCTCACGGGCCACACTCGACACCTCTTACAGCTCTCTTTCACTCTTCTTGCCCTCTATCCATAAATAACCCTCCTCACCGTGCCACCTTGGTTTGACCCCATCCAGGCCGAGATCGTGGCCGTCTCCTCTACCCAAGACGTGGTGTCGAGGCTGCGAGTCATGGCCGTCGATGGGCTACATGAGGGAGATCCATTGGCGGATACGATACATGACAAAGCTGCGAGGGCGATTGAGGGGTTCCAATCTGGTATCGATGTCGTTATCGAGGCGATCGTTCACGAAAAGGGGTTCAGGTGTGCCGTGAAGGGTGAAGTGGAATCATGGGACGCGCCGGTGAGGCTCGCCTTGACCGACGTATGGTATTCTCCGGACCGAGAAAACACGCCAGCTAATATCGGGCAGATGTGCTGGGTTGTGGTCCAATCCTGCCTTGGGAAGGCTCTCGCATCGCTTAGTCCGCCGAAACAGCCCGGCGAGGTGCCGGTCTTCGTTTCCAACCCTTGGCCGGCGAATTGGTTCTTGCAGTGAGTCTCGCTCATCGAAAGACCGGCAGTGCTGAAATCTTCGTCCATTCGTCTTTCCATTCATCCCAATTACTATAATCGGCTACTCCACTCCGCGCTTCCCGCTTTGATCGATACCGCATTGCAGTTGGTGGGGTGCCGGCGGTAGAGTCCGAATTTTCCGCCTCAAGGCGAACAAGATCGTGGGCGAGGAAGGAGAGACATTCGCGGAGGCATGCGATGACGTGAGTGTCATATCATTGAGACATGTCTGAAGGAGAAGAGGTCAACAATGTAACCGAGGAAGGTGTCTTGAACGTCCCCGGTATGCCGCAAATATTCAAATGTGAGCGATGTCCATCTTATCAGACACTCAAGTCACAGTATGCAGACGAGGCCTGTGAGTAACATTCCGACTGGAGGGGCCAGGTCACAGACTCCTCCTGACCCTCGAGTTTTTTGATTCGCATTCTCCCTTCACCATTTCTCCCTTCACCATCCATTTTACGACAAATCCTCTTCCAATTCGGCCGACTCGAAAGGTCCATAGTCCGCCGCCATGGTCACACGGGATCCTCGTCAGGCCCAACTATTCTTCAGGGTGTCCGAACTCGTACCCTCTTCTGATGGCGCGCTCATCACTGTGCCGCCGGAGCTGGAGCCGGATGCACGAGACGCCATCCTGTCCGATGGCCATGGGGAATGTCTTGAGGTCGGGCTACAATTTCCTGACTGGCTTCGGGAGGGTCGCAAAGCTGGCTGGGGAGGAGAACACATCGTCAAGGAGATCCTAGACAAGCTTGAGGAGAAGAGCGTGATCTACATTAGGTCAGTTGCTCGTTTGTGGCGGCATATTCGAGATTGATGAGAAGTGAAGCTTCGGATCCCTCGTTGGCCCATCTTCCGGCCCGACCTGATTGAGGACTTGTTCGAGACCCTGATTGAGGCGAGGTTCCCCTTCCTCCTAGGGACGATGCCACAGGGCGCTGAAGTGGGGACTGGTCGAAAAAATCGAAACGAGTGGCCTGGGCATGGTCGTGAAGAAGGCACCCCAGGTCACTGTCCTCCAACGTGCTTCCGGGGTTTACAGTCTGGTGAGCTGATCTCTTTCATCCGTCTCGACGGTTGAGTATTGATTCGTCCTCCCGTCGGGAGTGCCACTGCGGACTGTCAAGCTTTTTCGAATGCCTTTTCACGGACACACCCATGGTGGCCTGGCCGCTCACCGCAGACGCCTCACATGGCGGCGATCGCTTCGGACCTGGGCGTCGCCATCGAGCTGATGCAGGTACGGACTGGGGAGAGCGTTGACCGCCGACAATGAGAGGTGTCGTCCCTGTAGATCAGAAGGAAGTGAGACGGAAAGGAATGTCAGAAGTATGGGAGAGGATTCGCGGTAAGGAGGGAAGGCACATCCGAGAACGTGTCGGAGAGGTCAAGGAGATTGTGGTCAACAACTGGAGAACAGGGGGAATGCGAAAAGCGATGGAGTGGTTCGCGACGCGCATAGAGAAACATGGACTATGTGTCTAGCGGACACACCAGAGACACGGTTGTATCCCGCGAGGCCGGTCGCGTGAGATCGTTCCTGCACGATCAAGTTATCAAGGCCAGCTAAGCTGGGAAATCACAATCGAGCCGACTTTGCCCCGCCTCCACTTTACCACGTGACACATAGATGGTTCGACAATGAGCTGGCGACGCGAATGATAACTTACCGCTTCCAGCATTCTGTCTGAGGCATCGTCAGCTCTCATCGATCCGAGCAAGTTGTTCAAGCTCCTTAGGCTCGATAGGTCATAAACAACTAGGCATTCTTAGCCGCCAGTCCAGGAGAAGTTCGCCACTGTCCGCCTGCCCCTCGTAAGGCATTGTCAGCATGTCGTTCTCGCGGAAGTCAGCGGCGCCAAACGGTAATACAGTGAGTATTATTTCTTCGGATCCTGCTTTCTTCCTCCTGTGAACGTGACTAGCTCTGACGTTGGATTCCCTTCGCAGATGGCCGCAAAGCGAATAAAGAAGGAGGTAAGTTCTTGACTCCTAAACCCGGTCCCTGCCTGTGGGCAGCGATTGGAGCGGAATCAGAACTGACTGAAACCTCGTCAGATCGCAGACCTGTCCAAAGAGAATCTCGGCTCCATCACCCTTACTCCCAACGAATCCAATATCTTCTTGTGGCGAGCGACCCTTGCTGGTCCAGCCGGATCGCCTTATGAGGGAGGGGTGTTCGAGGTGGACATCCGGGTACCGGAAGATTACCCGTGAGCTCATCTCCTACTCATCTTCCTGCGTGTTTTAGTAGATATGATGATGCATGAGCTGATAAGGTCGCGGCGGATCGTAGCTTCTCGCCACCTCACCTGCAATTCTTGACGAGGTTATATCACTGCAATGTCGCCAGCACGGGAGCAATATGTGGGTTTGCGAGTCTCCCATTGTGGCTGAATTTTACTGACTGATGTGTTGCCCAGGTCTTGATGTGAGTACTGGTCATGGCCAAAACGACAACCTCTCGCTGCTACGTGAAGCGATTCGGTTCGCTGATCCGGATCCGCCTAATCTTAGCTGCTCAAATCCGCTTGGTCTCCCGCCCTGTCTCTCTACAAAGTCATCCTCTCCCTCTCTTCTCTCCTTACCGATCCCAATCCCGCAGACCCTCTCGTTCCCGCGATCGCTCAGGAGTATAGGCGAGATAGGAAGAAGCATGATCAAACAGCTAGGGAATGGGTCAAAATGTTAGTCGTTTCTTTCCCGCAACGTACCGCTCTCGATCCAGCTGCTAATCGACGGGATTCGGAAGCTGACCATCATTGCGCAGGTATGCGACACCTAAACCAGTAACCATAGCTCCGCCCACAACAGTAGCCCCATCCGCGCTCCGATCTAGCTCATCCGCAATATCCTCTCGACCTCGCGCTGCATCCCGTCCATCCGCGTCCTCCTCGTCCGCTTCGCAACCGCCATCTTTAGCCGGAACTCGTCGGTCCAATCCCTTCACTTCGACAAACGGCACATCGTCTAATCACATGCCTATCGATCTTGCGAACGATTCAGATCAAGAATCGGGTGATACTTCAGAAATCGAGGTATTAGGGGAGAATACCACATATGGGACGAATGGTACTAGTCAGGTCAGATCGAGGGATACGAGGGCAACGAAACGGGCACGATTACTCAACGGCGTCACAGAAGGAAGAACCGGAGGATCGAACGCGGATGACGTGATCGTCATAGACGAATAACGATGGTTGTTGCGCATGTCGGTGCGCATGGCAGGCTCGGCTCCTTACGAACGGCTCGTAGGAGTTTGAGTGGACCTCACAGGTTGGTATCATGCCGCGTCTTGCTTCTCCACATTAAGTCAAGCAAGAACGCTTATCAGAACACCTGATTGTGTACTTTGCTTGACACGCGGACCGCGCTTACCCGGACCTGACGATGCATGCGGCTGCAAAGCAATGCTCGGACCGAATGGGATCCCGTCGGTCTCGACCTGGGGGAACACCACAGTACCGTACCTTTGTGCTGCCGCTCCTTTGTGGCTCGAAGCAGCTGGATGGGGTCAACGACAGCTTGCGTCTTTCTTTAATGATACCTCGTGACGACATGTCTATTTTCAACAAGCTACAACCACTGATCAGGAGTCTAGTCGCACCTGTTCTCATAGGCGGAATTGCAACCGCCCTTGGCGTCTACCGCTACCGCCCCGACGATTTCCTAACGACCAAAGACTCCAATGGCCAGACTGCCTACATCAAGACTTCGTCCGAGCTGACGTTCGACGTCAAGCGCTGGAATGGACCAATTAGGCAGAGCAACGAGGAAGTTAACAAGTATATTCTACTCGACGAAGAGGCGACTGAGAAGATGCTCCACGCTCGAAAGCAAACGACAGAGGTCGTTCGCCCTGGCAATCCGGTGGTGAAATGGGATGTGACATCCCTGCCGACGCAGGTAGCGACCGAGGACCGACATGCTATCGATGTTATCCCGGCCGAAGCGACAAGCCAATTGGTCGAAGAACAGGCGGACCGGTCGTTCTGGGACAGATGGCTAGATCTTCGAACGGCTATTCTTCCAACTGGTGAGAATGCAGTACCTGGCGATGGGAGAAAAGACCTCGTCTTCGCGTCGGTCTTCGATGGACATGGTGGTCTGGTGATCAGTCATCTGCTGAGCAAGGTGATACACCCGGCTTTGGCGAGTGCTTTCGGTGCCGCTCCAGGTGGATCAGCCGGTTTCTGGCGCGACCCGACTTCGCTAGGGTACGCAATGGGTTTACCTCGAGGTACCTCAGATGCAAAAGAAAGTTTCTTCGCGGACATGATCAAGACAACGTATGTCCACGCGTATTGATGTCTGATGGGGACTGAGGGGACACAGTTACTTCGCCGTCGACGCCGACATCATCAATACCCCTATTGCTCTCCTCAAATCCCCCGTGCCGATCAGCACGGGCGCATACCTACCCTTCCGCCCCACTGACTCCCTCCTCGCCGAGCTTGAGCCCGGCGGGTCATGCGCCATCACAGCAATCGTCGACGCAGCGAGCGATAAGCTGTACGTAGCGAATCTCGGCGACTCGCGGGCAGTGGCGGGATGGTGGAATCCACAGCAGCACCGATGGCGATGCGATGTTTTGTCGGAAGATCATTCGGGCGATAATCCGGCCGAGGCGGCTCGGTAAGCTGGAAAGTAGCTCATCTAGTTTCGAGAGAGATTGACCATCATACAGGATTCGGTCGAAACACCCAATCGAGGAGCACAACAATGCGATGTCCGATCATGTCAACGGT
>JAABUH010002145.1_pt1 | contig 19571 bp, 22 predicted proteins | sample 5559121 | NCBI WGS metagenome assembly JAABUH01 (sample SAMN10711871, study PRJNA513364) | rock metagenome | isolation source: Antarctica rocks | place: Antarctica: Victoria Land, Battleship Promontory nord | collected 2015-12-28
TTGGGCATGCAGGTGTCGAGAAGCATTACAGCTTGACAGTAGCGGAAGGGCTGATGTATGATATATCTTGGTGGTAGACGGGTCCAAACTGTCCTGCAGCAACCAAGATGCATTGAAAGCGCCTATCGTACTCAAAACAGATGACAAGATTTTGCTACCTTGTTTACCTGCACGTATTCCAAAAGCCTGACAAAGTGTTGCTGCCACAACTTCAGCTCGTCCTGAAACAAGTCTCTTCCTGCGCTTGTGACTTCTAATGCTTCCGGCAGTTCACGAACCCACCGACCAAGGTCCCAAAAATTTGCCGAGACCACGACTATATCCGCAAACACTTTCTGACTCCTATCGGTCCCAAATTCCTGACGGAACCCAGAAGAAATATTGTGTTTACCGCCACCGGAGTATCTCATTATGAAAGGTATACTTGAAAGCTCGAAATCGATTGACAAAGCATTGCACCTTCTGCCACGCCTGTATGGCGGACAAGGGAAGCGCTTCATCCACAAAGTAGGGTCCATTGGGCCAAACTCCGTTGTTGTGAACAGTCTCAATCACTAAGGATGCATTGGTTCTGCACTGTCCTGTACACTCCGCCGACATCTCACCACGCACGTGACAACAAACATCTTGATTGTTGTCTGCCAGATCCTGAGCTGTCAAACGCTCAATTGAATCACCAAATAAAACCACGCGCATTTGCTTGCGTGGCGAAATGTTCGGCCAAAGTTGCAGCCGGCATCTGGGGTCAAAGAACCGCCAGCGTCCCCTATGCCAAGTACCAGGAAGGGTGCCCAGGTTTTCACACTCCTGTACGCTACAAAACCGACTGGCAGGTCGCCCGTGAAGCGATAAGCAGTTACGACTCGTTTTACCTTGTGTGCAAAGCCCAGAATGGCGAGTTGTACAGAAAAAAGGAAACCTATTTGAGACAGACAGCAACGTTGGAAGCGCCTGTGGACCAACACCATTGCATACAGGCCTTGTACACGGTGTTGGGACCTCTCCCGTATGTAGTTAGCTGGTGCATGAACAGCGCTTCACACGCGCAATGATGGTAAGCCATGACAAGAACTGTATGTCCACCCGGGTCTCCCAGCTATCGCACATGTTTGACCGGGCCTCTGACCCCCCTAGCCGGGACTGCCCCGGGATTCTGAACCAGGTGGGTGAGCATCAAAGTTCTAGCACTTTGGGAGATCGACCGAATGCCGGTGCGCCCACAAGCCTCGGTCGGACCAGCGATATGTGCGAGATCCGACACTTACGTGAAGCGCTATGTGCAAGTTGCGGTATTGGGATCCAAGGCCTCGCAGTCAAAGGGCAAGGGGGAGGGCCAGATTCTGGCTCTGTTTCCTGCACAGACATTGTTGTAGGCTGTGTGAGCCTCTGCAGTTGGTTTCACTTGAAACAGATGCTTACGGTATGCACAAGCATGACCTCTGTGAGAGGACAGCTTGTCAGACAGCAAGCTTTTGGTCCATCCTGGGATCACGTATGGACCATTCATCAGCAGCTGTCAACACACCAGAATCGATAGACATATGCAGCACTCTGCTGCCAAAATAACAAGGCTTTCCTCAACAAGCAATGTAGGCATACATTCAGCAGTATCGACATAACACATTATCAGAACAGTGGAATTGGGATCTGAAAAGCTTCTTATGACACACGTACAATACCAGTAAATAGGATCTCTCAGCAAGCCGTCTGTTATACACGATAACCCATATGGTATAAAAGGAGGGTGTGCGTGACCAATACCCTATCAGTTCATGGTCACCGTACATCTTCACAAGTCTCTTTCGGCAAGCCTCTTTTTATAGTTGTACATATTGAGCAGGCCAGATTGTAAAATATCAAATTTGTTTAATGGGGCATTTGGCAGCATGCCAAAGCACGTACATACCCCTGGACTGTTCAACCTTGACCTAACAGTCAACAGCAGACGCTACAAATGTTCCTCAGCAGTTGTCAAGTCAGCGGTTCTCCTTACCATGACTGTGCACAAGACAGTGATGATGATAACGAGGATGCTGCCCAGCCAAGCACTGCATGGAATTGACACCAACAGTCGACACTATGTGTCAGTACAGAATAGTTTGCAGTACAGAATAGTTTGCAGTACAGAATAGTTTGCAGTTCAGAATAGTTTGCAGTACGCAGTATTTTGCAAGCACCAACACAATATAATTTGTCCCGGTGGTCGGACGTTTAATGACTGCTGGCTATTGAGTGAAAGGTCTCGGGTTCAAAACTCAAGGTCTGCAGCCTTTGACTTCTGCCTACATCTCTCTAGTCGAACGTGTGACATACTTCGGAACCCCGGTCGACCTCGCCGGACGGTCAAGCAGGTAGAGCGCATCATGTTCGAAATCTTACGGGCTTAAGTGCCTCGAGCTACGTTCAAGCCGTATGGCGCGTTCCCGTTATCACGCCTAACGGCGTAGGATTTTCTCTTTATTTTTCATTTTCTTTTCATTTTCTTTTTTTCAACACAATATAATATGTTACCTCTGGGGTGCCGCCTCAGGAGGCTTCTCTCATGATCATTGAAAGGCATAGACTTTTCTTGTTCTTCTCAATACAGTACTTATCAGCCCGATGCCAATAAGGTATTGCACACCACTGGTCATGGGATGGCTAATATGCCCCTTGAAGGATACCTGGGCAGTATAAGCTATAGGTCAACACATGAGTTACTTGCAGTGAAGTAGCCATGCACAACACAGAACCATTCAATACTCATACAGGGCTTGCTGAGCATGCAGCAAAGGCAACAACTGTTGCAGCAAGTGTTATATACCTGAAGCAGAGGTGTGATCTGCAAAAGCAACTGTAGATGCATGTGATCCATGCGCCTCAGCACCAGACAAGAACAAGAGGCTACACGCACAGAAGCCATGATTCTGCTCTTGATGTTTGCAATCCTGACCCTCTGCTCAGTATGGACTCCAGCCTGTGCTGACATTCTTGGGTGAAACGCAATGGCATGATGCTGCCATGGCTCACACGACTTGCAGGAAAACAGAAGGGCTGTGTCGATTGCACCTGTAACGTGACGCAAACATGCAATCTGCAGGCAAGTTGGGCCAGCAGCACACAGAACACAGATGTCAAGGCCAACACAACAGCATGACACATCTATAAAAATGAACCATCACAATCAGACTTCAACCACTTGGTCTTGTCATCACACTTCGGACGTATCACCAATACTGCCTTATGATGTCAGAAACCTGTCTGAAGCAAACTTGCTGTACAACCTTTTCTGCAGATACAACAGCATTCTGCCGTGTGCAGGGGCTTCCTGTTGCAGTTGCCTCGATCAGCATCACATCGCCACGTTGTCTGCTGTGTATCACCTGACAAAGAAAGACACAGCAGGAGCCAAAGCATGAGACAGACTCAGCTCCGATTTCTGTTCTGTGACTTCAAAATGCATGCACAGTGTTCCACCAGCACATCACACTGGCAGCAACAACGCTGTTCTGTTAACAGTTGCCTGACTCTGCATGCTCAGCTCTGAAGCTCATGCCACAAACCTCTGCATTGGTCCAGCTGATAAATACTTTCTGCTGCTCCAGAGCAAGCTCACTGCAGTCAGCAGTGGACGCCTGCCAGTGGCAGAATGGGTATACCTTACCAGACTCCTTGCAAGCTGCATGCGCACACAGTGTGTTGGGCGAAATTGTTCAAGTGCTCATGCAGCTTCTGAGTCAGCCTCTGAGACATTGCCATGATGTAACAGGTGTCATAACAAAAGCAACCACAAATGTGCAGTACCAAATGAGCCTTAGCATAGGGTGTTGCTGAGAATCCCTGACAGCTTTACCATCAGGAAAGAATGCATGACAAGGCAGCAGAACAATATAATGAAATGACAGGTGGTAAAGCATGGTCAGCAACAGATACCATCTTGCTAGTGAGGCAAGCAGCAAGGCTGCAGTGAAAGAACAAACAATGCAGGTTGCAGAAGCATTGTCAGGAGCACACAACAACCAGTAACTGCAGGTCAACAGCCACTAGCATCCAGCATGGACAAGCACAAAGCCTACCCACAAGCTGCGCAAGCGTCGGCAGTCGCAGTCAATAATAAGACTGACAACTATTGAGAAGAAGACGAAGATACTTCGATGCTCCAGTACCAATGTCACAATGCATGATGCTTGGGGGTTCCTCCAGCCTCTGCAGAGCTGGTTCAGCAGGTATTAGATAGAAGCCGTGCACGATTATACAGTGTCACCTAACAAACATTATACACTGCTGCTGCAGCTTTGGTCGCAGATTTCATAATGACAGACTTATTTTTGTTGTCCTTTGGAAGGGACTGCATGCATGTGCAAGAGTGTATGTGAACATTCAAGATGAGGACACATATGTGTTTCAGACTCATGACTGATTGAAAAATAGACTGTGTGTATGTAAGTTGTCAAGTTACACTCTCAGTGAAGCACTACCTGTTCCCTACCACCTCAATTTCTGCATTGAAGACTGCTCCATAATGCCTACACTTTCGCATATAGAAAGCGACTCATTCTTTAGCAGTCCTGGCAACAGTGCATGTATTGCAGGTGGCATCTTGTTTCCCCTGGCCAAGGCCCTTTGCCTTGCTTGTGGCAGTGACCCAGCCAAGGGCACTGAGAAGAAGATGGGGGCGTATGTGACGAAGACTTGTTTCCAGACCAGTTGCATCTCCTCAGTTATGTTCATCACAGCCATGGCCGCCAACCCTCTGGCTGTCAACCTGGCTTCTGAGATTCTAGGACTGCCAATCTCATGGGGTGCTTGGGCTCTGGCTGGCATCGTGCCCGGTCTCATATGCCTCACTGCTGCTTCACTCATTTTGTATGTACTACTCTCCAGGGGAAATATCTCTCTTTTCAGGGGATGGCTTCATTCAAGAACTGCTATTGCGTACAGCAGACACGGCTTTGTAAGGGTGCATGCAATGAGATCCTTAGCTGTGATGCTGTGCTGCCGCACATATTAATTCATACAGGATGTCAACCAAATTGATCTCAGTAGACTATTATCTGGTAGCCCTTTTGACCATCAACAGGCTGACTGGACTGGACATGGATACACAGTGTACAGACGCAGCGTACTGTGCTTGTTTTGCTGCTTGTTTTGCCTTGTTTGGCTCTTTGCTCTGTAGTAAGCATCTGCACTTTCTCTGGTACAGTGTCTGGTCCTTTCTTTTCTTTCTCCCATGTCAAAATGTCATTGTGCAATTTGTGCAGAGATGAAGGACACTCCTGATGCTCCCAAGCAGGCCAAGAAGGAGCTGGAAAAGCTGGAGCCCCTCTCTCTGGTGAGAAGATCACAGCCGGGCCTTTGCAGTCATTGTAGGCCTGTGGATCTTTGGAGGCGCCATTGGCATCAATGCTGTGGCTGCTGCCCTGCTGGGACTCTCTATTCTGCTGATCACCAATGTGGCCAAGTGGAAGGACTGCTTGGGTAAATGACGCTGTTTGTTGCCAGCTCCATTTTTGCACAACGTGAGCATGTGACATGCTTGTTTTCAATAATGGCCAGAGGCTGTTTGTCAGGTTAGCATGCAGGCTTTGGAGCAAGGCAGTGGTTTCTTACGGCATTGTAAGGACATCACAGCCCTGGTCTTGGTGTCAAGTGTTCTGTTTGATGAGTGGTGTGGCTGTGCGGCAGGTGACAATCAGGCTTGGGACACCTTGACCTGGTAGGCTGCTCTCATTGCCATGGCCTCATACCTCAACAAGTACGGCTTCATCAAGTGGTTCTCTGACAATGTGGTCAATTTGGTGGGCGGCCTGGGACTGTCATGGCAGTCATCCTTTGCAGTGGTGGTTCTGCTGTATTTCTACTCTCACTACTTGTTTGCCACTTGGAGCAGCACACGTTGGAGCCATGTACACTGCTTTCCTGTCTGTAGCCACAGCATGTGGTACACCTGGCATGCTTGCTGCCATTGCCTTGGGCCAACTGTCAAATGTCATGGGCTGCTTGTCCACATACGGTATTGGCTCAGCACCCCCCTACTTTGGAGCAGGGTCTTTGCCTCAATCAAAGTGGTACCAGCTGGGTTTCATCATGTCAGTGTTCTACCTGGCTGTTTGGTCGTTTGCTGGAGGAGCATGGTGGAAACTTATTGGCCTGTGGTAGTCAATTTTCTCAATTTGATGCAATGATTAATTTAGCTGCTGCAAGCAGTAGCAAGTTTAAAGTTTTACTGATACCTGCAGCAAAGGTATCAAGGAGCTTGTTTTTCTTGTTTTGTGAGTGATTGTTTTAACAGTTGTTTAAAGATCTATCGCACTGCCTTTTCCGGTGCGAAATTTTGAGAGGGAAATACAACATTTGATGACTGCAATGCACTCAGTATGGCAGGTTTTACAGGCGGTGAGTTCAATACGGTATTGAACTCACCGCCTGTAAAACCTGCCATTTCCCTAGGTGGTAAGAACCTGATAACTAATTCTCGAAACTGCACTTGTCAGCAAAATCCCACTACTCGTCGGGAGCCGTGTTGGGAATATGTGCATCTTATTGCTTATGAATCCGATAATAAATGTTTATGGAATTCAGCAGCTGCTTTCCATGTAGTTCTCAATACCGTATAGGAAGAATCAGAATTTGCAATATGCTTCTGTAACATTTGCCATGTGCTTCCTTTTCGGCATGAGAGCAATGACGGAAGCTCAAAATGTTCTTGTCTTGCTCTCATATCTTCCTATTTGTATTCTTTCAAGCAACGCCAAGGCGCATGCAGGAGGACCTGAGCTGTGCAGGCTCATTTCAGGGGTCCAACCCAGGGGCCCACCCCAAGGCCTGCATAGCTGACCGCAACACATGCACACCTGCAGGGACCAGCATGGTACAAAGACCCGCAGAGCCTCAGCAGGCTAGGGCAAAGCCTGCTATGCCATGCATATGCAATGGGAACAACATTACCAGGGGACCCAGCCACTGCTCCAGCATTTACCTGCAAGGGCTAGCAGACACAGCTAAGCTGGTGGACAAAGCAGTCAAGGATGACACCAATTGCACCAGACGCAAACATGTGCGAGAGTACATGGACTGGATGGGCAGACTGCAACTGCCAAGAAGCATGCAGACAGTCACATCCGACGACCTATGTGTATAATTCACCCAGCAATGGATCCCCAGACATGCAGGCTCCAGCGTGGGCGACGGCAAATCTGTCATCGCCCCGAGCAGTCTGTCAGGGATCAGATCACCTGTCCACAGAGTTCAAGCTGCTGAGCACAACCGGGGAATGGAACGCTGAGACTTTGCAAGGGAACCCAACATGGAGCCCCCTGGTCAGGAGACTGACCAAAGGATACAAAGCAGAGGCTGAGGACCAAGGTTATCAGCAGAAAGGCGCAGTTTCCCTGTCAGGAGAAGAGATCCAACAGCTCCTGGAGCATCTGCATGCTCAGCAAACCAAGACCTCAGGCAGTGCCAAATCTGCTGTACATCAGGAACGGCTTGGCAATCAGCTGACTATGGCAGTCCACCATCAGAGTCTTCAATGCAGGCAGCTTTAGGCCAGACAACATTAAGCTACCAACCAATGACTCCGTTGTGCCCTCCCTTACTCCAAAAGTGAAGCCGCAGGAGCACAGCTACACATCATGCTGGACAGGGCCAAGAACAAGAACAACTGCCATGATTCAAACAAAGCAGGGCATGCTGAAACACATTGATGAGCACCGACCAACCAATAACAAGGGTGTAGGGAACTGCACCAAGAAAGCTGTCAAGGAGAACCTAGGCTTGTTTTCCCCCTGCATGTTCTTAGGTGCCCTCAAACCCATCTCATACAACTCTGCATGATACGACAACTGGACAACGTCTACTGAAGGCAATTGCTGACGCATGGCAGTCCAGTACCTCAGGATATGAGGGACAACTGAATCTGCATTCACTTGTTCATGCAACAAGTTACTAATCACTGCATCTATCAAGTGGGAAGGTGGTAATACCCATAACAAACTTCAATTATGCATCAGCAGCCCTGTCACAATGCATTGCGCTTGTGACGTTAAACCACTATGCCCTGTTGAAGAGCGTAGCGCACAAGAAAACAAAAACTTTTTGCGGGTGTGTGATTACAAGGTGACAAATAGAAGAAGTCCGGTTGTGTATTGTCTACTTGCTGTCACAATCAACGGCAACAGAGATAAAGTAGGACTAGAATCCCTGCTCTGGCAATAGAGGCCTAAGTACTACGGAGGAAGAATGTCCACTGAAGTGGATGGGTCGTGGCAATGCCTGTGTAATAACTGACTGGTGTTCGACTCACCTATAAGGGCTTAGTAAGCTAAGCATCAACCCTGCTGAATAGGCATGACTACCAATAGGGCTATGTAAAACCTCCTTGAATCAGTCACAGAGTAATAAGACCACATTATATCAGTCACGCAATAGTACGTTTAAAGAGCCATAAGCAAATAGTAAAGGACAGGTGTAATCGGTTCCAAAAGGCCCAGCAGCCTAGTCAGCCCCATGCGAGTACAGTCAGCCTCAAGGATATTATGCTATTGTCCTAGTCACTGCAAACGCTCATGCTACTAAACAAGACACTCTTTGCTTCGTCACACGCTTCTGCTTGCAGAACCAGGACAGCAGAACCTTGCGTAAAACCTTGCAGCCTTGTGCTGTCCAGTTGCAGCCCCAGCAAAAACATCAAGAGGGGGCAGGCCCCAGTGCGCCACCCCCTCCCTGTGGAAAATAAATACGATGGAATGTCTTTGCTCACCTGGCCGCCCTAGGTCTAATTTCGATGATGTTGCATTACGTGGTTGTCAAAATTGTCGTATTAGTACGCCTTACAGGGATGCACAAGACAGGCTGCTCTGGAGAGACAAGACTTGTCCTGCACGTACCTAGCTCACATTATTATTATTATTAGTGTCTTGCATGTGATGAAGATTTCTGAGCTGTCTTCCTCTCTAGACAATTCATTGGCAATCAGCATTTCAGGAGACTCCCGAGGCTTCCAAACGAAATCTACATGCACATCATGATGAGCTGCAAACCAATACAACTGTTTGATTTCAGGAAAATCATCAGGGGTACCCTCCATCTTCAACAAGCCCTGGATGGAGGGCTGGCAATCTCCTGTGAACACAATAATGGCACCAGACAAATTAAGGGGGTCAACAATGTATACCACAGACTGCACTGCAAGCCGAGCATTCTTGGTCTCCCGCATGACAGAGGACAGCTTCTTTGCCTGCACTAGGGCTATTTCTTTGTCGTACAAAGACTCGATCATCTTGACATTTCACCATTAGGCATGTATGCTCCATAGCTCACACTGGAAGCATCTCCACAAATGTGCAGTGACTTGACTCGCTTGACCCATGTTTTACCCAGTGCTGATCCTCAGATGGTCGAACCAATACTGCCAGTCATCTCGAGCCAGACTCAGGTCGCCTGCTGCACCATCCCAACCAGCACTGCGCAGCATGCTGTCCATAGCATGATACAATGTTCTGATGTACACAGGCGCCATGTGTATTGCAGCTGAAATGGACATCAACACTCCTGCATTACTAGCAAGCTGCCGGTTAGTAGCCTTGTCTGCAAGCAACACCTCATTGATGGCATCCAGGATATACTGTACTTTGTAAGCAGGCACACCGTGTGTGCGTGACGCAGCTCAGACTTAGCGCTGTCAACTGTTAAAGAAACTTTTAAGAACTTTCCTTGCTGGACAGGCACAAAACTACACTTGTCCCATGACAAATAAAAGCCCGGGGCTGTAAACAGCATACATATGGTCTTGACCTGGGAATTGCTACCCTGCCTAGTGCCAACAGCAAACAGTGCATCATCAATCAAATAGGACAAAGAGAAACCGTACAAGCGCAACAGCTTGTACACCTCACTCATGACAGCAGTGTCACACCTTGCAAGCTGAAGCTAGACCAAAGGGCAGATGAGTGAACATATCTTAGCTTCGACTGTCCTTCAAATCACATGCAAAGTATTCATAGCTGTCAGGATGCATGGGCACATGAAGGTAATAAGGATAATAAGGATAACCTGACGTGGACCTGCATATACTCTGTGCAATCACACAACTGTTCATACGTGAAATACACATACCGCACAAAAGCATTCACACAGCGACAATCCAGCACCAGTCTCTTCTTGCCCTTACAATTCCTGACTACATCCAACCCATTGATGACTGTAGGGGGTCTAGCACTCTGCCAGGGGGCTAGCAAACCAACTGTCGATAGACCCTGCAGAGTATCACGAACAAAAGCTGCATGACTATCACAAGATACTCTGTTTGCAAATTGCACTTGAGCAGAGCTAGTCCTATTGAGCATGGAAGGGACGTCACACTTGTCCACAGTTGCAAGCAACAATTGCTCAACCACATGCAAGCGACTGCTGAATTTAGGATGCTTGCGTTGAGCCTCACTGCATGGGCTCACAAAATCAAGATGGACACCATGTTTGATCCAGTCCATCACCTGCCTAGACTTGGCAGAATGACCATAAGAATCGAACAAAAACTCCCAAGCTACAACATGCTGCCTGAGACTTCCCGCAGTGAACTGTGCAGGATCCAACATGAAGCCTTTTATATGTTGCAGCAACTGGTCATGTGTCATGACATCGACGTCGATGGCATCATCAGCTTGTTGTAATGATTTGACTACTGTGCGCATGAGGTCCAGCATGGCTTCCTCAGACATGCCATCTTGGACTACTGCTCAAGGTTTTGCAGCCTGAGCCTCTGATGCATAGATTGGCGTGGACACTGTAAGGCGCTCCTGAGAATCAAGCTGGTCCATCCCAATATCACGGTCACTTTCAGAGGCATGTGCGTCCTCACCAGGTGCGTATTCACAGCCTTTTATTGCCTGCCTTGGTAACCACCTCTGCCTCTTCCTCCACCTTGGCCAGCGTGAAGGCACTTGCTACCTGCGTACCTTCTCCGCATTGGCCCTGGTCATGGTGTCCACATCAGGCTGGTGTGGGTAAGCACAATGACCACCATTGGTATGGCAGAGCTTGCCATCCCACCAATTGCAAGCCTGACCCTGCTTGGGCGCTACGCTGCCCTGCCTGAGTGGTGCATGGTCACCTGCCTTTTGATTGGCAGCTGCCTGCTGAGTTACTAAGATGGGCTGCGTGGATCCAAATGCCTTCCCTCTGCCCTGGTCTTCTCGCTGGTTGCGCTGACCTGGTTTTGATGGTGCGTTGTTTGGTCAACAAACAGCTCCAACATGGCAGCAGTTGCCAGTGGATATCCTTCACCAGCTTGACATGCTCCTTGCAGATGTCGTCTGTGTGCTCGACAAGCAGCATCCCCACAATGACTGCCTCTGGCCTAAGAGAATAGGCTGCCACCAGGCTCTGGTGCATAAGAGCACCCAACTGCCCCAGCTTCATGCGGGCTGCTGCCCCTGTACAATCAGCTGTAAGCTTCCTCAAGATCTGTTGACAGAATGTCTTCAATTTGCTAGCAATTGCTGCTGGCAGCTGGTCATCAACTGATCAGCTGAACCCAGGGGTTTTGTACAAAGCATGTGCTTTGGTTTCCCAGTGTGTCAAGAAACGCTTGACTGCAGTTAGCGTAGCATCTTGTCCGCTCTGCATGCAGTCAGTGACACCCTCTCAACATACATTGTACCAGCTGGAGCTAAGCAATCATGTATGTTGGACCCGACCGACTTGTAGGCGCTGGGCATAAACTTTACTCACAATTTTCACAACGAACACAGTCACCATGATGTAGCATGCGTGGACATGCCGAAGAAGCTATGCAGTCACCATCATTAGGTGCACCACACACAAATTACCACCACCTTAGTGACAACAAAATACCTTAGACACTCCCACTGCTGACTCAGGCTCAGCAGGCTTTGGATGTAGACCAGCTTCCCACTCTGCCTGTATGCCACACAGGGTCAGCAGTCACGGTCAGCAGGACATTGACACCATAAATGGCAACAGCGAGGAAGCGGACATAGTTGTTGACCCTGGCAGTGATTGCGCAACGCCTTGGGTGACGCCTCTGAAGATGTGGTCAGTCTCTCTAGCTGTCTCCACATGTCATACCAGTAATCATGGTGGTTCACTGCGCATTCACACAGGGAAGCCCAATATACCTTACCCTCGGGCATTTCTTCAATGAATGCCAAAAGGCGTAGTCTTTCTTTTAATTCTTTTCTTCACAGTGCATTAGACCAAAGTGACCCACAGATGTATTATCTGACCTGGCTTAATATTCGTACTAGTGCTCCATAATTGACAACGACTGTTGTACAACAGAGTATCAAATGTGATAAGCGGCTGCTGCATCATAAGTGTCATACCGCTGCTTTTCACAAGTAAGCAAGTTGACATACATGGAAGGTACTGCACATGCAAGCTGGTGCAGGATCAAGAAGAAGAAGAAGCTGATGATAAAGACAAGGTGGCAGCAAAGGATTTCAAGAGTAAACTTGTAGAAATGTGCATGTTGAGCTCAAGTCCTACAATCTTGAGCTCAACATGCACATTTCTACTCTCAAGGAGGACAGGATGAAGTGGAGGCAGCCATCCTTTGCTCCACACCAACCAACACATATCTGAGGCTACGCCTTCTTCCCCATTTGCGTCTGATCAAAGCCAAAGTGCTCTCACAAAATCGTGGTAGGGGCAACTGCTTTTGTTTGCAAGGCCTGTACAATGGTCCAGGGTTGTGTAACAATGAAGATGGCAATGTATGTGTCATAGAGAACATGGCTGTCCTCTTTGAACTACATGTTGCAGAAGATGCTAACTCTCAAACAAGCACAACAATTCACAGTCCATGAAAACATTCAGGAAATGACTGCAAAGCACTGTGGCAAGCAGCGCGCTGTCCACAAGCTGCATCTATAGGAGAAATCTGCAAGAGTCAGCTGCAAGTGGTATCAGTCACTTTGAAAGCGTGGCCAGCATGCTGTATATGATGGCAAGCACGCATCTACTTTGTTTGTCATAGAGACTGAAGGCTTCAGTCAGTCGTGACTCTATGCTGACAGCCGTCAGAATGACTCCACAAGAAGCCTTGCTCTGCAACACCCTATGGCCTTGAGGACGGAGTCACCCAATCATCAAGAAACCAGGGTTGCCGCACACGTGTACACCGCACATGTGCCTGCCCGCACACGTCAATTTTGCGTTGCGGATACTTAAAATTACTGCGTATCATCGGCCAAAACGCCAATTCGCGCATTAGTACGCACCCTTGAATTCTATCGATACGAGCCGGTGACACCACTGAAACGGTAATGCAAAAAGCATTAAATGTTTGCAGAGTGTAACAAAAGGAATGAGCCAACATTATACATTGTTGGTGAAGATATATGCATGTACAGCAGCAGTCAAAAGTCTGCATCCAAACATGTGCATTGCTGTACATTGCAGCATTTCCCTGCATCCCCCAACTGCCATGGTATCATGAGTCAGCTCATCACTAGGAATTACGTGATCAAGTTTGAAAGGAATAGCTTTAGAGTTCAGCTGTCAGCGAGGGGTATAGCAACTTGCTTTGCCTCGGCGCAGCCGAAGTCAGCCGAAGTCAAAAAGTCAAATAGCAACCACTCTGGCAATATTTCTGGCACCTGCAAGTGATTGCACTGGAAACAGGGGCTTGCTGGTTGCACAAGCTTTGCTTCAACTGACAGCAAAGCTTGCTCTCAACAAGCAAACTCCTTGTCTTCTGTGAAACTGCTCTGGCTACCAGCACGCTGCTTTGCTGCACAAACTGGATACTACACAAGAAAGCTGGCCTGTTTTTACAGACAGCACTGCCCTCTTGAGGCCTGCTTGCCTATGGCTTTTGCTTGCTGCACAGCAGCAAACTTGCCCTCCTGCTGACAACAGGTTTCCTAGGTCAACGCACAGTCAGGGTCAAAGCTCTGCAGCTAGCGCTACGGACGATATCTGCCGCACTGGTCCCACCTACATACGCGTTCGGTGGTGTACTAGGCCTACCTGACCGTACCGCCAGTCAGATTGAGCTGTCGTCGCACACGAATTGTTCTGCTAAGCAAGGACTGGTTTTGGATACAGACTTTTGACGACCACTGTACGTGCTTTGTATGCGATATTCCCTACTAGAGGATCAGCGATCCCCCTTATGGGGGTCTGCAAGCGGACCAGAGAGGGAGTGCCAGGGGAGTGCAAGGGACGACCAAGGGATGCCACTTCCCTGTCATTCCCCCCGGGCGGAACACCGGGGGAATTCCCAAGGTGTACACCAACCGTGGGGGAATGACCAGGAGCGCGACACTTTGCCTTTGTACAGTCACTGTCAGGACGCAATGCAACTCATGAGCCTTCACTTGCGATGTGAGCATAATGTGATCAAAGGAAACAGCATATTAATGTATAGTGTGCTGCATTTTTACCAATGCCAGCAACAACCCAGACAGAGCAGCATTTGAATGTAAAACCGCTTAAACACTGTACAAGCTTGGCTGACAGGATGCAATTCAATGCACATGTGCAATGATATACATCATTGCATCGCACGGTCTAGTGCAGCCTTGCATGATTGCTTATTGTATCAGATTCTAGAGTCTGGAGCTCCACGTGGTGGTAAACCATGATGCAAGCGTTTTAAAGTTACCAGGCTCTGCAAACCAGTGTATCCTTGGGAATGTGTATCTGAGATCCAATGCACCAAGGAATACGATGGAGCTGCTGCATGTCATCAGGGCAAGTCAGCATGGTTGTATGTATGTACAGTGAGCAGAGTTGGTACTGCAAGAACAGAAGTAGGAAGAAACATTGAACATGTTAAAGCCAATCAGTTGATTTGCAATCAAGCACACAAGACGCGAGTGCAGCAAAGCAGCTGGAGCCATTCACAATCATCAGCAGCACTGTGTTGCACAACAATGACAGTTCAGTTGAAGGCATGCAAGACCATCATCATCACGCAAGTAGCACCAAGACCGACCATCACACATATTGCCTGGATGAATTATGCTTTCTCTCCATGCCTCACCGCTCTCCATCACTGGCTGAGTTGATGCCTCGGCGCAGAAGCTGCTGGCGCAGTCAGCAGTCTGCGTCAAAGTCAAGGGGAGGGCCAATCCCTGGCAATTTTTTTTGGACTGGTAAGTAGAATGCACAGTTGTGCCAATGCAAGTGACAGCAGGCTTGCTCCTAGGAGCAAGCTTGTCCAGGCAGCAGGTTTCTGGTACTCCTTGTCTTGTGGCTCTTGCTGGTAGCATAGTGTGTTGCTGCACAAACTGAATACTACAGATGATAGCTGTCTTAGTTTTGCCACGAACGTTGACCAACAGAAGGCATCGAATGAATCATGCAGCGAGCTGGAAGACCACAACCTAGATGCTGGATGAGATGTCTCAGCTCCCTCATCCTCTGGGTCAAACTGATGAGCGCGCATGCTCTCATATTCATCAGCACCCTGCACAGGAAAGCCAGTCTGGGCTGGAAAACTGACAGATGCGCTAGCGCACCAGTGCAACTCATGCAGCATTGCCAATGCATCAAGGCTGACACAATACTGCCAGTACAACAAAGACCATTGCTGGCCTTAGTGGTGTGCCCACATTGCAGGTTACAAGCACAACAGATATCATTGTCACATGTAGAAGCCAATGAGTACAAACGACCACAAATGCTGTCTGCATGCAATGTAGCAGCAGTGTGTATGACCTGTTATATGTCCAGCTCATCATTGTCCACTCCATCAGTGGAAGCGCTGCTGCCTTCACAGCATCTGTGTGATCACAGCGGCTCTTGTGAGATGCATGACTGCAGCGCAAAGTCTGACTCACAGGAGAGATGGTGACAAATGAGTCATCAAACCAGTACGCATATGGCTGTGCGCTGCTGGAGATAGATGGTCTGATTGGCACAACAGACCCCGAAGCTGCAAATGCCTGTGCTGCCTGAGCCTGTGAACGGGACAACAGATGCATGGTGTGCAGGCATTTGCGATCAGCGGTGCTTGCTTGCGATCTGAACACTTCGTAGTTGCAGACAAGTTGCGGTGATAGACACCTGCATCAGGCACACACTGGTGATGCACTGCAAACAGGATGAAGTGCTATAGCACTAGCACGATATACATGTATACACTTCGCACTTCGCACTTCGCACTTCGCGCACTTCGCTCTTCGCATTCGGCCACGCCGCGATACGTAGACGAAGGACATGCTTTGATGATGGACAGACCCAAGGGAACCGCTAAACAACCTGCAAAGTACGCGATCCTTCCTACTTTTGGCCAGATTAGCAACCTTCTCACTCCTTCGAAACTCCGCTCCCATAGCGTTACAGAGAATGATGGTGAATTGACCACTGACAGCTTACCAGAAAATTCAAACTTATCAGACCACTCTCAGCAACTCCCACCACCATCACAGTCGGCATCGCCTCTGTCTATGAATGACTTCCTAGTACTGTTCAATCAGCAGAAAGACATGCTCCAACAGATGCAAGCACAGATTTCAGAACTGAAAGAGACAAAGAGTCAGGTGACAGATGTGGATGGTCTGAGACTTGACCTCAGGAAGTTCTGTGCTGAGCTGCAGCAGACTCACAAAGTAGAGATGGGACTAGAGGTTGAACGTCAGGTGAGTGTGCGGGTTGCTCCTTTGCAACAAGAACTGGATGCTGTGAAACTTGAGCTGCAGCAGTTCAGGGGAAAGGTGGAATCTTCCCCAACCAGTACTTCTCAACAGCAATCTCAACCAGATGTGTCCAATCTGGAGAGCAAGGTGCACAGGCAACCATGCAGCAAGCAGATCAAACAGATCGGGCAGCTAGGCAATTGAGAGCCAAGAATGCTGTGCTGCGCAACTTTCGTCAGGCTGAGAATGAGACTCCTGACAGTTTGAGCAGAGCAGTAAGCCAGTTTGTTGGCAGTGATCTGATGCTGTTGTAGCCAAGGCTACACGTTTCTCAAACAAGAGAGAGGGTGATGCTAGTCCAGGTCTTGTCATTGTGGAGTTTGGGAGTGTGGCTGACAAGAAGAAGGTCTTCAGGGCCAGAGGAAAGCTTGCAGGCTGCAATGTTGGCTTGGACGATGACCTGACTCCTTTGCAGCAGAAGCAGAAGGCTGCTGCATGGGACAAGTTCAAGGAAGCAAGGGCTGGCCACCTGAAAACACGCTGAGAAGCGGAGAAGCTGTACATCAAGCAGGGCAAGGAATGGGTGGCGCACAGTGTGTGCGCCTACTAGGAAAGCTGGGGCCAGCTAAGTAGCCTCTCCGCTGTTGTGTGGAACATGAGAGGGGAAATGCATAAGAAGCTTGATGTATTGCAGTCCTTGTTTAGTAGTAAAGCAGATTTGTATTGCTTGGTTGAGACGTGATTGACTGAGCACTGTACAGCAATTGATGTTCCTGGGTACTGACTCCTGTCATTCTGTGTGTAGACCTGTGGCACAGCGTGGACCCACTAGGGGTGGCATCTCTGTGTATGTTGCTGAACGTTTGTCACAGTTTGTCAAAGTGTGGAGAGTAGCAGCAGATAACAGCTATGTGTGGTTGCACCTACCACATGTGAATGTGAACGGATGTGAAATGTATCTGTGTGTTTGTTGTGTAGCACCTCGCAGCTCGACAGTAAATGCAGACAGTTGTCCTTATGATGCATTGCAGCTTGATATTGTAGAGGCACAAAATGCTGGAGGGTGCATTGTTGTGTGTGGTGACATGAATGCCAGAACAGCTGAGCTGGATGACTACATTAGACTTGCTGATCTTCAGGATTATCTTGACGTCCCAGATGAGGGAGCATACTTGAGTGCCTACATTCCCAAGAGAACCAACTGTGACAAGAGCCTCCCAGGCAGCGGCACATGGGGTTGTGAGCTGCTGGAGCTGTGTCGGTCCACTGAGCTACTGATAGCCAATGGACGGACACCGGGAGACATCAAGGGGGAGTATACCTTCACTAGCCCTCGTGGCCAAAGCACAATAGACTACTTCATTGTGTCTGCAGAGCATTTGTCATCAGTGGCTGACATGAAAGTGTTGCGTGATGCACAGTTTTGCAACCTGTCATGTGATGTGCCACATGACGGCCAGAAATTAGATCATTTTCCACTTCAGCTTGACTTGGCGTGTACCATCAGCACAAGCAGCACCAATGCACGCAGCTCGCCATCACAGCCCAGCACCTGCCCGCAATTCAAGTATGTTGAGTCACAAGCCGATACATACCAGCAATGTCTGACAGCAGAGTTGCTAATGCATCTTGTGCCATTGTTGACTGGTACAATTGATGTTGACACTGTGGTTGCCATTTTGATCATGAGCATGACAGAAGCTGCACAGCAAACCTTACCACGTAAGCAAAAGCGATCTGTGCAGAGCAGTTTTCCAAGGAACCCTTGGTTTGATGCAGAATGCAAAGCTGCTAAAAAAGTGAAGAACAGAGTGTATTATAGTAACGCATCAGATCAAGAAAAGCAGATAGCTGTGCAATGCTTTCATGCTGTGACGGACAGGGTGAAGAAGGCATGGCTGGAGAAGCGTGCAGCTGAGTTGTGTGAGATGGCCAGCAAGGACCCCAGTGTTTTTGGAGGGCATTCAACACTCAGAAGCACAACGTTTGCCCAGTGGAATTGGCAGCCCAGTTTGAAGCTTTCAGAGCCCTGATGGGGGCCCAGCCTGCTCAGACACCTGAGCAGGCAGAGCTGTCAAGTACCTCTGTACGGGCTGCTAGCGCATCTTGCCTGAATGCACCTGTCACATCAGATGAGCTGCATGACTGCATCAAGCGACTGAAGCGTAATAAATTGCTGTTATTGATGGTGTAATGTCTGAAATGGTCAAGGATGGCGGTGAAGTTTTGCACAGCTGTCTTTTAGTCATTTTCAGTTTGTTGCTTGTGAGTCACTTTCTCAAGCAGTTGTCTGTTGGCTTGATCACTGCTTGTCTACAAATCAGGCGATAAAAGTGACATGAGCAACTATCGAGGCATCACAGTAGGCTCAGTGATTGCTAAGCTATTTGCAATGATACTAGATCACAGAATTGCAGTTTGGGCTGAAGATGAAGGCATCAAAGCTAAAGGACAAGCAGGTTTCAGGAAAGATTTCTGCACGACAGACAACATCTTTGTATTAAAGTCCTTGATTGACAAGCAGAAACAGACACGGCAAAGGAAAGCATCTGGAAAACTGCATTGCTGTTTTGTTGACTTCAAGAAGGCATTTGATACCGTTCCTCGTGGCTTGCTGTGGCAGGTGTTGGAGCGCGTAGGAACGTGGACCAATCCTTGACTGCATCAAGTCCTTGTTTGCTCATGGCAGTGCGGCTGTGAGGAACTCAGAAGGCATCTCAGAAATCTTTGACTGCTTGATGGGAGTCAAGCAAGGCTGCCCACTCAGCGCAACTCTATTTAGATTATTTGTGGATGGACTTGAGCAACACTTGATGGACACAGTTGGCCATGATGCACCCTCCCTCTCAGGCGTACTGATTCCACTGCTACTATATGCTGATGACCTCATCATTATGTCTACGACAGCAGCAGGGCTGCAGAGGCAGCTTGACGCATTGCAACAGTTCTGTCATCAAAGGCAACTCAGTGTCAATCTGGCCAAGA
>JAABUH010002146.1_pt1 | contig 19571 bp, 20 predicted proteins | sample 5559121 | NCBI WGS metagenome assembly JAABUH01 (sample SAMN10711871, study PRJNA513364) | rock metagenome | isolation source: Antarctica rocks | place: Antarctica: Victoria Land, Battleship Promontory nord | collected 2015-12-28
TCTATATGACTATATTCAACTCATTTGTAAGGCAAACATCCAACCAAAGTTGGCCACACTTGGCCGTCAACCCATGCCAAACGTGTTCTTGTGAACCAAGCCAAAGAAGCAATCATCCTCTACAGCTGTCACCAGTTTTGTGTCCAGTTCTGCAGTGCCCATGCCCAGCACTTGCTGCATTACAACTGCACTGGCAAGCTTCGTTGTCAAAATGTCCTTGCAGTGGATATACTTGGCAGGGATCAGCTTGCAGGTCCCCCACCTGATGACAATCCCAGTACCTATCACGCACTCTCAGAATATAAACGACACCATAGCGAGCACTTGTGGTGTTGGACACAGTTCTTGCATTTATGTACAGTCTGGCAGTGCACAGGCAATGAGCAGAACACACATACCAGTCAAATGGAAGGTGAATTTTCTGGCCTGTACTTGTGCCATGCATGGTGCTCCAAGCAAGTTGTAAAAATGTACGACCGAGGCTGCAATACTGTCTCACCAAGTGGAGTCAAGATGTCAAAGCAGTCTGAGAGCTCAAGCAGCAATTAACCAGGGATGTACCACTGATTGCCAGCCAAGTATGTACGCGTATGCCGCAATGTTCTCAATATCCCAAGCTGGAGGTGTAAAGCAGTCAGCGACAGCTTTCATCATGCAGCTACTCAATCAGTGCAGTGCGCAACATGCAGGCCACCATTGCTACTGGCTTTGGGGCCCACTTCACGCCTTTTTGCATAAACGAAACAGCTTGTATAGTCAGCCTTATGCGTCTCTGCCATACAGCACTCTGCCAAAACAAGCGTCAGAGACAGACTTGCAGACACAACCACCTGACCAGCCCAAGGCAGTCACCGTACTTCAGACGGCAAAATTGTTTCAGCAGCATAGCATCAAGGCAAAAATGGGTCATGGATAATCCAGGCACAACTGCTTCGGCCATTGATGTTCAGGTTTTCTGCTCCTCCCCCTGACATCGCCTCACCTCAAACCTCATGCTGAGAATGTGTCTTGGCTGCACTCTGTCACTAAAAAGGAGCAACCCGGGTCTTATTCCGCTCGTTGTCTCAAGTCAAAAGGAGCTTGTATGACACATGAGGGGCCAATGGTGCTTTGACTCGCCAGATGCAGCACTGTCTGCGTCACCACATTCTGACTGTGAGTGGTCTAGGTTGCATAGCAGAGCTGTGCACAATGCACCTGCTGCTGATGTAAGGCCAACAGCAGATACGGGAGCAACAGAGCCACAACATTTGCAGTCAGTGATAAGGTGATTTGTAATTCATTGAAATCCTTGCAAGCTCCCTTCCCTGCAGACCAGGAAGCTCTGGTCCTGGTTTGAACCAGTCAGATCAATGAGCTTAGCAGGAGTGCCCACGTCACTGGGCAGAGTCTGCAGCTTCCTATTGCTCATGAGTGGTGCTTGTCTTAGCATCACGGGCCTACGTGCTGCTGCTAGCAAGTCTCATCCTCCTACCTGCCTGGTGATTGTTGCAATCTTCAGCTTGAATATATCACACTCACCAGCATGTGATTGACTATCGTACAGTAGCGTATGATCTTTTTGCTGATGGTCAGACTAATTGCTTCTGGACAATGACACCGTAACATCACAGGGGGACGTGCAAATGTACATGTGTCAATAGCAACCTCAATGGCGTTAGGCAATATTGATGCCACTTAAGCACGGTGCTGAAGTGTTGAAGTGGTGAAGAGAAGGTACACAAGATCAGATGTTGCATCTGGACTGCAATTACAGCCCAGAAAACCTTGGTAGCTAAAGCAGATGTGAGACCTGTCTAGACTGACCAGATGTGAGCCTATGTTTATGTAAAATCTGTCCCTGCATGCAATGCTGCACGTGTTACATGCAGGCACAGATGCAAGGTCTGTCGCTTCTAGTTGTTACATTGCCCTATTCCAGCTTCTAGATGTGCAGATGTGCTCATGGATTTAGTTGGGATTTCTGGTTCCTGGACTTCTTACAACACGCTGCATGACGTGCACTCCACCTGTGCGCACATGGTGTGCATCAAGCAGTGTTTCTTGGTGCAGATTTCAAGTTACAGGACTCCAAAGATATGGTCCCACGAAATGCTTGCGTGCACAATCTCTCATGTCAGGTCAGCATGCTAGTGACTGGACTGGTCTCACCTATAGAGACAGCATTACGCATTTGTGGGCTTGCTCACTTGATGCAGTATGTGGCACCTGCTGCACACAAAAAAAATCTGGTAGTTCTTGCGCAAGCAATTCCCTGTGTTGATTGTAAATACCATGTGCTGATCATCACCAAGCCCTGATTGGCCCACTGTAGCATGTGTTGCATACAACAGCAATGATTCACGTTACAGCATCATTGTAACCTCACCGATCTGTTCTGCATCCTGCACTGAGTGTACAGAGGAGAAACTTGTAGGCACCGTGAGAGGCTGGTAGAGCAATGACAAAACTATCATGCCTGTCAAGCAGGGCAAGCACAGCAGCTTGTGCAACTTGAAGGTCTAGCTGGCGCAATGACGTCAGTAACTGAGCCTAGCACACCAGATAGCAGCTTGACTGGACATCCGTGGCACTGTTGATGAGCTTTGCTTCCCTTGCTCAGTGATCAATGAAATGTTGCATTGCTCTGACTTCATGATGCAACAGTTCATTGACTATAGTGTCGTTGACACAAAACAACTGGTTTCCTTCAGATGCTGAATCAGTCTGCCTTGTCCAATGCTGCATCTGCAATGAATGCACCAACTGCTCTGCAGATGTTGCGCATGCACACCCATTTAGTCTAGTAGTGCTGCAGATGTCACATCTGCAGGCCCCACATGTACAATCTAATGGCAGGTTTGGCCACCTTGCTGGCTTGTGGTTGCAGTATCTATGTTATTGTAGATTTATTTGGGGTTTCTGGCTCTAGTATAAGCGACTGCAGCAAGCCTGAACCAATGAGTGAGCCACCAGTGATCACATCATGACTGGCAATGACTACACAGCTTAGCCGGCTGACACAATGACTTCGTCAATTTGACAGCAGCCAATGTAAATATTACACAACCATGCAAATACACCTGGCCACAATTGATGGGCATGTGCTGCGTGTGACACAAGCAGTCCCTGGATGTGCCTCAGGGCAGCTAGAAACAAGCATGGGCGGGTGGGCAAGAAGATTTCCCATGACAAAAAACCCCCCTTTATCAGGTGAGCTTGCTTGACTATTGCACAACTTTGGACTCTGTGCGTCTCCTGCACTGATACCATTGCAGTAGCTTGGAACTGACACATGCTTGGTAATCACCACCGAGGTCTGGTGAAACAGGTATAAATGACTCCAACATGTGCTGTAGTCAGCATGCATGTGTATCATCATCACACATGGTGTGCACAATCCAGCTGACCTCACTTGTCTCATGCAAGGCAGCAGTGCACATGTGCGTCAGGAGGCCTGTAGTAAACTCCAGTTCTGTGCCAAATCAGCTTGCAAGTCAACTAACTGCTTCACGATCATGCACTGTCAATGCTGTTCATGGCAAGCACAGACTTGTCTATTAGAGCTCCTGTACTATTATCCTCACTTGCTAAAGGTTTCATATTTTTCAGTGCAACAAAAGGAGGAATCAGTGTTCAGTATTCCTTCTGAATGGCTCTTCCAAAACCCAAAGATTGCAGTACAGCTGACAGCCAACAATCTATTTGGCATTGGTGCTTCCTGTACGGCAGGCCCATTGTGAATGAAGAAAAGGCCAAAAGTGCAACTGCGGCTTATTTTATCTGTGACACAGTTCTTACGGTAGTGTTATGACGGTGTCGTACGAGAATGTTACTAAAGAAACTGAGTCACCTCAGAATTAGGTGTCATTTGGTCATGTATACTGCCCCTGGGGTAGCATTGGCTTCGCACCTAAAGAGACGATAGCACGACAAACGAACCAGCGGCAATTTTGTTTCCGGTAACCTGTAATGATGGCTTTCCGTATATGTCTGAATTTGTTATGCACCATCGCTTGAACGGTTGCAGGTGCACAAGTAACGTCTCGCTCAGACCCTATCGCAACTCAGCGTTCGCGATACATGTCATGAAAACATGTGCAGAAATACTGGTGGTCGGGTTTGTGTGGTTGATTTTGGCAACAACACTTCATGGCAGGTCGCATCACGCGCGTCTACAAGGATTGCCGCTGACAACGCAGCCCAGACAGGGAGGAAGCGTGATCCCACGTTTGATTCACCAGAGCTGGAAGAATAACACGTTGCCGACACCTTCTCATGAGGCTTGGCACCACAGCTGGCTTGAGCAAAATCCCCGCTGGACTCGAGTGTTGTGGACGGATGAGCAAAACCGTGCTCTTGTGCAAAGTCATTTTCCGTGGTTGTTGGCAGTTTATGATTCTATGGAAGGAGTTTATCTTGCTGATCTGGTGCGCGCCTGATAAAGTTCGTGACCGCAGAAAATCTTTGACCAGTTGGGTAATCGCGTCTCAAGACCAATGCCATTAGGCTATGCTGGTACAGTGTACAACTGCAACCTTTCAATGCTGCAAGATCTTGGACTGCAAAGAACAGTGGCTAAATGAGTACTAAGATAACTGCATACGCACGCAATCTTGTGCCTACACAACATCATCAAGGAGAGGAGATACCTAGAGAACAACGGCAGATATGCATTGCAAGCTAGAGGAAACAGGAGGAACAACGGGGCGGGCTAGAACAACCTCAACATCTTTCAATCCCTGGGCAGCCCGGTATAATACTTGGCTTCTCATTAAATTGACGCCGAAAGGTGTAGTCTTTTCTTTTCTAATCGCGTCTCAACCTTGCACTATACACATTTTGCAGGTCCGTCCAGTGTATATGGCTTTGTACGGCGGCGTCTATGTAGATATCGATTTCGTCGCGGTGAGGCCGTTTGACCAGTTGCTACAGCTGCAAGGACCAGATGCAAATGTGTTCTTGGGACAAGACTGTGGCCTGCAAGTGGACTGGTCAAAACCCATGAGAAGACAAACGTGCCCAGATTATGCCGAGTCCTTACCAAACGCATTTCTGGCTTCCACGGCAGGGCACCCCTTTTGGCACCATGTCATTGTACAGATTCTGAGAGAAGCTTGGGCATCAGGCTCAAGCGCTACAGAGTGGAGTGGTGCAATATACATCACAGGGCCTGTTTCGTGCAGTGAGTCAGTATAACCAATATGCTTCCGATAATGGTTTGCAGTCTGATATACATATTCTGACAGATGAGGTGTATCCTTTGAGTTGGACAGAGTTCAGTCCACGGACTGAAAGACTGTTGACATTGGATGCTGCTTTCTTTGGGATAGCCACAAGCTCAATGTAGATTGCTGCAGAGAGCAATATCCCAATGCAATAGTGATGACATTCTGGACTGCACTTTGGCATGAAACCTAGGCTTAAGGGTGTTGTACGCATCTACATCTGTCACTGCATTGGTTGTGTTGACAGCTGGCCTAAACGCATTTCATGTATGAAAGTGCTGTCACTCGTGGTGCACAAGTACATCCAATTATTTGCCAGCATGTTGGTGCACAATCACATATCAGCCATTGGTGCATAAACACATATCAGCCGTGAACATTGCGTTTGTGATTTTAGGCAGGATGTACATCACATGTGCATAGGATTTGCGTAGACAGTTGTTTCATTCTCATCGTGTACAGTGTTTTGTCCTCTTATCATGTATGATATGTAGCTGCAGACACAGTCTCCTATTCAACAATGGTCTAGACACTCATAGTACTCATACTGAGGACTACATAAAAATGCAATGAAGCTGGACTAGGTCAGTGCTAGTGAGATTCCTGAGTGCCAAACTCCACCGTACTGCTGTGACAGTTTGCCCTTCATCCTTTCAGCAACCTGATCTGTCATCAAGTCAGCACTAAGCATGATGTACACCTGTATCAAAATGGCCTGTACGTCAGGGGGAAAACCAGCATAAGTGCTAGTCTATGTCACATATACATTTCATTGTGTGGATATAGTCTGTATACAAAGCATACAGTAGGGCCCATAAGTCCTGATCAGGACATTTGCATTGCTGGAGATGGCATGGTACATTGCCATTCAAGACCATGACAACCCAGTGACTCAGCATATTCTTGCATCTTACGTGACCAAACTTGAAAGCCAAAGCTTTAGACTTCGTTCAAAATTTGGGGTAGCCTTTGCTCAGCAAGAAAGCTGCTGGCGCAGTCAGCAGTCAGCAGTCAGCAGTCAGCAGTCAGCGTCTGCGTCGAAGTTAAAGTCAAGGGGAGGGCCAAACTCTGGCAATTCTTTTGGAGCTGGTAAGTAAACTGCTGTGTTGTGCATATGCATGTTACTTCACTGAAAACAAAGGCTTGCTGACTGAACAGGCTCTCCTTCTGTCAAAGGAAAGCTTGTTCAGGCAGCAAGCCTCTGGACCTTCTTGTGCAAACGCTCTTGTTCTATGCCTGCTGCTTCACTGAGAAAACTGGATACTACCAGTCAAAGCTGGCTAGTTTTACCGAACACCCAGGGTGTCACAGGCTATCGTTGTGTATGTCGTTCGCTTGCCACACAGCTGTCAAGTTGGGGCCTTGCTGTCACAGCCTTGTTTCACTGTCACAGACCTGTTGCTTTTACCGGCGCCACACATGCGCTACAAGCGCTTTCTGCGCCAGTGAAGCCGTCCACAGGAATGTGTGCTGGTTGAATTGCTGTGCTCGGAAGGACCGCCGCTTAAACACAGAGTTGCGCTTGGCATTAGTGTCGGATCTCGCACATGTTGCTGGTCCGACCGTTACTTATGGGCCCTACTGTATATGCAGGCTGGAAATGTTGTGAAAAGAAAAGAAAGAAGCAACTCTACAGATCGTGAGGGAAACGTCAAATGGTCAGCTGCAGTGGCGGCCTGGACGTTGACCCTGACGAAGTCAAGACCACAGCCAATGTTTGGCAAGGGGCTTGCTTTTCATGAAGAACGCTATCTACCTGAATTGCGCCTGCGTGTGCTCACCGGTGATCGGCAGCGCTAGCTCCAGCCCCAACGGCGCTCAGCTCAAAAGCAACGTGCTCACAGCTGCAGTTACCTCAGATGCACTCACACACCTTATGATGTTCAGCTCAGGCGTAGTTCTACGTCTGGGAAGATCAGAGACTACCGAAAGCCAGCCACACGGTATTCAGCGGCAGTAGGAACTTGGTAGTAAGCGTCACGGCAGAATTCCCTGCTGCGCACCGTTATTCGTAACTCATTTCCCTATCTGGCAGATTGCTCAAAACTAGCCGAGCTATACTTACGGTGTGCATTTTTGGCTGCAAGCCTGTAGGGCTTCAGCCTATAGGGATACTACCGGAGTTGCGTTATGTCGTACATGTCTGTCGACGGATTTTGTCCGTCGCGTGCACAGGTATGAGCTAGAAGCGAAGCCAGCGCAGTTGCAATAGCGTTGGCTTCAGCGACGACGCATTTCTGTGGTGTCAGTAGCAAGCTCTGTATTGTTGTTCCTGCTTGCATTCAGTAATGCCAGCAGGCAAAAGGAAGAACTCTCAAGAGCTTTCTGCTAAAAGACACGTCAGAACGAGGCAGCAAGGTAGTAGCAGAGGTGCTCGGGCGAAAAATCGCGCGACAGGGTAAGTACGGCCGGGTGTCAACGCCAGCTGAGGTGACTGCTGGACATCTTCGAACTGCGTCTGAAGGCGTCCAGCTGTCTTCCCCAGTGCACCGGCAGCTGCTCGTCAGCCTTTGGGAGACATAATTAACAGGCAAGTCGCCGGATCATGCAGCAAGGTCAACGTACAGAACAAACAGCTTGATTTGCACCTGTCTCTACAGGGAGGTTTTTGACCCAACACGAGCCGCTCAGCGCTGTTTTCAGAAAGCTGCAAGTACGGCAGAGCAACGAGCGGGCAGCTGACACTGCTGCCAGGTCTGCTGTTAGAGCAGCTGCAGCAGTTGAGCATACTCGTGCTGAGCAGGCTATACACACAGCAGCCAGGGCAAGGCAGGCCAAAAGGTCTGCCAGGCAAACAAATGACCCCTCTCACTTCCCAGTGCACCCCAGGCACTGTGCTGACTGGCTGAGAACTACTGGCATGTTCCTGGGTCTCCTCACCTCTTTTGTGCATAGCCAGCCTTTGTGGCAAGATCACCTCCATGAGTCCAGTTGAAGGCACAGCCACCTGACCGAGCGCCCCGATTTCAGCTCCCCAGCACCTCAACAGGCAAACATCACCTCAGCCAGCTTTGTCACCCCTGGCAATCAGTCCACCACTACCTGCCCCCATCACACCTGAGTATCAGCCCATTGCAGAGCTGACATACCAATATTTTCACTTCTGTGCAGAGATGTCATCATGGTTACCAGAAGAGCTGCATGCTCATGCTCTTGAACAGCCTGGTGCAGATGCTCCAGACAGAGCTGCAAACCTGGCTATGTGGGTTCGGCAGCTGATGGCTGATGATCAGCCAAGACTTCAGCAGCAGCCACAGCCTTAGTGTCAGCAACAGCCACAGCCACAGCATCAAGAGCGGTCCTCGCATGATCCTTGGCTGGCTCCTACAGGGCTCAGTCATCAGCCTATTGGATCCATTCCAGATGCTAGAACTTGCTCTTTGGCAGTGATCAGTTCGAAAAGTATCAGTACACAATAATACTAGGGTTAGCTTGGGCAGTAGTTATGGTTATGCCACCTAAGGTGCAAGGCTTTAGTTTAGACAAGGCTGTCATTGATCTTGGGAGTGACATCTTTGATCATGGTCAGGCTTACGTTGCATTGAGTAGAGGCAGGACGTTGGAGGGTGTCTTGCTGATGGGCTTGATTAGAGCGTCCTTTGACAAGAGCAAGAGCTACGTGCATGATGAGTATGCACTCTTGGCTGATAATTATTGTCCTATTTCTTGACAGTTGTCTAGCAGTAGGCAGACAAAGATTGTGTCTGATACTACTGTGTGTTCCAATGTACCTGTGCAATGGTCTGTGAAATTTCGTTCAAAACAAAACAGCATGTGTATTGTATGCAGTTATTTGCAAACGTACGGTCTGTACTTACGGCAGTCCTGAACAGAAGGCGAGCTGGCAGCCGGTTTTTTTCGGCCCGCAGGGCCGTTCCTGGTCCGGTAAAATCATGGTAACAGCACGGTGACAGTACGGTTGCAGTAGCAGTCACAGCACGGTCCTGGAAATTGACCCTAATCTACCATTTTCGGTATATCGCAGGCCAGCAGGACTTTGGCACTTGGACGAAATTCGACATTCGCAGCACTCAGTCACTTCCGCGAACATTGCGCCTGACGATTCCGCTGCAAGGCGCTACGCTTTGCCCAAGTGTTGCCTTGAATTTGTTCTTCCATTTGGCGTGCGCACGGCGAGATCGTTGTGCCCGTTGTGAATTGTCTTGAGTTGGCCCTGCACTGATCACACTCAGACTCAGCTTGCTGAACGTAATACAACGGGCAGCTAGTTGGCACAGGTACAGTTAAAGCAAACGAGTCTAACAACGCCTTGCATGAGTCAGAGTGTCGCTGAAGCGAACCACTCAGATCAGTTTTGGTTGACATGGTAAGGCAGTTATAGAAGCCGGTGCAGACAGAACACCTTGCTGTGCTATCTGCCTCATAGCGTATCGCTTTAAGGCAGTCCGATCAGTCCAAGCTTACCTGATGTACTGGTCCTGCACTGTCACCAACATCTTCAGGGTGGTTATAGATTTTGAGTGGTAGACACTCTTGCAAGACATCAACATTCTCAAACAAGGCATGTCACCCTCAGGGGAGGTTTACAGGGGCACAAAAGCAACAGATTTCAGGCACCTCACCAAGAGCAGGGTCAAAATATCAGCAAGCACATGATCCAGTCAAAGTCTGTGTTGAATAATGACAGCAGTGTTGCAATCAGTTTTGAAGACTAGCCAATATTGTCTGAGAAAATCATACTTGACACTGAACTACACTCTAGTGTTACTTACAATCATGCTCACGCCTACCATTTGGTCAACAAAATCTACCATCACCAACCTATTATTTGACTGGCTGTTGGTTTCTGCTGTGGCCTCTTGCTGTGAGCTACGATTGATGGCATCTGCAGCGTCCTGTGCTTGAGCAGTGTGACTATGCTGCTGCTGAATGACAGCCTTGTGTACAGCTGTGTCTGCTGTAAAAGGCTTTCTGCTGACAGGGCACAAGTCTGGGAAGCTGCCCTCACCTTGACATAACAGCTGCAGCCACATTCTTGGGGACGTTGATGCTGCACCGCTGCATGACATCTCAAGAGGTACATACTGCATGATGTATGGCTTGGATGCATGTGACCCTTTGGAACAAAAGTACTTCAGCTCTAGCGAACCATCTGGCTATACATCACCTTGATGGGGCCGCTCAGTCAAAGCAAATATAATAAGATGCTGCAGCTGTGTAAGCTCAGCTGAGACATCCAATGCTGTGCAGCATTTCAGCAGCACTGCCTTCTGTGTATTTCTGCCTGCCTGTAAGCTGACATCTGACTGAACAGCTGCTACATGTGCTCCATCAACTGTGACCTGTAAGTTGTCTGTCACAACATCCTGACTGCTGCCTGCAGTAGTCGCTATGCCTCTGAAGTCATGCATGTCAAGATGATCCATGCCCTGCTTGGCTGACTTCAGGATCTGCTGATTGTCAAACACATCAAGACTGTCTGCTGTAGGCTGACCACCAGCATCTGTGACATATTGGCGTTCACTCAATACCTGGAGCTTTTGAGACCGCAGAATAGCATCCTCAAAATTGCCTGCATGCCATTCAGAAGTCAGTCAGGATCAATGCTAGTGCAAACAGATGCTGTAATGCAGCAGATGATAAGCAACTTCTCAAAGACACAGGTTATGATATAACATGCATGCATGGCTAGCTGTCTTGTAGCATGCAAGCCTCACTGCATTGATCCATGTTACCTGTAACATATGCATATTCAATGCACTGGTTGCAAGGCAGCCGGCAAACAGCCACGTATCGTGAAGACTCTGCTTCTGGATCGGGCATTGGGTTCACCTCCATGTCAACTTGCAGCTTGCGAGGGCCTAGCAGAAGTTGAGTTGAACGCTGTACTGCTGCTTTTGGCTGGAAGAATGTGTGAACTTCTGACTCTGTGTCTGCCAGGTCTGGCATACATGCATGTTGAGTGTCAACATGCTGCTGACATTGCTGAACATACGCTGTAATATACTGTTTGCTGATGCCAAACTGTTTGCCTCTGACACAAATACGCTTGCCCAACAGATCCATCACAGCCTTGACCTTTCAGCAATAGGCTTTTGCTTGGTGCTGCTGGCCTGTGCTTCGTACTCAGCGTATGCTTGTTGAACATCAGGGAGCCATTGATGCATGGGCAGCACTTCCTTGTCGTCGTAAAACATTTCTGGACAATGCACAGGATCTGAGTTGCGCTGCTGCTGGGTGGGCACCGACCACAGCTTGAAGTTTGGCTGCTTACACTTTTTCGTGTACATGCGCAGGCAGCCGTTTTCAATACCATTCTCTTTCAGCAGGTCATCTAGCATGATAGCATCACTGCTATCAATGCAGGGATCTTCCTCTGGATTGCCTGCAGCAGCATTGTCACTCATGCAGGTTCACATTGTAGGGGTGCACAAAGCTGCAGATCTGTGCCTCACAAGATTCAAGCACTGCAGACAGGCTGTGCTTTTTGTGTGTAGCTGAAGAGCCTGCTCATCTACAGGGTACACCATGGCAGCAACTACAGGGACTGAAGCAGGCTTTGTGTTGCTGTCGCAGAGCAACTTTTGCTGCAAAAGCCAACACAAAGCCTGGCCATACCTCTGGCTTGCAGATGGCTTAGTTTCAGCAGTTCACCAGTCCCCTGCTTTAATATGCCTGCAGCTGCACAGCAGTACGCTCGTTGCAGAAGATTGTCTTCCCTGACGTGTAGATCTCGGACAACAACTTTCGTTGAGTTCGGCAGACTATGGTAGGTGAACAGGCCATTTATGCCATCCCTTACCTGTAGTGATTCTGCACTTGAGGCAGCCACACGGGACGCTGCGTCCGTAGGCAGTACTACCTTCGTGTACGGGAGGCTGTGTCGCAAGCTCGTGCGGCAGATGCAAAGCCAAAGCGCAGCTGAACACCAGGCTGTTGTTTGATCAACGCGTGACATAGCGCAACGGGTGCTTCACAGTCGCCGTGCGCACGCCAAATGGAAGAACAAACCCAAGGCAACACTTGGGCAGAAGCGTAGCATCTTGCAGCGGAATCGTCGGGCGCAATGTTCGCGGAAGTGACTGAGTGCTGCGAATGTCGAAATTCGTCCAAGTGCCAAAGTCCTACTGGCCTGCGATATACCGAAAATGGTAGATTAGGTGTGTGGCTGATAACAGCATTGTGTTGGTACCGTCAATGCATGGATCGACAACTTGCTTGCTTGGCGGCGTCACACCGTCAGAGCGTTTGGAGATCGTAGCAAGAAATCACTTGAGCGTTCACCAGTTATGAGGGCATCCCCGCTGTGTCAGCATGTAAAACAAGCACGCAGGGTCGAGAGTCCTGTCTCTGTTGAAAGAAGCACTGCTCATACGTCCCGTAAGCATGAAGACATGACACAACTCTAGGCATAGTTATGGTATGAGCAAAAGCCATCAAGTTCAATGACAGGCAGTCATCTGTGACTAGCATAGTTTTGCAAAAGAGCTGGCCTCCTCAAAGGCAGTCACTGAGTCGCGTATAGGCCCTGCATTGAAAGCAAACATCAGCTATCATTTACAATTCCAGTGAGCTACCATGAAGCTGTGTCATATGATGCCCATGCAACAGCTGTGCAATGCATTCTCAGAAGAGAGAGTCTTTAGCACACCACAGTTGACAGTATATATAATACTGCAGTTGCAGCTGCAGACAGCTGGGCAAGCTGGACATTGAAGAAGCATCAACGAGCTTCAATGCAATGTCTTGTAGCAGTAGCAAACTCTATCAATGTAGCAATCAAGTCACCTTTTCCGGGCATCGTCCAAGGCTGTCAAAGACTGCTCAGTGTGTTACAGCTCTTGCAGCGTCTGAAACGCTAGCAATTCTGCATGCACACGTTGGCTGACTGAAGCTCTACGTCATAGACACAAAGCGGCGGAAGGTGTAAATAGCACAAGAGCAATCACACTGCAGATATTTGTACTGACCTTGCACTGCTTTCAGGTGAGTGGCACAAATGCCTGGAACGCAAGCATGGCTACAGGAAGAAGCTTGAGCAGCTAGGAAGCTTGAGACCAGGGAATGGTGGCTGAGATACAATGTACTCATTCACACGTGTCATATCAACAGGCCGCATTTTCTGCTCCACCATGACTGTGAGGGTCTCACCCGAACCTTTGTTGGACTGATACAGCCTGTCGGGATGATCTGTACTGTACACATTGGGCAACCACCGGAATTCTGCTAAGGGGCTGTATTCAAAACTCAATGTTGACATACTGCACAGGCCACACAGTGGATGCTGAGAGTGCATTTGCAAGAACATACTGGTCCAATCTCACCATCTGAGCCATGCACAATGAGTACTCTCGTAGCTCATTCTAAGCATCACCAAACAATCCTCGACTTAGCAGCGTCTGAGCCTCATCAATCGCTTGATACTACAGCCTTTCAATCAGCTTGATAATTACTGCAACTGTCAAGAGTGTGCTACAGAACATCCACACAGGCAAGACACATCACACACCTTTAGCACTTCGCATTCTGTTCGCGCCTCAGCCTCATATTCAGGCTTGTTGAAATGCTGTGAGCGAATCAGAGTCCGAATGTCAGAGTGGATTGCAGGGTGTGTCACTAGGTCTTCCCGAAACTTGAACTGAGACAGGTCCCACGAGAAAGCCTCGGCGGCAGAGCACTATGACGTATGCAATCCTATCATTGAATGCGCTATCAGTGTGAGCGACGGGCCAAGGGAGTGCACGGATGAACGCACGCACGCACGTATGCATGCAGTACGCACACACTCACGCACTTGCAGCGGTAAAGTTCAAGTTGATTTTGAAACAGCTGCAATCAGCTTGACAAGCGGGACAACAGCAACCTTCAGGCATGGTGTTCTGCACAACGAGCAACCCTTGGCCTTTCTGTTCTGCGAGAGTCGGTGCGGTTTCTGCCTGCAGCATAAGCATCGCAATACTTTGCCCGAGCCTTCTCAACGCCGGCCGTTACAGGTCAGGGTCTAACAAGCCTCGTTGTCAACAGGGCCGTTGAGATCAACTTGCACAGCTTTCTTCATTTTGCAGGGTGCGGGTCAGTTGTCCTGGCTGCTAAATGCTTGCCCCAGGTCGACACATTGGTCTGGAGAAACAGGACATCATAATTGTAAAGCTTGACAAGCTGGTATGCTGCATGCTATCCTGCTGCCCCTGTACATCAGCTTTGAACTGTGCTAGTTGGGTGCAGTTACAAGCAACACACCAGATGCTGAATTCTGCAGATTGGTGTAGCTAACACCTGTCATTACTTATCGTATTGAGGATGCTTTGCTGTTCAGCCTAATACGAACCTTATTGCTTATTGCTTGAAGCAAGCTTACATGTCAGTGCGTTCTTGCAGCAGATTTTGATGCAACTGCTTCTGTTGGTTGTTCAAGCCACTTCTGCTGCAGCTCTGCTGCTGCTGTGTCGCCATGACTGCTTGCTTGAGCTTATGTACTGTTGCTGTAGGTGACCAGTACAGGAACGGCGACTTCAAGGTGGGGTCTGTGCGCATGATCATCTATGTCACATGAGTCTCACGAAGAATGAGCTGATCCAGCTGGGTCAGCCAGAAAAGCCCCATGACAACATCTGTCATTTGATTGCACATCAGATAGCCTTTGTGGACTGTAAGGTATAGCTCTGCCTTGATGCTTGATATGCATGCTCGTGTGTGGAATTGACTGTCAAGACGCTGCACCCATGCATTCTGTCAGGAGACCAAGTGGCTACCAAAAGTCACATCTGATTGCTGATGTCATCTTCATGCACGTTTGTGTCAGCCTAATGAACTATGATGTTGAACCTGTAGATAAGATCTCTGCTGCCTGGAGAAGATTCTCTCCCAAAGAGTGGTCCTTCATTTGAGGCAGAAGCTACAAGAGCTGGTGCAGAGTCTGAAGTCTGATTACTTCAGAAGTGAGTTACCTCAGAAGAAACTTTCCTCCTGAGCTGACCGTTCATCTCAGTCCTATCCATGCTTCATTGAGACGGGCAGTACCATTCATCTTTACCTCAGACACCTTTCTGACAAGTCACATGATGTGTTAGTATTCTGCTGTACCTCTAGTTGTTGCCATAGACAGCTTCACCTGTAGCTTGATTTCTGCTGTGCTCGCGTGATGCCCAGCCAGTGACTTGTTTGCTTTTCCCCTTATTTGTCTGTTTGGACATGTTTTTGCAACTCAGTGCTTACAGCAAACTAGATTTGCAAGCAAGACCACCAGTTACAACTAGGCAGATTGGGCTTGGTTGTCTAGACCATGCAGCTGACTCACTGCAGTCATGATCATGTAAACATATGACCACATGTCTACATGAATTACTCACCTTGCAAATCAGTAACTGCATGACTCTGCACAGCCTTAGCTGGCCCAGAGCCGCAGCGACAACACGTTGCGCAGCTCTACATGAGCAAGACAACATTGAGATCTATGTGAATCGCGCCGAACATGTTTCTGCGCCAAACGCCGAGTCCTCAGCTCTATGTAGACTTACACTAGGCCGATCTACGACGCACCAGAACTGCGCGTGTCCGTGGATACACGGATCTGCTCCAAGCATGTCTGTGTGGACCTGCTGCTCTGCAGATCTGCGACTACGCAGATCCGTGACAGTGCAGATCTGGGAGGTAATCCGCAGGCTGAGCTTACACAGAACCTCAGGTCTGCAAAATCCCACAGATACATGCAGGGCGAGTTCTTGTGTATCTGCGACTCCAGTTCAAGGTATGCAGGTCTGCGAGGCCATGGAACTTAGCAGTTCCAAACTACCTGAACTTCAGGGCCGGGCGGGTCTCTATCTGCACGTTGAGCAAAGATGGCAGCAGCAGCAGCAATATAGAAATGGCAGCAGCAGCAGCAGCAGCAGCCCAATAGCGGTGAAACTGAGAAGGTTGCAGCATAGGCAGTTTCAACAGCAGGCAGTTTCAACAGCAGGCAGTGATCAACACACCAGCAGACCTACAGCCTGGTCAATGCAACAGCTATGGTGGAGGGGCCGCAGTACTATGTGACTGTGCAAGACTTCTGTGCAAAAAACTGTTACAAGCATTTTGTCATGATTCACTTGCTCCATAGCTGGAATTTGATGGTAAGACTGTGCAGTGTGAACCCCACAAGCTCGCTGCTGCTGTGACCCAGTGTGCTGCGCACCACTTTATTAGCCTGTGTCACAGGCTGCTCTGTCCATAAGACTCAAGTCGTTTTTCCAGCTGCAGATGCCGTCGCTTCTCAACTGTCATAAGAAAAGAAAAAGAAAATCCTACGCCGTTAGGCGTGATAACGGGAACGCGCCATACGGCTTGAACGTAGCCCGAGGCCGTTAAGCCCGTAAGATTTCGAACATTATGTGCTCTACCTGCTTGACCACCCGGCGAGGTCGACCGGAGTTCCGAAGTATATCACGGGTTCGACTAGAGAGAAATAGGCAGAAGTCAAAGTCTGCAGACCTTGGGTTTGAACCCAAGACCTTTTCACTCACTAGCCAGCAGTCATTTAACGTCCGACCACCGGGACAACTCAACTGTCATATTTTGGTGCTTCCACACATTCCAGCTCAGTCACTGCACCAGACTGCTTTTGCTTTTGCGTCACTGCTGGGACTTCATGTCTTTGTGCAGCAAGGTTGTGTCTTTGTATGTTTGACCTGACTGCTTATTTAGGCGAGGGCAGTGCTGAGGCAGTGAAACTGACCTTTGGTCGGCACACGTGTGTTGACTGCACCGAATGAGTTGCTTCATGTGCCTTGCTTACCATCATCAAGTAGACCAAATTTGTTCTGCGTTCCAGTATCATACTTGTACCCTCCCACACAATGCCAGTTCATGAAGCAGCAGCAAGGTGATGTCATAGTCAGCATAATATGTGTAAGCTTGCAGTGCCTACATTGGATGGTTTGTAGCACATGCTGCTGATTGCAATAGGTCCAATGTTACCCTGTGCTTCGGTAGCATAAGCTTCATTGAGACATGAGGGGACTGCTGCTTATACTGCAAGTGGATTTCCTATGTCAAGGGGCATGCTACAGCTTGAGTGGACCTGCAGTGCAATGATGGGTGCGGGACAGAGCATCTCACAGTGCATGCTGCTTGTCAGGGCCTTTTTGCAGACCTGCAGGCAGCTGGCAGAGCAGGCAAAGCATGACCAGGATGAGGTGCCAAAGTGGGCAGGATTGCAATCATGATGCAACATTGTTGAGATGTTCAGATGCTGCTTTAGACAACAGGCACCAAAGGTACCAGTATGCAACAACAACGTACTGATATGCAACAGCTGGTTTTTTTGGAGCAGGAAGTTGACACAGCACAGCTGAGGACTGCAACAGGTGGCCTTGACAAGTAGAAAATACGACAGAAGACCTGCTAGCTTTGATTGACTACTGCTGCAGCTCACACCCAAGCTCCAGCACTCAACACAGCAAACACACTTTGACATGCAGCAGCAGCTGTATCCTGCACCAGAGATTCATCAGCAAGCCCTTTGTTTGCAGCAGCAGCAGCAGCAGCAGCACAGTCAGACAGGCTCAGGCCCAAGAGGTGACAACAGCAGCAGAATTGAACAGTGAGATGCTGTCATCAAGGACAAGGCAACTTTTTAATTCTTGTAGCTTTTGTCAACACGCCATGCAAATACTTTGCGTGTACACTTCATTTGCTACATATCATGGCTGCCATGCGTGCTTTGTTGCAACTTGTGCAGCCATGTCATACACAGGCAGGACAAAATATTCCATTTGGCTGCATGTATCATGCAAACAACAGCTCTTGCGTAACAGGAACAGTGAGCTGCACGCTTTTTGTAGAGACAGGTCAGACTTGAATACATCCCAACACAAGTGAAGCTGTCATATGCATGCTGCAAAGCTTGCAAGCACACCAACAGCTGTGCACAGTGTAGACAAAAGTGTGCCACCTGTGTAAGCAATATCTCACAGTAATAGCACCCAGGCTGCAGCACAAATACTACCTGTATGACCTGTGTGGGTACTGTTTTTGCAGGATTATGATCCACATGTGCTGCAGCTTTTTAGCAAGGCTGGCTGCAGACAATAGCTCACTCTTATTGATGACAAGTTGCTAAAGTTTGAACGGCGCTGTTGACCATGAGGCACGCCCTAAAGACATTCGATGCAACTGATGCTCAGCGTGACTGTACATACCAACTCTGTTGCAACCACAGCATCTCAGCAATAATGCTGTGATGATGCCATTCAATAACTGCAAACAAGCAGTATTGTGCGTGCAAGGGGCTGCTGCTGGGGTACCCAAGGGGTCACAGGTCACCCCACTAGGCTCATCATACACAGCAGGATACATGGCAGGGCATTTGCACAAGCTCCAGTCAATGTACTGCATTGTCAGGCATACATGCTGTGATACTGATCTGCTGCATCTACATGCAAGCTTTTTTCCTGACCTTGTGATCCTGTGGCGATCAGCTGGATATATAGTGATGTGTGTGCACTTTCACATAATGCCCTCAGAGCTCAGTGAACACTGAGTGCACATGCAAGGTCTCATGGAGACAAATGACAAGCAATTAAAGTGCTCACTTGCTGCAATGAAAACTGCTAACTTTCTCCAATTGCCTGCTGATGTCATGCAATTTTGCATTTATGCTGCAAATGACGGCAAACTTTGGTGTATCCAAGCAGATGCATCTAGTCTAGGAGATGTTACCTGGAAGAATGGCAATGGAACCAATCTGATTCGAATTCATCAGCCACTGCTCCAAGTTGGGTCTTGTTTGAGTACAGTGACCATCATCTTCTTCCCAGTCACCCACATGCTTCCAGTATCTCTCAGTATGGCGCATAGCGACGCCTGGTAACGTGACTTGCAAGCTAAGCCCTCAGGTTTTATAAGTTTGACGGCAATCTGGTAGCAACGTTATCTCAGTTGGTTGTTCAATGTTATGGCTTACGGATTGTAATACATGAAGCTTGATAGCATATGTTTGCTTCGGAATGGGGAAAGCAAAGGCAATGTGGTCTCATGCACCAGTACATGATTCAGTTGATGATTCCATCAATTCGGGCAGTAGTACGACAGCAACACATCTCAAGCTTCTTGCTTACAAACAAATCTTGCACGCAGGACAAGCTTTCATTTCAATTGCTGGTGATTCATTTGGACAGCAAAGCTTGCTGTCAATGCTCACAGCACCCCTTCAGGTGTCCTTCTGTGCAGAATGCCGGCAACAGCTGCAGCAGGGTGTTGCTCACAGGTCTGTCATGTAGCGCACTTGTGTCACGCTACTCAGTCAGTCAGTCAGGGATTTTACAGTCGTTGGGGCCAGCTAGCCCATTTGACTAAATTGCAGTTTTTCATCAGGAAACGAAAAAGGCAAAACAGTAACATAGACAAACAAAATCATCATCAGAA